>Ga0154441_1163_pt1 | contig 19371 bp, 15 predicted proteins | sample RifGroC2_FD_115945 | JGI IMG/M metagenome (GOLD analysis project Ga0154441, IMG submission 115945) | Candidatus Rokubacteria bacterium GWC2_70_16 | reverse complement strand
CGCCGGGGTGGCCGGCGCCCTGGTACTGCTCGCGCTCGTCGTCCGCCCCCCGACGCCGTCCTCGTCCGCCGGCAGCGACGGCGTCGCGGAGGACCGGGTGCGTCAAGCGCTCCATGCCGCGGGTCGCGCCCGCGTCATCGTCAAGCTCCGCATGCCGGGGGCCTCGTTCACGGCCGAAGGCCACCATCCCAGCCGCGCCAGCGCGCTCGCCCAGCGGGGTGACATCGCCTCGGTACAGTCCACCGTCCTCTGGAAGCTCGCCCGGACAACCGCCCGTCTCCTCCACAAGTACGAGACGGTGCCGTTCCTCGCCCTGGAGGTCGACCGGGCGGCCCTGGCGGAGCTCGAGGCGCAGAGCTTCCACGTCGCGCGCGTCGTCGAGGACGAGCTCGTCCCTCCCGCGCTGGCCCAGAGCATCCCTCTCGTCGAGGCGGACCAGGCCTGGGCCCAGGGCTTCGACGGCTCCGGCCGCGTGATCGCGATCCTGGACAGCGGCGTGGACTCGACGCATCCCTTCCTGGCCGGCAAGGTCGTCGAGGAGGCCTGCTACTCGAGCAACTACCCTGCGGCGAGCGCGACGACGGTCTGCCCGAATGGCGGGACGGAGCAGACCGGGGCAGGGGCGGGGCGCAACTGCCCGGCCGGGATCACCGGCTGTGATCACGGCACGCATGTGGCGGGCATCGCCGCGGGAAACGGCGCCAGCGCCGGGCAGTCGTTCTCCGGGGTCGCCAGGGGCGCCAGCGTCATGGCGGTCCAGGTGTTCTCGCGCTTCGGCAGCTCGGCTCAGTGCGGGTCCCTGCCTGTCCCCTGCGCGCTGACGTTCTCCAGCGACCAGATCAAGGGACTGGAGCGCGTCTACGCGCTCCGCTCCACGCACCAGTTCGCCTCGGTGAACATGAGCCTCGGCGGGGGCCTCAACTCGACCTACTGCGACGACGATCCGCTCAAGCCGATCATCGACAACCTTCGCTCGGTGGGGATCGCCACGGTGATCGCCTCGGGGAACGACGGGAGCGTGAACCAGATCGGCAAGCCCTCCTGCATCTCCTCGGCCGTGAGCGTCGGCTCGACGACCGACAGCAACCAGGTCTCGAGCTTCTCGAACGTCGCTCCGATCCTGTCCCTCTTCGCCCCCGGGTCGTCGATCAACTCCTCGGTGCCCGGCGGCGGCTACTCGAACTTCAACGGCACCTCCATGGCGACTCCTCACGTGGCGGGCGCCTTCGCGATCCTGAAGCAGGCCGCTCCCACGGCGTCCGTCACGGCGCTCCTCACGGCGCTGCAGCAGACGGGGCAGCCGGTCACCGACACCCGCTCGGGCGGCAGCGTCACGAAACCGCGGATTCGCATCGCGGCGGCGCTGCCGCAGTTCATCACGCCGGGAGCCACCCTGACCGTGTCCAAGGCCGGGGCCGGCAGCGGGACGGTGACGAGCAGCCCGGCCGGCATCAGCTGCGGCACGACCTGCGCGGCGGCCTTCGCGGGCGGCACGAGCGTCACGCTCACGGCCAACCCGGCCGCGGGCTCCAGCTTCACCGGGTGGAGCGGGGGCGGGTGCAGCGGTACCGGCACCTGCACGCTGACCCTGACGGCGAACACGACGGTCACGGCCACGTTCAGTGTCGGCGGGGTCTCGCTGGCCGTGGTGCGGGCGGGGACGGGGAGCGGCACGGTGACGAGCAGCCCGGCCGGCATCAGCTGCGGCACGACCTGCGCGGCGACCTTCGCCAGCGGCACGGTCGTCACGTTGACGGCCACACCGGCCACCGGCTCGACCTTCGCCGGGTGGAGCGGCGGGGGATGCAGCGGCACCGGCTCCTGCGCGGTGACGCTCACCGCCACCACGACCGTGACGGCGACGTTCAACCCCCTGGGGCTGGCGGGCGATTCCCGGTCGGCGCCGATCGTGATCTCGGTCTCCTCGTTCGACGAGACGCGAGCGACCGGAAGCTATACGTCCTCCGCGGACGACCCCGAGCACTCCTGCACGGGGCAGCGCGACGGGCGCACGATCTGGTACCAGTACACGCCGAGCACCTCCGGCCAGCTCACGGCCGACACGTGGGGGAGCAGCTACGACACGGTGCTGTCCGTGCACGTGGCCTCCACGCTGGCGGAGGTGCCTGGGGGGTGCCAGGACGACTACGCGCCGCCCGACGACCGCACGTCGCGAGTGGTGGTCAACCTCGCGGCCAACACGACGTATCTCATCGAGGTGTCGGCGTACGGGAGCACGGCGGGCGGCACGCTGGCGCTGTCCGTGGACTTCGCCGCGGTGGCGGCGCTGGCCGGGGACGACCGGGCCTCTCCCATCGTCATCTCCAGCAGCCCGTTCTCGGACAGCGGCCGCAACACGCAGACCTACACGTCGGCGGCGGATGACCCCGTGCACTCCTGCACCGGCCTGAGGGATGGGCACACGATCTGGTACCGCTTCACCCCGAGCGCCTCGGGCGCCGCGACCATCAGCACGAGCGGGAGCAACTACGACACGGTGCTATCCGTCCACCTGGCCTCGACGCTGGCCGAGGTGGCGGGAGGGTGCAACGACGACGTCGCGTCGGGCAATCTCACCTCGCAGGTGCAGGTGACGCTCGCCGCGGGCACGCAGTACCTGATCCAGGTGTCGTCCTACGGGACCGGCCCGGGCGGCACGCTGAACCTGGCCCTCAGCTTCACGTCGAGCCCAACGCTCACCGTGGCGAAGACGGGCACGGGCAGCGGCACGGTCACCAGCACCCCCGCGGGGATCAGCTGCGGCGCCACGTGCTCGGCGAGCTTCGCGACGGGGACGTCGGTGACGCTCTCGGTCTCCCCGGCGGCCGACTCCATCTTCACCGGCTGGAGCGGCGGCTGCACCGGCACCGGCGGCTGCACCGTGACGCTCAACGCCGCGACCTCCGTCACGGTCGGCTTCAGTCTCGTGACACTCGTGCCGCTGACCGTGACGAAGACCGGATCCGGCAGCGGGACGGTGAGCAGCAGTCCCGCGGCGATCGACTGCGGCACCGCGTGCTCGGACCTCTTCGCGACCGGGACCGAGGTGACGCTCACGGCCACCCCGGCCGCGAGCTCCACCTTCACCGGCTGGAGCGGCGGGGGGTGCAGCGGCACCGACCCCTGCACCGTGACGCTCACCGCCGCCACCTCGGTCACCGCCACCTTCGCGCTCATCACGTTCCCGCTCACGGTCACGAAGGCCGGGGCTGGCAGCGGCACGGTCAGCAGCACCCCCGCGGGGATCAGCTGCGGCGCGGCCTGCGCGGCGAGCTTCGCGAGCGGGACGGCGGTGACGCTGACGGCCACGCCCGCCGCGAACGCCACCTTCGCCGGCTGGAGCGGCGGGGGGTGCAGCGGCACCGGCGCCTGCACCGTCACGCTCGCCGCCGCCGTCTCTGTGACGGCGACGTTCGACCTGAGCTTCTTCGCGCTGACCGTGGCCATCGCGGGTTCCGCCGACGGCACGGTGGTGAGCAACCCGCTGGGCATCACCTGCGGCGCCACGTGCGCCGCCACGTACGCGGCCGGCACGTCCGTCACGCTGTCCGCCACGCCAGACGCGGGGGCAACGTTCGCCGGCTGGGGGGGGGCCTGCAGCGGGACCACCCCGTTGTGCGCGGTCACGCTCGATGCGGCCCGATCCGTCACGGCGACCTTCTCGCAGGAGTTCACCGACCCCGCGGTGACGGCGACGAGCACGCTCGTCAAGGCCGTCCACATCGCCGATCTCCGCTCGGCGATCGGCGCGCTCCGCTCCCATCTCGGGCTCTCGGCGTTCAGCTGGACCGATCCGACGCTCGTCGCCGGTGCGACAACCGTGAGAGCCGTCCATGTCGTGGAGCTGCGCACGGCCCTGGGGCAGGCCTACGCGGCGGCGGGGACCGCCGCGCCCACCTACACGGACGCCACCATCGAGACGGGGCAGACGGTCGTCAAGCGCGCGCACCTGGTCGAGCTGCGCAACGCCGTGCGGGCGCTGGAATGAGCCGAGGGCGCAGGCCCGAGCGGCGGCGCCAGATTGGCGTGGACACGCGAAATCCGTCTGCTATAATCCCGCCGGACGAAGGCCGGCCGTGACGAGCCTCATCTCTACAAGTCAAGACGGGAGCCGCCCGGAGGGACCATTCATGGCATGGATGGCCACGACGCCATGGAGCGACGACGAGCATCTGCTGCGCAGCCACCCCGACGAGGAGGAAGAGGACGTCGAGGACGAGGACGACCTCGACGACGAGCTGGACGAGGATGAGGACGACCTCGACGACGACTTCGACGACGAGGACGACCTCGACGATCTCGATGACGACTTGGACGAGGACACGGAAGACGCGGTGGACGACGGCGAGTAGCCCGCCGGCGCGCGGCGAACCCCTCTCCGGGAGGCGTCTATGGCACTGACGAGCGGCGATGGCGTGCTGTTCCTCCTGAGGTGGATCCACTTCCTGGCCGGCATCACCTGGATCGGCCTGCTCTACTACTTCAACTTCGTCCAGACCCCCTTCTTCGCGGAGACCGAGGCGCCGGTGCGCACGGGCGCCATCCAGAAGCTGGTCCCGCGCGCCCTCTGGTGGTTCCGCTGGGGCGCGATGTTCACCTTCCTGTCGGGCTGGCTGATCATCCTGGACGCGGTCGGCAGGGGCGGGTTCTTCGCGGGCGCCTACGGCTGGGCCATCCTGCTCGGCGGACTGCTGGGCTCCATCATGTGGGCCAATGTCTGGTTCGTGATCTGGCCCAACCAGAAGATCGTGATCCAGAACGCCGTGAACACGGGGGCGGGCAAGTCCGCGAATCCCGCGGCCGCTCCCGCCGGCGCCCGCGCGGGGCTCGCCTCGCGCACCAACACGCTCTTCTCGATCCCCATGCTCTTCTACATGGGCGCCGCCAAGCATCTGCCCAATCTGCCCGTGCCGCGGTCGGGCGCCGCGTTCTGGATCGTGGTGCTCGTCATCATGGCCGCGGTGGAGATCAACGCGCTGGCGGGCAAGCCGGGCACGGCGACGACCAAGCCCCTCGCCACGGTGAAGGGCACGCTCTGGGCGGGCTTCATCCTCGCCGCGATCTTCTATCTGTGGTTCGAGATGATGCGCTGAAGGTCCGCCGCAGCGCTAGCGGAGGAAGGCGGCGAGGTCGGCGACGCTGCCGGCCAGATCGGGCCGGGCCAGCATGACCCGCGAGTCCCGCTTCGGCGTGTAGCCCGGCGGGTAGCCCGCCCGCAGCACGCGGGCTTCCACCAGCGCCGCGGAGGCGCCCTTCACCGCCGGCCCCACGGGCCCGACCTTCTCGGGATCCCGGTGGTGACACTGCACGCACTGGGCGAGCCATACCTGCCGCCCCTTCTCGGGATCTCCGGCGCGCGGTGCCCCCGGGGCTCCCGGGGCCGGCTGAGGCGCGGCGGCGCCCGGGGCGGGCGGCGGCGGCTTCTGCTCCTCCCCGCAGGCGGCGAGGAGAAGCGAGGCCGCGCACAGGCGCATCACGCCCGCGCGCGCGCTCCTCCCTCGATGTCCTCCCGCCACGATGCCCACTGCCGACCGACGCTAGCGGGGGCGGTGCTCCCTGTCAAGCGAGCGCGCGCGGGCCCGCGCTCCGCCTCGCGCGAGGATTTTCGGATTGGGGTACACTGACGACCTCAGGAGGACCTGCTCGAATGGCCCAGCCCTCTTGGCTCCGCATCGAGGGAGCCAGGCAGAACAACCTGAAGAACATCTCGCTGGACATCCCCCACGACCGCGTGACCGTCGTCACCGGCGTATCCGGCTCGGGCAAGTCCTCCCTGGCCTTCGACACGCTCTTCGCCGAGGGGCAGTGGCGCTACGTGGAGTCCCTCTCCACCTACGCGCGCATGTTCATCGAGCGGCTGGACCGTCCCGACGTGGACCGCATCGAGCACATCCGCCCCGCCATCGCCATCGAGCAGAAGAACCCGGTCCGCACCGCCCGCTCCACCGTCGGGACCGCCACCGAGCTGCACGACTACCTGCGGCTCCTCTTCGCGCGCATCGGACGCGTGCACTGCCCCCGCTGCGGCAGCGAGGCCCGCAGCGACTCCGCCGAGAGCGTGGCCGAGGCCCTGATCCGTGAGCACCGGGACGCCCGCGCCCTCATCTGCTTCCCCCTGCCCGCCGCGGCGGGCGCGACGCCGCCGGAGGCGCTGGCCGCGCTGCTCCGGCGCGGCTTCGCCCGGGTGAAGCTGGGCGACGCGGTGGTAGAGCTGACCGACGCCACAGGCCGGCCCACCGCCCTGCCGCCGGCGGCCCCGGGGCAGCGGATCCAGGTGGTGCTGGACCGCGTCACGCTGGGGGCCGAGGCGCGCCATCGCGTCACCGAGTCGCTGGAGGCCGCGCTGGCCGAGGGCGAGGGCCGGGCCGAGGTGGACGTGCTCGGCCGGGCCGTGGTCGGCGTCAGCCGGGAGTTCCGCTGTCCCTCGTGCGAGACGCCCGTCACTCGCCCGCAGCCGCTGCTCTTCTCCTTCAATCATCCGCTGGGGGCCTGCCCCGAGTGCAAGGGGTTCGGCAACATCCTCCGCTACGACGAGCACCTGGTGGTGCCCGACCGGACGCTGAGCCTCGCCCAGGGCGCCGTCGAGCCGTGGTCGCATCCCTCCGGCCAGCGCTACCAGAAGCAGCTCCTCAAGGCCGCGCGGCAGCGCGGCGTGGACACCTCCCGGCCCTGGGCGGAGCTGCCGGCCGAGGACCGCGAGTGGATCCAGGCCGGCGCCCGGGGCTTCGCGGGGATCCAGGGCTTCTTCGAGGAGGTCGAGTCCTACCGCTACAAGCTGCACGTGCGCGTCTTCCTCTCCCGCTACCGCGGCCAGTCGCCCTGCCCACGCTGCGCCGGCGCCCGGCTCAAGCCCGAGGCCCTGAGCGTCCGGGTGGGCGGCGCCAGCATCGCCCAGCTCTGCGAGCGCACCGTGGAGGACCTGGCGGGCATCCTCGACGGCCTGCGGCTGTCGGCCTTCGAGGAGACGGTGGCGCGGGATGTCCTCAGGCACCTCCGGGCCAAGCTCTCCTTCCTCCTGCGCGTGGGGCTCGGCTACCTCACCCTGGCGCGCCAGACGCGCACGCTGTCGGGCGGGGAGGCGCAGCGGATCACCCTCGCCAACCAGCTGGGGGCGCAGCTCGTGGGGACGCTCTACATCCTGGACGAGCCGTCAATCGGGCTGCACGCGCGGGACACCGAGCGCCTGGCGGAGGTGTGCGGCGAGCTGGCGGCCGCCGGCAACACGGTGGTGATCGTCGAGCACGACCGCTCCTTCATCGCCTCCGCCGACTACGTGGTCGAGATGGGGCCGGGCTCGGGGGACCGCGGCGGCACCGTGGTCTTCGCGGGCCCCCAGGCCCGGTTCCTGGAGGACCCCCGCTCGCTGACGGCCCGCTACCTCACCGGCCGCGAGACCATCGCCGTGCCGCTGATCCGCCGCGAGGGGCGGCGCGCCCTCATGCTCCGCGGCGCCCGCGCCCACAACCTGAAGGGCGTCACGGCCCGGCTCCCGCTGCACACGCTGACCTGCGTCACGGGCGTCTCCGGCTCGGGCAAGTCCACCCTCGTGCACGACACGCTCTACCGGGCGGTGGCCCGGCACTTCAAGGTGGACTTCAAGCCGCCGGGCGAGCACGACGAGGTGCGCGGGCTCGAGTACCTCAAGGGCGTCCGCCTCATCGACCAGGAGCCCATCGGCCGCACGCCGCGCTCCAACCCGGTGACCTACATCAAGGCCTTCGACGAGATCCGGAAGGTGTTCGCCGCGCTGCCCCGGGCCCGGACGCTCGGCCTCGGGGCCGGCGCCTTCTCCTTCAACGTGGCCGGAGGGCGCTGCGAGAGCTGCGAGGGCGCGGGCTCCCAGAAGCTCGAGATGTACTTCTTCGAGGACGTGTACGTGACCTGCGCGGCCTGCGACGGCCGCCGCTACCGCGCCGAGGTGCTCCAGGTCACCTGCAAGGGCCGGGACATCGCCCAGGTGCTCCAGCTCACGGTGGACGAGGCGGTGGACTTCTTCGCCGCGCATCCGGTCCTCGCGCGGCGCCTCAGGCTGCTCCAGGAGGTGGGGCTGGGCTATCTCCGGCTCGGCCAGCCCGCGACGACCTTGTCCGGCGGCGAGGCGCAGCGCCTCAAGATCGCTGCCGAGCTGGGGACCCGCCGTACCGCCGACCACCTCTTCATCCTGGACGAGCCCACCACGGGGCTCCACCTGGACGACGTCAAGAAGCTGCTCGGGGTGCTCAACCGCCTGGTGGACGCCGGCAACACCGTGCTCATCGTCGAGCATCACCTGGACGTGATCAAGACCGCGGACTGGATCCTCGACCTGGGACCGGAGGGCGGCGAGGCCGGCGGCGCCATCATCGCCGAGGGCACGCCGGAGCAGGTGGCCCAGACCGACGGCTCCTACACGGGCAAGTTCCTGCGAGAGCTCCTCCCCCGGCCCAACGGCCGGGGCGCGGCGGGACGCGGCGCGTGAACCCCTATCACGTCCTCGAGGCCGTCGGCATCCTCGTCTCCGGGCTCCTCTTCTACTCGTACACCTACTCCTGGGTCCCGCCGGGCCATGGGCGGAGCCGCCTCCGCCGGGTCCTCCTGAACGGCGTGGCCTTCGGCGGCATCACCGTCGTCATGATGATCGCGCGCATCGAGGTGGATCCCGGGGTCTTCATCGATGCCCGGGCGGTGCCGGTGGCCCTGATCGCGCTCTTCGAGGGGTGGCCCGCCGGCCTCGTGGCCTCGCTCATGGGCGCAGGCTACCGCCTTTGGCTGGGGGGCAGCGGGGCCTGGCCCGGCGTGCTCTCGCTGCTCGGCACCGCTGCCGCGGGGGGGCTCTGTCACGCCTGGGCGCGGCGCAGCGGGGGCGTCGGGCCCCGGCACGCCGTGAGTCTTGCCGGCCTGGCCTTCGGGGTGACCTTTCTCGGCTTCTCCCTGCTCGGCGCCCGCGGGCTCGCGCTCTGGAGCCGGCTGTGGCTCGACTACCTGGTCACCGTCGGCCTGGGCGTGGGCGTCATGGCGCGGCTCTTCCACGACGTGACGGAGCAGCACCGCCTCATCGCCGCCCAGCAGCGCTTCCGCGCCGTGATCGACGAGGCCACGGACGCGATCCGCATCCTCGAGGCCGATACCCTGCAGATCGTGGACGCCAACCGCGCCGACTGCGAGCTGTCGGGCTATCCCCGCGAGGAGCTCGTCGGCAGGAACGCGCGCGACTTCTGGCCCGACGACCCGGCGCTGCGCGCCGGACGGGAGGCGTCGCTGGCCGAGGCCCGGGCGCACGGCTTCGCGCGCGTCTCCGGGCTGGCCTACAAGCGCCGCTCCGGCGAGGTCATCCTGGTGGACGGAACGCGCCGACTCGCGGAGTTCCAGGGCCGGCGCTACGAGATCATCATCTTCCGGAGCGCGGCGGAGCGGCTGGCCGCCGAGAAGACCGAGCGAGAGGCCGCCGAGCTGCGCGCCGCCACACTCCTGGCGCGCGCCGCCGCCCACGAGATCAATAACCCGCTGGCCATCATCATGGGCTACCTGCAGATCATGGCCGACCAGGCGGCGGAGGGCGGGAAGCACGCCCGGTGGGTGCCCCAGATGCTCGGCGCCGCGACGCGGATCCGCGAGTCGGTGCAGCGCCTCAAGGACATCGTCCGCGTCGAGGCCGCGACACCGGCCGGCGAGATGCCGTCGATCCTCGACACCCGGAAGTCGAGCGCTCCCGGCGCCGGGCCAGCCCCGGCCTCCGCCTCCACGCCGTCGGCGCAGTCGTCCGTCGCCCCCGGCCAGTGACCCGGCCCCTGTTCTACGGCTGGGTCGTCGTGGCAGGGGCCTTCGTGGTCCTGTTCCTCGCCTATGGCGCGCAGTACGCCTTCGGCGTCTTCTTCGCGGCCCTGCTCGAGGAGTTCGGCTGGAGCCGCGCGAGCCTGGCCGGCGCCTTCTCGCTCTACGCCTTCGTCTACAGCGGCTGCGGCGCCCTCTCCGGGCGGCTCACCGACGGGCTGGGGCCGCGTGCGGTGATCGCGCTGGGCGGAGGCTTCCTCGGACTCGGCCTCATGGGGATGAGCCAGGTGAGCGCGATCTGGCATCCCTTCGTCCTGTACGGCATCGTGGCGGCGCTCGGCATGTCCACGGCCTATGTCCCCTGCAGCGCCACCGTCGTGCGCTGGTTCGTCGAGCAGCGCGGCCTCGCGATCGGCATCGCCACCGCCGGCGGCAGCCTGGGCACCTTCGCGCTGCCGCCCATCGCCTATCTCCTCGTCACGAGCGTGGGCTGGCGCTGGGCCTACGTCGTCTTCGGTAGCGTCATCCTGGTGGCGCTCAACCTCGTGGCCGTGGTCATGCGCCCGGACCCCGAGTCGCTGGGGCTCGCCCCCGACGGGCGCCCGCCGGGCGCCGCGGGGAGGCGAGCTGACGGCGGAGCGCGCGGCTTCAGCGTGAGAGAGGCAACGCGCACGGGGGCCTTCTGGATGGTCTGGGCCGTTTTCGCGGCCACCTGGGTCCCGGTGTTCGTCCCCCTGGTCCACCTGGTCCCGTTCGCGCAGGACCTCGGGGTGCCTGCTCTCCTGGCCGCCACGCTGGTGAGCGCGCTCGGCATCGCAGCGGTGGCGGGGCGGGTCCTCATGGGGGCGCTCTCGGACCGCATCGGGCGGCGGGCCGCGCTGGCCGCCGGGTTCGCGCTGCAGGCCATCGCCTTCGCGGCGTTCCCCTCGGCGCGCGCCCTGCCCGCCCTCTACGCAGCCGCCGCGGCGTTCGGCTTCTCATACGGCGCCATCTCGGCGCTCTTCCCGGCCGTCGTCTCCGACTTCTTCGGTCGCGAGCACTCGGGCTCCCTGGTGGGCCTCCTCTTCACCCTGGCCGCGCCGCTGGCCGCGGGCGGTCCCGTCGGAGCCGGGTGGATCTACGACCGCACGGGCGGCTACGAGCCCGCCTGGTGGCTCTCCGCCGGGTTCAACGTCCTCGCCCTGGCCCTGCTCGCCTGCGCGCGGCCGCCCGCGCCACGCGGCGCGAGCCGGCGCGCGGCGACCGAGCTCCCCGCGCGCGCCCCGTGATATCCTGGGCGGGCGCGCGGCGGCCTGCCGGTGCCCCTCCCCGCGCTCCATCGGAGGCAGAGGCATGGGCTCGCTCAGCGACAGGTACTGCATCGTCGGCGTCGGCGAGACGGAGTACAGCCGGCATTCGGGCCGCAGCACCCGCGCCATGGCCGTGGAGGCGATCGGCGCCGCCATGGCGGACGCGGGGCTGGGGCCCGCCGACGTGGACGGCATGATGTCGTATCAGAGCGGGGACTCCACGCCCTCCGACTGGGTGGCGCCCGACCTCGGCCTCCGGCTCGACTTCTACATGGACGTGGCGGGTGGCGGCTCCTCCACGGAAGCGCTGGTCGGCCTGGCCATGGGCGCCATCGAGGCGGGCATGTGCCGCACGGTCGCCCTCTTCCGCTCCATGAACGGCTACTCCGACTTCCGTATCGGCGGGACGGGCCCGCGCGCCGCCCAGCCCGTGCGGGCGCTGGACCTGGCGCTCCGGCCCTTCGGCATGACCAGCGCGGGGCAGAAGTTCGCGCTGACCTTCATGCGCCACATGTACGAGTACGACACCACCTCCGCACAGGTGGCCCATGTCCGCGTGGCGCACAGCCGGCACGCCTCGCAGAACCCCAAGGCGCTGCTGAAGGACCGCGTGACGGTGGACGAGGTGCTGGCCTCGCGCTGGATCGTCAAGCCGCTGCACCTGCTGGACTGCTGTCTCGAGACCGACAACGCCACGTGCCTGATCGTCACCTCGGCGGAGCGCGCGCGCGATCTCCGGCCGCGACCCGTGCACGTCCTGGGGGTCGCCGGGCGCGTGTCCAAGCCGCGCACCGATTTCCACTGGGCGCACGGGCCCACCACGCGCGTCGCCGGCTACCACGCCCGGGACATCGTCTTCGGCCAGGCGGGCATCCGGCCCGAGGACGTGGACGTCACCGGCTCCTACGACGCCTTCACCTTCACGACCATGCTCCAGCTCGAGGAGTACGGCTTCTGCGCCAAGGGGGACGGCGGCGCCTACGTGTCGAGCGGCATCATCGAGCTGGGCGGCCGCCGGCCCAACAACACCGCGGGGGGCCACCTCTGCGAGGGCTACACCCACGGCATGTCCATGGTCATCGAGAACGTGCGCCAGCTCCGGGGACGCGTGGACGACTACTGCCCGGGCGCGGCCGAGGGCCGGCACACCTACGACTACTCGCCGGGCCGGTGCCGGCAGGTCAAGGACGCGCGGATCGCCATGAACCTGGGCTGGGCCGTGCCCTCCACGGGCTCGGCCCTGATCCTCCGCAGCTGAGCCTGGCGGAGGAGCGAGGCGCGCGATGCCGAGCGTCGAGTACCGCGGGATGAGCCTGGTGATCCCGGAGAACGACTCCGAGTGGCGGGAGCACTTCCGGCTGGCGCGCTCGCACCGGCTGATGCTGCGCGCCTGCGCGGCCTGCGGCCTCATGCGCTATCCGCCGAGCCACGGCTGCCCCTGGTGCGCGAGCCTTCGGTGGGCGTGGCGGGAGGTGGGCGGGCGCGGCGCCATCCACTCCTACGAGATCGTGGTGCACGCCATCCAGCCCGGGTTCAAGGACTGGGCGCCCTATCCCGTGGTGCTCGTGGAGCTCGACGAGCAGCGCGGCCAGCCCACCGAGCACGAGGCGCTCAGGATCGTCGCCAACCTCGTGACGCCCGACTTCCGCCCGGAAGCCGAGGCCAGCGTGGCCATCGGCCGGCGGGTCCGCGTGGTCTTCCAGGACCTCGCGGAGGACTTCGCCCTGCCGCAGTTCGTCCTGACGGACGAGCCTCCCGAGGGGCGCGTCTGGCGCTTCCCGGGCTAGCAGGCTGCTGGTGTCGGTCCAACTAACTTCGCCACGGCTCGCTCACGCTCGCCGGATTGCCACGTCCGCCCGGGCGCGCACCTCGGCCCGCGTCAGCGTCTGGACTCGGATCGTCCTGATCTCTCCAGGCGGGGTTCACGGCCGGCAGACACGGAACCGCGCGTAGTCCCCCTGGGCGCTGCTCTGCGTGTCGTCCGAGTCCGTCAGGACGGCGATGCCGACCGGCGTGGGCGCCTCGGCCTCCTTGAAGAGCGCCCGGTAGTCCTCCAGCACGTTGGCGCGCTCCTCGAGCCACTCCCCCTGGCCGCCGGCGCCGTTTCTCAGCACGCGGACCTGGGTGAGCCCGCGGGTCGAGCTGAGGTGCTGGCCGACGGGCACGACCGCGCTCCAGATGTACTTCAGCGCCTTGACCGAGACCGGCGTGGGGGGGAACACGGCGTAGACGGCGAGCGCGCTGTCGTTGGTCCTGGCGGCCCGCTCGTCCGAGCCCGCCGGGAACAGGAGCGGGCGCCACTGCCACGAGAGCACCGGGTACGCGGTCAGATCCCACTCGAAGGGCCGCGCCGCCTGGACCCCGAGCCCACGGGAGCGCGCGCGCAGGAAGCGCAGCCCGGGCTCCTCCACCACGGTGTAGACGTCCCGCCCGGCGTCCTTCCGCGGCTTCCACTCGGCCGGGAACTCGCCGACCGTCGCCCGGGAGAAATCGTCGATGGCGACGCAGTCGCCGGCGGCCACACGCGCGGCAGGAGGGGTGACGAGGGCGAGGAGCAGCAGGCCCAGGACGCGGACGCCGCGCCGTCGCCGGGGGGAGACGCCGAGCCCTGGAGCGCCTACCGGCCCCGGCGCCACCACGAGTGCACGAGCTGGTCCACCACCTGCACCAGCTGCCCCACGGTGCGACACTCCTTGACGATGTCGCAGGCCGGGGCGTAGAGCGGCATGACGCTGTCGCCGATGCCCCAGCCCCACTGCCCCTCCGGGTTGAGCCAGATGATCCCCTTCACGCGCTCGCGGATCTGGCGCACGGCCCACGCCTGCGGGTCGTTGTAGTTGTTGCGGGCATCCCCCAGCACGAGCACCGTGGTCTTGCGGTCCAGCGACTCCAGCTCCGTCCGGCAGAAGCGGCTGAAGGCGTAGCCGAAATCGGAGCGGCAGTGGTAGTCCACCGAGGAGGACTTGAGCGCCCACTCGATGGCTTTGTCCACGGTGTAGGTGTTGAAGGCCTGCGTCACCTCGGCGATCTCCGACACGAACGCGTAGGAGCGGACGCGCGAGAAGCACTCCTGCAGGCTCCAGACGAGCTGGAGCATGAACCGCGACGCGTTCCGCACCGAGTCGGACACGTCGCAGAGCGTGACGAGCTTGGGCTTCTCCCGGTGCCGCCGCCGGAAGCGGACCTCCATGGGCACGCCCCCGTACTGCAGGCTCTGCCGGATGGTCCGCCGGGAGTCCAGCCGGCCCTTCTCCTCCTGGCGCTGGCGCAGCGCGAGGGCGTCCTTGATCTTGCGCGCCAGCCGCGCCACGACGGCCTTCATCTGCGCGACCTCGTCGGGCGACAGCGCGAAGAGGGGCTTGTCCGACAGCACCTCGCGCGTGAGCTTCTCGCCCTGGCGGTAGGCGCGGCGCTCCAGCTCGCGCTCCACGTGCTGCCGGATCATGCGGCGGAAGGCCTCCAGCCGGAGGTCCAGGTAGTTGCGGATGCGAGCGAGCTGCCCCGGGTCGAGCCCCCGCGCCTCCAGGAGGCGCATGATGCGCGCGAGGTCGCGCTCGATGCTGTCCCAGTCGAACTTGTCGTAGATGCGGCGCGAGAAGTAGCCGATCTGCAGGAAGTACATCAGCCGCTCGAGGCCGGTGCCCTCGCCGCCCTGGCGGATGGCCATCTCCATGTCGGCGCCCTCGCCGCGCAGCATCAGCTCGGTGAGCCCGTCCATCTGGAGCCCGTCCTCGGCCGCCAGCCGGTCCAGCAGCTCGCGCATGCGGGGATCCTCGGGCCCCAGCGCCTTCTTGAGCCCGGCGCCGAGCGCCTCGAGGTCGAGGAAGTACAGGTCGAAGAGGCGATCGAAGGTCGGCAGGTCGCGGGACTCCTTGACGAGGGTCGTCGCCAGCGCCGTCCTGAAGGTGTCGCGGTCCTCGAGCCCGATCTCGGCCGAGGCGGCGAGGGCGTCCAGCGCCTCGCTGGGCGAGATGCGCAGCTCCGCCCGCCGGAGATCACCGATGAACTCGAGAATTCTCTGATCCATTTACCGGGTGAAGGTGACCCAGGAGGACTTGAACACGTCCTCGTTGCCGTCGCGGCTGATGGGGCAGAGCCGCCCGTCCTCGAGACGCAGCAGCCCGTGGAACGAGCCGCGCGAGATCAGGTGGGTGATCTTGAGCTTCCAGCCCAGCGGCTCCGAGGGGATCTCCTCCTCGTGCTCCACCGCCCGGGTCACGTCCGGCGCATCCCCGACCAGGTGCAGGACGCGCACCGGCCCTTCGGCGCACCGGAGGCCGAGCACCACCTTGTAGGAGCGCCCCTGGCGGACGGTCTCCACCGTCATCTCCCCGGGATGCAGCAGGTGCGGGACGGCCTCGGGCATGGCGGCCGCGAAGAAGTCCCGCGGCCCGGGGTGGACGTAGTAGAAGTGCCAGCGCCCCGCGGCCCAGATCCAGAGCTTGGTGTACTCCCCGAGAGCGCCGGAGATGCAGCGCCCGCCCTCGATGAACACCGGCCCCGCGGGCGCCAGCTCGGGCAGCCGGATGCGCGGCGAGGGGAACCACAGCTCCCTGAACTCGGTGAGGGTGCTCGGGTCCATCTACGGCAGGTCGGCCAGCACCTTGTCGAGCGCGCCCCGGACCCGCTCCAGGTCCTTCTCGTGCTTGACGAGCAGCGTGAGGGTGGACTCCACGAGCTCGCGGTCCATGGCGTCGGCGTTCAGGATGACCAGCGAGCGCGCCCAGTCGAGGCTCTCGGACACCGATGGGGCCTTGCGCAGCTCGAGGACGCGGATCTTGTTCACGACGGCCACCACGGCGCGGGCCAGCCGCTCGGGGACCTCCGGCACCTTCAGGCGGATGATGGCCAGCTCCTCGTCCGGCGGGGGGAAGTCGATGAACAGGTGCAGGCACCGGCGCTTCAGGCCGTCGGACAGCTCGCGCGCGTTGTTCGACGTCAGCACCACCAGCGGGATGTTGGTCGCCTTGATGGTGCCGAGCTCGGGCACGGACACCTGGAAATCGGACAGCACCTCCAGGAGGAAGGCCTCGAACTCGGGCTCGGCCTTGTCGATCTCGTCCACCAGGAGCACGACGGGATCCGCGGACTCGATGGCCTGCAGCAGCGGGCGCGGCGAGAGGAAGCGATGGGAGAAGAAGGCGTCGTCCTGGCCCGAGATCCGCGCCACCGCGTCCGGCAGCGACGGGGCATCCGCGATCAGCTCGCCGATCCGGTCCTTGAGGAGCTGGGTGTAGAGGAGCTGCTTGGCGTATTTCCACTCGTAGAGCGCCTTGCCCTCGTCGAGCCCCTCGTAGCACTGCAGCCGAATCAGCCGGCGCCCGGTGATCTCGGCCAACGTCTTGGCGAGCTCCGTCTTGCCCACCCCGGCGGGCCCCTCGATGAGCACGGGGCGGCCCATGCGCTCGGCCAGGTACACTACCGTGGAGATGCGGCGGTTGGCGATGTAGCGGGCGTCCCTGAAGTGCTCCTGGACATCCTCGACCGATTGAAACATGACGGCTCCTGTGAGTGAATTGTCGTTCAGTCTAGCATAAGGACTGCGCCATGGACCCGCGATGATGGATCAGGAGCGAGCCCGCGCCTATCACCGCCTGCAGCTGCGGCTCTCGGCGGTGCGCCTGGGCCTGGGCGCGGCCTACCTCGCCGCCCTCATCGCCACGGGCTGGGCCGCCCGGCTCGCAGACGCCCTCGCGGCACTGACGCCACGCTGGTGGATCCAGCTCGCGGCCGCGCTCCTCGTGCTCGGCGGCGGCTACCGCCTCGCGACGCTCCCGCTGGCCTGGCTCGCCGGCTTCTGGCTGCCGCGGCGCTTCGGGCTCCTCCACCAGCCGCTGCGGCAGTGGGCGCTCGACGCCGTCAAGGCGGCGGCGCCCGGCGCCGCGCTCGGCCTGGCCGCCGCCGAGATCGTCTACGCCTTCCTGCGCGCGAGCCCGTGGTGGTGGCTCTGGAGCGCGCTCGCCTTCCTGGCGATGTCGACGCTTCTGACGCTCGTGGCGCCCGTGTGGCTCGTGCCGCTCTTCTACCGCCTCGAGCCCCTGCCCGACCCGGCGCTCCGGGATCGGCTGCTGAGGCTCGGCGCGAGGGCCGGCGTGCCGGTGATCGGCGTCTGGGTCGCCGACCAGTCGCGCAAGAGCCGCACCGCGAATGCGGCGGTGACCGGCCTCGGCCGCACCCGGCGCATCATCGTCTTCGACACCCTCCTGGCCCGGTTCACCCCGGACGAGATCGAGGCGGTGCTCGCCCACGAGCTGGGCCACCACGCCCACGCCGACATCTGGCGTGGCCTGCTGGTCCAGAGCGCGCTGACCCTGGCGACCTTCCTGGTGGCTGACCCCGCGCTCAGGGCGGGCGCCGCGGCGCTCTCGCTCCGGGGACCGGCCGATCTGGCCGGGCTGCCGCTCCTGGCGCTCATCGTCCTGGCGCTGAGCCTTCTGGCGCTGCCGCTGGGCAACGGCTGGTCGCGGCGCGTGGAGCGGCAGGCCGACGACTTCGCCCTGCGCACGACCGGCAACGCGCCGGCCTTCATCTCGGCCATGGAGCGGCTCGGCGCCCTGAACCTGGCCGAGCGCGAGCCGCATCCGGTGAAGGAGTTCTTTCTCCACTCGCACCCCTCCATCGGTCGTCGCGTGGCGCGGGCCCGCCGGCTCCCGGGATCGCCGGGCTGACACTGTCCTGCCCGCGGCCGTCTCCCCAGCGACGGTCGCCCGGGACCGAGGCGCCGGTCCCGCTTTCGGAACAGGCCTTTGCGGCGCGCCGCCCGTGGCACCGGACTTGCTCCCTCGCTCTCGTTGGGAGGGTGCGATGCCGCTGACGGCTGGAGCCATCATCGAGACGCAGGGCCGGTCGGGACGACGCCTGCCGACTCTCGTTCGTCACCTCCGCGTGCTGCGGGCCGTCGGCGAGGCCGTGAACTCCTCGCTGGATCTGGAGCAGGTGCTCGAGCGGTCCCTGGAGGCCGTGACCCAGGTCACGGGCCACGAGATCTCGAGCCTGCATCTCGTCTCCGCCGACGGGGCGCGCCTGCTGCTCCAGGGGGACCGCGGGCTGTCGGAGCGCCTCCGCGAGATCAACCGGGTCCTGCCCATGGCAGCCGGCCTCATCGGCGGCGTGGCGGCCTCCGGCCTTCCGCGGCGGCTGCACGACGTCAGCCGGGCGAAGGATCTCCTGCCGGCGGCGCGGGAGGCCGTCGCGGCCGACGGGATTCGCGCCTTCGTCTGCGTGCCGATCCGGGCCCGCCACCGCATCCTGGGCACGCTCGCCCTGGGCCGCCGGACGGAACACCGCTTCACCAGCGCCGAGCTGCATCTCCTCGAGTGCGTGGCCGACCAGATCGGTCTGGCGCTGGACAACGCCCGCCTCCACTCGGCGTCGCGCCGCCAGCTCCAGGAGCTCGAGCGCGCGCGGAGCGCCACGCTGCGGGCCGAGCGGATCTCGGCAGTGGATGGTCTGGCCGCGGGCGTCGCGCACGAGATCAACAACCCGCTCACCATCATCCTCGGCCAGGTGCACGTGCTGGTCCAGAGCGAGCCGACGGCCGCCGAGGTCCTGCACGGACTCGCGGTCATCGACACGGCGGCCAAGCGCGCGGCGAAGATCGTGAAGGACCTCCGTCAGTTCGCCGAGCCGAGCCCGGTCCACCGCGCCCCGTGCTGCGCGGCGACGGAGATCAGGAGCCTCCTCGCCGAGGAGGCGCCGCGGCTCGAGTCCGCGGGCGTCGCCATCCGGCTCGAGCTCGGGAGGGTGCCGGTCATCTGGGGCGACGCCGCTCAGCTCCGGCAGGTCCTGGCCCACCTCGTGGACAATGCCCGCCACGCCATGGCCGCCGCGCACGGTGGCGGCACGCTCCGCGTTCGCCTCGCGCCCCTGCCGGGCGGGGTGAGGATCGAGGTCGCCGACGACGGACCCGGCATCGCCCCGGAGCACCTGCCGCGCGTCTTCAATCCGTTCTTCACCACCAAGGGGCCCGACGAGGGGCGCGGGCTCGGGCTCAGCGTCTCCTACGGCATCGTGAACGAACACGGCGGCAGGGTCTGGGCCGAGAACCTCCCCGGCGGGGGTGCCCTGTTCGTGGTCGAGCTGCCCGTGAGCCTCAGGCGCATGGAGCGCGCCCCGGGCGGCTAGCAGGCCGCTGAAAAGGGCCCATCTGCTTCGTTGGCGCCCTCGGCCGCACGCTCAACGTACGGAGAGTACGCCTCGCGTGCGGCCGTCGGGCGCCGCCTCGCATCTGGACCCTTTTGAGCGGCCTGCGGAGTTGTCCCGCAGCCTGCTGGAAGCCTGTCCGGGGCCTCGCCGACGAAGCGCCGGGTGGGGCCGGGGGCGCGCTCCCCGG
>Ga0154441_1162_pt2 | contig 19460 bp, 19 predicted proteins | sample RifGroC2_FD_115945 | JGI IMG/M metagenome (GOLD analysis project Ga0154441, IMG submission 115945) | Candidatus Rokubacteria bacterium GWC2_70_16 | reverse complement strand
CGACGCGGCTCGGCAGGCCCGCATTGGGCTGGATCGCGACGGGCAGCCCGCCCGCCTCGGGCAGCATCTGCTCGAGGACGTCGTACAGGACGCTGGAGCCCACCGAGCAGTTGGCCCCCACGGCCTCCACCGGCAGCGCGCGGAGCGCCCGCACCACCTCCACCGGGCTCCGGCCGAGGAACGTCACGCTCTCGTCGGTGAAGGCCGCCGTCGCCACGATGGGGAGATCGCAGAGGGAGCGGATGGCTTCCACGGCGAGCCGCTGCTCGGTCAGATCCGAGAAGGTCTCGACAACGAAGCCGTCCACCCCGCCCGCGAGCAGCCCCTCGGCCTGCTCGTGGAAGGCGGCGCCCGCCTCGTCGGGCTCCACGGCGCCGAGGGGAGCCAGGTACTTGCCGAGCGGCCCCACCGAGCCCAGCACGAAGACGTCGCGCCCCATGCTCTCGCGCACGTCGCGCGCCAGCTTCACCCCGCAGAGGTTGATCTCCCCGACCCTCGGGGCGAGCCCATGGACGCCGAGCTTGAAGCGGTTAGCGCCGAAGGTGTTGGTCTGGATGCAGTCGGCGCCGGCCGCGATGTACTCGGCGTGGATGGCCTGGACGAGCTTCGGCTCGTTGACGTTGAGGACGTCGAAGCAGGCGTCCAGCGATACGCCGCGCGAGTAGAGCATGGTGCCCATGGCGCCGTCGCCCAGGAGCGGGCGCTCGGCCAGGCGCGCGACGAAGGGCGCGGCCATGCTAATGACTCCTCCGGATTCCCGTGCCGCCAGGGGCCGGCAGGCGGGGGCGCTGCCTGGACCTCGCACCCTCGTCACCACCGATCCGCGGACATGGTGCAAACGAGAGGGGCGCGCGCCGGCTTCGAGACCCGCTAAAGCACGGGTCCAGGCAGCGCCCCCGCCTGCCGGCCCCCGGCCCATGCGCGTCACCGGATTCGGCAAGAGCCAATAGCGCCCCGACCCGGACGTTCGCGGACGAACCGTGGGGTGACGAGTGTCTGAGACAGGACATCAGCGGGCGGCCTGCGCGCGCGCCGGAAGGACGGCGAGGATTCGCGCCACGACTTCATCGGGGCCGAGGCCGGCGGTGTCCACGGTGAGATCGGCCTGCCGGTAGAAGGGCTCGCGCGACCGGTACAGCGCCTCCGCCTCGTCGCGGCTCCGTCCGGCGAGCATGGGCCGCTCGCCCGCGCGACGCGCACGCTCATAGAGGGTGTCGAAGTCTCCCGCGAGCCAGATCACGGTGCCCAGCGCGGCGAGCGCCTCCCTGCGCCCCTCGCGGCAGGGCAGCCCGCCCCCCGTCGCGATGACCTCTCCCTGTTTCAGGGCGAGGAGGCCCAGCATCTCCTCCTCAGCGGCGCGGAAGTGGGCCTCGCCGTGCCGGGCGAAGATCTCGGGGACGGAGCACCCCTCCCGGCCGGCGATCATGTCGTCGGTCTCGACGAAGCAGCGGCCCAGGCGCCTGGCCAGGAGGCGCCCGACCGAGGACTTGCCGGCGCCCATGAAGCCCACGAGGATCAGGTTCCTGGCCATCGCAGGCGCCATCGTATCATTTCTGCCGCACGGCGGGCCCCTCGCCCCGCCCCAAGGGCTCCACCCACAGCTGCCGCAGCACCTCCCACGCGCCGGCCAGCAGCGGAATGGCGACGAGCGCGCCCACCAGGCCCGCGAGCTGGACGCCGCCCAGGATGCCGAGGAGCACGGCGACGGGGTGCAGGCCCGTGGCGCGGCCGACGAAGTAGGGCACGAGGAGCTTGGCTTCCAGGAGATTGGCGCCCCAGAAGAGGAGAGCCGTCCAGAGCGCGAGCGAGCCGGAGATGTTGAACGCGGAGAGGATGCCGAGGACGGCGGCGGCTGGCGAGCCGAGGAAGGGGACCACGTTCAGCGTCGCGGCGATGCCCCCGATGAGGAGCGAGTAGGGCACGCCCAGCAGCGCCAGCCCTGCGGCGATCACCCCGCCCACGCACAGGCTCACGACGAGCTGGCCGCGGACATAGCCTCCCATGACGGCCAGCACAGGCGCGGCCAGCGCCGCCGCGCGCTCCCGGTGAGCGGGAGGCAGCAACGCGGCCAGCGCGCGACCGAGGTGCTCGGCATCGATCACGAGATAGGCGGCCAGCACGATGATGAGGAAGAAGCCCACGACGGCGCCGATGACCCCGGCCGTCGCGCGGAGCGTGTTCTCGAGCAGGATCTTGCCGAGGCCTGCGAGCCCTTCACCGCCCGCCGGCACTGCGGGCAGCGGGATCTCCCAGCGCGCCCCCCAGGCGATCAGCTGCGCGGCCCAGCCCTTCGCGTTCTCCACGAGCGCCGGGAGCTGGCCCGCGAACTGCGTCCCCTGCTCGACGAAGGCGGGGACGAGGAAGCGCCCGAGCACGGCGACCACGAGCGCGGCGCCCAGGTAGACGCCGGCCACGGTGACGAGGCGGGGGACGCGGTGGCGGTCCCCCCAGCGCGCCGCGGGGAGCATGGCCGCGGCCAGGATCAGCGCGGTGAGCAATAGCATCCAGAGCTGCCACGTCCGCGCCAACACCCACACCCCGGCCACGGCCGCGAGCAGCCGCCCGATGGTCGCCCAGGGGAGCACGCTCACCCCGAACCGATGCGGAGCGGGAGGTCGCCGAAGGCGACCGGCCAGGAAGCGCGCGCGGACAGGCGCGGGCTCACCGCTTGCGACGGGAGCGGACGACCTCGGCGATGAGGCGGATGTGCTCGGGGCCGGAGCCGCAGCAGCCGCCGACGATGCTGCAGCCGGCGTCGAGCAGCGCGGGGTACTCCTTGGCCATCGCCTCGGGGCCGAGCTCGTACGTGGTGCGAGTTCCCGTGGTGATGGGCAGGCCGGCGTTGGGATAGGCGACGAGCGGCACGCGGGTGGCCGCGCGCATCTCGCGGATGATGGCGATGGCGCGGTCGGGACCGCGCCCGCAGTTCATCCCCACGATGTCGGCCCCCGCGGCCACGAGGTTGCGCGCGACGTCCGCGGGGCTCTCGCCCCACATGGTCCGGTCGCGGTCGTGCAGCTCCTCGTACTGGAAGAACATGGTGGCCATGACGGGCAGGTCGGTGGCCGCCTTGCAGCCCCGGATGGCCGCCACGGCCTCCTGGGGGAACATCATGGTCTCGACAGCGAAGAGATCCACGCCGCCCTCGGCCAGCGCCTCGGCCTGCTCCGTGAAGGTCGCCACGTACTGCTCGTCGCTGGTGTCGCCCAGCGGCTCGTACTCCGCGGGCAGGCGGCTCGTGGGTCCCATGGAGCCCGCCACGTACCCGCCGGGCGCGCAGACGGCCCGCGCCAGCCGGGCCCCCTGCTCGTTGAGCTCGCGCGTGCGGTCGCCGAGCCCGTACTCGTTGAGCTTGAGCCGCGTGCCGCCGAAGGTGTTCGTCTCCACGAGATCGGAGCCGGCCGCGAAGTAGCCCGCGTGGATGCTCCGCACCACGTCGGCGTGGGTGTCGTTCCAGAGCTCGGGGCAGGCCCCGTTGGCGAGCCCCGCCTCGAAGAGCGCCGTGCCGTAGCCCCCGTCGAAGACGAGGAGGTCCCCGGCCGCCGCGCGCTCGACGATCTCCCAGCCGCGCCCCCGGGCGCCCATCACACCGTCGCCGCGACGCCCATCAGCGCCTTGGCGCGCGCCACCGCCAGCGTCGAGTCCCTGGCGTAGCCGTCGGCGCCGATCTCGTCGCAGTAGGCCTGGGTCACCGGGGCGCCGCCGACCATCACCTTGACGCGCTCGCGCAGCCCGGCCTTCTGGAGCGCGTCGATGGTGCGCTTCATGGCCGGCATGGTGGTGGTCATGAGCGCCGAGATGCCCACGATCTGAGCCCCGTGCTCCTCCACCGCCGCCACGAACTTCTCCGGCGCCACGTCCCGCCCGAGGTTGTGCACCTCGAATCCGGCGCCCTCGAGCATCATCGCCACCAGGTTCTTGCCGATGTCGTGGAGGTCGCCCTGGGCGGTGCCGATGACGATGACGCCCAGCGACCGGCCCGCCGCCCCGGCGGCGGTGAGCAGCGGCTTGAGCAGATCGAGCCCGGCGTACATGGCCCGGGCCGATAGGAGCACCTGCGGCACGTAGTACTCGTTCCGCCGGAACTTCTCGCCCACCACGTCCATGCCGGGGATGAGCCCGCGGAAGATGAGGTCGGTGGGCGGAAGCGACAGCGCCAGGCCTTCCTGCGTCATCCTGAACACGGTGTCCTTGTCGCCCAGGATGAGGGCCCGCGCCATGGCGGGGAAATCGAAGCCGTCGATGCTCGGCAGCGTGGTCACGGGTCGGATTCTCCCACAGGCTCGAAGAGTTCCGCAAGGCGGAGGGCCGTCCGGCGCGCCGGAGGTGGCGCACGGAGCAGCGGCTGGGGGCGAGCCCCTCGACCTCCAACAGCTTGTCGGTGGCATGGCACGGCGTGAGCCGGGAGGTTCCGAACCAGCGCCGCCTGGCACCCATCTCCGTGAGACACGGCTCCGACAGGCGAAATGTGGTGGGTCCGGACAGGTCCGCGGAGATCATTACCTACTGTGACACCGGCCGGCTCTCCTCCGGCCGGTGGATCGTTCTCTCCCAGATCCTGGGCCACCAGAACGTGAAGGGGGTGACGGCGGTCAGGTTCGAACCCGATCTTCCTCAGCCAGGCGTGCGAGGCCCCGGAGACCCGAGAGGCGCAGGAGGGCTCGGGGTTCGCGGATCGTGACCTCGCGGCCCCGGACGGACAGGATTCCCTTGGCCCGGAACTCGCCGAGGAGACGAATGGCCGTCTCGGTCGCGAGCCCGGCCATCTCGGCCAGCTCCTGGCGGGAGAGGAGCAGGGAGAGGCGGGTTCCCTCCTGGTCGCGGATCCCGTAGGTTACCTGGAGCATCAGGAGCGTCTCGGCGAGACGCTGCCTGGCGTTCATCAGGGCCATGTCGCGCACCCACTCCTCGGCGATCCTGAGGTCGTGGGTGAGTCTCCGAATCACCGCAAGGGCCAGAGCCGGACAGCGCGTGAGCAGGGGGAGCACGGTTTCCCGGGGAATGAGGCAGAGGAGCGAGTCCTCCAGGGCCACGGCGGTGCCGGTGTACGGCTCATCGGCGAAGAGAGCACGGTACCCCAGCACGTCGCCGGGGCGCGCCAGCCGGACGATCTGCTCCCGGCCGGCCGGCCCCGCCTTGGCAACCTTGACCGCTCCGGAAAAGACGCAGAAGAGGCCGAAGGGGATATTCCCCTCGTGGAACACCACCTGGCCCCTCTTGTAGAGGCTCGTGCGCTTCCGCACCCCGACCTGGTGGAGGTCCGGGGAAGGCAGCACCGCGAACATGCCCTGCTCCGCGTGGGGACACGACTCGCAGCTCTCCGGCGACCGCATGCCACCCCTCAGAGGCCCGCGCCCCTCGATCCCCCGAAGCTCAGTGGATCCTCGTCAGCGGGAGCCTGATCTTCGCCGGCTCCCGGGCCACGGCGGGCCCCCGCCCGAGGACCGAGTCCAGCGCCATGGTGTTCCCTTCCCAGGCCGGCGCGGACCCGCCGTTCGGCCGGGACGCCTCGAGGGATAGGTGCAGCACACAGCGTGCCACGACCAATGCAACAGAAATCCAGACGGTTACAGAACCCTGGAGGGGATGAGGCCTGTCATCGGGGGAAGAAGGGCGGGGCGGGGCCGCCCCAGAGGAGAGCGCGTGTGTCCCCTCTTCCGTGTCCACCCGCGCAGTGCCCACGGGCACGCCCTCCGGGGCTTCGCCTGGCGCGGGCCGTCGGCGACCTTGCCCGGGGCGGCCTCGCCCCGCGGCGCCCGCGCGCGTCCCGCCGCATCACGCGGCACGCTGGAGATCCAGCTTCCGGATCTTGAACCGATACATTCCCTGTCTCCGGTCCTGCTCCAGGATCTCGTCGCCCCTCGCCTCGCACATCCCCACAATGGACTCCGCACAACACGGGTTGTCCGACACAACCTCCAGGATGTTGCCGTCGCGCATGCGAGTGAGCACGCTCTTCGCGAAGAACTGCGCAGGCGGAGAGCAGCCGCAGACGTTCAGAAGGAACCAGCCCTCGCCCTTCTTCCGAAACAGCACGGCCACGTGGCACCTCCTGTCATGGTGGGCGCTGGCGTGCCAGCGCGAATGCGGGTTCTCTGGCGATCCGTCTCGCCGTCCACCAGCTGAGGAACTTCACCCCGCCGTAGGCGCCTCCGATCATGCCGAGGCCGAACAGCCACCCCGAGACATCGCCCTGGGACACCCGCACGAAGAACGCTCCGATGTTGCACCCGAGGCCCAGCCTGGCCCCGATCCCCATCAGGCCCCCCCCGAGGATCGCCCACACGGCCGTTTCCATCGTGGGGGCTTTCCACCTGAACTCGTTGTGCAGAAGCGCCATCACCGCGGCCCCGACTACGACGCCGATGGACATCCAGCCGGGCGGGTTGAGGAGGGGATGGGGGACGCCGTTGGAAAACCCGAAGAAGACGTTGTCCATCATGTCCCAACCCAGTCCCTGGAGCACCCAGGCCGCCCACTGCGCCTCCTGCGTGGTCACGTACCAGTACCCCGGGTCGAACACCGCTCCATTGGCGGAGAGACCGGAGGTGAAGCCGCTCCGGGCCAGGAGCGTCCCGAAGTTCGCGACGCCGAACGCCGTCCGGATCTCCTTCATCACGATCAGCTGGAGGCCGGCGGCAAGGCCCAGGAGCAGTCCGGCGATCGCGGTCCGCCTCGAGGCGGTGATCATGCTCCAGTAGCCCACGAGCTCGGTCCAGCGGCGCGGGGCGACGTCGCGGGCCCTCGCCCGTCTCGTGAGGAACGGCCGTCTGGCCCACACGATGTAGACCCATGCCAGGATCAGCCCGGCCGGGACGACGATGCCCACCAGCACGTTTCCGAGATAGGCGGCCAGGAATGGATTCGAGCTCCCCAGCAGCTCGCCCCACGTTGCGCTGGGGCGATCCCAGACATATCCGGCCAGGTAGTGATCCATCCAGCCGTCGCTGGCGCCGATCGACACGGGAAGGGATTTCGAGGCAGCGGAGTCGCGCCACGCCTGGGGCGTCAGGTGAATGAGCCAGCCGCCGACGTCGACGACGATCGCCTGGGTCACGCTGAGGGCTGCCACCGTGAGCATCGCGACTCCGCTCCCCTCCCCCGCCTTGTAGAGAGAGCCCGAGGCGCAGCCCCCGGCGAGGACCATCCCGGCGCCGAAAATCAGCCCGGCGACCACCGAATGCACGCCGTACGGGGCGGGCTGGAAGGCGCCCGTCCCCGTGGCGGTGAGCAGCGCGGAGACAACGCCGAACGGCACCATGGCGATCATGATGCCGACGGCCATTCGGGGGACCCCGACGGCGAACAGGTCTCGGAAGGCCGACGAGAAACAGAACTTCCCGTACTGCAGGCACATCCCGTACACGAACCCGAAACAGAGGTAGGCCCCGAGATAAGAGAGGAGGTACTCGTTCAACGTAGACATCGCCACGCCGAGCGCTTCCGGACACGCACAGGACCAGGGCCCGCGCTGCCGAGGGGGCGAGGAAAAAGAGCGCGAGCAGGATCAGAGGCCACATCAGGTGCCATGCGGCAATCCCCCCCGGTGCTTTCAGCCTGGACCACGAACGACGGGAGAGGGATGACGGCCGTCAGGCCGGACGCTGATCTCTGTCAGCAGGCCGCGGAAGCCGGGGAGGCCGGGCCCGGACGAGCAGCGTGAAGCGAATCGCGGCGCTCAGGCGAGCGACAGCCCGGAGCTGACCCATGACATTTCTATGGACCAGCAGCAACCGGGGCCATTCGGCTTGACCCGCTCTCTCCGGTACACTAGAATCCGCGAAATCGCAGCCTCGGGGCTCGCCCGAGGGAACGGGGGTCCGGTGAGGCTCAAGGTCCTGGGGGCCTATGGCAGCGAGGGGCCGGGGCAGCGGCCATCGGCGTTCCTGGTGGACGACCGGGTGCTGGTGGACGCCGGCACGGTGGGCGGCGTCCTCTCGGCGCCCGAGCAGATCGCCATCGAGCACGCCGTCCTGAGCCATGCCCACCTGGACCACACGGTGGGGCTCGCCTTCCTCGTGGACACCCTGGCGATGATCGCTCCCGAGCGGTGCGTCACCGCCTGCAGCATCGGCCCCGTCATCGACGCGCTCCGTGTCCATGCCTTCAACGACGTCCTCTGGCCGAACTTCACGGCGATCCCGTCCCGTTCGGAGCCGGTGCTGAGGTTTCGCGCGCTCCCCGAGGACGCCGAGGCGCGCGTGGGCGATCTGTGGGTGACGCCGATCCTGGTGGATCATGCGGTGGCCGCAGCGGGCTTCATCGTGCACGACGGGGAGACGGGCTTCGTGTACAGCGGGGACACCGGCCCCACGGTGCGCCTGTGGCAGGCGGCGAGAGAGATGCGCGGGCTCAAGGCCCTCGTGGTGGAGACCGCCTTCCCCAACCGGCTGGATGCCCTGGCGCGCGCCTCGGGCCATCTCACGCCGGCCATGCTGGGCCGCGAGATGGCCAAGATGCCCCCGGACGTGCCGATCTGGGTCTTCCACGTCAAGCCCCAGCTCTACGAGGAGACGGCCGAGGAGCTCGCCCAGATCGACCCAGCCCGGATCCACATCCTCGAGCAGGGCAAGACCTATTCTCTTTGACCAGGCGTGGGCACCCGGGCTGATCTTCACCAGGCGTGGGCACCCGGGCTTCGCCACGCCCACGCCCGCCGGATCCTCGCGCTGGGTTGATTACTCGCGCGATCTCAGTCGCGGTCACCGCCGCGCTGCGACGCGCGGCGACAGCCGCACGCCGGCTATCGCCGGCACGGCCGCGCCCGATCAGCGGGAGCGGGCCCCCGCGTAGAGGAAGTCGGCCAGCCAGCCGTTCACCGTCGCCGCGTGCTCGATCTGCGGGAAGTGGCCGCAGCGGTCGAGCCAGCGGCCCTCGGCCGAGGGCAGCCCGTCGGCCACCGCCGCCGCATGCGAGATCGGGACCACCGGATCCTGGCTGCCGTGGATCAGCAGGGCCGGCGCCTGCAGTCGAGCCAGCGCCGTCCGGTATGCGCCGGCGTCCGCGGTGAAGTCGGCCCTGACCGAGCGGAGCGTGGAGAGATAGGCGGCGCGACCCGCCGGGCTCGTGCGCGCGGCGTACTGGTGGGCGACGAGGAACGCGATCTCGTCGGGGTCGGGCGCGGCGAAGCAGCGGGCCAGCGCGGCGGCGCAAAGGCCGGGGGTGATGAGGCTCGAGGCGATCTCCCCGACGCCGGGCAGCGCCATGAGGCGGTAGGCGAGGGACGGGCGCAGCGGAAAGCCGGGGACGGTGGCGCCGAGCAGCGCCAGGCGCTCCACGCGCCCGGGGAACAGGACGGCGTGGGCCACCGCCACCGCGGCGCCGAGGGAATGCCCCACGAGCCGGACGCGCTCGACGCCGAGGCCGCGGAGCAGGCCCTCCATCGCCCGGGCGTGGAAGGACAGCCGGTACTCGCGGCGCGGCTTGGCGGATCGACCGAAGCCCGGGAGGTCGAGCGCGATCACCGTGCCCTGGCCCCTGAGGGCCGCGATGGTGCCGCGCCACGACTCGGCGAACCCGCCCAGGCCGTGGATCAGGACCGTCACGGGCCCGCGCCCTTCCCTGACGTAGTGGAGGCCGAGCCCGTCCAGATCGCCGCCCACCAGGTGGATGTCGGGCACGGCCGCCGCGGGGCTACGCGGAGAAGAGGGGCTCCCCGTCCAGCAGCCGGGAGAGCTCCGCCCTGAACGGGAAGAGGCTGAAGATGCCCCCCGTGTGGATGAAGCACACGCGCTGGCCCAGGGCCTGAGGGTCCTTGCGGAGCGTGTCGAGAAGCCCGGCGAAGGCCTTGGCGGTGTACACCGGGTCCAGGGCCACGCCCTCCTGGCGCGCGAGCTGGACGACGGTGCGGAGCTCCTCGTCGCCCACCGCGGCCCGCCCCCTGCCCTGATAGCCGTCGAGCAGGTGGATGGTCTTCGGCACCTCGATGGCGAGGCCGAAGCGGGTGATGGCCTTGACCATGGTGCGGGCGATGGAGTCGCGCACCCGATCGGCCGGTAGTGCGATGGGCACTCCCACGATCTCGGAGGGCAGGCCCGCCAGCTGCTTGCCCATCAGCAACCCCGCCTGGCTGCCCCCGCTGAACGCCGTGATGACCACAGTGTCGAAGCGGGGCGCGCCCTGGCCGATCTGTCCGGCCAGCTCCACGGCGCATTCCAGATACCCGAGCGCCCCCACCTCGTTGGAGCCGCTCTCCGGGATGATGTAGGGCCGGCCGCCGCGCGCCCTCACCTCGTCGGCCAGGTCCGCGAGCGCCTCGTCCACACGCTCGAACTCGGCGCCGGACAGGTAGCGGATGTCGGCGCCGAGCAGCCGGTCCAGGAGCAAGTTCCCGTCGTAGGCCTCTGGCTTGCCGCCCTTGACCGCGAGGACGGCCCGCAGCCCCAGCCGCGCCGCCACCGCCGACACCGCGCGGCAGCAGTTGGACTGGAGCGTCCCGCACGTGATGAGCGTGTCGGCCCCCTGGGCGGTGGCCTCGCCCACGAGGAATTCCAGCTTGCGGACCTTGTTCCCCGACTCGAGGAGGCCGGTCAGGTCGTCCCGCTTGAGGTAGAGCTCCACGCCGAGCTGGGCGGAGAGGCGGTCGAGCTTGAGGATCGGCGTCGGGGCAAGCACGAGCGGATAACGCGGCGGCACGGCCATGCCGTCATCCTATCACGCCCCTCTCCCGGCCTCCGCGTGCTCCTGCTCGGGAACGGTACCAGGCACGGCGCTTTCGGCCATAATGGCCGAGTGACCCCGGACCGGGAGACCCTGGCGAACCCGCGGCTGTGGCTCGCATTCGGCTCGATGCTGCTGGTCTCGGGGCTCGGCAATACCTTCCCGATCTTCTTCCCCGCCCTCCTCGCCGAGTTCGGGGGCTCCCGCGGCGCCACCGCTTCCACCGTGTCCTTCCTCTGGATCGGTGGCGCGCTGCTCGGGCCCCTGTCGGGCTACCTGATCTCGCGCTGGAATCCGCGCCTGATCGTGACGCTCGGCCTCGGCGCCGCGGCCACGGGCCTCGCCGCGGGCACGCTGGCCACCTCGCTGCCCATGTTCATCGGCGCCGTCGGGCTCGGCGGCGGGATCGGCGTGGGCCTGACAGGCATGGTGACGCAGGCGGCGCTGCTCGCCGACGTCTACGTCAGGCGCCGGGGGCTCGCCATGGGGATTGCCTTCTCCGGCTCCATGGCGGGCTATGCGCTGGCGCCGGTGATCCAGGGGGCGATCGCGCTGACCGGCTGGCGCGGAGCCCTGGCCGGCTACGTCGTCGCCCTGATGGCGCTGATCGCCTGGGGCTGGCGGGTGTACCCGACCCGGCTCGAGACTCCTGCAGCCAGGACGCCGGCCGGGGGCCTCACGGCACCGCGCAGCGTGGGCGGCATCGTCCGCTCGGTGCCCTTCTGGGCCCTCGTGGTGGTCTTCACGGTGCCGCCGCTCTTCGGCTATCTCGCCACCACCCAGCACGCGCTCTACTTCACCGCGCGGGGGCTCTCGGCGGCCGAGGCCTCCGTGCTCCTCGCCGTGGGCGGCGTGCTTGCGGCCGGCGGGCGGGCCCTGGCCGGGCTGGGGGCCGATCGCTTCGGGGGCCCGGCCGCGGGGTTCCTGTCCTTCAGCTGCTCGATCGTGGGGATGCTCTGTCTCTTCGGGATGGAAGCCTGGCCGGGACGGCTCTTCGCCTACGGCTACGCGCTCTTCCTCTTCCTGCCGCTGGGCTCGAGGGCCACCATCGTCGCCGTCCTCCTGAGCCGCATCGCCCCGCCGGCCCATTACGGCGCCGTGTTCGGGCTCCTCAGCATCGGCAACAGCCTGGGCGCGGCCGCCGGGCCCTGGATGTCGGGGTGGCTCTACGACGTGACGTCCTCGTACCTCGTCATCTACCTCTGGGCGACAGGGCTCGCGGGGGCGGGGCTCGCGGCCCTCGCGGTCTTCGTGCTGGCGACGCGCCCGGGCGCCGCCTGACGCCCTGCCGGGCGAGCCGAAGCCGCAAGGCGAGGCGAGCGGATATGGGAATCGGGCGAGCGCGAGCGAGCCGGGCGACGGGACCATGAGCTCGCGCCGCCGGCTTCTGGGAGCGGGGCTCCTGGCGACCCTGGTCGGGCTGGCGCTCACGTGGCGCTTCGGCGCGGCCGTCGCGTTCACGCTGGCTCTCGCCCTCCCCTCGACCGAGCCATGGACCGCGCTCCTCGCCGCGGAGGCGGTCCGCACCGAGGTGACCGTTGGCGCCGGCGGCCGCCCCCTCCACGCCGATCTCTACCGTCCCCCCAGGCCGCGGGGCGCCCTCGTCCTGGTTCACGGCCTGTCCCCCGCGGGGCGGCGTCATCCCGAGCTGATGCGCCTGGCCCGGCTGCTCGCGCGCCATGGGCTGCTCGTTCTCGTCCCGCACCTCGAGGGACTCGCCGCGTTCCGGCTGGGCGGGGGCGAGGTGGACGAGATCCGCGCGGCCATCCAGTACGCCGCGCGCCTCGGCGACCGCGTCGGGATCGTGGGGCTGAGCTTCGGCGCCGGGCCCGCCCTGCTGGCGGCCGCCGGCCTCCCCGAGGTCCGCCTGGTGGGAAGCTTCGGGGGCTATGCCGACCTGCGGCACGTGATCGCCTACATCTCGACGGGCGTCCACGCCCTCGGCGGGCGGCGCTACGTGCAGCGGCAGGAGGAGTACAACCGCTGGAAGCTCGTCGCCCTGCTGGCCGGGTTCGTGGAGCACGACCGGGATCGGGAGGGGCTCGCCGCCATCGCCCGGCGGAGACTCGCCGACCCGGCAGACCCGACCACGGGCCTCGAGGGCGCCCTGGGAGAGGCAGGACAGGCGGTCATGGCCCTGGCGCTGAACCGGCGCGAGGATCTCGTGACGCCGCTCCTGACCCGCCTGCCATCCCGGGCCCTGCAAGCGCTCGACCGCCTCTCCCCGCTCCCCGCCATCCACTCGCTCCGCGGGCGGCTGCTGATCGCGCATGGGACCGGCGACGATTCCATCCCCTTCACGGAAAGCTTGAGGCTCGGGCAGGCAGCCGAGGGGCGCGCCCGGGTCGTGATCCTCGAGACCTTCCATCACACCGGACCCGGAGGCTTCTGGGAGGCGACGGCCCAGCGCGCCCTGGACGGCTGGCGGCTGCTGGGCCTGGCCGACGAGCTGCTGGCCCTGTGAGCCTGTCCGGAGTCCCGAGGCCCCGGAGGGGGCTCAGCGGCGCCGCCACCGGCGGCCCGCGCGGACGGTGAGCACGGGGACGAAGCGCTGCGCGGCCTTGATGTCGTGGCCGGCGGCATCGCCAAAGGTGAAGTCGCCCTCCTCGAGGGCGAGCACCGCCGCGTCGCCGCAGGCCCCCGGCACCAGCGCGCCGAGCTTGCCCGCCTGGCCGATGGCCCGCGCGGGGGCCTCGGTCACGGCGCGGATCACCTCGGGGAGCGGCAGGCCCAGGGCGAGGAAGGTGGACATGACGCCGAGCAGGTCGTACATCCGGCGCGCCACGGCGGGCCTCACCATGTCGGTGGACAGCGTCGTGGGCGGCAACCCCTGGGCCAGGGCGGCCCGGGCCACCTCCACGTCGAAGTGGACGCCGGCATGGGCCACGTCGAGGATCACCCCCCGTGCCGCGGCGTCGCGGACGGCCGGGAGGACCTGCCCCGCGCCGTCCAGGATCCCGTGCTCGTGGCCGTTGAAGATGTGCGTCGCGATGTCGCCGGGCCTGAGCCGCTCGAGGATCGCCTCCAGCGGGATCGGCGTCCCCGAGATGTGAACCATGAGCCGGGTGCCCGCCTCATCGCAGATGCGGCGGGCCATGTCCAGCGCGGGCAGGGCGTTGGCCTCTCCCGTCGCCGCTCGCTGGATGCGCACTTTCAGGCCCAGGAGCTCGGGGAAGCGCCTGAGGGCATCGCGCGTACGCTCCTCCTGGGCGAAGCGGAAGTCCTCGAGCTCCCCCACGCCGGCCGCGACGGTGGCCAGGCCCGTGGTCGCCAGGTGGAGGAAGGCGAGCACCCGCGTCTCGGCGCGCTGGATGACGTACTCGCGGAACCCCGCGTAGGTCGCCCAGCCGCTGCTCCCGGCGTCCACCGCGGTGGTGACGCCGCCGGGGAGACAGAGCTCGTCCGGATCCACGAAGAGCGGCTGGCCGCGATGGAAGAAGTGGCCGTGCAGATCGATGAGCCCCGGCGTCACGAGCTTGCCCGTCACGTCGATGGCCTCGGTGGCCGTGACGGAGAGATCCGGGGCCACCGCGGCCACGCGGCCGTTGGCGAAGGCCACGTCACAGGGGCCCTCGACGCCCTGCCCGGGATCGACGACGGTGCCGCCGCGCAGGATCAGGTCGAAGTCCATGCTCCCCCCTTCCGCAACCGGGCTCCTAGCGGGGAGCGCGGGCGAGGTGCGCGGCCAGCGCCACCGCCTCCCGCTCCTGGAAGCGGACGGCGACGCGGAGCTGCTCGAGGTACTGCTCGAGCGTCTTGCCGCCGAGCACGATACCCCGGTTCGCGAAGAACCCGTGCACGTCCTGCTCCCACTCGGGGCTCACCAGCGCCGTGACGCCCTCGTACATCCGCCGGTAGGCGCTGCCCGGGTACTGCCGCGCCATGGTCTCCCAGTGCTCCTTGACGAAGTCCCACGCGAGCCCCCGCGAGTGCACGCCGCCGAGCAGCGCGCGCATCAGGAAGGGCGCGTCCTGGCTGCGGACCTCGCCGTTGATCGTGCGCGCGAGCGTCCGGCCGATCAGCTCGGGCTGGCGGAAGGCGGCGAGCGCGTAGAGGTAGCGCTGCTCCTCCTGGGGCGTGCGCGCGCTCTTGAAGCGCTGGAGGAAGTCGTCGTACTCGGCCTCGCCGCCGGAGGCAGCGAGGATCGCGATGAGGGCGGGCAGCATGTTGGGATCCACGGCCGTCTCGTCGGCGCGGTACTGCTCGTAGACCGACCGGGCCCGCCGCTGCGTCTCCTCGTCGTTGCCCAGCGTGCCGAGGGCGCGCAGGAGATCGGCGCGGAGCTGGCGCGCGAGCTCGCCCTCCTCGGGCTGCCGCTCCCAGGAAAGCCGCTCCACGGCCCGCTCGAGCCGGTGGCGGACCCAGGCCTCGAGCCGGGGGCGCGCGGCCTCGGGCAGGATCCGGTTCAGGTAGGCCAGGGACCCGGTGAGCACGGTCCAGACGTTGCGATCCGTCTCGTCGCGGAAGCAGCCCGTGAGGTCCAGGTACTCGGCGGCCGACATGGCGCCCGCCTGGGTGAGCGCCAGCGCGTCGCTGACCAGGTTGAAGCGCTCGATCGGTGGGATGCGCGCCAGCGCCTTGGTCATCCGCCTCAGCATGGCCGGCGCGTACCGCACCCGGTAGAAGCCGTGGCCGCCCGCGTTGGCCACCGCCCAGTCCGGCGGGGCGGGCAGCGCCACGCGCACCTCGGCGTCGTCCAGCAGCACCCGCTTCTCGACCCAGCCCCCCTTGACCGAGGCGCGCAGCGCGACGGGAATGCGCCACCGCTCGCTCTCCGCGGGCCCGGCGTCGAGATAGGTGAAGCGCCGCTGGGAGAGCTTGAGGCCGGCGCCGTCCTTCTCCACCGTGACCACGGGGTAGCCGGGGCGGAAGATCCAGGCGTCCATCACCTCGGGGATCGGCTGCCCGGCCGCCTCGCCGAGGGCCTTCCAGAGATCGGTGGTCTCGGCGTTGCCGTGGCGGTGCTGCCGGAGGTAGAGACGGACGCCGTCGCGGAAGACCTCGGGCCCCAGGTGCTGCTCGAGCATGCGCAGCACCGAGGCGCCCTTCTCGTAGGTGAGCAGATCGAACATGGCCTCGCAGTCGCGCGGCGCCCGCACCTCGAACTCGATGGGGCGGCTGGACAGGAGGCCGTCCACGCCCATGGCGGCGGCGCGCGAGACGCCGAAGGTGATCCAGCGCTCCCACTCGGGCTTCCAGGCGTCCACCGCCAGCATCTCCATGAACGTGGCGAAGGCCTCGTTGAGCCAGATGCCGTTCCACCACGCCATCGTCACAAGGTCCCCGAACCACATGTGGGCCAGCTCGTGCGCCACGACGTCGGCCACGCGCTCCAGTTCCGTGTGGGAGGCCGCCGTCTCGTCCACCAGCAGCGCGGTCTCGCGGTACGTGATGGCGCCCAGGTTCTCCATGGCCCCGGCGGCGAAGTCCGGGATGGCCAGCATGTCGAGCTTGTCGCCGGGGTACGGCAGCCCGTAGTAGCGCTCGAAGAAACCCAGCGTGAAGGCGCCGACCTCCAGCGCGAAGCGCGCCAGGGGCTGCTTGCCGGGCACGCACCAGACGCGCAGCGGCGTCTGGCCCACCATGACGGGCGCGGTCGCCTGGAGCTCGCCCACGACGAAGGCCACCAGGTAGGTGGACATCTTCATGGAGTCGGCGAAGGTGACGACCTTGCGGCCGTCCCCCGTCGGCTCCTCGCGGACGACGGCGGTGTTGGACACCGCGGCCAGCCGCTCGGGAACCACGAGCGTCACGCCGAACACGGCCTTGCAGCCGGGCTCGTCCCAGCACGGGAAGGCGCGGCGCGCGTCGGTGGCCTCGAACTGGGTGGCCGCCAGCGTATGGGAGGCCCCGGCCGCGTCCTTGTAGGTGCTGCGGTAGAAGCCGTGGAGGCGATCGTTCAGGGTGCCGGTGAAGCGGAGCGTGAGGCGCCACTGGCCGGGGAGGAGCGGCGAGGGGAAGCTGAGCCGGGCGCGCTCGGCGGCCTCGTCGAGCGCCGCGCTCCCTTCCAGCACCGCGCCGCTCGCGCCGCGGGCCGTGACGGCAAGGATGGACAGCTCGGCCGCGTTGAGCAGGATCTCGGTGACCGCTTCCCGCACGGTGACGACGATGGTCTCCTCGCCGCTGAAGCTGGCGGTGTCGAGATCGGGCTCGAGCCGAATGTCGTACCGGCCGGGCACGACCGTGGTGGGCAAGCGATGATCCATGGTCTCCTCTCCAGTGGCGCCGCGACGGGCCACAGGCGCCCTAGCAGGATGCGGAAGAACCCTGCAGGCTGCTCAAAAAGGTGCAGATGCGAGGCGGCGCCCGACGGCCGCACGCGAGGCGTACTCCGCCTGGCGAGCCGAGCCGGAGGCGAGACGAGCGCATCCGGCGGTCCCGGCGAGGGTGAGCGAGCCGCGTTGAGCGTGCGACCGAGGGCGCCGTACCTCCGCAGATGCGCCTTTTTCAGCAGCCTGCTAGAGGATACCAGAGTCGCGCGGGCGACACACCCTTGACATCGCTCCGGCGACGGGCCCACACTCGCGCCCGGTGGACACCTTGAGGGATCGCGTGGCCGTCGTCACCGGGGGCGCCAGCGGGATCGGACGCGCCCTCTGCCTGGCCTTCGCGCGCGAGGGCATGCGCGTGGTGATCGCGGACCTGGACGGGCCGGGCATGGCCGAGACCGCGGCGCAGGCCGGGGCCGCCGGGGCGCGCGCCCTCGCCGTGCCCACCGACGTCAGCCGGCTCGCGGAGGTCCAGGCCCTCGCCGACCGGGCCTGGCGCGACTTCGGCGCGGTCCACGTGCTCTGCAACAACGCGGGCGTCGGCGTGAGCGGCGGCCTCGAGGCGGCAACCCACCGCGACTGGGAGTGGGTGGTCGGCGTCAATCTCTGGGGCGTGATCCACGGGCTCGAGGCCTTCGTGCCGCGCATGATCGCCCAGCAGCAGGGTGGCCACATCGTCAACACCGCCTCCATGGCCGGCCTCATCGCCTCGCAGGGGCTCGGCGTCTACAACACCACGAAGTACGCCGTGGTGGGGCTGTCGGAGACGCTCTCGAAGGACCTGCGCCCCTACGGCATCGGGGTCTCGGTGCTCTGCCCCATGGGCGTGACCACCCGGATCCGCCAGAGCGCGCGCAACCGGCCGGCCCACCTGCAGAACCCGACGGGCCCGCCGGGCAGCGCGGTGGAGCTCATCGGGCGCTACCTCACGCCGGAGCACGTGGCCGAGCGCGTGCTGCGCGCCGTCCGCGACAACCGTCTCTACGTCATCACCCACGAGGAGGGGCTCGAGCCGCTGCGGCGTCGCTTCGAGCGCCTCGCCCGGGGCATCGAGGAGTCGCGATGAGATTCGAGCCGGTGGCGGGCTGGGGCGCGCTGCCCGAGGGGTGGCGCTACGCGGGCAAGCTCGAGACGCCGCCGCGCGAGGTGCGGTGCCTGCAGAAGTTCCGGCGCGTCGAGGCGTGACATGACCCCACTGCTCAGGACCGACATCAAGAGCCTGCCGTTCCTGCACAGCGGCAAGGTGCGGGACCTCTATGCCGTGGGCGAGGACACGCTGCTCATCGTGCAGACCGATCGCCTGTCGGCCTTCGACGTCGTGCTCGACGACCCGATCCCTGGCAAGGGGGAGGTGCTCACCGCCCTGTCCGACTTCTGGTTCCAGAAGCTCGGCCACCTCGTGCGGAACCACACCACCGGCATCGATCCGGAGTCGGTGGTCTCGGGCGAGGCGGAGCGCGCCCAGGTGCGCGGGCGGGCCATGGTGGCGCGGCGGCTCACGCCGCTGACCATCGAAGCGATCGTGCGCGGCTACATCATCGGCTCGGGATGGAAGGAGTACCAGAAGACCGGGGCGATCTGCGGGATCGCGCTGCCGGCAGGCCTCCAGGAAGCCCAGAAGCTGCCGGAGACCATCTTCACCCCCTCCACCAAGGCGCCAGCCGGCCAGCACGACGAGAACATCCCGTTCGCGGAGGCCGAGCGGCGCCTGGGCCCCGGGATCGCCCGCGAGGTCCGCCAGGCGGCCATCAGCCTCTACACCCACGCCGCGGAGTACGCCGCCACCCGCGGCATCATCATCGCCGACACCAAGTTCGAGTTCGGCACCGACGCGGCCGGCGCCGTCCACCTCATCGACGAGATCCTCACGCCCGACTCCTCCCGCTTCTGGCCCGCGAGCGAGTACCGGGTCGGCGCGAGCCCCCCCTCCTTCGACAAGCAGTTCGTGCGCGACTGGCTGGAGCAGCAGCCCTGGAACAAGAAGCCGCCGGCCCCGCGCCTGCCCGCCGACATCATCGCCAGGACCGCCGAGAAGTATCGCGAGGCGAGGCGGCGGCTCGTGGGCGCCTGACGCGCGCGGCCGGCGGGGACATCCCGCTCGCCGCCAGCGCCGCGCGCGCCGCGAGGGCGATGGATCAGGCCCGCCCCCGGCCCAGGCGGGGCCGCCTGCGCGCGTGCATCCAACCGGGCCGGAGGCGCCTCTAAAGGCCGTCGGGGTATACCGCCGGCCGGTTCCTCGAGCGAGGGGCCGAACCCATCTCAAGGAGACTGCCCATGTCCGTGACCATGAAGGTGCTCGCGAACGGCCCCATCGTCGTGACCGGAGATTGCCAGGTGACCGATGCCGAGGGGAACGCGGTCGTCCCGAAGGCGAACCCCTTCTACCTCTGTCGCTGCGGCGCCTCCGCCAACAAGCCGTTCTGCGACGGCCAGCACAAGAAGATCGAGTTCAAGAGCTAGTCGCCCCCGCGGAGATCCGGAGACAGCACGCCGGCCGGGGCGCTATTGACTCTAGCCGAATACGGTTACGCG
>Ga0154441_1243_pt1 | contig 19714 bp, 20 predicted proteins | sample RifGroC2_FD_115945 | JGI IMG/M metagenome (GOLD analysis project Ga0154441, IMG submission 115945) | Candidatus Rokubacteria bacterium GWC2_70_16 | reverse complement strand
TTGAGCAGCCTGCGCAGCTTTTCGCAAACTGCCAGGGGGGATCCCGGCCCGCGATCAGGCCGCTCTGACGGGCCGCCTGGCCGCCTCGGTCGCCCTCCCGGACACGGGGCAGATCGCCTCGGCGGCCAGGGTGCCCGAGATCACGACAGCCTCGATCCCCGCTCCGGGGAACACACCCGCCCCGGCAAGAACGAGCCCCTCCACCGGCGACTTGACCGGCGGCTGCCACTGCCCGACGCCTGCGCCGTAGATGGCCCCGCCCGTCGTCCACGCGTAGCGCGCGAAGGTGGCCGGGCTGCCCTCCTGGCGGTAGACGATGCGCTCGCGCAGCCCGGGCAGCGCCTGCTCGGCGCGGGCGATGAGGGTGTCCCCAAGACTCCGCTTCCTTTTCGCATAGCCCGGGACCTTGCGGCTCCACTCCCCGGCGGCGGCGGCCGGCATGAGCGTCAGCAGGCTCACGCTGCTGTGGCCCGGAGGCGCCAGTGAGGGATCGACCTTCGAGGGGATGGCGATGCCGAGCCACTGCGCGCCGGCCGCGAGCATGGTGATGGGCGCGACGTCGGGCACGTAGTCGACGCCCAGGAACACCACGAACGCCGAGGTCGATGGCCGGAGCCCCTCCACGTGCCGGGTAAAGTCGCGGGGCAGGTGCTCGCGGCCCACGAGGTCCAGGAATGTCCGGCGGACATCCGCGTTGGCGACGACGGCCGGGGCGTGGTCCAGTCGGCCGTCACCGGAGATGACGCCCACCACTCGGCCGTTCTCCACCACGATCCGCCGCACCGCCGTCCGGAGGCGCAGCTCGCCTCCATGCGCCCGGATGACGCCCGCCAGGGCGTCGGCCAGCGCCTGGGAGCCGCCCAGGGGGTAGTAGCCCCCGTCGAAGTAGTAACCGAAGATCGGCGCCATGGCGCCGACGCTGAGCGCCGCCGGGTCGTCGCTGAGATAGCCCGAGAGCGCCGAGAGGAATTGCTTCAGGCGCACGTCGCGGAAGTGCGCGTCCAGCATTCCACCGAAGGGAACGTGCATCCAGCGGAAGGCGTGCGGGTGCAGGGCCGGGTAGGCCAGCATGGCCTCCACCGTGAGCGGGGGGGTCGGCACGCCGCCGGTGAGATGCGCGTCGGCGTAGAGCTCGCGGTACACCGCCTGCATCTCCGCGAAGAAGGCGCCCAGGCCCGCGCGCTCCGCCGGGAAATGGGCGCCGAGCACCGCCACCAGATCGTCCACGCGGTCCGGGACCCTCACCCTGAGGTCCGGCAGCACGTACTCGTGGCTCATCCGGCCCCACGCGAGCCTGTCCTCGAGGGCCAGCTGTCGGAGCAGGTGGCGCACGGCTCCGCGCTCCCCCAGCCCGCTGACGTCGTGCACCCCGGCGTCGAAGATGTACCGCAACCGGCGGTCACCCACCCGGACGTGGCGTGGCCACGAGGTGCAGAAGCCGCCAGCCAGGTAGTGCTGCTCGAGCACCAGCACCCTGAGGCCGCGCCGGGCCAGGAGCGCCCCGGCCGTGAGTCCGCCGATGCCCGACCCGACGACGATCACGTCGTGGCGCCCGCCCTCCGCGCGCCCGTCGGGGGCGAACCCCGGGGCCGGCCACGGGTACGGGTCGCGCTGGGCGATCTCGCGGGCCGCGCGCCGCCGCGGGTACCAGCGGGGGAACACGATGGAGCTCACCACGCCGGCCGCGATGAGGAGCTGAGGCAGGACGGCCACCAGCATCAGTCGCGCGCCCGGCCAGCGGAGAGCGGCCAGCCCCAGGAGCGCATTGGCCGTGAAGATGGCGCCCCAGAGCGCGGAGAGGAGCACGTTCGTGCGCCGGAAGAGCGGCGCCTCCCAGTACTCCCGCGGCCACTGCTCCCGCGCGTAGAGAGCGGTGAAGGGCGAGCGGAAGAGGAGCGTGCCCCAGGCCATGGCGCCGAGCGTCGCGCTCGCGAGCGCGGCGTCGTAGCGCTGGACAACCGGGGATCCCAGCCCGATGGTGACGATGGCGTGGACCGCGAAGAAGGCCGCGGCGGTGAGCTCGATGGGTCTGACCCGGCTGTGGCGCAGATGCCAGGCGCAGAGCGCCAAGGCGCCGACCAGCGCGGCGGCCACCCCGCCGCGGGTGAGCCCGGCGCCGGACAGCGCCCAGTACACGATCCACGGCCCGAATCCCGCGAGAATCCCCACCATGCCCGCGCGCCCCCTCGTCGTCATGCCCCGCGCCTCCTCGACCTGATGATGACATGGTTAACATAAAATGTTGACTCCGTCAACACTCACGTGTAGCCTCCTCGCCGAGGAGGACCCCCCATGAGGAAGCGCCCGGGACGGCCGCGCTCAGCGCGCGGGCGCAAGAGCTACCACCATGGCGACCTGCGCCGGGCGCTGCTGGAGGCCGCGCGGGAGCTCGTGCAGACGGCAGGGGCGGAGGCCTTGACGCTGCGGGCGGCGGCCCGGCTGGCGGGGGTGTCCCAGGCCGCCCCGTACCGCCACTTCGCCGACAAGCGGGCGCTGCTCGCGGCGGTGGCCGAGGAAGGGTTCCGGGCCTTGACCGAGACCATGCGCCGGGCCACGGTCGCGCATGCCGGCGACCCGCTCGGGCGCTTCCGGGCCCTCGGGCTCAGCTACGTGGGATTCGCGGTGAGTCACCCCGCCCACTTCCGGGTGATGTTCGGGCGCGAGACCGCCGACAAGGCCGCGCACCCTGGCCTGCGGGATGCGGCCGAGGAGACCCTGGGCCTGCTCGTGGGCGCCCTCACCGACTGCCAGCGAGCCGGGCTGGCGCGTCCGGGCGATCCCGCGGAGCTGGCGGTCTCGGCCTGGGCCGCCGTGCATGGCCTCTCGGCCCTGCTGCTGGACGGGCAGCTGGGAACGGCGGCCCCGGAGCGCGTGGAGCAGCTGGCCCAGTGCGTCACGGCCAGTCTCTTCCTCGGACTGGGTCCGGAGCGCGCGTGAGCCCGTCCCGCCAGCGTGCTGGACTGGCCGCCACCCGCTGACGCCTCCGCGAGGAGCGGGGAGAGCGCGTGATGGATCAGCGCTTCGTGGTGGACACCATGCTCGGCCGGCTGGCGCGCTGGCTCCGGGCCATGGGCTACGACACGCTCTACCCGGGAGAGACCGGCGACCGGCGGCTCCTCGATCTGGCGCTGGCCGAGGAGCGGGTGCTCGTCACCCGGGACCGCATGCTGGCGCGGCTGGCCCAGCCCCGCGAGTGCCTCATCACCGAGGAGCGGCTCGACGAGCAGATCCGGGAGGCCGTCCGGCGGCTGGGGCTCCGGCCCCGGGAGGCCGACTGGCTCACGCGCTGCCTCGAGTGCAATGCGAGGCTCGAGCCCCGCGCCAGGGACACGCTGCGCGGCCTCGTCCCCGAGCACGTCTTCGCCACCCACGCCGAGTTCATGGCCTGCCCGCGCTGCGCGCGCATCTTCTGGGCCGGAACCCACGCCCACCGGATGCTCGACCGGCTGGCGCGGCTGGTGAACGGCGAGACCGGCGGCTGAGCCCGCGCGCGCTCCTCGGTCACGGCGCGGCTTGATGGGGCGCAGCCGCGCTGCTACACTCGCGGCCACGTTTCCGCACGAGACCGGCTCGGAGGAGCCCAGGGGCATGGCCGGACGCATCCTCGACGGCATCACGGTCCTCGACGTGGGGAGCTTCATCGCCGGCCCCGCCGCGGCCACCATCATGGGCGATTTCGGCGCCGAGGTGATCAAGGTCGAGCCGCTGCGCGGGGGTGACCCGTACCGCGACCTCGTCAGGATCCCCGGCATGCCCCTCTCCGAGCACAACTACCCGTGGCTCCTCGACTCGCGGAACAAGAAGAGCCTGGCGCTGGACCTCAAGGTCCCGCAGGGGCGCGAGGCCCTGCTCAAGGTCGTGGCCCGCGCCGACGTGTACCTGACCAACTTCCCGCCCGAGGTGCTGGGGCGGCTCCGCCTCACGTGGGAGGATCTCGCCGCCGTGAACCCGCGGCTCGTCTACGCCTCGCTCACCGGATACGGTGAGGTGGGGGAGGAGGCCAACAAGCCCGGCTTCGACGTCAACGCCTGGTGGGCGCGCTCGGGGATGATGGACCTGGTGCGACAGGTCAACGGGCCGCCCGCCTCCTCGATGCCCGGCATGGGCGACCACCCGACCTCCGTGGCCCTCTTCGGCGCCATCATGCTGGGGCTCTTCCAGCGCGAGCGCACGGGTCGCGGCGCCAAGGTCTCCACCTCGCTGATGGCCAACGGCGCCTGGGCCAACTCGGTGATCATCCAGGCCATGCTCGCCGGGGCCACCTTCGTGGAGCGGCCGCCGCGCGACCGGGCGCTCAATGCCCTCATCAACTTCTATCAGTGCCGGGACGGGCGCTGGTTCTCGCTGACGATGCTGCGCGAGGAAAAGGACTGGGAGCCCTTCGCCCAGGCCCTGGGCCGGCCCGACCTTCCGGCCGACGCGCGCTTCGCCACGGCGGCGGACCGGCACGCCCACTCGCCGGCCCTGGTCGCGATCCTCGACGCGGTGTTCGCCGAGCGCGACTGGGCCCAGTGGCGGCCGGCGCTGGAGGCCCACGGCATCCCCTTCGGCGCCATCAACCGCGTGGAGGACCTCCGCGACGACGAGCAGATGGCGGCCACGGGGACCTTCGTCCCCCTCGAGGGCGTCGGCGCCCCGGGCCTGCGCACGGTCATGAGCCCCATCGAGGTCGAGGGGCAGGACAAGGTGCCCCCGGCGAGGGCCCCGCAGCTCGGCGAGCACACCGAGGAGCTGCTGCGCCGGGCGGGTCTGGACGCTGCGGCGCTCCGGCGGCTGCGCGCTGCGGGGGCCATCGAGTGAGAGGACGGGAGGGGCGGGAGACCATGTCCGCCGGCCAGCTCTTCCAGGGACGCGCCGCGCGGCTGCCCGCGGAAGTGTGGGACGTCATCGTGGTGGGGGCGGGGATCTACGGGCTCCCGGCGGCCTATTTCCTCGCGCAGCGCCACCGCGCCCGCGTCCTCGTCGTGGAGGACAACGGCATCCCCGGAGAGTGCATCACTGTCAACACCGGCGGGATCATCCGCATCGCCTATTCCGACCTCGACGTGCTGCGGGTGGCTGCCTTCGCGCGGGAGATCTTCCGCGATCCCACGGCGCGGCTCGGATTGAGCGGGCCCATGTCCCTCGGCTTCGTCCCGACCGGCTGGGGGCGATTCGTCTCGGCGGGGGCCGTCCCGGGGATACTCGGCGAGCTCGCCCACATCACCGGGGGCGCCGGCGGCGCGCTCCGGATCGTCCCGATCCGCGAGTACCTCGACGCGCAGCCCGCCGGCCGCAGGGAGAACCTGCGAAAGATCATGGACGTGGACGACTCCACCCACGTGCTGGCCGACGAGGCGGGCGGCTTCGCCGACGGGAGCGCGGCCCTCGACGGCTTCCTCACGGCTTGCCTCGAGGCCGGCGTCTGCGTGAGCCTCTACTCCACGGTGACCGAGTTCCTGCGGGAGGGCGAGCGGGTCACCGGCCTCGTGCTCGAGCGCTGGTCCCAGCAGCGCGGGGAGCGCGAGGTGGTGGCGCGGGAGACCGTGCGCGGCGACCGGATCGTGCTGGCGGCGGGGCGGGGCAACGGCGCGCTGGTGCGGGCGGCCGCGGGCTGGGAGATGCCCACCTTCACCTCCTTCCACCAGATCCCCTTCATCCGCAACTCGCCCGACAACGACTTCGCCCAGCGGAGCTACCGGGTGGGCCCCCCGGGCGCGCACCGGGAGGTGGAGATGACCGATGCGCCGGTCATCTCCCACTGGCGCGACGTCTACTTCCGTCCCGAGGGGGACGGCCTCATCTTCGGCACCCACCACCGCGAGCTGCAGCCCGACGACTACCGACCCGCGGGCGGCGTCCTCAGCGGCATGCGGGTGGGGCTGGACCAGGTGATGATCGACTCGCTGCTCGCGGCCATGCCGCACTTCCCGGTGCTCAGCTCGCAGGGCGTGCACCTCGGGCGCAACCCGGCCGAGATCCCGGGCGGCGCCTACTACATGAACCCCGAGGAGCTGCCCTTCGAGGGCGAGGTGCCCGGGACGGGGGGCGCGGTCTTCTACGCGGGCAGCGGCTGCGGCACGGGCTTCAAGCTCGGCCCCGGCGTCTCGTGGCTCCTGGCGCAGCGGATGACGGGCGTGCCGTTCGCCGACCGGGTCATCGCCTCGAGCGCGCTCAGCGCCGAGCGCGCCACGTACTTCTACCCGCCGGGGACGAGCCGCGATGAGCTCCTCGCGCAGTTCCGGCCCATCGCCCAGGGCGGCCGCCTGATCGAGATGGGGGCCGCCGGCATCGCGGTCGCGCACCGTTGATCGAGTTCGGAGGGGGACCGATGATGCGGAGCCCATGTCTTCTCGTCGCCGCCGCAGTGGGGCTGCTCTGCTGCGGGGCCTCGCCCACATGGGCGGGCGCGCCATCCGACCAGCTCCAGGTGCAGGTGAACCGGGTGCTCAAGATCCTGGAGGATCCCGAGCTCAAGAAGGAGAGCCGGCTGCGCGAGCGCCGGACGGCCATCCGCCAGGTGGCCAGCGAGATCTTCGACTTCACGGAGATCACGCGGCGCAGCCTCGCACGCCACTGGCAGGCCCGCACGCCCCAGGAGCAGGAGGAGTTCGTGGGCCTCTTCGGCGGGCTGCTGGAGCAGTCGTACATCTCGAAGATCGAGGCCTACTCGGGGGAGAAGATCGCCTTCCTCGGGGAGGCGACCGAGAGCGACGTGGCGGTCGTGCGCACCCGCATCGTCACGAAGCAGGGCACGGAGATTCCCATCGACTACCGGATGCGGCAGGCCAGCGGCCGCTGGCTCGCCTACGACGTCTCCATCGAGGGCATCAGCCTCATCGGCAATTACCGCACGCAGTTCGACCGGGTCATCCAGAAGTCGTCCTACCAGGAGCTGGTGCGGGCGCTCCGGGCCAAGCAGGACGAGCGCCTCGCGGCGGATGCCGGGCGGCGGGATCGCCGCCCGGAGGCGTCAGCGGGCGAGCCCGCCGCCTCCCGTGCCCGGCGCCCCCAGTCGCCCTAGGAGCCTGCGGAAGAACCCTGAGGGCTGCTCAAAAAGGCCCAGATGCGAGGCGGCGCCCGACGGTCGCACGCGAGGCGTACTCGCTGTACGTTGAGCGTGCGGCCGAGGGCGCCAACGAAGCAGATGGGCCTTTTTCAGCAGCCTGCTAGTCCACGCGGAGGAGGAGGTCGGGGGAGAGCCCCTTGACGCTGGTCCGGCCGCAGAGGGCCAGCGAGGTCCGCAGCTCGGCGCGCAGGATGCCGAGCGCGCAGGCGACGCCGTCGGCGCCATCGGCGCCGAGCCCCCAGAGGACGGTGCGCCCGATGGCCACCGCCTTCGCGCCCAGCGCGAGCCCCTTGATGACGTCGGTGCCGCGCGAGAAGCCGCCGTCCACCACGATGTCGGCGCGGCCAGCCACGGCCCCGACGACGGCGGGGAGCGCCTCGACGGAGGCCTGGGTCTGGTCGAGCTGGCGGCCGCCGTGGTTGGAGACCCAGATGAGCCCGACGCCGGCCTCGACGGCCCGCCTGGCATCCTCGGCAGTCATGATCCCCTTGAGCCCGATGGGCAGCCGCGTCGTCTTCTTGAGCCACGCCACGTCGTCCCAGGTGAGCCGCGCCTGGTAGTCGGGATCAGGGCCGCGCGGGTTCGGTGCCGAGGACATGGCGGCGCGGGGATCCCAGCGGGCGACGATGTCGCGCTCGCGGCGCCCGTAGACCTGGACGTCCACCGTGAGGCAGACAGCGAGGTAGCCGGAGGCCTCCACGCGGGCCAGCAGATCGGCGACCCAGCCCCGATCGCCGTGGTGGTAGAGCTGGAACATCTTCGGACCCGGGTTGGCGGCGGCCACCTCCTCCACGGGCCAGCCGGTGGCGCCGGACAGGAACTGGAGCGTGTCCGCTCGCCCCGCCCCGCGCGCCATCTCCACATCGCCCTCGGGGTGGAACAGGACGAGCCCGCCCATGGGCGCCACGGCCACGGGCCAGGAGAGCGGGACGTCGAGCAGCGTGGTCTCGAGGTCGATCTCGCGGGCGTCCACGAGGATCTGCTGGCGGATGGCCAGGCGCGAGAGCGCCCGCCGGTTGCGCCGGAGCGTGGTCTCGGTCTCGGCGCCGCCGGCGCCGAAGTTGTACACCTCGCGGGGAAGGCGTCGCCGGGCGGCCTGTCGGATCTCGGGAAGAGTGACGAACTTGGCAATCATGCCCGCTACCATAGGGCTTCCGGCGCCCCGAGGCAACGGGCTTCGCGGCGCCCGGGCAGGCTGGGAGCGCCGGGGCTGGATCGAGCCGGATCGCCCCGCCTGCAGCAACGACCCCGGGGCTCCTTCAGGATCGCGTGGGCTTGCGGGTCTGGATCCTGAACGTGCGCACCCGGAGACTGGTGTCGCCACGGGTGCTCTTGCCGGTCACCGGGTCGACCTCGTCGGTGGTCACCCCGGCTCGCCGCGCGGTGACCCACGCCTCGGAGGACTCGCCCCAGATGCCCGAGGGGGCCAGGTCCACGGGCGGCGGCGTGGCGATCAGCAGCGTTACCTGCCTGGGGTTCACGAGGGTGAGCATCTCCACCCGACCGTGGCCGATGATCCAGTACGAATCGAACGGGAGCGGCTGACCCTCGCGTGGAGCCAGGGCGGCATCCAACCCCCGGAGCAAGCCCTGCGCGTAGATCGGCGCGATGGGCTGGCAGGCCGGCCACCAGCCTGTCTTCTCGTCGAACCAGTAGGTCTTCAGGTACTCCGTGACCCGCTTGATCTGGCTGGCGCTGTAGAAGTCCTTGAACAGGTACCGGCCGAAGACCTGCTCGAGCCCGCGAAACTGCGCGCGCCGGAGGCCGACGATCGCCTTCCGGAGCTCGCCGAGCCGCGCCCGCGCGTCGGCTCTGACGGAGAGCAGGTCCAGGCACCGCGTGACGGGTCCCTTCGCCACTGGATCGTCCCGATTCACAAGACCCATGTCATCCTCCTCCCGCGCTCAGGAACGTTCGCGCCTCGCGAAGCTCGACGGTCTCGGCGCCCTCCGTGAAGGCGCCGACGACCCCGGCCAGCAGCTCGCACGCCTCGCCGCGGCGACCTCGAGCACGGAGCGCCTTCGCGTGGCTCAAGGCCGCCCGAGGCTCCAGCGACCTGGCTCGCTGGCGGCGCGCCGTCTCCAGCGCCGCCCGATGCCAGCGGTCCGCGCCCTCTGCGACCAGCTCCGCCCGGAGCCTCGCCAGTTCCGCCTCCCAGCACTGCGTACCCCTCCCTTGCTCCTGGGTCTCCGCCCTGTCCAGCGCCCAGAGCGCCCGGTCCACGCGACCGAGCCGCTGGCAGGCCTCCGCCAGCTGTACCAGCGCGCCTCGCAGTCCGAGGACCGTGCCCGTCCCCTCCAGCGCCGTGTAGCCGTCGAGCAGCTGCGCGCACCCGGCCTCGTCCCCCTCCATGAGGACCACCGCCCAGCCCCGGTGAATGTGGCCGAGTGCCTCGTAATACGCGAAGCCCCGGTCCCGCGACAGCGAGACGATCTCCTCGGCCACCCGCCTGACCTTCTCGAGGTCGCGGCGACACTGATAGACGCGCGCGGCAAAGGTGAGCGCCGAGACATGACTGAAGGGGTGCGCCTTCTGTTGCGCGATCCCCACGGCCATCTCCGCGCGCGCCCTGGCCTGGTCGGGGTATCCCAGGAACCAGAGGGCCCAGGCCAGGTACGCGAGGCAGAAGACACCCGGATCCTGGCCGTGGGTGAAGAAGTTCGGCCGGTCCGCCTCCGGGCGGTAGAGGGCGACCCCGCGTTCCAGGTGATCGCGGGCCGCGGCGAAGTCGGCCAGGTGGAACCGCGTCATGCCGTTGGCCAGATGCGCGTCGATCAGCAGCCCTCTGTCCTGGCGGCGCTCCGCGGACTCCAGCAGGCTCCCCGCCAGCTCGCTGGCCGTGCCCAGATCGCCCCGGACGAGGAAGAACTGCATCTGTTGCCATTCGATTCTGAACCGGTCCGGCGTGTCCCCCACGTCCCGGCAGAGCTCGCGGGCCCTGAGATAGACCTTCTCGACCTCGGGCGCGGCGTAGCCGCGGAGCGCGCGCAGTGCCGCGGCTCGCTGGGTCACGAGCTCCAGCTCCAGCGTCTTCTGCTCTGGCGCGTCGGCGAGCTGCGCCAGCGCCTCCAGGGCCCGATCCACATGGTGGAGCGCCTCCTCGTGGGCCGACCGCGCGAACGCCCGGGCTCCCGCCTCGCTGCTGTAGCGGAGCGCCTTGTCCCACACCTCGCCGCGAAACGAGTGATGCGCCAGCCGTTCGACCTGCCTGGCGGATGGATCGGGATCGAGGCGCTCGATGGTCTCGACGATGCGGGCGTCGAGCTCCCGGCGACGCTCACGCACGAGGCTTCCGAACGCGACGTCGAGCGTCAGCGCGTGCCTGAAACTGTACTCGATCTCGGGGTACAGCCGGGCTTCGTCGAGGAACTCGCCTGTCTGGAGCCGCTTGAGGACCTGTCCCAGCTCCTCCTCGGACAGGCCGGCGACCGGCTGCAGAAGCGCGAGCGGGACCTCCTTGCCGATGGCGGAGGCGGCCTGGAGCACGCGCTTGTTGCCGGGCGGAAGCCGGTCGATCCGGGCGGCAAGGACCGCGCGGACCGTGGGGGGCACCTGGACGTGGCCGACGTCCTGCGCGAGGCGATAGGCGCCGGCGGCGCCCTGGAGGGCGCCGGTTTCCACCAGGGTGCGGACGCACTCCTCGAGGAAGAACGGGTTGCCCTCGGTCCGTTCCACGAGGAGTCGCTTGAGCGGCTGGAGGTCCGGCCCGCTCCCGAGCAGGGCGCGCAGGAGCTCCTCCGAGCTCTCGTCGGGAAGCGGATCGATGGTGATCTGCGTGCAGTAGGGTTTCGCTCCCCAGCCGTGCCGGTACTCGGGGCGGTAGTTCACGGCGAGCAGCAGACGGGAGGTGGGAAGGCTCTCGGTCAGCCGGTCGAGGAAGGCCTGCGTGTCGGCGTCGATCCAGTGGAGATCCTCGAAGACGGCCACCACACCTGATTCACCGTGCCTTCATAGCGGTGGACGGCCTCCATCATGCGTTCGAGCACCGGATCGAGGATCTTGCGCGCCTCCTCGGGATCGCGGTCGGCCAGGAGCTCCATCGAGCCCTTGAGGTCGGCGAACAGGACCGTGACCTGCTTGCGCTCCCCCTCGAGGGCGCTCCGGGAGGTCAGGATCCTCTCGGCGAGGTGCTTGGGGGTGTAGACGGCGGGCGAGGTGACGGGGCCCGGCTCCGTGGCCAGCGCCACTCCGCAGGTCCGGCAGAACTTCTTGCCCACGCCGACGGGTTGGCCGCAGCCGGGGCACGTCAGCTCCAGACGGGCGCCGCACTCCTCGCAGAAGCGAGATCTCGGGTCGTTCTGTGCGTGGCAGCGCGGGCACTTCATCCCGGGCCTCCGAGCGGCGGGGCCGGTTCACTGCGGCGGTGCAGCGTGAGCCGAGCTTACCCGCAGGCGGGGGGCGGTCAACTGCCTGTGCCCGTCCGGTGCATCCCTGACAGCTTGCCCGCGCCATGTCCACGCGAACCCGGGAGCCGGGGTCCGCCCGCCCGGGAGCGCGATGCTGCCTGGCCAAGGCGGGAAGGCCGTGCTATTAGTGCCCCATCCGGGCTGTGCCGTCCGGCCAGATCCTTGCCATCAAGGCCTCGGGGCCGGCGCGGGTGACGGCCACCAAGATCCTTCGCGTCACCTTCCTCCAGATGGATGGCGGCGCGCGCGCGCCGGGACGTCAACCACGCGGTCAACAGGGGCGAGCCCTACGCCTACAGCATCTTTCCCGGGATGGCCCAGCGGCCGGCTGAGGCCCGCGCCACCGTCGACGCCCGGCATCGACCGCTTCGGCGACGGGCTCCGCGACCTGCTGGACCCGCACCGCGCGCTGACGGCCGACGGGGCGCGCACCGCGTGACGCCGGAGGCGGGAGCGAGCGGGGCCCCGGCGGTGCTGGTGAGCATCCTCGCGGTCCTCGCCGCGGCCTTCGTCAAGGGCGCCGTGGCCTTCGGCTTCCCCACGCTGTCCACCCCGGTGCTGGCGCTGTTCATGGACGTGAAGTCGGCCATCGCGGTGCTGATCCTGCCGAACCTCGTCATGGACGCCATCCAGGCGCTGCGCCGGCCCGGGCTCGGCGCCACGCTCCGGCGTCACGCCCTCCTCTATGCCTTCGGGATCGCCGGCACCTTCCTCGGCACGCATCTGCTCCGGTCCATTGCCGACCGCCAGGCCCTGCTGATCCTCGGCGGCTTCGTGCTCGTGTTCGCGGCGATCAATGCGACGGGGCTCTCGCCCCGCGTGCCGCCGGTCTGGGAGCGGGCGCTCTCCCCCGGCGTCGGGTTCCTGGCGGGGGTCGTCGGCGGGGTGACGAATGTGCCCGGCACGCTGCTGCTCATCTACTTCTACGCCCTCGGCATGGACAAGACCGAGTTCGTCCGCTCCACCTCGCTGTCCTTCGTGGTCTACAAGGCCACACAGCTGGTGGCCGTGACCGCGGCCGGGATGATGACCCCGCGGCTGGCCGCGCTGTCGGTGGGCGCCACCGCGGCCGCCCTTGGCGGCTTCTGGCTGGGGCTGCGCGTGCAGGACCGGATGAACCAGCGCACCTTCAACCGGGCGGTGCTGGGATTCCTCACCGTCCTCGGCGTCTTCCTGGTGATCCGCGCCCTCCGCTGACGACTCACCCCGGGGCGTGGCCCCGCCCGAGAGCCGCGTCGTCACGCGCACGAGCCTATCAGATCGGCCCGAAGCCGTGGCACACTCGACGGGGCGCCTCCGGGCGTCCGCCCCATGACATCCAGAGAGCCCCTCGCACGCGTCTACGCCCTGATCCTGCTCACGACGCTCCTCTGGGGCGCCACGGCGGTGGCGGGCAAGCTCGTCGTCCGCGACATCGCGCCCTTCACCGCGGGCGTGCTGCGCTATGGACTCGCCGGGGTGCTGCTCGTCGCGATCTTCCGGCGGCAGCTCCCCGACCCGCGCTCCCTCGCCCGGCGCGACCTCGTCCTGCTCCTCTGGGTGGGGCTCCTCGGGACCTTCCTCAACCACGCCTTCTTCTTCTCGGCGCTGCTGTTCGCTCCCGCCGCCCACGGCGCGCTCATCCCGCCCACCGCCGGCGCCATCTCGACCAACCTGGTGGCGGCGCGGATGGGCGGCGATCGTCTCCCCCACGGGTTCGTCCTCGGCACGCTGCTGTGCGTGGCGGGCGTGGCGCTCCTCGTCCAGCCCGGGCGCCTGGCCGAGGGCGTCGGGACGATGACCGTGCTGGGCGACCTGCTCTTCTTCCTGGGCGGGTCGTGCTGGGGGATCTACTCGTACGTCTCGAAGGTGACGATGGAGCGGGTCTCCAATGCCGCCACCCTCACCTACGGCATCCTGATCGGCACGGCGCTGCTGATCCCAGTGGCCCTGCTGGAGCGCCCCTGGCCCGCGCTGGCCGCCGCGCGGGCTCAGGCCTGGGGCGGTGTCGGCTACCTCGCGGTGGGCGCCACGGTGCTCGCCTTCCTCTGGTGGAATGCGGGGCTCAAGCGGGTCGGGGCGGGGCGGACCGCGGTGTTCACCAACCTCGTCCCGCTCTCAGGGGTGCTCCTGTCCTGGCTGATCCTGGGCGAGCGGCTGGCCCCGCTTCAGCTCGTGGGAGGACTGCTGGCCGTGGCCGGAGTGGTGGTGTGCCAGGGCCCCGAGGGGCGGGGGCTCATGCGTCAGGCCGCCCGGGCGCTGCTGGCCCGCGCGCTCCCCGGCCGCCGCGTGGGCCGGGGAGCGCGGAGGCCGCCTACTGGGGCGGGTACCTGAAAGGCGCCCAGCCCGTGCCCTGGAGCGGCTGGGGCGCGTAGGTCGCCCGCTGGGCCGGGCCGCCCGCCGAGGACCCCGCCGGCCGGGCCGGCTGTGCCGCAGGCTTCGGCTTGGCCGTCGGCGCCTTCTTCGCGGCGGGTGCCTTCTTCGCCGCAGGCGTCTTGCCCGCCGCCTTCTGGGTGGTCTTCTTCGCTGCCTTCGCCGTCTTCTTCCTCTTTGTCATGCGACAGAATCTACAACAGGAGTCGGCGGCCGGTCAACGCACACCTCGCGCCCGGCCCCGGCGCTCAGGCGGGACGGCGGCCCAGCAGGCTCAGCCCCTTGATGGTTCGGCTGCCGAGCTCGATCACGTCGCCCGGATGGAAGTCCTCGAAGTGGCGGACAGGCCCGGTCACCGGCGCGCCAGCGGCACCCGTCTGGAGGCCCTGATGCGTCGATCCCTCGTCAGCAGGGGCACCTGGTGGACCACGCTCGTGGCCGCGATAATCTCGTCGGCGGGATCGCCCCTGAAATCCAGGCCTCGGATGGCCCGGCAGACGTCCAGCGAGAGGGGCCAGACATGGATCCGGGCCAGGGCCCGGATCAGCTCCGCATCGTCCAGGTCGACCTGGATCCGTCCCAGGTCGGCCAGCTTGCCGATCTCCCAGAGCACGATGCTCGCGATGCTCCACGAGTCGTCCTCGAGGGTCGCCAGCTCCCGGCGGGTCAGTCTACCGGCGAGCGCGTGGAGAAGGACGTGGGTGTCGAGATTGAGCATCCCACCGGAGCCCGGTGGAGAGGATGTCGCCCTTGATCCGGATCTTGCCCCGCAGGCTCCCGATGAGGGCGGCGGGCGCGGTGTCCACCGGCACGAGCTTCGCCACGGGCTTGCCGTGCTTCGTGATGACGATTCCCTCGGGCGTCACCCGATCCAGGAGCGCGAGACACTGCGCCTTGAACTTCGCCGCCGGCACCGTCTTCATGGGGGAATTGTACGACTGGTCACTCTTTGTGTCCACATATCGTGCGCGCCGGCGCCGGGCTACTTCCTGAGCGTGCGCCGAACATAGGCAGACATCGCCTCGCGGGCCGGCGCGCCCGCCCAGATCTCGCCCACCGCGGCGTCGATCCGGGCGCGGCTCGACTCCCAGCGCTCGCGCGCGGGCTGGCGGATATGCGCCTTGGTGAGGCGGAAGGTGGCCGGCGGGAGAGCGCCGAGGGCGCCGGCCACCGCGCAGGCCCGCTCGAGGAGGGCCGGGGCCTCCGCCACCTCGTCCACGAGCCCGCGGCGCAGCGCCTCCTCCACGCCCCAGGTGCGGCCGGTGTAGAGCGCCTCCTGGAAGTGCTGGGGCGGCAGGGCGAAGCGCATGACCTCCAGCGCGATGGCCGGGAACGGCACCCCGACCAAGAGCTCGGTGACGCCGATGGTGGCCGGCCCCCGGGTCATGACACGGTGGTCGCAGGCGCAGGCCAGCACGCAGCCGCCCGCGATGGCATGCCCGTTCACCGCGGCCACCACGGGCTTCGGGAAGAAGAAGAGCCGGCTCATGGAGGTGGTCAGCGCCGGGAGGAAGTCCCGGAGATATGCCGCGCCGCCCTCGAGCAGCCTGACGAGGTTCACACCGGCGGAGAATACCGAGCCGCTCCCCGTCAGGACCACGGCCCGGGCTGCGGAGCCCTCCACCTCCCCCAGGCGCTCCTCCAGCGCGCGCAGGAGATCGAGATCGAGGGCGTGGACCTTGCCGTGAGCGAGCGTGAGCACGGCGACGTCGTTCTTGTCTTCGCGAAGGATCATGCGGGGTTCCTCAGACCGGCCACGACTCGCGCCGGTAGCCCATGTCCCAGAACATCCACTCGTAGCGGCTGGTGGTGACGAAGTGGCGGCGCATGGCCTCCCGCCCGGCCGGAGCCCGCTGCGCGGCGGTGATGTCGGCCGCCTCCAGCACCGCGCGCACCACGCCGCCGAACTCCTCGGAGGCGTAGGTCGCGATCCACCGCATGTAGAGCGGATCGGGGGAGCCGCGTCGCTCCAGCGCCCGCCCCACCTCCCAGTAGATCCAGTAGCAGGGGAGAAGCGCCGCCAGCGCCTCGTGGAAGGGGCCGCCGTGGGCCACGGCCAGCAGGTAGCTGGTGTAGGCGAGGTTGGTCGGCGCCAGGGGCGTGGCGGCCACGGCCTCCGAGCTCAGGCCGAAGTCGCGGAAGAAGCTCTCGTGCAGCGCGCGCTCCACCCTGAGCGCGCCGGCCGCGTGCTCGTTGAGCATGATGATCCAGTCCTCGCGCGGCGCGCGGGCGGCGGCCAGCGAGAGCGCGCGGGCGAAGTCCCGCAGGTAGAGGGCGTCCTGCACGACGTAGAAGCGAAAGCTCTCGCGCGGCAGCGAGCCGTCGGTGAGCCCGACGACGAACGGGTGGCGGAGGATGGCCGCGTAGATGTCGCCGATGCTGCGCCAGCACTCCTCGGTGAAGGACATGTCGCGTTGCCCGCGCCGTATTCTACCCCCAAGAGGCGGGGCGTGAGCTGAATGCCTTGCGCACGCCCCCGCGCTGGGGCATAAGTGTTCCCTGTGAGGCTCACGAAGCGCGTGGAATCGCTGCTCCGCTGGGAGCGGGTCTGCCGCGTGGCGACGGCGGGCCCCGGCGGCATGCCGCACGTGGTGCCGGTCTGTCACGTGGTCACCGACGGGAAGATCTACTTCGCCTCGGGCCGCGACGGCCGGAAGGTGCTCAACCTGAGAGCCAATGCCCGGATCGCGCTCACCGTGGATCTGTACACGGAACAATGGTCCGGGCTCAAGGGCGTGATGGTCCAGGGCAAGCCGCGGCTCATCGAGCGGGGTCCCGCCTTCAGGCGGATCCGGCGCCTCCTCTACGCGAAGTACCCGCAGTACCCCGACGAGGCCGCGCTCGAGGAGTCGGACTCGGTCGTCGTCGAGGTCACTCCTGCACGGGTGTTCACGTGGGGCCTCGAGCCGTGACGCGCACGCATCGGCTGGATGCCGGCCTCGTCCACCAGGAGTGGAACAACGCCATCGCCCCGCGCCTCGTCATCGATCCCGGCGACACCGTGGTCTTCGACACCCGCGACGCCTCGGACGGTTACTACGCGCCCGCCTCCACCCACGCCGACGTCCTGGGGCGCGGGCCCTTCCGCGGCCACCCGCTCACGGGCCCCGTCAGGGTTCGAGGCGCCGCGCCGGGGGACGTGCTCGTGGTGGAAGTGCTGGAGGTCAGACCCGCCGCCTCCTTCGGCTGGACGGCCATCCGTCCCGGCCGCGGGCTCCTGCCGGAAGCGGACTTCCCCGAGCCGTATCTCCAGATCTGGGATCTCTCCGACGGCCGCCACGCGCGCATGGGGCGCGGCATCGCCGTGCCCATCGAGGCCTTCCCCGGGGTCATGGGGACGGCGCTCGACGAGCCGGGGGGCCACAGCACCATGCCGCCCCGGAAGAACGGCGGAAACATGGACGTGAAGCAGCTCACGGCCGGCTCGACGCTGTACCTGCCCGTATGGGTGGAGGGCGCGCTCTTCAGCGTGGGGGATGCCCATGCCGCCCAGGGGGACGGTGAAGTGTGCGTGACGGCGGTGGAGATGATGGCGCAGGTCACGCTCCGCTTCGGCCTCGACGAGGGCCGGCGGCTGCCCGAGCCGAGGCTCCGCGTGAGCGGGACGCTCTCCCCGGGCACCCACCGCGGCCCGTGGTTCGCGACGACCGCGCATGGCCCCGACCTCTTCGCCGCGGCCCAGCAGGCCACGCGCTACATGATCGAGCACCTGGTGGAGGAGCGCGGGCTGTCGCGCGAGGAGGCCTACATCGTCTCCAGCGTCGCCGTGGACCTCAAGATCAGCGAGATCGTGGACGCGCCCCACTGGATCGTCTCGGCCTTCCTGCCCGAGAGCATCTTCAGCTGAGCCGGCTCTTGAGGATCTTCCCCGTGGCGCTCCTAGGGAGCTCCGCGACGATCCGCACCCGGCGCGGGCACTTGAAGGCGGCGAGCCGCGCCCTGCAGTGGGCGATGAGGTCCTCGGGGCCGCTCGATGCGCCCGGGCGCAACGTGACGAAGGCCGCCACCTCTTCGCCCAGCTCGGGATGCGGCTCGCCGACGACGGCCGCCTCGGCCACGGCCGGGTGGGCGAGGAGCGCGGCCTCCACCTCGCCCGGCACGACGGAGTAGCCGCCCCGCAGGATCAGCTCCCGCTTCCGCCCCACGACGCTGACGTAGCCCTCCGGCGACAGGATGACGAGGTCGCCCGTCTTGAACCAGCCGTCCACGAGGACCTCGCGCGTCTCCTCCGGCCGGTGGAGATAGCCTTCCATGGCGGCGGGTGTCCGGATCCGCAGCTCGCCCACGCCGCCCGGCGGCACGGGGGCTCCCGCGTCGTCAACGACGGCGATCTCGACGCCGGGCACGGGGCGCCCCACGGCCTCGGCCTCCTCGCGGGGATCGCCGGCGAGGTGCGAGATGGGACGGAACAGCTCCGTCGAGCCGTAGCCGCGGATGATCCTGACGCCGGTGCGCTCGCGCCACTCCCGCGCCAGCTCCCAGGGGCATGGGGCTGCTCCTGACACGGCGGCGCGGAGGCTTCCGAGGTCGGCGGCGGCGAAGGCCGGCGCGTCGAGGATGCGCCGGAACATGGTGGCCACGCCGGGGAACACGCTGACGCGGTGGCGCGCGATGGCGGCGAGCGCGGCCTCCGGCGTCACGTGATCGAGGAGCGCCACGGCGGCGCCGGCAAGGAGTGGGGCGAGGAGAGCGCCGTTGAGGCCGAAGGAGTGCGACAGCGGCAGCGCCGCCAGCACCACGTCGGCTGCCGTGAGGTCCATCACGGGCCCGATCCAGGAGCGGTTGGCGAAGACCAGCGCCGAATGCGAGAGCACGACTCCCTTGGGCTGGCCGGTGCTGCCGGAGGTGTAGAGGATGAGCGCCGGCGCGCTCGCCTCGGCGCTCGGCCACGGCGCCCGCGCGTCCACGCTGTCCTCGATGACGGTCACTGGCCGGAGATCGCCGAGGATCCTCCCGCGCTCCTCCCCGGTGAGTCGCGGGTTCAGCGGCGTGACGGTGGCGCCGAGCTTCAAGGCCCCCCAGAGCGCGGCGGCGAAGGGCCAGCCGTTGGGCAGTGACAGCGCCACCCTGTCCCCGGCGCGAACGCCCCGCTCGCGTAGCGCCCGCGCGGCGCCCCCCGCCCGCAGCTCGAGCTCGGCCCGCGTGAGCGCGCCGCCCTCCCACACGAGGGCGGGCCTATCGGGCGCCGCGCGGGCGCTCCTGTCCAGCAACTCCGCGAAGTTCTCGCTCACGGCCCGGGCGCGGAGGGCAGGGGGCGCCGGCGGGCCCGGGTCTCACGGGATTCCGCGAGAGCCATCAGGGCAGGTAGTCCTTCAGGTTGATCCGCTGCCACACCTCGGGCGGCACGCGGTGGCGCGGCGTATAGGCCGCCAGAGATGGCTTCGCCGTGGCGTCCACGCCCCACTTGGCGGTGTAGCCGTCCTCGCGCGTGGAGGGGTCGAGGTCCGAGCCGCGCGCGGCGGTGATGATGGTGATGTCGCGGTCAGGCTGGCAGCGCGTTGCGACGGCCCAGGTCATTTGCCGGTCGTCGAAGACGTCCACGTCCTGGTCCACCACCACCACGCGCTTCATGTACAGATCGGCGCCCAGCACGGAGAGGATGGCGTTCTTGGCCTGGCCGGGCAGCCGCTGCTCTATGGACACGTAGCAGGTGAAGGGCCCCGGCACCCGCACGGCCCGCACCGACGGGACCATGGCCCGCACGGCCCGGTAGAGGTTGGCCTCCATGGGGATGGTGGACAGCAGCATGTGATCGAGATGCGCCACGGTGATGTCCTGGAACAGGGCGCCGCGCCGGTGGGTGATGGCCCGGACGCGGACGACCTCGCGCTGGCGCTCGCCCAGGCTGTAGCCGGTGAACTCGCCGAAGGGCCCCTCCGGGATGCGCTCGGCCGGGAGGATCTCGGCC
>Ga0154441_1153_pt1 | contig 20070 bp, 18 predicted proteins | sample RifGroC2_FD_115945 | JGI IMG/M metagenome (GOLD analysis project Ga0154441, IMG submission 115945) | Candidatus Rokubacteria bacterium GWC2_70_16 | reverse complement strand
TCCCGGGCCGCATCGTCCAGCGCGCCTATCTGGGCGAGCACTGGGACTATGCCGTCCGGCCCGGCGAGAGCGCGCTCACGCTGCGCGTGACGGCGCGCCCGCACGAGGTCTTCGAGGTGGGCGAGGCGGTGTGGCTCGAGGTGGATCCGAAACAGATGGCGCATCTTCGATGAGCAGCCCCTGGCCCGTCTTCACGGCGGCGGCGGTGCAGGCGGCGCCCGTCTATCTCGACCGCGAGGCCACGGTGGACAAGGCCTGCGCGCTGATCCGAGAGGCCGGCCGCGCGGGGGCCCGCTTGGTCGCCTTCCCCGAGGTCTTCGTGCCGGGCTTCCCCCACTGGATCTATCTCGATCGCCCGCAGGCCAACGAGCAGCACTTCGTGGAGCTGGTGCGCGGCGCGGTAGAGGTGCCGGGCCCCGCCACGGAGCGCCTGGGCCAGGCGGCGCGGGAGGCCGGCGTCCACGTCGTGATCGGCGTGAACGAGCGGAGCCCGCGGAGCATGGGGGAGCTGTTCAATACCAACCTCCTCTTCGGGCCCGACGGGGCGCTCCTGGGGCGGCATCGCAAGCTCATGCCGACCTATGCCGAGAAGATGATCTGGAGCTTCGGCGACGGCTCGACCCTCCGCACCTACGACACCGCGGTGGGACGGCTCGGCACCCTCTGCTGCGGGGAGAACACCAACCCGCTGGCCCGCTTCGCCCTCATCGCCCAGGGCGAGCAGGTCCACGTGGCCAATTACCCCGCCCGCCCGGCGGGGGACGCCTATGATCTCGCGCGGGCCATCGAGATCCGCGCCGCGGCGCACGCCTTCGAGGGCAAGTGCTTCGTCGTCGTGGCAGGCAGCCTCATCAGCGCCGCCATGCGGGACAGGCTCGGGGACACCCCCGACAAGCGCCGGCTCCTCGGCGACGGGAGCGCCACCTTCACGGGCATCCTCGGCCCAGACGGCCGCATCCTGGCGGGGCCCGCGGCGCCGGACCGGGAGGAGATCGTCTATGGCACAATCGACCTCGAGGCGATCATCAGGCCCAAGCTCTTCCACGACGTGGCCGGCAACTACAACCGCTTCGACGTGCTGGCGCTCCAGCTGAACCGCGCTCCGCTGGCGGCGATCCACGAGACGGGGCCGGCGCGGCCCGAGGCCGGCGGCCCGGAGCTCGGGCCGCTGCTGGAGGAGCTGCGGCGCCGGGCGGACTCGGCCTCGCATGCCGAGCTCAGGGCGCTGGTCGCCTCGCTGCTCGCCGCCGCCCGGCCGGTGCGGCTGGCCCATGGTGGTGAGCCAATCGGAGGATTGCAACTGTAGGGGATTCGACGGTCACTGAGGGAGTTGCCGCGGCATTGCCGCAGGCGCCATCCTCACGGTAAGCCGGAGGTGACCCATGGGGTTCCAGGGCCTCGCCAGGGCGAGGGAATTGTACGAGGGGCGGGATCAGCGGGCCCGCGAGCTCAAGGCCGAGGGCAAGAAGGTGGTCGGCTATCTCTGCTACTTCGCCCCGCCGGAGATCCTGGAGGCGGCCGGCTGCGTGCCGTACCGGATCCGCGGCGATGTGAGGCAGCCCGTCACCCGCGCCGACGAGTACGTGGAGCCCTACGGCTGCCCCTTCGTCCGGAACACCTTCGACCTGGCCGTGAAGGGCCGTTACGACTTCCTCGACGGGGTCGTCATGTCGCATTCCTGCGACAGCGTGCAGCGCATGTACGGCATCTGGACGCATTACAAGCCCCCGGCCTTCAGCCACATGGTCAATGTCCCCCACACGATCACGCCGGCCTCGGAGCGCTTCTTCAGGCGGGAGCTCGAGTTCTTCATGGAGCGCGTCGGCGCGCTTGCCGGCCGCCCCGTCCAGACCGACGCTCTCCGCGACAGCATCGCCTGCTACAACCGCACCCGGGAACTGACGCGCGAGCTCTACGCGCTCCGCAAGGCCGACCCGCCCCTGATCTCGGGCACCGAGCTGCTGGAGGTCCTGATCGCCGGTAGCGGCATCCCGGCCGCGGAGTTCGAGACGCTGCTCCGCGAGGTCCGGGCCGAGGTGGCCGCGCGCGCTCCCCGCGCCGGGGCCAAGCGCGCGCGCCTCCTCTTCTACGGCTGCATCAACGACGACGTGACGCTGGTTCGCCTCATCGAGGAGTGCGCGGCGCAGGTGGTCATGGACGACACCTGCATCGGGGCGCGCGGGATGCTCGGGACGGTGCCGGACGGCGACGATCCGCTGGGCGGCTTCGTCCAGTACTACTTCCGCGGCTTCCAGTGCCCCCGCACCTACCGGGGCACCGACCTGTCGCGCTTCGACTACGTGGTGGACGCGGCGCGGGAGTACGGCGCCCGGGGTGTCGTCCTCTACATGCTGTCCTTCTGCGACCCGCACAAGTTCGACCTGGTGGACGTGCGCCGGCACCTGGAGGCCGCAGGGCTCGCGAGCCTCGTCCTCGAGGACGACTACACCCTGGCCAATCTCGAGTCCATGCGGACCCGGATCCAGGCCTTCGTGGAGATGCTCGCCTGAGCGGGAGGGAGCCATGACCGAGCTGCGCCGAGCGACCAAGTCACTGGACACCACGCGCCGCGCGAAGGAGCTCCTGCAGGGCTTCTACAACCGGGCCGAGCGCAGGCGGGCGGGGGAGGAGCTGGCCTGGTGCATGGCCGGGGTGTCCTCCGAGCTGCTCCACGCCTTCGACCTGCCCTGGGAATGGCCCGAGAACTTCGGCACGCTCTGCGCCTCGCGCGGGGTGGCGACCGGCTTCTGCGAGCAGGCCGAGGGTGACGGCTTCTCCCAGGACCTCTGCTCCTACGTGCGCAACAACCTGGGCTATGTGAGCCGCATGGCCGAGCTGGGCCGGGTGCCGCCCGAGGCCCCGCGAGGCGGCATGGGCACGGCGACCATGCTGCTGGGCTCGGGGGCCCTCTGTGACCCCCGCACCAAGTGGTTCCAGTCGCTGGCCTCGCGCTACCTTCCGCTGCCGGTGTTCCACATCGACCCCCTGGGCCCGCCCCATGACGTGAACGTGGACGACCCGCGCATCGAGGCCCATTACAAGGAGCTCCTGAGGGAGACCCTCCGCGAGCAGGTGGCCTTCCTGGAGCGGCAGACCGAGCGGCGCCTGGATCAGGAGCGGCTGCGCGCGGCGCTGGGCCATGCCCAGGAGATGATCGCGCTGCTCTGGGAGATCCACGACCTGCGCCGGGCCGTGCCCTGTCCCATGGGCTCCGAGGACTTCTTCACCGGCTGCGTGGTGCCGCTGCTCTTCATGCTGGGCCAGCGGGAGGCGGCGGAGTACTTCCGCTGCCTCCGCGACGAGGTGCGCGACCGCGTGAGCCGCGGGATCGGGGTGATCCCGGAGGAGCGCTTCCGCCTCCTGTGGATGGGCATCCCGCCCTGGTACAACCTCGCCTTCTTCAACGCCGTCGGCGCGCTGGGCGCTGTCTTCCCCATCGAGACCGTGTACTTCGTCGGGGCGCCGGTGGAGATCGATCTGGCGGGCGATCCGCTGGAGGCGCTGGTGGACAGGACCTGGAAGCGGGCGGTGTGGATCCACCGCTGGGGCGCCGAGCTCATCCCGGAGAACCTGAGCCCCTCCGGCTTCTCTCAGCCGGGCACCCGCCTCATCCGGCAATGGGTCCGCGACTACCGTCTCGACGGGGCGGTGATGCACCGGACGCGCTCCTGTCGCGCCGTGAGCTGGGGCCAGGTGCATATCAAGAACCAGGTCGCGGAGGAGGGCATCCCCTCGCTCATCATCGAGAGCGACATGGCCGATCCCCGGAGCTGGGCCGACTCGATCATCATGGGGCAGGTGCAGGGCTTCCTCGATGCCATTGCCGCGAGCCGTCGCTCCGGCGCCAGGGCGTGATGGCGGCTGGCTCCGACCTGCTGGTCGCCGGCGTGGACGTGGGCTCCACGCTGACCAAGGTCGTCGTCCACAACGGCGACTTCCTCGCCTCCGTCACCGACCGCACCGAGGTGGACTATGTGGGGGCGGCCGCCCGGCTGCTCGGGCTGGCGCTGGACCGCGCCGGACTCACGCCAGGAGACCTGGCCTGCGTGGTGGCCACGGGCTATGGCCGGCGCCGCATCCCCTTCGCCAGCCGCGAGATCACCGAGATCACCTGCCATGCGCGCGGGGTGCGGGAGCTGTTCCCGGAGGCCCGGACCGTCATCGACGTGGGCGGCCAGGACGCCAAGGGGATGAAGCTCGCCCCCACGGGCAAGGTCGTGGACTTCGTGATGAACGACAAGTGCGCGGCCGGCACCGGGCGCTTCCTGGAGGTGATGGCGGCCTCTCTCGGCCTGGGCGTGGACGAGCTCGGCGCCCGGGGCATCGGCTCCGCCACTCCCGCGCCTGTCTCGAGCGTCTGCACGGTGTTCGCGGAGCAGGAGGTGGCGCAGCATTTGGCCTCGGACGTCCCCGTGGAGGACGTGCTGGCAGGGCTTCACGCCGCCCTGGCCTCGCGCATCGTCGTGATGGTGAGGCGGCTCGGCATCGAGCGCCAGGTGATCCTCACGGGAGGCTGCGCCAGGAACCCGGCCCTGGTCCGGGCCCTCGAGGAGCGGCTGCGGACGCCCATCCTCACCCCGCTCGATCCCCTGCTCACGGGCGCCCTCGGCGCCGCGCTCCTGGGGCGCGAGGCGCTCCTGCGCGGCGAGCTGCCGGCCGCACCTCCGCGTCTCGACGCGGGCGCCCCGGCCGCAGTAAGGGCGCCCGGCGCCCATGTGGCCCGCCTGGCGGAGGCGCGCGCCGAGGCCTTCTCGATCCGGGCGCGCGCGCGCCCGCGGGGCTTCGAGGCCGAGTTCCCTCTCCCCGCGGGGGAGCGCCTCCTCATCGATCCCGTCGCGGGGGTGGATGTGGGGGCGCTTTTCACCAAGGCCGTGGTGGTGGCCGAGGGCTGCGTTCATGTCGCCGTGCTTCCGTCTGACGGCAAGTACGGGGTGGTGGCCGAGCGGGCGCTTGCAGGCGCCCTCGGCCGGGCCGGCCTCGGCCGCGAGGCCCTGGCCGGGGTCGTCGCCACGGGGCTCGGCGCCTCGCATGTGTCCCACGCGCGGCCACACAGCGAGATCTCGTGCCTGGCCCGCGGCATCGGGCGGCTCTTCCCTGATGCCCGGCAGGTCATCGATATCGGCGCGCATGGCACGCGGGTGATCCGTCTCACCGGTCCGGGCGTCGTCGGGGATTTCTCGGTGAGCGGCCAATGCGCGGCCGGCAGCGCCAGGATCCTCGAGGTGGTGGCGCATCTGCTCGGCGTGGAGATCGGCGAGCTGGGCGGGCTGTCGCTCCGCTCTCGGGCCCCCGCCGACTACTCGGCGGGCTGCGCCGTCTTCGCCGAGACCGAGGCCATCTCGCTGCTGACGCGGGGGGTGTCGCGGGAGGATCTCCTGGCCGGGCTTCACCGCTCCCTCGCCGAGAAGATCGGGGCGATGGTCCGGGGCCGGGGCGCCACGGGCCTGGCGGCCGTGGCAGGCGGCGGAGCCAAGGACGTGGGGCTCCGGGCCTGGCTCGAGGCCAGTCTCGGGCGCCTCCTCGTGCCGCCCGAGCCCATGGCCGTGGCGGCGCTCGGCGGGGCGCTCCTGGCCGCGGACGCGGAGCCGTAGCTCCCACGGGGGCTTCCAGGCATGGCCGACTTCCCGCCGCTCACGCTCAGCTTTCCGGATCGGCGCGACTGGATATTCCCGCGCGTGCTGGCCGAGCGCGCCCGCACTCACGGGGACAGCCCCTTCCTCGAGCCCCTGGGAGAGCCGGCGCTGAGCTATGCCGAGGTCGACTGGCTCGTCAACCGCTTCGCCCATGGGCTGGCGGCGCTCGGCGTCGAGCGGGGCGACCGGGTGCTCGTGATGCTCCCCAACTGCGTGGAGTTCATGCTGGTCTGGTGGGCCATCAACAGGCTGGGCGCCATCGAGGTCTCGGTCAACAACGCCTACAAGGGCTACTTCCTCGAGCATGTCGTCACCAACTCCGGCGGCCGCCTCATCGTGGCCGCCGACGAGTTCCTCGAGCGCCTCCAGTCCAGCGAGGACAGGCTCCCCGGCCTCGAGACCGTCGTCGTTCACGCGGCGCGGGGGGCGGCGGAGATGCCGTGGCCCCGCTTCAAGCGCCTCCGCGCGCTGCCGCTCGAGGCCATCCCGGCCAGCCGCGACGACCCGCCGGAGGTGGAGCTGTCGCATCGCGACCTCTGCGCCATCATGTACACCTCGGGGACGACCGGCCCCTCCAAGGGCGTGATGCTGCCCCATGCCCACTGCTACGTGTTCGCCGAGGCCACGGCCAACCTCACGCGCCTGACGGCGGAGGACGCTTACTTCGTCGCCACGCCGCTCTACCACGGCAATGCCCCCATCATGCAGGTCTTCCCGGCCATGCTGCGAGGCGGGCGGGCCGTGATCTGCCCGCGCTTCAGCGCCAGCGAGTGGGTGGCGGAGATCCGCCGCTCCGGCGCCACGGTGACGAATCTCCTCGGGGTCATGATGGACTTCCTCTACCGCCAGCCCCCGCGCGCGGGCGACCGGGAGCATCGCCTGCGCGTGGTCCTCGGCCAGCCGGCCCCGGCGGCCATCGTGGAGGACTTCAAGCGGCGCTTCGGCATCGGGAAGGTCCTCGAGTACTACGGCATGACCGAGGTCGGCGTCGTGACCATGATGCCGTGGGACGATGTCCGGCCGGGCTCCTGCGGCAAGGCCGTCTCCGAGTGGTTCGACTTGCGCATCGCCGACCCCGAGACGGACGAGGAGCTGCCGGCCGGCCAGGTGGGGGAGCTGCTGGTGCGGCCGAGAGTGCCCTGGGCCTTCAACCAGGGCTACTGGGAGATGCCCGACAAGACGCTCGAGGCGCTCCGGAACGTGTGGTACCACACGGGGGATGCGCTCAAGCGGGATGCCGAGGGGTACTACTACTTCGTGGACCGCATGCGGGATGTGATCCGCCGCCGCGCCACCAACATCTCCTCCTACGACATCGAGTGCGTGATCGCCGAGCACCCGGATGTCACCGAGAGCGCCGCCGTCGCCGTGCCGTCGGAGTTCGTCGGCGGCGAGGACGAGATCAAGCTCTGCCTCGTCCTGCGTGCTGGGGCCCGCCTGGTCCCGGAAGAGTTCCTGGCCTGGTGCGAGGAGCGGCTGCCCCACTTCGCCGTGCCGCGCTATCTCGTGGCGGTGCCGGAGTTCCCGCGGACCCCGAACAACAAGGTGCAGAAGTACCTCCTTCGCCAGCCCGACGTCACGGGAGCCGCCTGGGACCGGGTCGCAGCCGGCTACAGGCTAGAGGAGGAGATCCGGAAGGCCGAGCGGAAGCGGCGCTCGTCACCGGCTGCCTCCTGACCCGGCCGGCGCCGCTCGGCGCGCCGCCGGATCGCGTCCTTGCGCCGACCCGAGACAGCAAGCGAGGAGGCCTCACGATGGACCTGGACCGCCTGCCGCGCGTGTTCCTCTGCCACTTGCCCACGCCGCTCGAGGAGATGCCGGCGCTGGCGCGGGCGCTGGGCGGCCCGCGCCTGCTGATCAAGCGCGACGACTGCACGGGGCTGGCCACGGGCGGGAACAAGGCGCGCAAGCTCGAGTACCTCCTGGGGGATGCGGTAGCGCGCGGGGCCGACGTGGTGATCACCGAGGGCGGCCTGCAGTCGAACCACTGCCGCCAGACGGCGGCCGCGGCGGTGCGCTGCGGCCTCGAGAGCGTGCTGGTGCTGAGCCGCGGCCGGCACGCTGAGGTCACGGGCAATCTCCTGCTCGACCGGCTGCTGGGCGCGCGCGTGGTGCTGGTGGACACGGGCGCCGGGCGCAGGCCGGCCATGGAGCGGATCGCCGCGGAGCTGGCCGCGGAGGGCCGCCGCCCCTATCTCATCCCCACGGGCGGCTCCAATGGCCTCGGCGCCGTGGGCTATGTCCAGGCGCTCCGGGAGCTGGAAGCGCAGGCCCGCGGGCTCGGGATCGGCGTGGACGCCATCGTGTTCTGCTCGGGCAGCGGGGGCACCCACGGAGGCCTCGTGGCGGGGGCCAAGCTCTTCGGGAGCCAGGCCCGCATCGTCGGGATCAGCGACGGCGAGCCCCGCGCCTCGCTGGTGGCCATGGTCTGCCGTGTGGCGCGCGAGGTGGGGGCGGTCCTGGGGAGGCCGCTGTCGGTGGCCGCCGAAGAGATCGAGGCGTATGACGAGTACGCGCGGGAGGGCTATGGGGTAGCGAACCCGGGGATGATCGAGGCCCTGAGGCTCCTGGCGCGCACGGAGGGGATCGTGCTGGACCCGGTCTACACGGGCAAGGCCATGGCGGGGCTGATCGACATGGCGCGCAAGGGCCTCTTCACGGCAAAGCACACGGTCGTCTTCCTCCACACGGGTGGGGTGGCCGGCCTCTTCGCGTATCGGGAGGGGCTCGCCGAGGAGGCCGGGTGAGCGCCATGGAGCGCGCGGATGCCGTGGTGATCGGCGGGGGCGTGATGGGGACGAGCATCGCCTTCAATCTCGCGCGGCGCCGCTTCGGCCGCCTGGTGCTGCTGGAGAAGGGCGCGATCTGCTCGGGCACCTCCGCCAAGTCCTCGGCCATCGTCCGCACCCACTACACCACGCCGCCGACGGCGCGCATGGCGCTCCTGGCGCGGGGCATCTTCGAGCGTTTCGGGGAGGAGGTGGGCGGGGAGGCCGGCTTCGTCCGGACGGGGATGCTCGTGGTCTGCGGGCCTGCGCACCGCGAGGCCGTCGAGGAGACGGTGCGGATGAACAGGCAGCTGGGCATCGAGACCGGCTTCGTGAGCGCCGGGGAGGCGTGCCGGCTCCATCCGCTGCTGGCCATCCCCGAGGAGGCGCCGGTGGTCTTCGAGCCGCGCTCGGGATTCGCGAGCCCCCACGACGTGGCCGGAAGCTATGCCCGCGCCTTCGCCGGGCTGGGCGGCCTCGTCCGCCAGCAGACGGCCGTGAGCGCGATCAGGATCCGGGCGGGGCGGGTCGAGGCCGTCGAGACCAACGCGGGGAGCATCGCCACCGGGCATGTGGTGATCGCCGCCGGGCCCTGGGCCGGGCCGGTGGGGCGGCTGGCCGGCCTCGACCTGCCGGTGATGGCGAGCCGCCAGTCCATCGTCACGCTGCGCCCCACCGCTGAGTACGGCAGCCACTACCCCGTGGTGATCGACCTGGCCAGCGAGGTGTACTTCCGGCCGGAGACGGGCGGCCTGATCCTCCTCGGCGACACCCGCCACGGGGAGGACAGGCCGGGCGATCCGGACCGCTACGAGGACAGGCCCGCTCCCGGGTACGCGGCGGAGCTGACCGAGCGGCTCTCGCGCCGGATGCCGGCCGCGGCGGAGGCGGGGATCGCCGGGGGGTGGTCAGGCATGTACGAGGTCACGCCTGACTGGAACCCCATCATGGGCTCTTCCGCCGAGGTGCAGGGGCTGCACTACTGCGTCGGCTTCTCGGGCCACGGCTTCAAGCTGGCGCCGGTGGCCGGTCTCCTCATGGCCGAGCAGCTCGCCGACGGCCGCGCCTCCACGCTCGACATCACGCCCTATCGGCTCGAGCGCTTCGGCGAGGGGCAGCCGCTCCGGCTCGGCTACCCGCAGGCGGGGGTGGTGGCGTAGCCGCGGCGCCTCACCCCGAGGGCCGGGCCTCCGGCGCCGGCCCGGGCCAGGGCAAAGGGTCCCCGGCGGCCCAGCGGTCGGGGACGACCTGGAAGGCCTCCACGAAGCGCTGCCAGCCCGAGGCGAAGGCGATGCACATGCCGAGGTCGAGGATCTGGTCGTCGCTGAAGTGTCGCCGGAGCTCGGTGTGGAAGGCGCCGTCCACAGAGCGGTGGTCGCCCCAGAGCCTGTCGGCGAGCCTCAGCGCCATCTTCGTCCGCTCCGGCAGGTCGGAGGCCTCGTAGTCGGCGAGCTTCGCCACCTGATCCTCCAGCGAGCCCCGGCCCACGGCCGAGGCCGAGCGCGCCAGGCTTCAGTGGACGCAGCGGTTGTTCCAGGCGAGCTTGATGCGCACCAGCTCGAACAGCTCGGGCTCGATGCTGGAGCCGCCGCCGTAGATGTAGCGGATGAAGCCCCAGGTCGCATCCAGCAGCCCCGGCCGGCGGGCCATGGTGAGGAAGAGATTGTCGTCCTCGTAGGCGTTCCGGTACCAGCGTTCGAGGCGCCGGCGCAGGTCGTCTGTCAGCTCCTCGCGCGTGGCCTTGGGTAGGAGCCCCCTGTCATTCGCCATGATCGCCTCCGTGCGGGATGGGCCCGGCGAGGACCCGCTCCGGATCGGACGTGGTCGCCCTCAGCGCGTCAGCGCTGGAGCCGGTAGCCGGCCTGCTCGCGGTCCCAGGTCCCGGGCGACAGCCCGTCCTGGCGCAGCCGGTACTTCTCCACCCGCGCCGTCGGCGTCTTGGGCAGGCTCGGGCGGAACTCGACGAAGCGCGGCACCATGAAGGAGGCCATGCGCGGCTCGCACCAGGCCAGGAGCTCCTCCGGGGCGAGCGTCTCGCCCTCGCGCAGGACGACGACCACGCGCACCTCGTCCTCTCCCACCTCCGAGGGGTGCGCCAGCGCGGCGGACTCCTCCACCTTCGGGTGGGCGTTCACGACCTTCTCCACCTCGAAGGAGGAGATGTTCTCCCCCCGCCGGCGGATCGCGTCCTTCTTCCGGTCCACGAAGTAGAAGTAGCCGTCCGCGTCGGTGTGGCCGAGGTCGCCCGTGTGGAACCAGAGGTTGCGGAAGGCCTCCAGCGTCTTCTCCGGCATCCTGTAGTAGCCCGCGGCCATGCTGTGGGGCGTGTTGGGGCGTGTCACGATCTCGCCGATGGTGCCGGGCGGGACGTCCCGATCGTCCTCGTCGAGGATCCTCACGTCGTAGAGGCGGGTGGGCCGGCCAATGGAGCCCGCCCGCCGCTGCGGGCCGTAGTTGCAGAGCACCGCGCCGCTCTCCGTGAGTCCGAAGCCCTCGATGAGCGTGACGCCGAAGCGCTCCTCGATGGCGGCCCAGAGATTGGCGGGCGCCGCGGCGCCGAAGGCCAGGCGCACGCGGTGATCGCGGTCGCCCGGGGAGGCGGGCTGCTTGTAGAGCATCGTGAGCATGCCGCCGATGTAGTTGAAGGCCGTGGCGCCGGTGCGGCGCATCTCGTCCCAGAAGGTCGAGGCGTGGAAGCGCTCGGCGAGGACGAGCCGCGCCCCCGCCACCAGCGCCGGCATCGTGGACAGGATCTGGGCGTTGCCGTGGAAGAGCGGCAGGCAGGTGTAGAGCACATCGTCGGCGGTGTAGTCGCAGGCCTCGAGGTGCACGGGGATGAAGGCCGTGGCTGCCGCGTGGGGCAGCATCGCCGCCTTGGAGGGGCCGGTGGTCCCCGACGTGAACATGAAGCAGAAGATGTCCGACGGCTTCACGGTGACCTTGGGCGGCTCGTGGGCGCCCTCGAGCAATTCGCCCAGCGGCGTGAGCGGCCGGGCGAGCGGGCTCGAGGGCAGCCGCCCCGACGGGGAGGCGACGACGACGCGCTCGACCCGGGCGAGGCGCTCCGGGATCTGCTCGAGCCGGTCCACGAGCTGGTCCTGGATCACCACGCAGCGGACGTCGGCCTGCTCCAGCATGTAGCCCAGGAGATCGCCGCGATGCGCGGTGTTGAGCGGCACCTCGACGGCGCCCAGCTTGGCCAGCCCGAACCAGAGGAAGAGGTACTCGGGGCAGTTCGGCAGCATGAGGGCGACCTTGTCGCCGTGGCCGATCCCGAGCCGGGCCAGGTGATGGGCGGCCGCGCTGCTGCGGGCGTGCAGCTCGTTGAAGCTGATCTCCCGGTCGCGGAAGGTGACGAAGGGGCGGTCGCCGTGGAGGCGAGCCTGTCCCGCCACGAGGGCGCCGAGCACGCGGTCGTCCCAGGGAAGGTCCATGGCTCGCGCCGCAGTATGCCACACCGGGGTCGGCCCAGCCCAGCCCGGGCGCCGGGGGCGCCGCAGCCGGACGCCTTGCCCCGGCCCCCCGCGACCCGCTAGAATCGGCGTGACACCGACGCGCCCCGTATCTGCGAACGGCACGCGCGCGCCTGTTCCCCTCACGATCCAGGAGACGCCGAGAGAGAGCATGAGCACGGAGAAGCGAACCCCCGCCGAGGAGCTGCGCCAGCGGATGGAGGCCGCCCGGCGCGGCGGCCACGAGAAGTACCACAAGAAGATGCACGACGAGGGCAAGCTCTTCGTGCGCGAGCGGCTCGAGCGGCTGCTCGACCCGGGCACCCTGGTCGAGGAGGGGCTCCTGGCCCGCTGGGTGGACGGCGACCTGGCGGCCGATGCCGTCGTCACCGTCACGGGCAAGATCGACGGCCGCCCCGTGGCCATCATGGCCAACGACATGACGGTGAAGGCGGGGGCCTGGGGGCGGCTCACCATTCAGAAGATCCAGCGCATCCAGGAGATCGCCCGGGACGCCGAGATCCCCATGCTCTATCTCGTGGACTCGGCCGGGGCGCGGCTCGACGAGCAGTTCGACATCTTCATCAACCGCACCCACGCCGGCCGCATCTTCCACAACCAGATCCTCCTCTCCGGCGTGGTGCCGCAGATCTGCGTCCTCTTCGGCCCCTCCCCGGCGGGCTCGGCCTATATCCCGGCCTTCTGCGATCTCGTGATCATGGTGGACGGGCATGCCTCGGCCTATCTGGGCTCCCCCCGCATGTCGGAGATGGCCACGGGCGAGAAGGTCACCATGGAGGAGATGGGCGGGGCGCGCATGCACTGCAGCGTGAGCGGGCTCGGCGATGTGCTGGCGGCCGACGAGGAGGAGGCCCTCGCCGTGCTCAAGCGGCACCTCTCCTACATGCCGCGCTCGTGGCGCGAGTCGCCGGCGCCCGCGGCCGCCCGCCCGCCCGCCGAGGGCAAGTCCATCGACGAGCTGGTCCCCCCCGAGCAGAACCGCGTCTTCGACATGCAGCGGGTCATCGACCGGCTCGTGGACGAGGGCTCCTTCTTCGAGATCAAGCGCCTCTTCGCGCCGGAGCTGATCACCGGGCTGGCGCGCCTGGACGGTCGTGTCATCGGGGTCGTGGCCAATCAGCCCAAGGTCAAGGGCGGCGTGCTCTTCAGCGACTCCTCGGACAAGGGGGCGCGCTTCGTCTGGCTCTGCAACGCCTTCAGCATCCCGCTCCTCTTCCTGGCGGATGTGCCGGGCTTCATGATCGGCAGCCAGGTGGAGCGGCAGGGCATCATCCGCCATGGCGCCAAGCTCCTCTTCGCCATCGCCGAGGCCACGGTGCCAAAGCTCTCGGTCATCGTGCGCAAGGCCTACGGCGCCGGCTACATGGCCATGAACGGCGGGTCGTTCCTGCCCGATGCCTGCATCGCGCTGCCGACGGCGAAGCTGGCCATCATGGGGCCGGAGGCGGCGATCAACGCCATCCACCTCAACACCATCATGGCGCTGGAGGGGGAGGCGCGGGAGGCCTTCATCAAGGAGAAGCGGCGCGAGTACGAGGAGCAGATCGACATCTACCGCATCGCCTCGGAGTTCTTCATCGACGCGGTGATCCCCGGGTCCGAGCTGCGCGAGGAGCTGTGCCGCCGCTTCGAGATCTTCGCGCGGAAGCCCCGCCGTCCCGTCCGCCGCTGGAACGGCGTGATCCCCGGGTAATACGGGGTCAGATCTTGCATTGCGACAAAACGCTGAAATGTTGGATTGCAAGACCTGACCCCCGCGAGGAGAAGGCGCATGGCTGAGGCGCAGGTGGTGCTTGCGGTCGAGGGGCATATCGCCACGCTCACGCTGAACCGACCAGAGGCGATGAATGCCATGGGTGGCCCCCTGGCCGCCGATCTGGAAACCGCGCTGGACCGGCTTGAGGCCGCTGCCGAAGTCCGCGTCGTCATCGCCACGGGCGCGGGCGACCGCGCGTTCTCCGTGGGCGGCGACATCAAGGAGCGCGGCGCCATGAGCCTGGAGGAGCGCTGGGCGCACGCGCTCCGCCTCGGGCGCAGCTTCGAGCGGCTCGAGGCGCTGCCCGTGCCCATCATCGCCGCCATCAACGGCTTCTGCTTCGGCGGCGGCATGGAGATGGCGACGGCCTGCGACATCAGGATCGCGTCGGACCGGGCCGAGGTGGGGCTGCTCGAGGTCAGGCTCGGCGTCTTCCCCGGGGCCGGTGGCCCGGCCAGGCTGACGCGGCTCATCGGCAAGGGCCGGGCCAAGCTCGTCCTGTACACCGGCCGCCGCTTCCCCGCGGCCGAGGCGCTGGCGCTGGGAATGGTGGAGCGCGTGGTGCCCCACGACCGCCTCATGGAGGAGGCTCGCGCGCTGGCGATGGAGATCGCCGCCAACGGCCCGCTCGCGGTGCGGGCCATCAAGCGGCTGGTCAACACCTGCTACGAGGCCGATCTGGCCTCCGCGCAGGAGCTGGCGCGAGCGCTCCGCCAGCCGCTGGACCACACCGCCGACATGCTCGAGGGGGTGCGCGCCTTCGAGGAGAAGCGGCCGCCGCGCTACCAGGGGAGATAGCCCGTGGACTTCGCCCTCACCGAGGAGCAGCGGATGGTCCAGCACGGCGTGCGCGACGTCGCGCGCCGGTTCGGCCTCGAGTACTGGCGAGAGCAGGACGCCCGCCGCTGTTTCCCGGAGGAGTTCTGGAAGGCGCTGGCCGAGGGGGGGTGGCTGGGCCTCGTCATCCCGCCCGAGTACGGAGGGAGCGGTCTCGGCACCCTCGAGCTGGCCCTCGCCATCGAGGAGCTGGCGGCCTCCGGCGCCGGGGCCTCGGCCGGGTTCATCTTCATCCTCAACTCGGTGTTCGGCGCCGTGACCATCGCCAGGCACGGCAGCGAGGAGCAGAAGCGGCGGTATCTGCCGGGGCTCGCCGGCGGCACGCTCGAGTTCTGCATGGCGCTCACCGAGCCGGGCGCCGGCACCAACACGCCGCGGATCACGACCACGGCGCGGCGCGACGGGGACTCCTACGTCGTCAACGGCCGGAAGATCTTCATCTCCGGCGCCGACCGGGCGGGCGGGATGCTGCTGATCGCGCGCACCTCGTCGGTGTCGACGTCCGGAAAGGCGACGGACGGGATGAGCCTGTTCCTGCTGGACCCGAGGAGCCCCGGGCTCGAGATCCGGCCCATCGACAAGCTCGGCGTCCACACATCGTCCACCAACTTCGGCTACTTCGACAATGTCCGGATTCCCCTGGCTGGGCTCGTGGGCGAGGAGGGGCGCGGCTGGCGCCTGCTCCTCGACACACTCAACCCGGAGCGCATCGCCACCACGGCGGCGTGCGTGGGCACGGGCGAGCTGGTCCTGCGGCTGGCGGTGGACTACGCGCGGCAGCGGGCGGTGTTCGGCGCGCCCATCGGCACCCATCAGGGGCTCGCCTTCCCCCTGGCCCGGCACAAGGCGCACCTGGAGCTGGCGCGGCTGATGAACCACAAGGCCGCATGGGCCTTCGACCGCGGGCTGCCCTGTGGCGCGGAGGCGAACATGGCCAAGTATGTCGCGGCGGACGCCGCCTTCCAGGCCGCCGACCAGGCCATGCAGGTCCACGGCGGCTACGGCTACACCACCGAGTACCACGTGGAGCGGTACTGGCGGGACCTCCGCGTCTTCCGCATCGCGCCCGTTACCCAGGAGATGACGCTGAACTACGTCGCGGAGCACGTCCTCGGGCTGCCCAAGTCCTATGGCGCGTAGCCTCAGCGGGGAGGTGGCCATCGTCGGCGTCGGAGAGACGCCGGTGGGGAAGGTTCCCGGCAAGAGCGCGCTCTGGTTCAATGCCGAGGCGACGCGCGTGGCCCTGGCCGACGCCGGCCTCGACAAGTCGCACGTGGACGGCCTCCTCACCGGCACCTCCTTCGTCGCCCCCTTCCACCGGATGAGCGTGGCCGTGAGCGAGTACCTCGGCATCCAGCCCACCTTCTCCAATACGCTGGAGGTGTCGGGGGCGACGGCGGCCGCCTCCATCGGCGTGGCGGCGGCCGCCATCCATGCGGGGCTCGCCGAGGTGGTGGTCGTCTGCTGCGGCGACAACATGCTCTCGGGGATGACGCGCGATCTGGCCGTGAAGGCGCTGGTGTCGAGCCGCGACCCGCAGTACGAGGCGCCCTTCGGGCTCCTCGTCCCCACCACCTTCGCGCTCACGGCCCAGCGCCACATGCACGAGTACGGGACCACGCGCGAGCAGATGGCGCAGGTGGCGGTGACGATGCGGGAGCATGCCCGCCGCACTCCCGGGGCGCAGATGCAGGCGCCCATCAGCGTGCAGGACGTGCTCGGCTCCAAGCCCGTCACCACGCCCTATCACGTGCTCGACTGCTCGCTGGTCAGTGACGGCGGCGTGGCCTTCGTGCTCACGAGCGCCGAGCGGGCGCGGGAGTTCCCGAAACCGCCGGTGTACGTGCTGGGCGCGGGCGAGTCCTACACCCAGGAGCACATCTTCTGCGCCGAGTCGCTCACGACGACGGGGGCGCGCATCTCCTCCGAGCGCGCCTACCGCATGGCGGGCGTGGGGCCGGCCGACATGGACGTGGCGGGGATCTACGACTGCTTCACGGGCACCGTCGTCACCATGGTCGAGGACCTGGGCTTCTGCGCCAAGGGCGAGGGCGGCCCCTTCGTGGCCGATGGGCAGATCACCTTCGGCGGCCGCATCCCCACCAACACCCACGGGGGCCTGCTCTCCTACTGCCACCCTGGCATCCCGGGCGGCTTCTTCCACATCGCGGAAGTGGTGCGGCAGCTGCGCGGCGAGGCGCAGGGCCGCCAGGTGGAGGGCGCCAGGCTCGGCCTCGTCCACAGCCTGGGCGGGGGCTTCGCCACCAACGCGACGATCATTCTCGGCACGGAGCGGAAGGCATGAGCGGACCCAAGCCCCTGCCGCCCATCGACGACGACACGCGGGCCTGGTGGGAGGGACTCCACCGCGGCGTGCTGCTCCTCCAGCACTGCCGGGGCTGCGGACATGTCCAGGTCCATCAGCGCGCCATGTGCGGCCGCTGCCTGGGAGGCGACCTCGAGCACTGCCCCGCCTCGGGCGAGGGGACGATCTACTCCTTCAGCACCGTGTACCGCCCGCCGTCGGCCGAGTTCAAGGACGACGTGCCCTATACCGTGGTCCTGGTGGAGCTCGCCGAGGGGCCCCGGATGCTCAGCACCCTGGTGGATGCCCCGCCCGAGACGGTGAGGATAGGCCAGCCCGTCCAGATCGTCTACGACCGGGTGACGGAGGCGGTCACGCTCCCGCGCTTCCGCCCGCTGGCCTCCGGCGCCGCCCCGCCCTGAGCACGCTCCTCCTCAAGCTCATCCTCACGCCGGCCCTGATCGGCGCGGCGAGCCTGGCCGGTCGCCGCTGGGGCCCGGGGGTGAGCGGCTGGCTCGTCGCCCTGCCATTCACATCGGGTCCCATCGTGTTCTTCCTGGCGCTCGACCACGGCGAGGCGTTCGCCGGCGTGGCCGCGGTCGGCGCGCTCGCCGGAGCCATCGCCCAGGCCGCCTTCTGCCTGGGCTACGGAGCCCTCGCCGGCCGGTCCCGCTGGGCAGTCGCGCTCCTGGCAGGCAGCCTCGCCTTCGCGGCGGCGACACTCGTCCTGCAACGCTTGGCCTCCCCGCTCGTGTGGCTCTTCCTCGGGGTGATCGCGGCGCTGGCCGCGGCGTTCCGCCTCATGCCCAAGCCAGCGGGAGCCTCAGAGGCAGCGCCGACACCGAGCTGGGACATCCCGGCGAGAATGGTGGGGACGACCGCGCTCGTGCTCTTGCTCACCGGGCTCGCGCCGGCGCTGGGCCCGCGGCTCTCCGGTCTCCTGGCGACATTCCCCGTCTATGCCGCCATCCTGGCCGTCTTCGCCCATCACCTCGCGGGGCCAGCCCCGGCGATCCAGGTGCTCCGCGGCCTGCTGCTCGGGCTCTTCGCCTTCGCGGGTTTCTTCGCCGTGCTCGGCGTCTTGATCGAGCGGGTGGGCGTGGCCGCGTCCTTCCTGGTCGCCATCGCCGTGGCGCTCGGGCTCCAGGCAGTCTCGCTGCGTGTCGTTCAGCGGGAGGGGCAGACGCGCGTGCCGCGGACGTAACCCGCGTGGACGAGCTGGAGCGGCGGCTTCCAGGGTAGCGACGGCGCCACTCTCCGCGCCGCTCGAACCGGGGAAGGTGGGCTAGCCCCACCCCAGGGATTTCCTGCCATGGGCACTCATCAGCTCGGGGCTCCAGGGCGGATCCCAGACGAATTCCACCCGGACCTGCTCGACCCCATCGAGCTTCCCGAGAATCCGCTCCACCTCCTGAGCCAGATAATCCCCGACCGGGCAGCCCGGCGACGTCGTCGTCATCTTGATCCGCACGACGCCGTCCTCGATAGTCACGTCATAGACGAGCCCCAGGTTGACCACGTCCACGGGAATCTCCGGGTCGTAGACCTGCTTCAAGGCCTCCAGCACCGCTGCCGTCGTGGGCGCCATCGCTCAGGCCTCCGGCCCGAGCCTCACGGCCCGAGCGCTATTGACCAGGAAGAGGACAATCGCCAGCACGTTCGCGAGGCCGCTCCATGCCGGCGCAAGCATCGGGAGGCCGAGGTCGCCCCCGACCCGGGCCAGCACCGAGAGGTGAAGCAGTGCCCAGTGAGCGTAGAACGCCCGGCGAAACGGCAGGGCGACGCCCAGCACGGACGGCAGGATGATCGGAGCGTGGCCGAAGATCATGGAGAAGACGAAGCCCAGGAAGATGGAATGGAGCATGGCATCGTAGAAGGGGCCGGCGATGAACCGCCCGGCGAAGCCCAGCCACAGCAGGCCGCCGACCCCGAGCCAGACATAGCCGCTGAGCATCGAGAGCGCCATGTAGCGCGGGAGCCCCGACTGGCGCAGCGTGCGCCAGGCAATGTCGTTCCGGAGGAGCCACACTGCCAGCGCGAGCAGGCCGATGCCGCCCAGCCGGACGCCGAGTTCCGGAGCGGAGAGATCGGCCAGGAGGCCCAGGACGAACACGCCGCCCGCCGCGAGAAACCCCGCGCGACTCCACGCCCCGAGGCGCATCAGGCGCGAGAGCTCCAGGCGCTCTCCGGCGATGGTCAGGACCAGAAAGCCGATCCACCACGGGACCACCCGATGGAGGGGGGCGCCCCCGTGCCAGACCAGCGTCCCCCCGAGCCAGCTCACGGCGCCCAGCCCCATCGCGGCCAGGTAGACCGTGGGATGCTGGCGGTAGAGCGTGACGAAGATCGCGATCAGGAAGGCGCTGCCGGCTGCGGTGAGGGCGTGCCCCACGTGGACCGACAGCCCGATGACCCACGCGAGCCCCCCGAGCCCGGCCAGGAGCGGCGCCCCGTACGCCCAGCGGCGCCGGAGGGCGACGGCCCGCTCGAGCCCGATCACGGTCCCGAGAAAGCCGCTCACCATGAGGGGCCCGTGGTTCGGGGGCTCGGTGGCGGCGAACGGCGGCAGGGCCCAACCGAGGCGGATCAGTCCCGCCCAGAGGGCCGCGAGGAGCGACAGCGCTCCCAGGACCATGAAGGGCATGCGCCGATGCGCGAACGCCATGACGTCTTCCTGATCTCCACTCGCCGGACCTCGGGCCCCTCCTCGAGGGACCGCCACGCCAAGGCGCCCGCGTCCAGGATCTGCTCTGCAATCGGGAACAGGATACCGTAGCGCTCGCAGGAATACCCCGTGCTCCTGCGGGAGCTGACCGTGGCCGCCGGCGCCTCGTGCGAGGGCGGCGGGCTGGCTCGCCGGAGGATCTCCCGGCGGCGCATGCGGCCGGTCCTCTCTCGATCCTCGCCCGGCTCGGCAAGCAGCGCCTCGTGGAAGAGCTGGCAACCCGCCCCCGAGGCCTGGGGCGGCTTCGCGGGGCAGCCGGCGCCCGGTGGGGCGGGCTCTCCCCAGTCGCCTGCCCGCCCCTGGCGGCCAAGCGCTTGATCCGGCGGACGCCGTCGTGGCATCGTGGTTGCTTGGTGATCCCGGCGGGCCGGGGGCGCGGATCCATGCGCTCCGACCCGGGGAGGGACATGCCATGGCTGCGCCGTCCTTCGACTTCAGATCGCGCTGGGCTCATGCGGCCTCCCTCATGGAGCGGCACGGGGTGGATGCCCTGTTCCTGATGAAGCCCGCCAACCTCGCCTATCTCACCGGCGACGGCCGGCCCTGCGCCCTGGGCCTCCTCACCCGCGCGGG
>Ga0154441_1251_pt1 | contig 20138 bp, 19 predicted proteins | sample RifGroC2_FD_115945 | JGI IMG/M metagenome (GOLD analysis project Ga0154441, IMG submission 115945) | Candidatus Rokubacteria bacterium GWC2_70_16 | reverse complement strand
GCGCGGAAGTCGCGAAGCCAGCTCTACGCCGAGGCGCTCTCGGAGTACCTCTCGCGGCATGCGCCGGACGAGGTCACCGAGGCGATGAACCATGTCGTCGAGCAGCTGCACGAGGCCAGCGACCCATTCGTGACGGCAGCCGCCCGGCGAATCCTGGAGCGGAGCGAGTGGTAGAGGTGTCGCAGGGCGAGGTCTGGTGGGCGGATCTGCCTGACCCCGCTGGCTCTGGCCCCGGTTTCCGACGGCCCGTGGTGATCGTGCAAGGCAATCCCCTGAACCGAAGCCGGATCGCCACGGTGGTCTGTGTGCCGTTGACGCGCAATCTGACCTGGGCCCGGGCGCCCGGGAACGTGCTCCTCCCTGCCAACGTCGCGGGCCTCCCGAAGGATTCGGTGGCCAATGCGTCACAGATCGTTGCCCTCGATAGAGCCTGTCTCGCCGAGCGCGTGGCAAGGCTGCCACCAAAACACGTCGCCTAGGTGCTGAACGGGATCGATGTGGTGCTCGGCAGATGAGAACACCGCCTCGCGGGCCGACATCAAGACGCTCGACCACAAGCGGGTTCAAGAGCTGGACTCCGGGGCGGTCGCGCCAGTGCCTTGGGCTGAGGCTCGCCGGATGATCCTGCGCCGGTAGTGCCACCCGAGCGAGCATGGGTTCATCCCGAGGCAATCGCGGAGGCCCGTGCCGCAAGAGAGTGGGACCAGTCGCGGAACGCTGAGGCGGCCGAGGCGTTCATGGCCGAACTCAACGCGGCGATTGACAGAATCGAGGAGGCACCACGCCAGTGGCCGCCTGACCTCGCCAAGACGCGCCGATACCTGCTGCGCCGATTTCCCTTCTTCAGCGGGGGGACATCGTCCTGGTCCCCTTCCCGTTCACTGACCTGAGCGCTACGAAGAGGCTCACCACGCGCGGGTCCCATGAGCCGGCGTCAGTCTCGCGCTTGAGGATGCCCACCGCCTGCTGATGTGGCATGGCCGTCTTGTACGGCCGCGCCGTGCGGAGCGCGTCGTACACGTCCAGCACCGACATGATGCGCGCGGCCGGCGGGATGGCCTCGCCCCTCAGGCCATCGGGATCGCCCGTGCCGTGCCAGCGTTCGTGATGGTGGCGGGTGATGGGGCGCACGCCGGGGTCGTCGCCGGCGCCGCGTCAGTCGCGAGGGTGGTGGCGATGCCCCTTGTGCGGGCCGTGGGGGAAGTTGGCGAGGAGGTACGCGAGCGTGTCCCGGGCCTCGCGGGCCGTCACCTTCGAGCGCGCCATGGTGATGGCCACGAGCGTGCTCCCGCGCGAGGCCGTCAGGAGGCGCTCGGCCCGCCGCTGACTGACCTGGCCGAAGTGGCTGACCAGGCCCACGGCGCGCGCGCGGAGCTTGGCCGAGCGCGGCTGCACGGCGATCATCCGGTTCCCGAAGATATTGCCCATCCGCGCGAAGGTGGCGGTGGTGAGCGTGTTGAGCGCGAGCTTGGTGGCGGTGCCGGCCTTGAGCCGCGTGGAGCCGGCCAGCACCTCGGGGCCCGTGTCGAGGAGGATGAGGTGCCGGGCGACGCGCCGGCCGATGCGCGGGTTGCAGGTGACGAGGATGGTTGCCGCACGGCGCTGCTGCGCTGCCGCCAGCGCCCCCAGGACGAAGCGCGCGGTGCCGCTGGCGCTGATCCCCACGACGACGTCGCCCGGGCGAACGCGCCGGCGCATCTGACGGGCGCCGTCCCGCGCATCGTCCTCCGCGCCCTCCTTCGACCGGAACACGGAGCCGCGTCCTCCGGCCAGCACCGCCTGGACCTGGGAGGTCGGGATGCCGAAGGTGGGCGGGCACTCGGCGGCCTCGAGCACGCCGAGCCGGCCGCTGGTGCCGGCCCCCACGAAGAAGAGCCGGCCGCCTCCGCCCAGCGCCTCGAGGATCAGATCCACCGCCCGCGCGATGGCCGGGGCCGCTCGCCCGGCCGCCCGCACCGCCTCCCGATCGGCGCGGTTCATCACCCGCGCGATCTGGAGCGGCGACAGCCGGTCCAGCGCCCGCGTCCGCGGGTCAGCCCACTCCGTGGTCAGCTTGTCGTAGCGAATCCTGGCCATGCCCCTGCCCCCTGTCGTGACGCAGCCGCTACTTCTTCATCACCGAGACGGTGCGATGCTTACCGTCCTGTTCCCACGTCCCCTGCATCCGGTTGCCCTCGACGCTCAGCTCCGTTGTCTGGCCCTTTCGCCCGAAGCTCAGGGTAGCGCTTCGGGGTCCACGCTCCCCCCTGGGCCCAGGTCACCCCGGCGCGGGCACCGCAGACCGCCACGAACACCGAGAGCCACAGCACGACGCCCGAGGTCCTTGGTGTCTTCATCGGGCCCCTCCTCGCATCGCGCGACCTGTTCGTTGTTCTTTGCTTCGTCCGGGTGAGAGCCTACCATAAGGGGCCGTGGCGCCCGTCCTCGCCGGTCTCGATGTGCTGCGTCGCCGCTTCCCGGCGCTCCTCCGCGGCCGCCGCGTGGGGCTGCTGTGCCACCAGGCCTCGGTCACGCGCGGCCTCGAGTGCGCGGCAGATGTGATCGGCGGGCTGCGCGGCGTGCGGCTGCGCGCGCTGTTCGCGCCGGAGCACGGTGTCACCGGGGCGGCGCAGGACCACGCGCCGGTGGGCGCCGAGCGCCTGGGGCCGCGGGGTATTGCCGTCCACAGCCTCTACGGGCGCCGCCTGGCGCCCGAGCCGCGAATGCTCGCGGGGCTCGATGCCCTGGTGGTGGATCTCCAGGACGTGGGCGCGCGCTACTACACCTTCGTCTGGACCATGGCGCTCGCGATGCGCGCCTGCGGCGAGGCCGGCGTGCCGGTGATCGTGCTGGACCGGCCCAATCCGCTGGGCGGCGAGCGTCTGGAGGGCAATCTCCCCGACCCGCGCTTCGCCTCGTTCGTCGGCCTCTACCCGCTCCCCGCGCGCCACGGCATGACCATCGCCGAGCTGGCCGCCTACCTGAACGAGACGCATGCCCTCGGCTGCGACCTCACCGTGGTGCCGATGCAGGGCTGGCGCCGCGCGATGCTGTGGGAGGCCACGGGACTGCCCTGGGTCATGCCCTCCCCCAATATGCCGACGCCCGCCACGGCGTGCGTCTATCCGGGCGGCTGCCTCATCGAGGGCACCAATCTCTCCGAGGGGCGCGGGACGACGCGGCCCTTCGAGCTGGCGGGCGCGCCCTTCCTCGACGGCGCGCGGCTGGCGCTGGCGCTCGCCCGGCGGGGCCTGCCCGGCGTGGGCTTCCGCGCCGCCGCTTTCGAGCCCGCCTTCCACAAGTGGCGGGGCCGGCGCTGCGGGGGCGTGCAGGTACACATCACGGACCCGGAGCGCTTCCGCCCCTTCGCGACCTATCTCGCGCTCATCGTGGAGGCGCGCCGGCAGGCCCCCCGCCGCTTCCGCTGGCGGCAGCCGCCCTACGAGTTCGAGCGCAGGCGCCTGCCCTTCGATCTCCTCTGCGGAGGCGACGGGATCCGGCGCGCCATCGAGCGCGGTGTGCCGCTCCGTCGGCTCGAGGCTTCCTGGCGTCAGGATCTCGCCCGCTTCGCGCGCGCCCGGCGCCCGTACCTGCTCTACCCGTGACACCGCTGGTCCTGCTGTTCACGGTCTCGTTCGTGATCGCGGTGGACAACCGGATCATCGCGCCGCTGCTCCCGTCCATCTCGACGTCGCTGGAGGCCACCCCGGGGGCCGCGGGGCTGGCCATCGCCACCTATGCGCTGGCCTACGGGGTGGCCCCCCTCCTCTACGGGCCGCTCTCCGACCGCCACGGACGCGTGGCCGTGGTCCGGGTGGCGGCGCTCCTCTTCTGCGTCTGCACGGCCGCCGCCGGGCTCGCCGCCACCCTGCCGCAGTTCGCGCTGATCCGCCTGCTCACCGGCGCCTTCGCCTCGGCGGCGATCCCGCTCACGCTGACCTATATCGGCGACCGCTTCGCCTACGGCGAGCGCCGGACGGCCATCGGCCGGCTGGCGGCGACGACCTCCTCGGCCCAGGCGCTGTCGGCCTCCGTCGGCGGGATCGTCGCCCACTTCGTCTCGTGGCGCGTGATGTTCGTGGGCTACGGCGCGCTCACGCTCCTGCCCGCGCTGCTCATGTTCAGGCTCGACCCGGGGCGCCCCGAGACGCCGCCCGAGTCGCACGACTCCGCCGTGGGGTTCGTGGACCTGCTCACGGACCGGCGCGCCGTCGCCGTGTACCTCGTCGTCTCCGCCGAGGCCTTCTTCCTCTGGGGCGGCTACTCGTATCTCGGCGCCTTCGCCGCGCGCCGCCACGGGCTCGACCAGCTCCAGGTGGGGCTGGTGCTGGCCCTGTTCGGGCTGGGGACGATGACCGGCGGCTTGCTCGTGCCGCGGCTCCAGCGCGTCCTGTCCGAGAACGCGCTGGTCCGCGCGGGCGGCCTCGCGATGGGGGCCGGCTTCGCCGCCCTGATCCCGCGCTGGCCCTGGCCGGTATACGCCTGCGCCATGCTGGCGCTGGGGCTCGGCTACATGGCCCTGCACACCACGCTGCAGCTCCGCGGCACCGAGATCGCCCCCGCGGCGCGGGGCAAGGCCTTCTCCCTCTTCGCGCTCTTCCTCTTCTCGGGCTCGGCGCTCGGCACGGCGCTCCTCGGCCGGCTCATCGACGCGGGGCGCGACGACCTCCTCTGGGGGCTCTGCGCGGGCGGCCTCGCGCTGGTCGGGCTCCTCGCCGCGCGACCCCGGGTCGGGGCCCGGCCGTGACGGGCGATCCGGCCATGACCCTCGAGGCGCTCGTCGGCCGCAGGCTCGTCTTCGGGCTGCCGGGCCCCGATCTCACCGACGCCGACGTCCGCCTCTTCGCCGAGACGCAGGCGGGCGGGCTCATCCTCTACCGGCGCAACTTCGAGTCTCCCGAGCGGCTTCGCGCGCTGATCGGCGGGCTGGAAGAGGCCCTGGGGCGCCGGCTGCTGGTCGCCACCGATCACGAGGGCGGCCGCATCATCATGCTCAACCGGGGGGTGACGATCTTCCCCGACAGCCTGGCCGTGGCGGCGGCAGCCGAGCCCGCCCATGCCCAGCGTCAGGGGCTCTTCGAGGGGCGCGAGCTGCGGCGCCTCGGCGTCGACATCAACTTCGCCCCGGTGCTCGATGTCCTCACCGATCGCTACAGCCCGAACATCGGCATCCGCTCCTACGGCAAGGACCCGGGCATCGTGGCGCGCTTCGGCGTGGCCCGCATCCGCGGCCTGCAGCGGGCGGGGCTCTCGGCCTGCGCCAAGCACTTCCCGGGCAAGGGGCATGCCCCCGTGGACGCGCATCTGGGCCTGCCCGTCATCGACTCGGACTGGGCCGAGATGGAGCGCCAGCACCTGCCGCCATTCCTGGCGGCCATCGAGGCGGGCGTGGACTGCATCATGACCTCGCACCCGCTCTACCCGCACCTCGATCCCGCGCCGCGCACGCCCGCCACCTTTTCGCGGCTCATCGTGGAGGAGCACCTGCGGGGCGAACTCGGCTATCAGGGCGTCATCGTCTCGGATGACCTCGAGATGGGGGCCATCGGCGCCCTCTGCCCGGTGGGCGAGGCGGCGGTGCGTGCCGCGGCGGCCGGGCATGACCTGCTGCTCGTCTGCCACAGCGAGACCGCGCAGCGCCAGGCCCATGCCGCGCTCCTCGAGGGGTACCGCTCGGGCGCGCTTCCGCGAGGGCGGCTGGAGCAGAGCGCGGCCAGGATCGAGGCGCTCGTGGCCAGGCGCGCGGCGCGCGTTGACGGCGGGTCACCCCGCGCCGAGCGTGACGGGGAAACGCTGGCCCGCGCGCTGGCGACCCGCGCCGTCACGACCGTCGCCCCGCCGTCGGCCGGCTGGCGCCGGCGTCTCAACGGCCAGGTCGCCGTCGTCTTCCCGCGGCTGTCGTCACTGGCCGACCGGATCACCGTCGAGCCGGCCATGCAGGAGGAGGCGCGCTACGTCAGGGAGGCGATGGCGCCCCACGGGATCGAGGCCAACGTGCATGTGGTGGGCGTCGAGCCCGGCGAGGATGAGATCGCGCGCGCGGCCTCGGCGGCGCGAGAGGCGAGCGCGACGATCCTCTTCCTCTACGACGCCCACCTCTACGGCTCGAACCGCGTGCTGCTGGAGGCGCTCCAGCAGTCGGCGCCCGCGCTGGGCGTCGTGCTGATGCGCGATCCCTGGGACGCCGAGTACCTCGCCCCCGGCGGCGCCGCGGTCACCTGCTACGGCTGGAGAGCCTGCCAGCTCGAGGCCTGCGTCGCCCGCCTGGTCGCCTGATCGGCCGACGCGGCGGGCGGCACTGTCATCCCACCCGCTCCTTCGTCAAGCCCTCGGCGATCCACATCCTGAGCAGGGTCTGGTACGGGACGCTCTTTCGTCTGGCCACCTGCTTGGCCGCAGCGATCTGCTGGGCCTCCAGGCGCAGGGTGCCCGGCTTCTTCAACTCGGCCCTCTGTGCCACGCGGCGCCGCAGGGCCGGCGAGGCCTTCACAGCAACCTCGCGCCGCGCGCCCGCATACGGCGCCGAGTCGTGGGTGGCCCAGAACTCGGCCGCCTCCCTGTCACTCTTGAACTTCGGGGTGTCCCGCTTGGCCTTCATCCTCTAGGCCCCGGCGGCCCCTCCAGCAGGAACTCCTGCCACGTGACGGCCTCGATGCCGGCACGCTCCGCGGCCGGGCGCCCGGCCGGGTCGCAGACCAGCAGCGGGCGGAAACCCGGTAGCCGGCTACCGCACTCCAGCAGCCCTCGGAGATCGGCGGGGCTCATCGCTCCCGTCTTGACCTCCACGAGCCATCGCCCCCAGCTCCCCTCGATGACTCCGTCCACCTCGACCGGCTCCTCGCGCCAGTACGTGACCTGCTGCCCAGCGTTCCAAGCATGCGCCAGGCAGGCGTTCTCCACCCAGGCGCCGAAGCGCGCGGGATCACGCTCCGGGTCGGGCGCGCCGCGCGGATCGGCGACGGCGAGCAAGGCCTGGTTCAGGACCACGAGCTTCGGCGGCGCGGCCCGCCGCCGGGCGAGACGACGGGAGCGCTTCGGAAGCGCGGCCACGAGGTAGGCCTCCTCGAGCAGGGCCAAGTAATGGGCAATGGTCTCGAGCGCCCCCGCATCGTGAAGCTGACCCTGGATCTTCTGGAGCGAGACGATCTGCGCCGGGGAGGCGACGCACACCCCGAAGACCTGGCGCAGGAGCCCGGGCTTCCTGATCGGGGCGAGCGCGAGGAGGTCGCGGCCGATGGCCGGCTCGACGATGGCGTCACGGACATACGCAGTCCAGCGCGGGCCGTCGGCGCGGAGCGGCACGGCACCCGGATAGGAGCCTGACCGCGCTACGAGGTCCGCCGCCTCGCCGCGGGGCAGGTCGAAGGTTTCCGCGACGTCGGCCGCCGACCAGTGAGTGAGCGTAATGCGCTCGAAGCGGCCGGCCAAGCTCTCTCGTGAGCCCGCCGCAAGCCTCAGAGCCGATGAGCCGGTGGCGACCACGTGAACGGGCGAGCGCCGGCGCCTCAGGCGGTCCCACTCTCCCTTCAGGCGGGGGGCCCAGTTCGGGAGGAGATGGGCCTCGTCCAGCAGCACGACTGCCCGACCCTGCGCGGCCAGGATCTCCTCTGCCCTTGTCCACAGGCGCTCCCAGAAGCCGGGCAGGCTCGCCTCGGGGCCATCGCAGGCCGCGTAGAGGGCGATCGGGCCCAGCCACTCGGCCAGCGCGAGGAGCAGGGTCGTCTTGCCCACCTGGCGTGGCCCGGACAGGAGCTGGATGCGTCCGGGGGCGGGCTCCGCCAGACGCTCCTGGAGGAGTGCCAGGCACCGCCGATAGCCCACCCTGATCCCCTGCCCGGTCATACTCGAATAATTATTCGGGTACGCCCGGAAATGCAAGCCTCGGAGCCGGACCATAACTCCGCTCTTCTTCCCCCCGACCCGCGCAGAATCAGGTTCCAGGGCATGCACATTCCTTCCTTCTGGGAAAGACTCTCCCTTCCGTCACCCGCGAAATCCTTCAGCTTTGTGGGAGAAGAGCGGAGTTATGGCCGGAGCGCCCCGCGGATCCCCCGGCGGGGGGGCGAGCGGGACGGGGGCTCGCCCGCCCGGTCAGGCGATGGACGGATGGGGCGTGTCGGGCTGGACCGCCTCGTCCAGCGTGAGGAGCGGCCGGTCCCGGAAGGGCTCGCGGCGGACGCCGCACTCCTCGAGGTCGCACATGGCGCAGTAGATGCGGTGGCAGGGATCGGTGTGGAAGACGATCTCCCCTTCCACGCCGAGCTGCTGGATCACGCGCTCGGCCAGCGACTCGGCCATGTCGTGGGCCCTGTCCACGGGCCAGAACTCCGGCACCACGAGATGGGCGTCCACGTGGTGGAAGCGCCCCGCGCGGATGGCGCGGAGATGGTGAACGCGGATCACGCCCTGCCCGACGTGGGAGCGCAGCACCTGCAGCAGCCGGTCCAGCATCTCCGTGTCCTCCTCGTCGAGGAGGCCGCCCGCCGAGTGGCGCACGAGGCGGTAGCCGGTCCACAGCAGATTGAGCGCCACCACGGCGGCCACGATCGGATCGAGCCACGCGAGCCCCGTCAGCCGCACGAGGAGCAGGCCCACGACGATGCCCGCGCTGGTCCAGGCGTCGGAGAGCACGTGCTGGCCGTCGGCCACGAGGGTCAGCGACCGGTGGCGGCGGCCCGTGCGCACGAGGAAGAGGCCGAGCACCAGATTCGCCACGCTGGCGGCCGCGATGATGAGCACCCCCGTGTCGAGCCTCCGGACCTCGGCGCCGGTCGCCAGGCTCAGCACCACCTCGTAGATGATGAGGACGGCGGCGAAGGCGATCAGGCCGCCCTCGAAGGCCGCCGAGAAGAACTCGATCTTGCCGTGGCCGTAGGGGTGGTTGCGGTCGGCCGGATGGGCGGCGAAGTACAGGCCCCCCAGCGCGAAGACGGCCGCCACGACGTTGACGATGGACTCCAGCGCATCCGACAGGATGGCGGTGGACCCGGTGAGCCGGTAGGCCTCGTACTTGGCGGCGAGGATCACCACGGACGCCACGAGCGAGATGACGCCCGCCCTCAGGCGGATCCGCGAGTCGTCGGCGAGCGGCTCGTGCACGGCGGCCATGCCCGCATGATACCGCGAGGGGGTCAGGTCTTGCATTCCGACATCGGCAGGCGTGCGGTCTTGCATCGGGATATGGGTCAGGGCACTGGTCATCGTGTGCCGCAGGGAGCGCAACAGCGGTGGGGCCGGGGCTACGTGTCGGAATGCAAGACCTGACCCCCTTTGGCGAGGAGCGCGGCCAGCGCCATGGTGCCGGCCGTGCCCAGGATCACGAGCCAGGACCAGCCCAGCGCGATCACGCGCGTCTCGGCGAGGACCAGGAGGACGAGGTTCACGAGCGCCATGATCACCATGGCCGCAACATTGGCGCGGTCGGCCCTGAGGCGAGTCACGAGGCCCAGCAGGAAGACGCCCAGCAGCGAGCCGAAGGTCACCCCGGCGATCTTGAAGGCGAGCCAGAGGATCTTGTCGAAGTAGGAGAAGCCGAAGGCCAGCGCCGCCAGGATCAGTCCGAAGGCGATCACGGAGAGGCGCGAGACCCGCACGTAGTGGCGCTCGCTCTGGCCCGGCGCCAGCAGCGGCCGGTAGATGTCGGTGACGAACGAGGCGGCCAGCGACCCCAGCGGCGAGTCGATGGAGGCCAGCACGATGGCCGTGAGCATGAGCCCGCGGAGCAGCACCGGCATGGCGGAGCGGATGAAGAAGGGGAAGATCTCGTCGGGCCGCGGCAGCGGCGTGCCGGCGTGCTGCGCGTAGTAGGTGTAGAGGCCCGCGCCGATGGTGAGGTAGAGGGCCAGCGTGACCAGCGTGCCCAGGGGCGTGATGGACAGCGTCCGCTGGCTCTGCCGCCGCGTCTCCACCGTGAGCAGGCGCTGCATGAGGTCGTGGTCGGTGCCGAAGGCCGCCATGGAGCCCACGAGCCCGTTGAGGATGGCGAGCCAGAAGATGTTCGGATCCGTGAGCACGCGCCGCCAGAAGTCGGCATCGCCCGGCACGGGCCCCCAGTTGACGACGCCGAGCCGCCCGGCCTCGCCCGCCGTGGCGAAGATGGCCCCGAGCCCGCCCTGGACCTCCCAGGCGAGGAAGCCCACCGTGGCGAGCCCGCCCAGGAGGAACATGCTCGCCTGGAAGACGTTGGTCCAGACCACGGCCTTGACGCCGCCCATGGCGATGTAGGCGATGGACACCACGCTGAAGAGCGCGATGGTCGCCCAGAGCGGCCAGCCCACCAGCACCGACACGGCCAGCGCCGCGGCCATGAGCCGCACTCCCGAGCCCAGCAGCCGCGTGACGAAGAAGAAGATGGAGCCCGTCACCTGGCTGGCGGTGCCGAAGCGGTGCTTGAGGAACTCGTAGATCGTCACGCAGTCGTAGCGGTAGAAGGCCGGGATGAACAGGAAGGCGACCGCGAACTTGGCGAGGCTCGAGCCCACGAAGAACTGCGCGTACTCCCAGTTCTCGCTGTAGGCGGTGGCCGGCACCGAGATGATCGTGACGGCGCTGATCTCCGTCGCCAGGAAGGACATGCACGCCGCCCACCAGGGGATGCGGCGGCGGGCCAGGAAGAAGTCCGAGGTGTCCCGCTGCTGACGGGTGAAGGCGCCGCCGATGGCGACCAGCAATGCCAGCGAGAACAAGAGGACCGCGTAGTCGGGCCAGGTGAGCGACCCGCCGAGGTTCGCCGGGGCCATGGGCGTGCATCATCATGCCACGGCGGTGAGGTGGTCCGAAGGTTTTCCCCGGGGCTTTCCCCGTACAATACCCGCGTGACGTCATCCTCCCGCCGACCGGCCGCCTCCGCCGCGCTCCGCCGCGCCGCGCCCTGGGCCATCGGCGTGGACCGCGGCGGCACCTGGGTGCGCGTGCTCGCGCTGAGCGCCTCGGGCGGCGTGCGCGCCGCCCGCTGGCCGGCGGCCGCGCCCGCCCCGCTCGAGCGCGACCTCGGGCGCGCGCTCCGGCGCTGGCGGATCGCGCCGTCGGATCTCGGCGCGCTCGTGGTCGCCTCGCGCGGGGTGTGGACCGCCCGGGAGCGCCGGGACGCCGAGCGCAGGCTGGCCGGGCTCGCGTGCCGCGTCCGCGTCGTCCCGGATGTGGAGGCGGCCCATCGCGGAGCGCTGGGCGAGGCGCCTGGAGTGCTCCTCCTGGCCGGCACCGGCTCCATCGCCCTGGCCCGCGGCGCGCGAGGACGCTGGCGGCGGGCCGGAGGGCTCGGGCCGCTCCTCGGCGACGAGGGCTCGGCGTTCTGGATCGGGCGCGAGTGGCTCAAGGTCACGGCCGGCGAGGCGAGCCGGCCCCGGCTGCGGCGGCTCCTCGGCGCGCCGGATGCGGTGAGGCGCATCGCCGCGCTGGCCCCGGGCGTGCTCCGGCGCGCCCGCCGGGGCGATAGCCGGGCGCGTCACGTGGTGGCGGAGGCTCAGGCGGAGCTGGCCCGACTCCTCCACGAGGCCGCGCATCGAGCGCGCCTGCGGCCCCCGGTCCGCGTGTCGTGGGCCGGGCGTCTCCTGGACGATGCGCGCTTCCGCGCCGCGATCTGGCGCGCCTGCCGGCGGCTGGGCCTCGGCATCGCCCCGCGCCCGCCACGCGAATCAGCCGTGGCCGCCGCCCTCAGGCTGGCGACCGCGATGAGACCCTGACGCCCCTTCGCTACCCCCGGCGGATCGCCTCCAGCAGGTCGCCGGCCAGCACCGCGCACGAGGCCGCGATGGTGTCAGGGTCTTCCAGGGGCACCGCCGCCTGAGCCGCCATGAGAGCGCCCCGGCGCCGGCGGCCGGCAAACTGGCGCTCGAGATACTCCAGGGCCTCGCGGGTCACCTCGGCGGAACCGTCATCCCGCAGCAAGACGCGCAGCCGCGCGGCCAGCCTGGCGGTCGGAACGGCGCGCAGGAGCCTGAGCAGGTCGAGGGCATCCTTGGCGGCAGCACGTTCGGTATTGGCTCGGTCCTCGATCTTGTGCAGCTTCGCCACCAGGAGGGCCGCTGGACCAGCCACGGCCACGTCGAAGCCTCGGGGATCCTCGCGGTCCAGCGAGCCGATCGCCATCCTCGCGCGATCGACCACCGCCGCCTCGAGCCCCCGGACCTTGCGCGCCACCCGATCACCGTGCGGCCCCAGCCGTGCCGCGCGCCGCCCGGGTCCGCCCAGCAACTCCGGCACGAGGAGGTCCACCGCCACCGACACAGGTCGATCGCCAGGAACCTGCTTCTCCCAGATCCCGATGTCGGGCGTCCGCCGGAACCCGGCGGCTTCCAGACACTCGTGGAGCCGCGGCTCGGGGAGAAGATCGGGCGGAACGAAGGCAAGATCCGCGTCCGTCGTGTAGGGCGCGACCGCGAGGTCCGCCTCGCCGGTGTGGAGATAGATCGCCTGCGCCCCCACCAGGATGACGGCGGTCCGCTGCTCTCCGAGGGCCTCGAGAGCGTCGAGGAGCACCCGGCGCGCGAGGACGTACAGGAGATCAGGACCGCCAGTCACGCTCATGCTCGCCCATCCACTGCATGAGCGCCTGCGCCTCGGCAGGGCCTCGTCCGGGGCTTCCGAGCAGGTCCGCCGCGACCTGGCTGACCGCCGCGAACGTGACACCATCGCGTTCGCGGGTCCGCTCGTACACGACAGCGTCGAACGGCGCGAGCAGGAGGACGTTCGCCCCCCCCTCCGTCGGGCGCAGATCGAGGCTCCCTGCGGCTCTGTCTGCATCGTCAACGTAGCAGGCCAGGAGTCGGGACGCGGCCACCGGCGCCACCGTCGCCGCGGCAACGGAGCCCGTCACCGCGTATCGGATTCCGGTCTCGCGCAGCCGCTCGAGCACAGCCTGAAGGCCCCTGGGCGCGAGGTACGAGGAGACCCGACGCGCTGCGAACGAGGAGCACTCCCCCGCCCAGCGTCGAATGAGGCCTCTCCAGTCACAGTCGATGACCGGCCCCCTCGGCTCGCGGGTGATGAGGTCCTCACGGTCGAGGAGGGCGAGGATCCTGGACACGTAGCCGGGGTCCGTGCGGGTCCGCTTCGCCAGCTCCCGGGTGCCGAGGGGCGGAAGGGAGTCGCACAGCGTGCGGACGATGCGCCCCGCCTTGGCGCCCTTGAGAGAGCGCGCGGAGCGACTCTCGCGCGAGGGATTCCTGTCCACGCCACGGTCGGCGATGAACAGCCCGGGCTGGGCGGCGACCAGCCGGACGTTCCCGGTGAGGTCCAGGTAGCCGACCCCGAGCCCCGCCAGACGCTCGCGCACTCTCGGTCCAAGGAAGGGCGCCACCACGAGCGGGATCCCTCCCCGGCGGCCCCGCGGCCCAGCAACAAGCCCCGGTACGTCCCTGGGCTCGATTCGACCCCTCCCCTGGAGCAGGCACTCGACGACTCTCCCGTCGGGAGCGGAGAGCCTCACCACGGTATCCGCACCTGAGGCAGCCGGCCTTCGGGGTCCCCTCAGCCCCCACCCCGGGGGAAGCCGACCGGCCAGCTCTTCGACGGCCCTGGAGAGCAGTGAGCCCCGCATGTTGCCCATTATCGTACTGTTGCTCATATTGGACAACATTGATATTCCAGACAACATACAAGAGATACCTGGCGGGATCAGCCCTCAACCGGCCGAACAGGCCTCCCGCGTCCCCACCACCCCCACGCCACGGGCCCCGTCAGCGCCGCCGCCACGCCCACCGCCGTGTCGAGCCAGCCGGCCGTCGCCATCGCCAGCAGGCACACCGCCGCTGGAAGCGCCGCCGTCAGCCACATCCCGGTGAGCCCTCCGCCCACGCGCCATGGCCGCGGGAGGCCGGGCTCGCGCAGCCGGAGCGCGACGAAGGCGGCGAGCTCCAGGAGCAGCGCCAGCGAGTAGAGCCACATGTTGAGCACGATCAGCTCCTTGAAGGACCAGAAGGCGAAGAGGCTGTAGCAGGCGCTCGAGAGAACCACGGCGGCCCAGGGCGTGCCGAGGCGCGGGTGCACGGCCGAGATCCACGCGGGCAGGCGCCCCGCCTGCGCGAGGACGAAGGGCAAGCGGGAGCTGGTAAGGAGCGAGGAGAGGAAGAGGCCGGCGGTGGCGGCCAGCGCGCCGAGCGTCACGAGCCCCGCGAGCCCCGGTCCGCCCACCGCGGCAGCGATCAGGGGGAGCTGGCCGGTTTCCCACTTCTCCCAGTCCTCCGTCGCCGACAGCGCCGCTCCCACGGGGAGCACGTAGGCCAGCGCGATGAGCGGCAGCGCCCCGAGGACCGCGCGGCGGAAGTTGCGCTCCGGCGCGCGGGTCTCGCCGAGACAGGTGCTGGGGTTGTCCCAGCCCGAGTAGTTCCACATCATGACGGCCAGCCCGAGGCCGAGCCCGCCGAGGAGCCCCTGCCCCTCGGCCGCGAGCGGCAGCCATGGCGCGTGCCGGGCGCGGCCGGCGGCGACGAGGGTGAGCGCCGCCACGGGCAGCAGCGCGCAGATCCCGAGCACGACGGCGCTCCGTCCCGTGAGCCGCACGCCCGCCACGTTGAGCCCGGTGAGGGTCCAGATGAATGCGAGCGCCAGCGCCCAGCGCGCGGGCGCCGACATCCCGGGCCACCAGAAGCGAAGATAGTCGGCGAAGAGCGCCGGGTACACGGCCACGTCCACGAAGGAGTTGAGCCAGGACCACCAGCCGACCTGGAAGCCCCAGAAGGGACCGAAGGCGCGGCGCACCCAGGCCACGTAGCCGCCCTCGTCGGGCAGCGCCCCCGCCATCTCGGCCATGGCGAGAGAGACCGGCAGGCTCCAGACGAGCGGCGTCACGACGAGGAGCAGGAGCGCCAGCCCGGGGCCGAAGGAAGCCACCGCATCCTCGATCCCGTAGGGGCCGCCGCTCACATTGAAGAAGACGACGGCCAGGAGAGAGGCAAGGCCGAGCTCCCGGCGGAGCCCGCCGCTCACGGGGACTCGACGGCCCTGATCAGGTCCGGCAGTCCCCGCAGCCACTCGTCGATGGGCGTCTCGGCGTCCACGACGATCTCGAGCTTGCCGTTGAGGAGCCTCCGCACCCGTCCCGGGCCCGTCCCCAGCGGGATGACGATCTTCTCCCGGTGGATGCCCAGCGCGTCGGTGACGGCGAACACCTTGTTGATCTCGTTCATGCCGACGGCGTCGAGCACGGACTGGCCCTCAGGGGCCCTGGCGCAGCTCGGCGGGCAGGCGCTCGCCTGCGGGGAAGTGGACGAGGCTTGCGCCGCCGCCCGCGGGGAATCCCGCCAGCGGCGGCACCGAGACCTGCGTGTCGGAGATGCGCCGTTCTGTGTGGGCGGGGATCACCACCTCCTGCCCGGTCTCCGGCACGCGCACCCGCCGCTCGGGCACCACGCGCTCGGCCGGCGGCGTGGCGGGAGGCAGGGCGGGCCGGGGGCGCAGCGAGAGCGCGCGGGAATGCTCGATGGGATCCGGCGCCCCGGGGCCGATCTGCGGGGTCTGCGCCGCGACGGAGATGGCGCAGGCGAGGCTCCCGAGCAGGGCCAGGCACGGCAGGAGGCGCTTCATACCAGGCCGATGGTAGATGAGGGGTCCGGGCGATGCAACAGCTGTGGTATCGCCATAACTCCGCTCTTCTCCCCCGCGACCCGCCCAGAATCAGGCCCCAGGGCATGCACATTCTTTCCTTCTGGGAAGGATTTCCCCTTCCGTTACCCGCGAAATCCCTCAGCTTTGCGGGAGAAGAGCGGAGTTATGGTATCGTGACCGCCGATGACAAGGCTCCTGGCCGCCGGCCTCCTCGTGTTGCTCGGGGCGAGCGCGCCCCGGGCCCAGCCCGCGGGGCTCCGGATCTTCGACACCCACATCCACTACAGCGCGCCCGACTGGGGGGAGTACCCGGAGGAGCGCATCCTCGGCATCCTGGACCGGGCGGGCGTCACCCGCGCGCTGGTCTCGAGCACCCCGGACGACGGCACGCTCAGGCTCTACCGGAAGGATCCCGCGCGCATCGTCCCCATCCTGAGACCGTACCGGACGCGCGAGGACATGAGCGGCTGGTGGAAGGACCCGTCCATCGTGGCCTACCTCGAATCGCGCCTGGCCCTCGGCGTGCACCGGGGCATCGGGGAGTTCCATCTCCACGGCGGGGAGATCGACACCCCCGTCATGCGGCGCATCACTGCCCTGGCGGTGGGCCGCGGGATCCCGCTGCACGCCCACTCCGACGAGGCCGCGGTGGTGGCGCTCTTCGCGCTGGAGCCGCGGCTGCGCATTCTCTGGGCGCATGCCGGCATGTCCTCGGGACCCGAGGCCGTGGGCGCACTGCTGGACCGCTATGCGGGGCTCTGGGTGGAGCTGGCGCTGCGTAACAGCGACGTGGCGCCTGGGGGCGTCCTCGACCCGGCCTGGCGGGCGCTCTTCCTGCGCCACCCGGACCGGTTCATGGTGGGCACCGACACCTGGGTGACCTCGCGCTGGGGGGCGCTGCCGGGATCGGTGGACGAGGCGAGGCGTTACCTCGGCCAGCTCCCGCCCGACATCGCCGAGGCGCTCGCCTGGAAGAACGCCGAGCGGCTCTTCCCGAAGTGACGCGAGCCGGCGCCGGGCGGCGAGGGCCGGCGCGTGCCGGGGAGGCCCTGTTCGAGTCCACCGGCCCATGGCAGGGAGCCCCCCGACCAAAAGTGGCACTCCCCGTCCAGGCCCGGCAGACACGCGCCCTTTCCGGCTGGGTCAGGCGGAAGGTAAGTCTCTGATTTCGCGGCCTCAACCTCAGCAGGCCGCGGCCCGGGCAAACGGGCACAGAACTCGCATCCTCTGGGGCGCGTGAACCATGGAACGGGGTGGGTGGCGAAATCTCGACATCAGGGCGGTCGGGCGGGCACAATCAAGGGCGTCGTCCTCCACATCGGCTCCGATGGGCCAGTGAAGACCCCGGAGAGGCCATCAGCGTGAACACCGCAGCACCGGGCTCCCGAGCAGACGGCACGAGCGGCGCCGGGCCTGCCACCGAGGCCCGCCCGTGGCCGTATGTCCTGGTCTTCGCGCTGGGACTCGTGCTGGTCTCGGGCTTCATGTGGTACCACATCGCCAACGAGCGGCGCATCGCCCGGGAGCACTGGAAGGCCCGCATCTCGACCATCGCCGACGACCGCGCCCGGCTCGTGTCGGGCTGGATCAAGGCCCGCCGGGCCGACGCCGAGGTGCTCTCCGCCTCCCCCGCCGTGCGCGCGCTCCTGACGGGGCCGGGCGGGAGCGCCGACGGCGTCGGGGTGGCGCTGGACCGCGTCACCCGCGCCTACGGCTACTCGGTCGCGGCCGTGCTGGACCCGCGCGGGCGGGTCCTGGCGCGATCGGGGGGGGCGAGCGACCTCGGCCCCGGCGGCGCGGCCGTGGCCGGAGCCGTGACCCGCTCGGGCGCCTTCCGGGTCGAGCTGTCGGTGGAGGGATCGGGACGCAAGCAGCTCGACTTCGGCTTCCCCGTCCTCGTGGATCCCACCGCCAAGCCGGGGCCCGGCCGGACGCCCCCCATGCTGGGGATGGTGCTGCTCCGGATGTCTGCCGAGACATCGCTCTTCCCGCTCCTCACGGAGGAGAGCGTGCGCACGCGCACGGGCGAGGTGCTCCTCTTCCGCGTGGACGGGCAGGAGCCGGGCTATCTCTCCCCCTTCCGCCACGGCCCCGGGGGATGGGGCGCCGTGGCCCGGTCGCGGGAAGCTCTCACGACGAAGGCCGCCGCCGCTGCCGAGGGGCAGGACACCTTCGACGACCTGATCGACTACCGCTCCGCGCCGGTCTTCGCCACCACGCGCTGGCTCCCCGACGCCGCGTGGGGGCTCGTGCACAAGATCGACACCGACGAAGCCCTGGCCGACTTCCACCAGTCGGGCCGGCTGACCGGGCTCGCCGCCGGGTTCCTCCTCCTGGCGCTGGGCGCCTTCCTGATCAGCCTCTGGCGCCAGCGCCAGCGCGCGCTCCTGCTCAGCGAGCAGATGAAGCAGGAGCGGGCGATCTTCACGCTCAAGAGCTACGCGGAGAAAATCGTCGCCAGCGTCCCCTCGGGGCTCCTCGTGCTGTCGGGCGACCTGCGGATCCTCTCCGCCAACCGCTCCTTCCTGGACGCCTTCTACCTCCGGAACGACGAGGTGCTCGGCCGCCGGCTCGGCGAGGTCGTCCAGTCGGACGGGCTCGTGGCGCGCATCCTCGAGACGCTGCAGACCGGCGTCGCGCAGCAGGACGTCTTCTTCGACCTCCAGCTGGCCTTCAGGCGGGAGAGTCGCCCGGCGCGGATCACGATGACGGGCATCCGGATCGCCGAGGACGAGGAGGCGCGGCTGCTCCTGATCGTCCAGGACCTCAGCGAGGAGGAGCGGCTGCAGGCCGCTCGGGTCACCTCCGAGCAGCGCTTCCGGGACCTCGTCCAGGGTCTCGACGCCATCGTCTGGGAGGCGAACGCCACCGACTTCAGGTTCACCTTCGTCAGCGAGCGCGCCAAGGCGCTCCTGGGCTACCCCACCGAGCACTGGCTGCGGGAGCGGGACTTCTGGAGCGCGCGGATCCACCCGGAGGACCGGGAGCGGGTCCTCGGCGTGACGCGCCAGGCGCTCGCCGCGGGGACGGACCACGAGGTCGAGTACCGGGCCGTGGCCGCCGACGGCCGAGCGGTGTGGGTGCGCGACATCGTGCACGTGGCCCCCGACACCCAGGGCCAGCCCCGCCAGCTGCGCGGCCTGACCGTGGACCTGACCGAGCGCAAGCAGGCCGAGGAAGCGCTCCGGCAGAGCGAGGACCAGCTCCGCCAGGCCCAGAAGATGGAGGCGGTGGGCCAGCTGGCCGGCGGCGTCGCCCACGACTTCAACAACCTCCTCATGGTCATCCAGGGCGACAGCGACCTCATCCTCCGCCGCCTCCCCGAGGGCCACACGCTGCGCCGCAACGCGGAGGGCATCCGGGAGGCCGCGCAGCAGGCGGCGACCCTCACCCGACAGCTCCTGGCCTTCAGCCGCAAGCAGGTGCTCACGCCGCGAGTGCTCGACCTGAACAGCATCGTGGCCGGCATGCACCCCATGCTCCAGCGGCTCCTCGGCGAGACGATCCACCTCGTCACCGTCCCCAAGCCGGATCTGGGCTGCGTGAAGGCCGACCCCGGGCAGATCGAGCAGGTGATCATGAACCTGGCGGTCAACGCGCGCGACGCCATGCCGGACGGCGGGCGGCTGACCATCGAGACCGGCACGCTCGATCTGGACGAGGTCACGGCCCGCCAGCACGGCGAGGCCGCCCCGGGGCAGTACGCGCTGCTCGCGGTGACGGACACCGGCTCCGGCATGGACGCCACCACGCGGGCGCGCATCTTCGAGCCCTTCTTCACCACCAAGGAGTCGGGGAAGGGCACGGGGCTGGGGCTGTCCACCGTCTACGGCATCGTCAAGCAGAGCGGCGGTCACATCTGGGTCTACAGCGAGCCCGGGCGCGGCACGACCTTCAAGATCTGCCTCCCCGTGGTGCCGGAGGAGATGGAGCCCGAGGCGGGCCAAGGCGTGGACATCCCCGCCGAGACGACGGCCCGGGGGGCGGAGACCATCCTCCTCGTGGAGGACGCCACCCGCGTGCGCGAGGTGGTGCGCGAGATCCTCGAGATGAGCGGCTACGTCGTGCTGGAGGCCAAGCTCGGCGCCGAGGCCGTCCAGATCAGCCAGCGGCATCCGGGCAGGATCCATCTGCTGGTCACGGACGTGGTCATGCCCCAGATGAGCGGCCGCGAGCTGGCGCAGCGCCTGACGATCAGCCGGCCCGACATGGGCGTCCTCTTCATCTCCGGCTACACGGACGACGCCATCGTCCGCCACGGCGTGCTCGAGGCCGGCGTCGCGTTCCTGTCCAAGCCCTTCACGCCGGACGCGCTCACCGCCAAGGTGCGCGAGGTGCTGGATGCCCCACGCGCCGGAGGCGATCCGTCCAGGCCGTCGGGGCCACGGCCGCAGCGGCCCGTCGCCCCGCGCGCGGCTTCTCTCCCCGCGGGGGCGGCGGCGGTGCTCCGCGGCTCCCACAACTAACGACTCTTGCGGATTACCGCTACGCCGGGGGCGGGCAGGCGGGGGCGCGGTCTGGACCTCGCACCCTCGTCACGGCCGATCCGCGGAGGGGGTGCAACCGAGAGGGGCGGGCGCCGGCTTCGAGAGCCGCTACGGCACGGGTCCAGGCCG
>Ga0154441_1099_pt5 | contig 20181 bp, 21 predicted proteins | sample RifGroC2_FD_115945 | JGI IMG/M metagenome (GOLD analysis project Ga0154441, IMG submission 115945) | Candidatus Rokubacteria bacterium GWC2_70_16 | reverse complement strand
CTCGAGGCGCAGGCGGGCGCCTCCCGCGCGCGGAACCGCGGTGCGGCGGCGAGCCGGGGGGACATGCTCTTCTTCACCGATGCCGACTGCCTGCTGCAGGAGAACACCCTGGCCGTGGCCTGCGCGGCGCTCGCCGCGGCTGGCCGCGATGTCGTCGTGGGCGGGACCTACACATGCCTGCCGCCCGAGCGGAGCTTCTTCAGCCGCTTCCAGTCGGTGTTCATCAACTACTGCGAGACCAAGCGTCCGGAGCGTCCCGACTACGTCGCCACCCACGCCATGGCCATGGACACGGAGGCCTTTCGTCGCAGCGGCGGCTTCGCCGAGGTCTTCCTGCCCATCCTGGAGGACGTGGAGTTCAGCCACCGGCTGCGGCGGGCGGGGGTGAGGCTCGTCATGGAGCCTGCGCTCCAGGTCCGGCACCTCTTCAACTTCTCGCTCCGGAAATCTCTGCGGAACGCGCTCAGGAAATCCTTCTACTGGACCGTCTACTCCCTCGGGCGGGGAGACCTGCTGGCCGACTCCGGCACGGCCTCGGCCGAGCTGAAGCTGAACGTGGCCGCGCACGCCCTCGCCGTCTTGCTCCTCGGGCTGGCCGCCCTCACCGGGGAGATCGCGCTCCTCGCCTCGGTGCCGGTGCTGGTGGCCGCCAACCTCTTCGCGAGCCGCGGGCTCCTCCGGGCCCTGCGGCAGGCCGGCGGGGTCGGCTTCGCCGCCGCGGCGGCGCTCTACTACGTGGCGCTGTACCCGGCGGCGGTGGGCGCGGGCGCGCTGGCCGGCGCCCTCAGCTACCTCGCGCGCCCTCCCCGGCCTGGCGCGGCCTGACGATGTACGGGGCGCTGCGCCACCTGGAGGCCATCGCCTGGAAGCGGCGGCCCATCCAGCTGACCTTCTTCGTGACCCGGCGGTGCACGCTCCGCTGCCCCTTCTGCTTCTATCTCAGGAGCGCGGATCCACCGCCGGCCGCGGCGCCTGAGCTCTCCCTCGCCGAGGTGGAGCGCATCTCCCGCTCCCTGGGCTCGCTCCTGTGGGTGGCCTTCTCCGGGGGCGAGGTCTTCCTGCGCGACGACCTGGCGGAGATCAGCCGGGCGTTCTACGAGAACACCCGGCCGGCCGTCATGCTGTACCCGACCAATGGCGATCTCCCGGCGCTGATCCGCGACCGCACCGAGGAGATCGCCGCGCATTGCCGGAAGAGCGTGATCGCCGTGAAGCTCTCCCTGGACGGGATCGGCCCGGCCCACGATGCGCTCCGCGGCCGGTCGGGCTCCTTCGAGCGGGTCATGGAGACCTGCCGGCTGCTGGCTCCACTGCTGCCGCGGTATCCGAACCTCGAGCTGGGGATCAACACCGTCATGTGCTCGGACAACCAGGACGAGATGGACGCGGTGATGGACTTCGCGCGCGGGCTCCCGGCTGTCTCGACCCACACGGTCTCGCTGGCCCGCGGCCGGCTGCTCGAGCCGCGCTACACGCAGGTGGACGCCCGGGCCTACGCGCGAGTGAGCCAGCGGCTCGCGGCCGAGCTCGGGCGAGGCGGCCCGGGACTGTACCGCTTCGCGGGGGCGCGCTTGAAGGCCGCGCAGGACATCCTCCAGCGGCGCCTCATCCACCGGACGCTGCTGGCCCGGCGGCGCCTCACCCGCTGCTACGCGGGCCGGCTCAACCTCGTCCTCACGGAGACGGGCGAGGTGTACCCCTGCGAGCTGGCGGTGGAGGGCCTGGGGAATGTGCGCGAGCACGGCTACGACATGCGGCGGCTGCTGGGGTCGGAGCGGGCCCGGCGGGTGCGGGCATCCATCGGGACAGGGCGCTGCCACTGCACCCACGAGTGCTACGCCATGACGAATATCCTGTTCAACCCGCGCTGGTATCCCGCTCTGGCGCGGGAGTACCTGCGGCTGCTGGCTCCCGCTGCCCGTCCCGGGCGCGCCGTCCCGGCGGGGGCCGATCGAACATGTCCCGCCGGGCCCATAGCCAGAAGAGACTTCGCGCTCCCCTGGCGGCGGCCGCCAGGTCGTGGCGGGTCCTGACGGCCAGGAGCCGGCGCAGGAGGAACGAGGGCCGGGAATAGAAGCGCCTGAAGGCGATCCGGCGGAGCGCGGCGATGTCCCCTGGCGCCATCGTGCGAGGGGTGAAGGCCGCCCCCTGGTAGGTGTAGTCGGAGAGCTCGTCGGAGACCGTCCCGAGCCGCTCGCGCTGGTCGTACAGATCCGTCCCGGGGAAGGGCGTGAGGGCGTGGAAGTTGGCGATGTCGGGATCGAGCTCGATGGCGAACTCGATGGTCCTGAGTCCCTCCTCGAAGGTCTCGCCGGGCAGGCCGAAGATGAAGGGCGTGCTGACGGTCAGGCCCGCATCCTTCGCCGCGCGCACGGCGCGGCGCGTCTGCTCCAGCGTGATGCCCTTCCTCACCGCATTGAGGTTCTTCTGGACGCCGCTCTCGGCGCCGAGGAGGATGGCCCAGCATCCCGCGTCCTTGAAGGCCCGGAGCAGTCGGGCGTCGACCTGGTTGACGCAGGCCGAGGCGAACCAGGCGATGTCCAGGCGGCGCCTCCTGATCTCCTGGGCCAGCTCCATCGCGCGCCCGTAGTCCGCGGCGAGGGTGTCGTCGATGAACTTGATCTCGCGGTAGCCCTGCCGGACGCAGAGATCGATCTCCGTGAGGACGCTGTCCACGCTGCGATAGCGGATACCCCGCAACCCGGCCTGCCGCTCCCGGTCCAGCTGGAAGCAGAAGAGGCAGCGCCGGTCGCAGCCGCGGGCGCTGATCATGACGGCCACGGGGCGGCGCCTGTACGTTCCCGGCGGCGGGACATAGCGGTGCGCGTCGCCGAGCAGGTCCCGGGCCGGGAAGGGGAGCGAGTCGAGGTCCGCGATAAGCGGGCGCGGCGGGTTCTCGACGATGCGCCCGCCCTCCCGGGCGATCACCCCCGACACCCCCTCGAGGGAGCGACCGCGCTCCAGCCGCTCCACGACTTCGACCAGCGACAGCTCTCCCTCGCCGGTGACCACCGCGTCCCAGTGCTCGCCGTCCCGGCGGAGGCACTCGGCCCGCACCGCGATCGGGTAGGGCCCGCCGGCGCAGGTGAAGATCGAGCGGTCGAGACGCTTGATGTCCGCCGCGGTCCGCCCGGCTCGCGGCCACCCGAAGGTCGTGGCGTAGATGCCGACGAGCCCGGGGCGCCACCGGGCCACCCGGGCCAGGATCTCCTCGTGGGTGAGGAAGGCCCCATCCAGGAACCGGACCTCGTGGCCGGCCTCGCGCAGGCACGCGGCGACGTAGAGCGTGCCCAGCGGCTGCCAGTAGTTGAGCTGCGACCCCACCGTCTTCGCGGGGAAGATCTCCTCCGGCGCCCACGCGGGGATGATCAGCGCGCACCTCATCCTCTCGCCTCCGAGGGCGTCAGGCCGGCGAGGATCGGTTCCGCCCCCGCCGCGCCGTTCCCCGGCGCCTCCCGCGAGAGGATGTCCGCGGCCGCGCCGAGGCCGGAGGCGATGGCCTGGTCCATGTTCATGTAGGCGAAGGCTCCAGCCCGGCCCGCGAGGTGCAGGTTCCTGAACCGGCCCAGATACGCGCGGATGAGGCGCCGTTGCCCCTCGTAGCCCACCTCGAAGAGCGGATAGGCCCGCGGCACCCGGACCACCGCGCTGTCCAGCACCTCGCGCCGCCCGAGGAGCCCCAGGCGCGCCAGGTGGGCGATGGTGACCTCCGCCAGTCGCTCGTCGGGCGCCCGCCAGGCGTCGTCTCCGCGGAAGCAGAAGTGCTCGGTGACGAGGAGAGTCTGTCCGGGCGGGGCCATCTGCGCGCTCCAGTTGGTGGGCTCGTGGATGCGGCTGAAGGGGACGCGCCGGTCGGGGACATAGATCCACGTCTGGTCGGTAACCCGCGGCCGATCCACCATGACGGCCACGATCACGAGATCGCGGTACCGGAGTCGCGCCGCCGCCTCGAGCACCTCGGCCGGCGGCCGCGGGCGCAGCATCCGGACCAGGGCGGTGAGGGGGATGGTGGACACGAGCTCCGCGGCCTCGAATGCGTGGTCCTGGCCGGCCGCCCGCGCCGTCACACCCCTCACGCGGCTGCCGTCGTGCTCCACAGCCTCGACCGCGGTGGCCGTGAGCACCCGCCCGGCGGGCTCGATCTCCTCGCCGAGGCGCTCCGCGATGCGCCCGATGCCCGGCGGCGGGTAGAGGAACTCCTCAGCGAGGGTCGCCACATGCGGCGCGCGCGAGCCGAGCAGGGCCCTCTTCAGGGCCACGCCGAGGGACAGCCCCTGGATGCGCTGCGCCACCCACTCCATCGAGATGCGCTGGGCGTCGAGCCCCCAGATCTTCTCCGTGTACCCCTTGAAGTAGAGGTCGAACGTGGCCCGCCCGAAGCGGCTCACCACCCAGTCCTCGAGGGAGACCATCGGCGGCGCGGAGAGCCGCGCCCTCAGGCGCTCCAGCACGTAGTCGGCCAGCATCGCGCAGGTGGCCCGCGCGCCGACCCCGGCGAGAGCGTTGAGGGGCCGGAGGGGGTAGTCGACGTAGCGGGCGCCCAGCAGGATCTGGCTGCGCCGGGGGACGGTCAGGAGCTCGGGGCCCAGCAGGCGGCGCACCAGCGCCTCGATGGCGCCATCGGGGGTGTGGAAGCGGTGGCCGCCCAGGTCGAAGCGGAACGCGCCGCGCACCGCCGTCCTCGCCAGCCCTCCGACGCCGGCGTCGCGCTCCAGCACCCAGGCGCTCCGGCCGGCCCGGGCCAGGGCCCAGGCCGCCGACAGGCCCGCCAGCCCGCCGCCCAGGACGAGGGCGCCGGGCCGCTCAGTATCCATCGGAGGTGCCTCGCCCGCGCCCCGCGCCCGTCAGTCCGAGGAGGAGTCCTCGGAGCGGTACCGCTTCCGGCTGCCGGCGGAGTCCCCGGCAGGAGCGCCGTAGCCACCGGCCGGGGCCCTTGAACCCGGCCTGGCCTCCCCGTAGCCTCCCGCCGGGGACTTCCCGCGGGACTTGGCCTCGCCGTACCCTCCGGCCGCGGCCGGCGCACCTTCCCTCGCCGCCCCGTAGCCGCCCCCGGGCGCGCTCACCTCGGCAGCGGGCTGCTGCTTGACGGCGGTGAGCGCCGAGACACCGTAGCCGATGAGGAAGCTCGTCCAGGCCACCACGATCACCATCACGATCCACAGGCTCGTGCTCATCCCGCGCCCCACCCGTGACAGCCCGGCTCCTGCCCCTTCACGCCGCGCTCGTCTTGCGGATCTTCCATGTGTAGGTGCCCTTCTCCAGCGCCCGGCCGAGGATCTCGTCCCCCGTGCTGTCGCACATGGCGGCGATGGACTCGGCCGAGGACGGGTTGTCGAACACCAGCTCCAGCGTGTCCCCCTCCTGCATCTTGTCCAGCGCCTTCTTCGTGTACAGCTGCGGGTGCGGGCAGACATAGCCTCTCACGTCCAGCAGGAACTCGCCGTCGGCCCGCTTCTCGAACTTCATCGCCATGGTGTGTGCTCTCCCGGCCCTGCGGGTGATCAGGCCAAGTCGAAGGCCGCCTCGCGGGCCATCCTCCGCTCGGTCCACCAGCTGAAGAACTTCACGCCGACCCAGGCGCCCGCGATCATGCCCAGCCCGAAGAGCCAGCCCGAGACATCGCCCTCGGACACCCGGACGAAGAAGGCGCCGATATTACACCCGAGCCCCAGCCTCGAGCCGATGCCCATGAGGAAGCCCCCCAGCATGGCCCACGTGGCCAGCTCCAGCGTGGGCGCCTTCCACTTGAACTCGTTGTGCAGGAGTGCCATGACGGCGGCGCCGCCGATGAGGCCGATGGACATCCAGTCGGCGGGGTTGATGAGGGGGTTGGGGATGCCGTTGTTGAGGCCGAAGAAGATGTTGTCCATGTTCTCCCAGCCCAGCCGGTTGAACACCCACCCCACCCACTGGGCTTCCTGCGTCGTCACGTACCAGTAGCCCGGGTCGAACACGGTGCCCGCGACGGAGATGCCGAAGGTGAAGCCCATGCGGCTCATCAACTCGCCGAAGTTCGTCACGCCGAACTTCACCTGGAGCCCCTTCATCACGAACATGTGCAGGCCCGCGGCGATCCCCAGGCAGAGCCCCGCCACGGCCGTGCGCTTGGAGGCCATGACCATGCTCCAGTACCCGGCCAGCTCGGCCCCGAGGCCCGCCGCCGGCTGCCCCGCCTTGGCCCGCCGCCTGAGAAAGGGGCGCCGCGCCCAGCCCGCGTAGATCCACCCCAGGACCAGCGCCGCGGGCAGCGCGATGCCGACCAGCACATTGCCCACATAGGCCGCGGCGAAGGGGTTGGAGAGCCCCAGCAGCCCGCCGAAGGTGGCCACGGGCTGGTTCCAGACATGCCCTGCGAGATACTGGTCCACCCAGCCGTCGCCGACGTTGATGGAGGCGGGGAGACCCTTGGCGAGGGCCGACTCGCGCCAGGCGCGCGGGACCAGCGCATTGACCCAGCCGCCGATGTCCACGAACACCGCCTGGGTGACGCTGATGGAGAGCACCACGAGCATGGCGCTGCCGTTGCCCTCCCCGGTCTTGTACAGGGAGCCCGAGGCGCAGCCGCCGGCCAGCACCATGCCCACCCCGAAGATCAGTCCCGCGATCACGGAGTACAGACCGTAGGGGGCGGCGTGGAACGTGCTCATCCCGAGAGCGGTGACGAAGGCGGAGACGAAGCCGAAGAGCACCATGGCGATCATGATCCCCACGGCCATCCGCGGCACGCCCACCGCGAAGAGGTCCCGGAAGGCCGAGGAGAAGCAGAACCGGCCGTACTGCAGGCACATCCCGTAGATGACTCCGAACCAGAGGTAGGCCGAGAGATAGATGTAGTACTCGTTCCACCCGTAGGTGACGATGCTGACCAGGCTCAGGAAGCCGATGATGACGAAGACCCGCAACTGGTTGCCTCTGTCGACCCCCTCCATGTCAGGATCTCCCTCCAGCGGCCGGCACCTCGGCCTGTCGGTACACCCTCAGCACGGTCGCGTACTGGAACCACGGATCCCGGACCTCGAAGGCCCGCGCGAGCCGGTATCCCCGGAGCGCGCGCTCGACCCCCTCGGTCAGGGGCTGATCGGGCCGGGCCAGGATGAGCACCCGCGTCCCGGGCCCCGGCAGGTTCGCGGCTCCGGGGGTGTAGTAGGCGGGGAGGGCATAGGCCCAGGTGAACCGCAGGGGGGACCGCTCGATCTCCTCGGGCCGCGCAGAGACCGGGGGCTCGACCAGGGCGACGAGGCGCTTGCTGGTGTGCAGGTCCAGGAGCGGCACGGACACTGCCGGGTTGACCCCCGACCCCGGCTGCGGGAGCACCAGCACCTCCACGACATCGGCGTCGATTGCATCCAGATACGCCCCGGCGTCCCTGAGGTTCACGGCGCTCGTCCTCGTGAGATGAGGGAGGTAGCCGAACACGGCCACCACCAGCGAGGCCACCACGATGCAGGCGGCGGTGAAGCGCCGGATCTCAGGCCGCGCGATCGAGCGTAGCCCGCAGGCGGCCATCAGCGCCAGCATCGGCAGCGCCGGGATGATGTACCGGCTGCGCCCGGCTCCCAGCGCCAGCAGGAGGAGCAGGGGCCAAGCCGGGATCGCGAAGCGCCAGTCCCGGCTGCGGACGGCCAGCGCGGTGCCCCACGCGGCCGCGACGGTGACGAAGGGGTGGATCTGGAACAGGAAGGTGGAGGCGAGGCTCTCCCGCCAGCGGCCCAGGCCGGGCAGCTGATAGCTCCAGAGCAGCCCGAGCTGCGCCGAGACCACCTCGAGCTTGACCACGGCCAGAGCGCCCACGACGAGGCCGGATGCGGTCACGATCACCGCCGCGCGCCCCAGGACCCGCCTGGGCTTCCCCCGGGCGTGGACCAGGGCAATCACCGGCACGACGGAGCAGAGCAGCCACGCCGTGTACTTGGACAGGAGCGCGAGCGCGAGGGTCGCCGACGCCACCGCGAGCCTCACGCCCCCCCCGTCCTGGATGGCGGCGATGGCCGCCCATACCGCCAGGGTCAGGAAGAACATCGTGGGGACATCGACGAGCATCAGCGGGACCTGGGTGAGGAGATACGGCATGCCCAGGAGGAGCGCGCCGCCGTAAAGGCCCACGCTCCCGTCCCAGAGCCGCCTGCCGATGCCGTAGGTGAGGAGCACGGTCCCGGAGAGGCAGAGCGCCGTGAACGCCTGGGCCGGCGCCCGCCCCTCGCCCCAGAGGGCGAAGAGCAGGCCGTAGAGGAAGGGAACGAGGGGCAGGTCGGTCCAGGCGGGCATGGCCGTGCCCCACTCGCGGAGGAAGGCGCCGACCCCGTGGACCGCCAGATGCTTGGCCTGGGTGAAGTAGCGCGCGGCGTCCACGATCACCTCGGGTTCTCTCCAGAAGAGCGCCCCTGCGAGGAAGGCCGACACGCCCAGCAGGGGCACGGCGTGGCGCTCGGGCGGCGCGGCCCGACAGAACGCCCAGGCCAGCGCCATGGCTGCGGCGAGGATCCCGGCGAGGCCCACCACGTCGGCGTCGGCGAACACCCACTGCCAGCTCGTCAGGCGGTTGTCGTCGAGCGCGCGGGAGGCAAGCAACGTGAGCCAGGCGCAGAGCGTCCCGAGAGCGGTGGAGGCGGTGAGGACCGCGCAGGCCAGCCGCTGGCCGTGCAGGAGCCCGCCGGCCGCCGCCGTCACCACGAGATGACCCGATCGTGGGCGGCGATCTCGTCGATGACCGTGTCGTACGATACCTCGGGCGAGGACAGGTCGACGACCGTCACCTGGTGCTCGCGCTCCTGCGCCTGGATGATCAGGCTCGAGAGCGGATCGGGCCCTCGCGTGAGGAGAAAGAGGACCGTCACAGGACGAGCACCCGGTCGGCGTCGTGGGTCATCACGGCGTTGTGGAACTGGCTGCCCCACACGATCTCCCCGGGGAGCCCCTCCCGGGTGACGCCGTGGCGCGCGGCGCTGTGCTCGCAGACGCTCATGCTGACGCCGGGGAGCTTCGAAAGGCCGGCGCAGGCTGGCTCCGCCAGGAGCCGGGTCCCCGCGTCCATGGCGAAGAGGGAGACCTGGTGGCCCTTGCCGGCGGCTGCCGTGGTCAGTCCCACGACATGCCGCAGGTTCCTGTCGCCGCTGACGACGATGGCGAGCCTCATGGGGGGAGCCGTCAATAGGCCAGGGCATGGTCGTAGTCGACCAGCCGGCGCGCGATCTCCTCGGTGGACAGCGACTCCATGCCCTCCTGGGGGCCGCAGTTGGTGTACAGCGGCACCTCCATCTCCTTCACGGTTTCGAGCTGCAGGCGGACATCGTCCGTGGGCGCCAGTGGCCGGTCGAGCACATAGACCTCGACCACGTCGCTCAGCAGCAAGAGACCCAGCGCCATCCTCAGCGCCTCGCCCTGCCGGTCCCTGACGAGCACGGCGATCCTCTTGGGCGCCTTGGCCATGTCCGCCGCCTCAGAAGTACATGACGCGATCGGCCTCGAGGCAGCGGTCGAGCGCCCCCGCCACGCCCACGATGCGCACACCGTCGATGAGGTCGGCCTCGGTCATCTTCTCCACGCCCATGGCGTGAGCGCATGCCATCAGCTCGACCCCCGCCTCCTGCGCCTGGCGGAGCCAGTGGGCCAGCGTCACCCCGCTCCCGGCCTCGAGCTCGATGCGCTCGGCGGCCCCCTTGCGGAGCTGGGTGACGCCTTCCATGCTGAACCAGACGGCGACCTTCAGGTCCATGGCCGCCGCCGTCAGGGCGAAGAACAGCGGCGCATAGGTCCGGTGCGGGTGGAGCACGCCGTGGGTCTGGAAGATGAGCAGCCGCTCCCCCGCCATGGCGCCTAGCGCGTCTCGGTCTTCTTCGGTTTCATCGCACGCTCGAGATCATCCACCTGCTGCTCCAGCTGATCCAGCCGCTTGAGCGCCGCGTTCACCTTGACGAAGTCGTAGTAGCTGACATTCCCCACCGGCAGGTCCGGCCGGCTTCCCCAGACGATCCAGGAGTCGTCGTAGTTGCGGACTTTCTCGAAGCCGAGCGAGCGCAGCACCACGTAGCTGAGCGTGGACCGGGTACCCGTCTGGCAGTAGGCGACGACTTCCTTCTTGGGGTCCAGCCCCTTGTACAGCTCGCGGAGAGCCTGGGCCTCCTTGAGGGCCATGCCGTCGCGGCTCGTCACCCGCCCGTCGCCGAGCTTCTTCGCCGCCTCGGGGTCCACCCAGTTCTGCTCGAAGGGGATCAGGACGGCCCCGGGGATGTGCCCGCCGCGGACGGCGCGGATGTCGTCCCCCGAGAACTCCTTGGGTGTCCGGGCGTCGACCAGCTGGACGGCGGCGTTCTTCAGGTGGGTCTTGACGTAGTCGGTGGAGGCCAGACGGTCCCCGCGGACCTTGGCCGTGAACGTCGCGGCGGGCAGCTTCCGCTCCTCCCTGCTGAGCGGGTGCTTCGCGGCCTTCCAGTCGTCGATCCCGCCCCAGTAGGCGCGGACCTTCTCCGCCCCCAGGTACTCGAGGATCCAGAACGGCACGGTCATGCCGGTATCGCCCTTGTTGCCATAGACGATGATCTCCTGGTCGCGACCGATTCCCGCCTCGCCCAGGATCTTCTCCAGCGTCTTCACCGGGAGGATGCGCGCATCCACGTCTCTGAGGACCACCGCCGCGCCCCGGCCACCTAGCGTGATGGCGCCGGGAATATGGTCGCTCTTGTACGCCCTGTCCGGGCGCGCGTCGAGGACCACCACCCCCGGCTTGTCCTTCTGCTTGGCCACGTAGGCCGTGTCCACGATGACCTCGGCCGCGACGGCCGGACCCGCGAGGGCCAGGAGGAGCGTCAGGACCATCGAACCCGATGCCGTTCGGTGCCGTTTCATGAAGCGGTCCTCCTCTCCGCGCTGTCCGCGCCCCCGGAGCGGCTCGCGCTCTTGCCAGCTCCTTCGTCGGGGCAGCGCGCCATGAGCCGGGGCCCAGCCGCGGCCATGGTGGTCTGGGTTTCGCCACCTCTCGCCGCCAAACTCAGCCTCCCGTGACGATCACCTCCTTCGCCTTCCCGGCCGGCGCGACCGTCTGCCGGCACGCCTGGTGGCGGCCTGGCAAGCGACGCCCGAGGACTTCGGCGAGGGGGAGCGTGAGACGATGACTTGTGCCATCGGGCGTCTCCCATGCCTTCCGCGTCGCTTCGGCCGCAGACTCGGGGGTCCTAGCCGATCCAGGGGCCCCTCCCGGGGTCCGATCTTGTCAATCGCGGCCGCCGGTCCCGCCCGCGAGAGAGCTGAGAGAGCCAGGGGAGTTAACGGACCTGTCAACTCCTTGGAATCCGACTAAACCAGAGTGAGGGATGGGTCAATGGAATGGCGACATCAATTTCGTGGTCCAAGAGGCCTAATGCTTTCGGGACGTCCGCCAGCGCCGCCCGGCAGGGGCGTCCTCTGGCCGGGCGGGATAACCCCGCGCCGCCACAGCCGCTTCACCTCTCGTCGCCGTTCACGCCGAGCGATCCGGGTCCCGGTACTGGATCGCCTCGGCCACGTGCTCGGCGGCGATGGCGTCACGGTCCGCCAGATCCGCCACCGTCCGCGCGACCTTGAGCAGGCGGTGATAGGCGCGCGCCGAGAGCCCGAGTTGCGAGACGGCCCGCCCGAGAAGGCGGGAAGCGTCCGGGGGGACGCGGCAGAAGTGGCGCGCCTGCCGCCCGCTCATCCGCGCGTTCACGCGAACGCCGGTGCCCGCGAAGCGCGCGGTTTGGCGGGCGCGCGCGGCGAGCACGCGCCGCAGGATGGCGGCCGAGGACTCGGCGGGCGCATCGGTATCCAGCTCCGCGTAGCTCACGGCCGTCAGCTCGACGTGCAGGTCGATGCGCTCCAGGAGCGGCTCCGAGAGCCGGCCGAGATAGCGCTCGCGCTCGGCGGGGGTGCAGCCGCATGTCTCGACGGAGCGGCAGCCGCGCCGGCACGGGTTCGCCGCCCCCACGAGCTGGAAGCGCGCGGGGAAGGCCGCGCTGCCTGCCGCGCGGGTGACGGTGATCACGCCATCCTCCAGCGGCTGGCGCAGCGACTCGAGGGCGCGCTGGGAGAACTCCGGCAGCTCGTCCAGGAAGAGCACGCCGAGATGCGCGAGGCTGGCCTCGCCCGGATGGGGAATGCTGCCGCCGCCGACGAGCCCCGACTCGGATACCGTGTGGTGGGGCGCCCGGAACGGGCGCCGCGCCACGAGGCCCCGCTCGGCGGTCAGGAGCCCCGCCACGCTCCAGACCACCGAGACCTCGATGGCCTCGTCCAGCGAGAGCGGCGGGAGGATCGTGGCCAGGCGCTGGGCGAGCATGGTCTTGCCGGCGCCGGGCGGCCCGAGCATCAGGACGTTGTGGCCGCCGGCGGCCGCGATCTCGAGGGCGCGCTTGGCGTGGGCCTGGCCCCGCACCTCGGCGAAGTCGGTGTCCTCGCTGCCGGGCTCGAGCGAAACCGGCATCGGGGCCTCCACCGCCCTCAGTGGCCGCTCCCCGTTGAGGTGCTCCACGGTGTCGTGGATGCTCCGGACCGGGATCACGTCGACCCCCGCGACGACCGCGGCTTCGCGGGCGTTGTCCCCGGGCACCATCAGGTGAGGGATCCCTTCCCGCCGGCACAGGAGCGCCACCGGCAGGACGCCTCGCACGGGACGGACGCGGCCGTCCAGGGACAGCTCTCCGAGCAGCGCGGCGCGCTCGAGGAGATCGGGCTTGACCAGCCCCGTGGCGGCGAGGATGCCCACCGCCATGGGCAGGTCGAAGGCCGTGCCGTCCTTGCGCAGGTCGGCCGGCGCCAGGTTCACCGTGATGCGCTCCGCCGGGAACTCGAAGCCCGCGTTGTGGATGGCGGCGCGGACGCGGTCGCGGCTCTCGCGCACGCTCGAGTCCGGCAGCCCCACCGTGGTGAAGGACGGCAGGCCCGAGGCGACGTCCACCTCCACGAAGACGGTGGCGGCCTCGATGCCCTGGAGCACGGCCGAGCGGACACGCGCGAGCACGGGTCCAGTGTCGGGTCACGCTGGGAGTCGGTCAACGCCTCGGAAGAGATACACCTCCAGCGCGACCGGCGAGCCGCGAATATCCCGCGGCGTGCCCCGTCGAATCTCGGCGGAAGGCCCTAGCCATTGCCCCGAGGAGGCACGCCCATGACGCCGATACGGTCTCTCGCGACCATCGTGGCAGTCCTGGCCCTGGCGATCCCGGCCGCCGCGGCCAACAGCCCCCCCGCCCGGGAAGGCGCCGCGACTGCGGTGGCCCACGAGGAGCTCGGCCGGGCCTTCGAGGAGCTGGCGGGCCAGCTCCGCGGCCTCGGCGCCCGGTTCCGCGAGCACTTCCTCCCGGGTGATCCGCAGGATCGCCCGCTCATCACGCTGATGCTCCACTACAGGACCGAGCTGGCCCTGACGCCGCAGCAGGTCGACACGCTGGAGCGGCTCAGGAGCGACTTCCAGCGCGAGGCCATCCGGCGGGATGCCGATCTGCGTGTGGCGGAGATGGACCTGGCCGCTCTCAGGCGGCGCGAGCCGGTGGACCTGGGGCAGGTGGAGGCGAAGGTGCGCGAGATCGAGCGGCTGCGGGCCGAGCAGCGCCTGGCGCGGATCCGCGCCATCGAGCAGGGAAAGGGCCAGCTCACGCCCGAGCAGCGGGAACAGCTGCGCGGGCTCCTCGCCGGTGGCCTGGCTCCTCACCGCTTGTAGCTCCCGGCTCCGCCAGCCATCCAGCGGCCAGCGCGCAGACCCTCGCCCGGCGCCGGGCCAAATGACGAGCCAGACGAGGCCCGAGGGAGGCGCGGGCGCGAGGCGTACGTGGGTGTACGTTGAGCGCCCGCGCCGACCGAGAACGAAGTATGGCGAAGTCAGTTGGCCTGGCGCTACTCGTTCAGGCGGCGCTTGGCGAAGCCCAGGAGGCCCTGGGGCATGAAGATCACCATGGCGGTGAAGATGATGCCCACGGGGATCAGGTAGTACTCGGTGAAGTAGCGGGAGACGCCCTCGCGCAGCAGCAGGAAGAAGGCCGCGCCCGCCACCGGCCCCACCAGCGTGCCCATGCCGCCCATGACGTTGAAGATCACGACCTCGCCGGACACCAGGAAGAAGACGAAGTCGGGCGCGGCGAACTTGTTCTGGACCGCGTAGAGGATGCCGGCGAGTCCCGCGAAGAGTCCCGAGAGCATCACCGCCACGATCTTGTAGCGCTCGACGGCGTAGCCGATGGCCCGGGTCCGCGGCTCGTTCTCGCGGATGGACTGCAGCACCATGCCGAAGGGGGACTGGGTGATGCGGCGGAGCAGCAGGTAGGAGATGGTGACCACGGCGAGCACGAACCAGTGGAGCGTCTCGGGCGTGAAGCGCCCGGCCCAGAGACCCGGGATGGAGAGCGGGGGCTGGGCGAAGGTGAGCCCGTTCTCTCCGCCCGTGAACTCGGTCCACGTGAAGATGATCACGTAGAAGATCTGGGAGAAGACGAGCGTCGTGATGGCGAAGTAGATGTCGCGCAGGCGCGTGGCGAAGTAGGCCACGAAGGCGGCCACCGCCGCCGCGGCGACCAGGCCGTACAGGAGCGCCAGCCAGAGGTTCGGCGGCTTGACGGAGAGGAGCGCGGCCGCCGCCCCGTACATGCCCAGCCCGAAGAAGACCGAGTGACCGAAGGAGACCATGCCCGTGTAGCCGATCAGGATGTCCGAGGACATCGCCAGGAGACCCCAGATCAGGATCTCGGTGACGAAGCGCCGCCAGAACTCGGGCAGCACCAGGGGGGCCAGGGCCAGCAGGACCAGCACGACGGCGAAGCCGGTCCAGTAGGCGGCGGGCGCGCGGCGCGCGGTCATTGGGTTCTCACTTCGGGGGCCTCACTGCGGGCGGCCTCACTTGGGCGTGGGGACGAAGAGGCCCGTGGGCCGGAAGAGGAGCGTGAGGATCAGGACCACGAAGGACACGATGACCGCCTGGGCCGGGCTCACGATGAGGGAGGCGTAGGCCTCGAGCAGGCTGATGAAGATCGAGGCGAAGATGGAGCCGCCGAGGTTGCCCATCCCGCCCACCACCACCACGATGAAGGCCCGCAGCGTGAAGTCGAGCCCCATGTTCTGCGTGACGCCCCCGAGGGGCCCGAAGAGCACGCCGCTGGCGGCGGCCATGCCGGCGCCGATGGCGAAGACGCCGGTGTGGACCCACGGCACCGGGATGCCCATGGCCGAGGCCATGATGCGGTCCTGGGTGGTGGCGCGGATCCAGACCCCGTACTTGCCGTAGCGCAGGAAGAGCCAGAAGCTGCCGATGATCGCCGCCGACAACACAGCGGTGAGGATGCGGTACCAGGGGTACTCCAGGTAGAAGAGCTGGAACTGGCCCGTGAGAGGCTCCTGGATCTTCCGCGCCGAGGGCCCCCACTGCCAGATCGCGTACTTCTGGAGCACCAGCGACATGCCGAAGGTGGCGAGGATCGTGGTGAGAGGATCGCGGCCCAGCAGCGGGCGCAGCGTCGTCGCCTGCAGCGCGGCGCCGAAGACCGCGATGACGAGGGAGGCGACGAGGAGGGCGAGCCAGAAGTTGCCCGTCGCCGCGATGGTCACGGCGCCCGTGAAGCCGCCCAGCATGACGAGGTCGCCGTGGGCGAAGTTGACCACGTCCATGATCCCGAAGATGAGGGTGAGTCCCGAGGCCACCAGCGCGAGGATCATGCCGTTGACGAGTCCGTTCACCGTCTGGATCAGGATCTGGTCCACGGGGATGGCCACGGCTAACGCGCCCGCAGCGAGCTGTGCCGGGTCCACGCGCGCGCCCGCACGGTGCCGGGCCAAATGACGAGCCAGACGAGGCCCGAGGGAGCCGCGGACCGGAGGCGTACGTGGGTGTACGCCGAGGATCCGCGGCGACCGAGAACGAAGTATGGCGAAGTTAGTTGGCCCGGCACTAGACGCCCAGGTACTGGTGGATCACGGTGTGATCGCTGCGGAGCGCCGCGGCGGACGCCTGGTGGCGCACCACGCCCTTCTCCATGATGTAGATCCGATCGCTCGCCTCGAGCGTCAGGGGGACATTCTGCTCGACGAGCAGGATGGCCACGCCGTCGCCGTGCAGCAGCTCGATGATCTCCCGGATCTGGGCCACCATGCGGGGCATGAGCCCCTCCGTGGGCTCGTCCAGCAGGATGATCTTGGGCTCGAGCATCATGGCCCGGGCGATGGCGAGCATCTGCTGCTCGCCCCCGGACAGCGTGCCGCCGGCCTGGCTGCGCCGCTCCGCCAGCACCGGGAAGTGGGCGTAGACCTTCTCCAGCATCTCCCGCTTCCGTTCCTCGGCCACGCCGGGCCGGTCGAGCCCCGTGCGCAGGTTCTCCATGACCGTCAGGAGCCTGAAGATGCGGCGATCCTCGGGGACCCAGGCGATGCCCAGGTGGGCCAGGCGGTGGGCGGCCAGGCCGACGACCTCGCGCCCCTCGAAGACGATCCGGCCCCGCGAGGGGCGCACCAGGCCCATGATGGTCTTGAGCGTCGTGCTCTTGCCCACGCCGTTGCGCCCCAGGAGGCCCACCACCTCCCCGCGGCCCACCTGGAGGGAGACGCCGTGCAGGATGTGGCTCTTGCCGTAGTGGGTGTGGACGTCGTCCAGGGCCAGCATCAGCTCTTCAGGTAGACCTCCTGCACCCGCGAGTTGGCCTGGATCTCGGCGGGCGTGCCCTCGGCGAGCACCTCGCCGTAGTGCAGCACCGTGATGGCCTGGGCCAGCCCCATCACCACCTCCATGTCGTGCTCGACGATGAGGATGGTGAGGTTCCGGGCGATGCGCCGGATCAGCTCCACCGTGGCGTGGGTCTCGGCCACGCTCATGCCGGCGGTGGGCTCGTCGAGGCAGAGGAGCTGGGGCTCGGTGGCGAGCGCGATGCCGATCTCCAGGTTGCGCTGCTCGCCGTGGGAGAGGTTGGCGGCCAGCTCGTCCTCCTTCCCGCCCAGTCCCACGGAGGCCAGGACGGTCCGCGCCCGGTCTATGAGGTCGCCGTAGGCGCGGTGGTGGCGGAGGAGACCCCAGGCGTGCCGCCGCGACTGGGCGGCGATCCGGACGTTCTCCCGCACCGAGGCCCCCGGCAGGATGTTGGTGATCTGGTAGGAGCGCGCCAAGCCCCTGTGGGAGACGCGGTTCGGCGGCAGGCCGGCGAGGTCCTCGCCGTTGAGGATGATGCGGCCGCTCGTGGGCCGGAGCACGCCGGTGATGCAGTTGAAGAAGGTGGACTTGCCGGCGCCGTTGGGGCCGATGATGGCGCGGATCTGCCCGCGCGGCACGGCGACGCTCACGTCGTTGACGGCCGCGAGGCCGCCGAAGCGCATGGTGAGCCCCTCGGTGCGCAGGATCGCGGAGTCGCCACCCCCCGGACCCTCGCGGGCCAGGGAGGTGGCGGGCCGGTGGGAGGTCACGCTAGGCGAACTTGCAGGCCGGCGGGACGAGGGTCTTCTCCTTGGGCACGATCTCCACGAGGTAGTGCTTGACGTTCCTGAGCCCGTAGACGAACTCGCGGCAGAAGGCCTGATGGTCTTCCTTGCGCAGGATCTTGTCGCCCTGCGGGAAGTCGTCGCCCTCCTTCATCTCGAGTCCCTCCAGGGCCTCGATGAGCTTCATCGTGTCCTCGCGTCCCCGGAAGCCGGACTTCTGCATCCCCGCCTTCAGCGCGTTGAAGCCCTCGAAGTTGGACTGCACGAAGCGGTCCGGCAGCGGCCCTGACGGGTCGATGGCCTTGAGCCGGGCCACCGCGTCGTCGAAGAACTTCTTGTGGTGGGGGGTGTTCAGCGGGCCCTCCAGCACGGGGATGTAGCGGTCGATGCCGATGAACCCGTCGCCCTTGGTGCCGATCGCAGGGAGGCTCACCGACGGGGTCATGGCTCCGTCGCCGGCGATCTTGTACTTCTTCGACATGCCCAGGTCGAAGGTCTGGGTGACGAACGAGATGCCCTGGCCGCCGAAGAAGATGCCGAAGAGGCCGTCGAAGCTGCCCGTGATCTTCGACAGGAACGGCGTCATGTCGGCCGTGCCCAGCGGGATGCCCGTCGAGCCCACCATCTCGCCGCCGTTCTTCTTGATCGCGTCGGCGAAGGCGTCGCGCGTGGACTGGCCCCAGGCGTAGTCGGCGTAGACGATGTGCCACTTCTTGCCGAGCTTGCCCACCAGGTAGGGGGCGAAGGCCACCGCCTGCGCCGGGGCGTAGTCGAAGGGGCGGAAGGTGTAGCGGCTGCACTTGCTGGTGGTGATCGTGGTGTCGAGGCACACCGTGATCATGTTGACGATCTTGTGCTCCTCGTATACCGGCATGCAGGCCAGGCACACGTTGGACAGGTAGCCGCCCACCTGCGCGTCGATCTTGTCCTCCAGCACGAGCTTCTCGGCCTTGCGCCGGCCCACGTCGGGCTTCGACTCGTAGTCGCCGATGATCAGCTCGACGGGCCGGCCGTTGATGCCGCCGCCCTTGTTGGCGCGGTCCACGGCCATCTGCACCCCCACCAGCGCCGTCTTGCCGCCGGCCGCCGCCGCGCCCGATAGCGGCTGGAGCGTCCCGACCTTGTACGGCTTGGCCTGGCCGAAGGCCTCGCGCCAGGGCGCGGGCACCAGCATCCCGGCGCCGAGGGCGCCTGCCGCGGTGGCGCCAAGCCCGAGCACCGTCCGCCGCGTCACCTTGCCGCTGTACCAGAACTCCTCGGCCTTGGCCCAGGACTCCTCTTTCCAGCTCTCGCTCATGACGGGTCTCCTCCTTATGCGCCGCGCTGCCCGGCGACCGCCGCCAGCGCCGCGGTGAACACCTCGCTCGTTCGCTGCACCTCGGCCTCCCCGTGCGCCAGCGAGACGTAGAACTTGTGACTGGCCTTGACCACGCCGCGCTCGAGCAGCGCGCGGGTGAAGGCCGCGTGACGCTCCCGGTCCGCGGCGAGCGTGGACCGGTAGTCGGTGATGGGCCGGTCCGTGAAGTAGATCTCGAACACGGGCGCCTCGCCGGCGACCTGGGCGGGCAGCCCCGCGCGGCGGGCCGCCTCCTCGAGCGCCCCCTTGATGCGGGCCCCCGTGGCGAAGAGCCGCGCGTAGGTGCCGGGCTTGCGGAGCTCGCCGAGCGTGGCGAGCCCCGCCGCGGCCGCCACGGGATTGCCGTTGAGCGTGCCGGCCTGGGCGACGAAGTCGGGCGAGCCTGCCAGGTCCGGGGACAGGTGCCGCATGATGTCCCGCCGCCCCGCCACGGCGGCCAGCGGGAAGCCCCCGCCGATGATCTTGCCCAGCGCGACGAGATCGGGCACCACGCCGTAGTACTCCTGCGCGCCGCCGTAGGCGAAGCGGAAGCCGGTCACGATCTCGTCGAAGACGAGCGGGATGTCGTGCCGCCGCGTGATCTCCCGGACGCCGTGGAGGAACTCCGGGCGGGGGGCGATGAGCCGCTGGAAGGGCTCCACGATCACCGCGGCGAGCTCCTGGCGGTGCGCGGCCACGATGGCATCGGTCTCGGCGAGGTCGTTGAACGGCGCCACCAGGACCTGGTCCTGGATCGCGTGGGGGATGCCGGCCGAGTCGGGCGTGGGGGCGGGGAAGGCCTTGGGGCTCCGCGGCTCCACGCTCATCAGGGAGTAGTCGTGGGTGCCGTGGAAGCCCCCCTCGAACTTCAGGATCTTGTCCCGCCGCGTGAAGGCGCGGGCCAGCCGGAGGGCGAAGAAGGTGGCCTCGCTCCCGGAGGAGGTGAAGCGGACCTGCTCGGCGCAGGGCACCGCGCGGCAGATCTCCTCGGCCAGCTCCAGCGCGGGCTCGCTGAGCTGGAAGTACGTGGTGCCCCGGCCCAGCTGCCGCTCCACGGCCGCCACGACGGCGGGGTGCGCATGCCCCAGCACCAGCGGCCCCGAGCCCAGGATGTAGTCGATGTACTCGCGACCCGAGACGTCGCGAAGACGCGGGCCCCGGGCCTCCCGCACGACGAAGGACAGCTCGCGCGGCACGGAGTAGCCGCCCAGCACCCCGCCGGGCAGCAGGCGGGCGGCCTTCTCGAGCAAGGCGTCTTCTTCGGGGCTTCGGCTCGTGGGTTGTGCCATCTGGCCTCGCGCGGGTGACGCAGTGGAAATTTTATACCTCAAGCCTCAGGCCTGGCGCAAGCGTCCTAACGCGGGCGCGCGCTCCACGCCGCGACGTTCTGCTCGATCTGCCGGCTGTGGCCCTCGAGGTGCTCGGCGTTATTCCGCAGCCAGTCCAGC
>Ga0154441_1154_pt1 | contig 20344 bp, 21 predicted proteins | sample RifGroC2_FD_115945 | JGI IMG/M metagenome (GOLD analysis project Ga0154441, IMG submission 115945) | Candidatus Rokubacteria bacterium GWC2_70_16 | reverse complement strand
TCGTGCTCCGTCCACGCTTGCCCGATTGGGGTGTTGTCTCGAGCGCTGTTGGCTCCTGACTTCGCTCCTGAGCCGGCCCACAATCCCCTCCATCCCAATCTTTCGATGGAGGTGTCCCACGAGTGCGCTCCGAGACCGCATGATCCGCGACATGACGGTGCGAGGGCTTTCCCCGCGCACGCACGAGGCGTACATCCGGCAGGTGGTGGGCCTGGCCCGCCACTACCGCCGGCCGCCCGACCAGCTCTCCGCCGACGAGGTCCAAGCGTACCTCGCGCACCTCGTCCAGGCGCGGAAGCGGGCGTGGAGCACGTGCGCCCAGGCGGCCCACGCCTTCCGCTTCCTGTACCACGTCACCCTCGGCCAGGAGCGGGCGCAGTTCCACGTCCCGGCCCCGCGGCAGCCCCAGAAGCTGCCCGAGATCCTCAGCCGCGAGGAGGTGTGGCGCGTCCTCAACGCCTGCGCCCGCGTGCGCGATCGCCTCCTGCTGGCCACGACCTACGCCGCGGGCCTGCGCGTGAGCGGGGTGGTGCATCTCAAGGTCTCGGACCTCGACGCCGACCGCATGACGGTGCGGATCGCGCAGGGCAAGGGGGGCATCGACCGCTACGTACCGCTCTCCCCCCGGTTGCTCACGGAGTGGCGGGTCTTCTGGCAGAGCAGTCCGCCGCGGCACTGGCTCTTCCCCAATCGGGCGGGGACGCGCCCGATCGAGATCACCGTCGCCCAGAAGGTCTACACGCTCACGAAGCTCCGCGCCGGGATCCGCAAGCAGGGCGGCATCCACGCCCTGCGCCACGCCTTCGCGACGCATCTGCTCGAGGCGGGGCGGGACGTCCACACCGTGCAACGCCTGCTGGGGCACCGGTACGTCACCTCCACGGTCCGGTACTTTCACCTGAGCCAGGGCCGCGTGCTGGCCACCCCATCCCCCCTGGACCTGCCGGAGCCGCCCGCCGCCTGAGCCATGGCGGCGGTGGCGCGGCCCAGCGCGGGTGCGGCCACCGAGCGCGGGAGCCGGGTCGAGCTGGCCGACATCGTCCGCGCCCACGGCGCGGCGTATCGGCGCACGCATGTCCTCGCCCGCGCTCAGGGCCGGGCCCTGCGCGCCATCGAGGTGTGCCGCACCGCCGTGCTCGGCGGCCACCGGGCCGTGTGCACCGCCTGCGGTGCTGAGCGCCTCACCTACAATTCCTGTCGCAACCGGCACTGCCCGAGGTGCCAGCGGGTGGCGACCGAGCGCTGGCTCACCGCGCGCCGCCGCGAGGTCCTGCCCATCCCGTACTTCCACGTCGTCTTCACGCTTCCTCACACCCTCAACCCGCTCGCCCAAAGCCATCCGCGCCTGATCTATCGGCTCCTGTTCCAGGCCGCGGCCACCACGCTCATGTGCTTCGGCCGCGACCCCCGCCATCTCGGCGGCGACATCGGCGGGACCGCCGTGCTTCACACCTGGGGGCAAACCCTCACGCAGCATGTGCACGTGCACTGCGTCGTGACCGGCGGAGCGCTCGCGCGGGAGGGAACCCGGTGGATGTCCGCGCGGCCCGGCTTCCTCTTCCCCGTCCCCGCCCTGACTAAGGTCTTCCGCGGCCGGTATCTCGCCGGCCTGCGGCGGGCCTTCGACCACGGCGACCTGCATCTCACCGGGGGCCTGGCCCGGCTCGCCGAGCCCGCGGCGTTTGCCGCCTAGCTCGATGAGCTCCGCGCCCAGGCTTGGGTCGTGTACTGCAAACCGCCTTTCGCCGGGCCCGAGCACGTGCTCGCCTATCTCGGCCGCTACACCCACCGCGTCGCGATCTCCAACGACCGGCTCGTCGCCGTCGCCGACGACCGCGTCCGCTTCCGGTGGCGCGACTATGCTGACGGCGATCGCGTCAAGATCATGGAGCTCGGCATCGACGAGTTCCTGCGCCGCTTCCTGCTCCACGTCGTGCCCAACGGCTTCGTCCGCATCCGCCACTTCGGCCTGCTCGCCAATCGTCGCCGGGCGGCGGCCCTCGCTCAGTGCCGCGCCCTGTTGGCTCAGCCCCCGCCGCCGGCCCCCCGAGCCCCCGGAGTCGGTTCGGACCCTCATGCTGCGCGTGACCGGGCTCGACATCGACCGCTGTCCGGTCTGCCAGCAAGGCCCGCTCCGCCGGCTCGACCGGCTGCCCCCGGCTCCCGCGGCCTGGGATACCTCGTGATCCCGCCGGGCCCGCTCCCTGAGGTCGCCGTCCGGGCCGCCAGGCGGGTACGCCGGTGCCCTCGTCTGCGTGGCCAGTCCTGCGTCGGCCGCCCAGCGCGCCACACGCGCTGGGGGGCCCCGGCGCGGGCCACCCTCACCGCCCCCCTCGGCGGCTGGCACTGGTCCCCCAGCGGCCCGGCTGCCTCTGGTTCCCCCTTCTAGTCGCCGCTGGCCCACGATAGAATCCCCGTACGCCATGCGCGCGAGGGGTTTAGTCCAACTGGTTTTTGTCCGCCATGCTCGACGCACGACGGATAAGAGCCTGAACGTTGAACGTTGGGCCTTTGACACGCCTCGCACGTAAGAATCCGGCACCGAACATTGACAATATGTAGCCACGGGGCTACATTGTCACATGCTTCAGATCCGCAAGACCGAGACGTTCGCCCAGTGGCTTGACGGACTGCGCGACGTTCGTGCGCGGGCACGGGTTCAGGTCAGGATCGAGCGCCTCGCCGCAGGTAACGCGGGTGATGTCGAGCCGGTCGGCGAGGGCGTCTCTGAATTGCGGATCGATTATGGACCCGGTTACCGGGTGTATTTCAAGAAGCACGGGCGCGAAGTGGTGATTCTTCTGGCGGGCGGCGACAAGCGCACACAGTCTGCCGACCTAAAGACTGCATTGCGCCTCGCACGCAACGTGTAGGAGTACATGATGCGCAAGACAAAGACTACTCGCTACGATGTCGCCGAACACCTTCGAACTCCTGAAGAAATGGCGGCATATCTGCAGGCTTGCCTTGATGAGGCAAAGGGTGACGCAGCATTCATCGCCAAGGCGCTGGGCGATATTGCACGCGCCAGGGGCATGGGGCAGGTGGCTCGTGACGCCGGCCTGTCCCGTGAAAGCCTTTACAAAGCGCTCTCCGGTGAACGCAGTCCCGACTTCGACACAATCCTCAAGGTGGTAAACGCCCTTGGGCTGCGATTGCACGCCGAGGCGGCTCATGGCTGATACAACGGCCCAACTGTAGGTGCAGCGGACGCCTATCGGCGCCGCTGACCATGACGATGGCGCGGACGCTTCGCGCCACGCCTGTGATTTTTCAGGAGCATTCCCCCACCCCCGGCGCGTCCTGACGGAAGCGCTTCGACGCTCGCGAGAAGTGGACCACCTATGCTCGGCAGGAGTGACCCAGGCGAGGAACAGTCTCGGGAGGGTGGATCAGGAACGGGATCGGGGACAGCGCGCGGTCACCGACCGATACTCACGAGACCTGGACCACACGTGGGCAGCCGGGCGGGACGACCCCAGGTCAGGGGGATGGCCACGACGCCGGACGTGGGCGCGGGCGTCGAGGGCGGAGTCTGCGGTCAGCCCTGGGGTTCGCGGAGGGACGGGCCGTCGATCTTGATGGTCGTGCACTGATGGCGCAGGCGACTGAGCAGGGCGGTGACCATGTGCTTGTTACCGAGGAAGTTCAACCAGTCATCGTAGTCCAGGTTGGTCTAAGTTATGCGGAATATGCCGCCCCTCCCCATACCGTGGGACTCACCAGCACCACCACCGACTCCTGGGGAGGGGACATGGACAGAGACGCGTGGACGCAGACCGACGAACAGGGGTCTCGATTGCGGTGCGCCGCTGGCCAGCGCTGGGGCACTGCCCTGAGGCGCTCGAGTGGCTGCGGGTGCAGGCCGATCTCGGGCTGGCGCCGCGGACGCTGGAGGCCTACAGTCGCGGCCTCGCCGACTACCTCGGGGTCTGCGCTCGTGAGGGGATCGACCCGCTGGGCGCCGGGCGCGCCGAGGTCGCGCGCTATGTGCGCGATCTCACCCGCCGGCCGCATCCGCGCGGCACGACGGTGGTGTCCATCGAGTCCGGCGCCGGCCTCGCCAATGCCACCCTCCAACAGCGTCTCGTCGTCGTCCGGCTGTTCTATGACCACTTGATCGAGGAGGGGCGCCGGGACACCAATCCGGTCGGGCGGGGTCGGTACACGCCCGGGCGGGCCTTCGGCGGGCACCGCGAGCGGGGGCTGATCCCGCGCTTCACCAAGCAACCCTGGATTCCCACCGAGGCCGAGTGGCAGCAGCTCCTGACGGTGGCCCGCCAGGCGCCCCTGCGGACGCGCCTGATGCTGGCCCTCGCCTATGACGCCGCCTTGCGACGGGAGGAGCTGTGCAGCCTCCAGACCGACGATCTCGATCCCGCGCACCGCACGCTGCGCGTGCGCGCCGAGACGACGAAGACGCGCCGAGGCCGGGTCGTGCCCTACTCGGAGGCCACCGGCATCCTGCTGCAGCAGTACCTGGCGTGGCGGCGGGAGCTCAGTCATGCCCGGGGCCTGCTCTTTCTGTCGGAGTCGCGGCGCAATCGCGCCCGGCCGATCACGCTGTGGACGTGGTCCAAGGTGGTCCGCGCCCTCGCCCTGCGGGCCGATGTCCCTCGGTTCAGCACCCATACGCTCCGCCACCTCTGCCTGACCGATCTGGCCCGGGCCGGCTGGGAGCTTCATGCCATCGCGCGCTTTGCCGGCCATCGCAACGTGGCCACCACCCTGCAGTACATCCACCTGTCGGGCCGGGAGCTCGCCGCGAAGTTCACCCACAGCATGGCGCACGTCCACGCGTCGCGCCGCGCGGCGCTGGCCGAGCTGGTCGGGGGCCAGGCATGAGGGCCACCCCCGTGGTCGCTCCCGCGCCCGTGCCGACGGCACGGGGAGGGCCCGATGGCCCCGAGCCGCCCTGGCAGTGGCCCGTCGACGTGACGGTCTACGACGGCTCGCCGCAGCTGACCGCGCCGGAGGCAAACGCGCTCGAACTCATCGGTGACGGCGTGCGCGCCTGGCCTCGTCTCGGGCGACACCAGCCCGCCTGGCAGGCGCTCACCCGCCTGGTCCGCCCGCTGGCCGACGTGCGCGCGCTGGTGGTCAGCGAGAGCCACCGCCAGCGCCGCTGCGCGGATGCCGCCGTCGCCGCCATCCTGCGCCAGTACGCGCACGAGGACTCCGCCTACTGGGCCTGGCCGCCGGCGACCTGGGTGCGGATCCTCGGCGCGACCCAAGCCGCCTTCCGCGCGGTGCATCCCCCCTGGGTCGATCGCCAGGTCCGCCATTACCTGATCGCCCTCCCCTATCTCCTCGGCTGCCTCACCGACCTGCGGCCCCTCGGAAACTACAAGCGGGTGGCGCTGGCCGAGAAAGTGTTTGGCCCGGCGCGGGTGCAGGCCACGGTGGCGCGGGTGGCCGGCGTGCTCTGCGGCTGGGGCTATCAGAATGCCCAGACGGGCCGGGCCTTCCCCCGGATCCTGTGCGAGACGCTCCTCCTCAATCGCAGCCCCCGGCTGCACGATCTCTCCCCTGCGCTCCTCGAGGATCTCCGCCGCACCGCCGGGCAGGAGAAACGCGGTCTGCTCTTCCAGCTGCAGCTCGCCCTGGCGACCCAGGGCGTGATGGAGCCGCCACCAGCCCCCGTCGTGGCGCGCCCCGCCGTGGAGGGCGTCCGGGCGAGCTGGCAGGCCTGGGTGCACCGCTGGGAGACCACGTCCACGCTCACCGCCACCTCGCGGCAGCACGTGCGGACCTGCCTCCTCAAAGCCGGCCGCTGGCTGGCCGCTGAGCATCCCAGCGTCCAGGAGCCGGCCGCCTGGACCCGCGAGGTGTGCGCCGCGTACGTCGCGGCCGTCGACCGCATGCGCCTCGGCGACTTCGCCCAGCGCCAGGCCCCGCTGCGCGGCCGCCTCGGCGATCCACTCTCGCCCCGCTCGAAGGAGGCCTACCTCGGCGCCCTGCGCCAGGCCTTTCGCGACGCGCAGGAGTGGGGCTGGATCCCGCGCCGCTTCGATCCGACGCGGGCGCTCGCCACGCCCCGCTCCGTCAAGGCCCTCATCGGCCCGGCGCCGCGCGTGATCGCCGCCGATGTCTGGGCGAAGTTGCTCTGGGCCGGGCTCCATCTCGAGGCGACCGATCTCGTGCCGAGCGCTCGGGTCGGCTACTGCTACCCGGTGGAGCTGGTGCGCGCCCTGGCCGTGACCTGGCTCTTCGCCGGCCTCCGCAGCGACGAGATCGCCGGGCTGCGCGTCGGCTGTGTGCGCTGGCACCCCGCTCCCGAGGGGGCCGCCTCCGTTCGCCAGAGCAAGAAGCGCCAGGAATGCGTTACGCTTGAAGCGGAGGCAGGGAGACGCATGCGAAACGAGTTCACCGCGGTAGTGGAACGGGATAGACGTTGGTACATCGCGTACTGCCCAGAGATTCCCGGCGCGAACGGCCAGGGCAAGACGAAGGCCGGCGCCCTGAAGAGCCTGAGCAATGCTATCGCGCTGATCCTTGAGGACAGGCGCAAGGAGGGCCTGCGAGGCATACCCACGACGGCCACCCGAGAGAAGGTCGTCGTCGGGTGAAGCGGGGCGACCTACTTCGCCACTTGAGGAAGCACGGATGTCACCTGAAGCGCGAAGGCCGGGCGCATTCCCTTTGGACCAATCCCGCGACGGGAGCTGTCGAGGCCGACCCAGGCACACCGAGATCTCGGATGTGCTGGCCCGGAAAATCTGCCGGGGCCTTTCCGTACCCGAGATTGTCCGGTGAGCCTGGCGAACAACATGCTAGAGCGGACCGGCCCAGAGGCGCCGGCCGCTCACCATGACTCTCCGGCGCACGGCGGAGGGCACCAAGAGGATGGAGGGGTTCATCCGTGAGGCTGCACGGTGGCGCAGGACCTGACCGGGATGTGTGCCCTTCGGGACGGCTCGTTGCGCGGCGACGAATGGAAGTGATGGGGGCCGGCCTTCGGTCGCAGCTGATACCGACGTTCGGCGGCGACTCGCGCCGCCGCCGGGCCTCGCCATGGGGCGGTTCGGGATGCCGAGGATCTCCGCGAAGGGGGAAACGGCGTCGGCACGATTCCCGACGGGCCGTGCACCTGACGCTGCGAGGGGCCGGATCCCGGCCGCCGACCGCGCAGGTACCGGGACGCCCCGCCTGTCGCCTGTCGGCGACGCTCCGGGAAGGGCACGGGGGATAGTCTCTGGGCGCGTCATTCGGGCCGTCTGATTCTCGGATCTCGCGGCGGGCGCTCCTGGGCGGAGGGTCTGGCGCGTTGGCGTCCGGAGCGCTCGGGGCATGCGCGCGTCACCTCGAGCCGCTCCCGCTTCCCTCTGCCGGCGAGCCCGGCCGCCCGCGGTGCGGCCTGCAGCCCGTCGGCTGGGCCGGGAGCGGGCGGCTTCCCGTCGTGGACTTCCACACGCATCTCCAGCGCCGCGTCTCCGCCGAGGACCTGGTAGGGCATATGGACGCGGCCGGAGTCCCGCGCATGGTCCTCATGCCGCTCTACTACGGCGACGGCCCCCGGGCGGTCAACGACGGCGAGGGCTCCGACGAGCAGGCGGCGGAGTACGCGCGGCGGTACCCGGAGCGCTTCGTGCCGTTCGTCGGTATGCAACGCCCCGACCTCCTGTCCGATGCGATCTGGTGGCACCCGACCACGCAGTCTCGGTGGCTCGTCCAACAGACCGACGCGAAGCTCCGGAGCGGGGAGTTTTTCGGAATGGGCGAGTTCATGTTGCGCTTCTGTCCATACACGACTCGCTTTGGCATCGTGGCGCCGTCAGACATGGACTACCCTGCCGATTCCTATCTCATGCGCACCTTCGCCGATCTTTCGGCGAGGCACCACGCCCCCATGGTGATCCACTGCGAGGCGGAGCCCAAGGCGACCGACGCGATGGTCCGGCTGCTCGAGAAGCACCCCGAGGCGATCGTGGTCTGGGCCCACAACTGCGGGCGGTCGAGCGCCCAGGCCATCCGCGCCCTGTTCACCCGGTTCCCGAACCTCTACGCCGACCTCGGGGGTATGGTCTACTCGGGTCCCGGGGCCGAGGCCTATGGGGGCTACTGGCCCCGGCGGACGCCCTGGATGCACTTGGTGGTGAACGATATGGGCACCCTCCTGCCCGAGATGAAGGCACTCCTGGAGGCTCGTAGCAACCGCTTCTTCGCCGGCACGGACGTCGCACACGCTCGGGGGTACGAGTTCTACTTCACGCATCTGCCCCGCTGGCGTTACGTGCTGTCTCAGCTCTCGGCGCAGGCAGCCCACAACATCGCTCTTGCGAATGCCACCCGGCTCTTCGGCTCCGCGCCGCGCTGATACGGACCGCCCCCCGGTCCGGCCCCGGCGCGCAGTTCGTGCCGTGCGTGCACTGCGTGGCGCTACGCTCCAGCCGGCTCGAGACCCTGCTGCCACCCGGCAACCGACTCATGCCACTCTCGCGGACCGATGTATAGTCTCTGCTACCTGTCCTGCCGCTTGGGTTGAGCCGAGTGGCGCCCAATCAGCGGTGGCAGCCGCCGGCGCATGCGCGCCGCGGCTGAATCTCAGCGTTGAGCCGCGGGACGGGCGGAGTCGGAGGACTCGGGAGACTTCGCATGCCAGACATCGAGCTGGCCAGGGGCTACATCCCCGGCGCCATCGGCCGCGTGGCCGAGCTGCATGGCACCTACTACCACGCGCACTGGGGATTCGGGCTGTTCTTCGAGGCGAAGGTGGCCACCGAGCTTGGGGAGTTTCTCGGGAGATACGACGACGCGCGTGACGGCTTCTGGCTCGCGTCCTCGGAGGGGCGCGTGGAAGGCTCCGTCACGATCGACGGGCTCCATGCGGAAGACGAGGGCGCCCATCTGCGGTGGTTCATCATGTCTGATGCCTTGCGCGGCAGAGGGGTGGGCAAGCGTCTCATCACCGCCGCGATCGACTTCTGTCGCAGCACTGGCTACGGGCGGGTCTACCTCTGGACCTTCGAGGGTCTCGGCGCGGCGAGGCATCTCTACGAGAGAGCCGGCTTCAGACTCGTCGAGCAACGCAGAGGAACTCAATGGGGCACGGCAGTGGACGAGCAGCGATTCGAGATCCGGCTGGCATAGAGACCCGGGGAGGGGACCCGTGATCCACACACCGATCTGTGACTTGCTGCGGATTCGGCATCCGATCGTGCTGGGGGGCATGGCCGGCGGCACCTCCGTGCCCCTCGTGGCGGCCGTCAGCAACGCGGGCGGCCTGGGGACGCTGGGGATCGCCCGCACCCCGGCCGAGCAGATTCCGAAGGACATCGACGCCATCCGCGAGGCGACCAGGGGGGCCTTCGGCGTCAACGTCCTGCTCTTCGTGGCGCGCGATCGCGTCATCGAGGCGGCCATCAACGCCCGTCCGCCGGTGTTCTCCGCCGCTTGGGCCCGGGCGGATCAGGATCTGCTGGCGCTCTTCGGCCGTGCGCACGAGGCGGGGAGCCAGGTGATGTACATGGCCGGCACGGTGCCGGAGGCGCTCCGTGCCAAGGCGGCGGGGGCGGACGTGATCGTGGCGCAGGGCACGGAGGGCGGGGGGCACGTGGGCTGGATGGCGAGCATGGCTGTCCTGCCGATGATCGTGGACGCGGTGGGCTCGACGCCCGTGGTGGCGGCCGGGGGCATCGCGGACGGACGCGGGCTGGCGGCCGCACTGGCGCTCGGTGCGCAGGGCGCCCTGCTGGGCACCCGCTTCCTGGCCACGAAGGAGTCCCCGCTGCACCCGAACTTCAAGCAGGCGGTGCTCGACAGCGACGGGCACGACACGGTGCTGACGGAGATCCCGGACATCGCGCGCGCCAACGTCTGGCCCGGCGCCATGGCGCGCAGCCGGCGCAATGCCTTCATCGAGCGCTGGGCGGGCCGGGAGTGGGAGCTGCGCGCGCGGCAGCCGGAGGCGGCCGCCGCCCTGCAACGGGCCCTGGAGGAAGGGGATGCGGACAACGCCTCTTTGCTCTTCGGCCAGGACGCCGGGCTGATCCACGACATCCCGCCCGCGGGCGAGCTCGTGGAGCGCATCGTGGCCGAAGCGGAAGCCCTCCTGAAGGATCGCCTGCCCGGGCTCGTGCGGGTGGGCTGAGCGGCATCCGGCGCGAGACCCGGATGGCGCGGTCGAAGGCCGGCGGGGGCCTGCCATGAGGAGACAGGTCGCGATGTGGCTCCTGGTCGCGGCGTGCGCCGCGTGCGCGCCGGCGCTGCGGGATGTGAAGCGGGAGCTGTCGGCGGCGGATCCCGGCCGCCTCTGGCTGGCGAGCGCCGAGAGCCTGGTTCGCACTCCCGACGGGTTCCGGTTCGTGGCGGGGGATCCCGTGGTCGTGTCGGGAGAGCTGGAGCTGCCGTCCGGGGCCGGGCCGTTCCCCGCCGTGATCCTGGCGCATGGCTGCAATGGCGCTGGAAACGCCGAGGCCGGATGGGCGACAGTCCTCCGGGAGTGGGGATACGCGACCTTGGTGCTCGATAGCTTTCGAGGCCGGGGGCTCACCGAGGTGTGCACGAACTCGAGAACGCTCACGGGCACGCAGCGGATCCCCGATGCGTACGGGGCCCTCCGCATCCTGGTCACGCATCCGGGAATCGACCCGCGGCGAGTGGCGTTGATGGGCTTCTCCCACGGCGGCGTCCTCACGCTGGGCGCCTCGACCGTGTGGGCCAGGGAAACCTATGCCCCTGCCGGCAGGCACGCGTTCCGCGCCTTCCTGCCCTTCTACCCCTCCTGCAACACGGCGTATCCCGAGCGGGAGCGCGTCTCGGCGCCCCTCCGGATACATACCGGCGAGCTCGACGACTGGACGCCTGCCGGTCCCTGCGTCCGGCTGGTGGAGGCGCTCAGGGCCTCGGGGCAGGACGTCACGATCACGGTGTATCCGGGAGCCCATCACAGCTTCGACAGCATCGGTCGCTCCCTTCGGCGCCTCCCGAACGTGGACAACGGCGCCGGCTGCACCTTCACGATCGGGAGCATCCTCGGGCCTTTCCCTCGGCTGAGCGAGACTGTGCGCTGTGTCCGGAAAGGGGCCACGATCGCGTGGAATCCCGACGCCACCGAGCAGGCCCGGGGAAACGTGCGAGCCCAGCTCGCCGAGCTTCTGAGGTAGCCCCCCCCCGGCGCGCTCTCGCGCGTGGGCGACCCGCGGGCAGGAGAGTGGCCATGTCGACGCCGACCCGACGGCAGTTTCTCCGGGCGCTCTCCGCGCTGGCGGCGGGGGGCTGCGCGCCGGCCGCCCGGCCAGCCGCGCCGGCCCCCACCGGCCTGCCGCTGCCGACGCCCGGCTTCGGGTTCCAGCTCACCCGCGACTGGGGCCGCCGCCCCGAGCGGGTGAGCCACGACGTCCGGCCTGCGGTTGTCGGCACCGCGCATGCGCCTGACCCGCTGGCGCTGGATCCGGCACGCCTGGTCCGCGAGGCGGTGGAGCGGGCCGGAGGCCTCGAGCGGGTCGTGCGCCCCGGGGACCGGGTGGTGCTCAAGCTCAATCTCGTGAGCGCGATGCGCAGCGGCACCGGGTTCACGACCGACGTCCGTGTCGCCGAGGCCGTCGCGAAGCTCGTCCTCGACGCGGGCGCGCGCGAGGTCGTCTTCGCGGAGGGCTCGTCGGTGGCGCCGGGTCCGCCGGCTCGCTACCGCCCCGAGGCCACGCACCTGGCTTTCGACCGGGCGGGGATCCGCGACCTGGCCCGGCGGCTCGGCGCCGGGCTGCTCGATTTGAACCAGGCTGGCAGCAGGCCGGGAGAGCGGGACCTGGCGCGCGAGGTCCGGCTGCCGCACGGCCTGCAGCGGCGCGCGTACTGGCTCTCGAAGGCCTTTCTCGACGCCGACCGCGTGATCTCGGTACCTGTGCTCAAGAACCACGAGTACGCGGGAGTCACGCTGGCGCTGAAGAACTGGATCGGCGTGGCGCCGGCCGACGTCTACCAGGTGGCGGGGGCGCGGGTCGGCAAGTGGGGCCTTGACCACCAGATGCGCCCGCTCGCCGGCCACATCGTGGACCTGGTCATGGCCCGCCCGCCGGACTACGCCGTGATCGACGCGCTCGTTGGGATCAACTCGGGCGTCCGCGCGTACCCCTTCCGCCCGGGGCCGGGCGGCCCCATGCGGGCCATCCTCGCCGGACCTGACCCCGTGGCGGTGGACGCCGTCGCGTGCCTCGCCATGACGTACGATCCCGCGACCATCGGGCACCTCGTTCTTGCGGAGGCCGTCGGGCTCGGCGTCGCCGATCCGGCGAGGATCGCCGTTCGCGGGGCCGGCATCCAGCCGTTCCGCCAGGAGTACGCCACCCCGGTCAACGGCATGTACGTGCCGGGACGCTGGTCAGGCCGGACGTGAAGGCCTGCGGGGCTGTCCTCGCCACGGCGCTCGCGCTGGGCGCCTGCGCCTCGGCGGCGCCGGGGCTCTACGATTCCGCGCCTCTCGACGACCCCGTCCTCGGACCGTGTGCGTGGACCGGGCGCATCACGGGGCGCTTCGTCTACCAGGAGAGCGCCCTCATCCGCGCCTACTTCGAGCCGGCGAACCTCGGGGCGTATCGGGTTGCGGTCCGGGCGCCCTTCACGATGCCGGAGCGGCCGCTCATCCGCGTGAGCGTCCTCGACTTCTACGAGATGGTCAATGGCCCCGCGTACCGCGAGTCCGAGGTCTCCGTGCTCGCGCTCCACGAGGGGCAGCCGGGCTGGCTCGTGCTGACGATGCCCGTGACCGACGGCGATTCCTGTGGAGGCGGGCGGGCGGCATGGGGGTATCCCAAGGTCGTGCGGCGGGTCACGCTCGACCGGAGCGCTGATCGGTACGTGGGCACCTCGTACGCCCCGGGGGGGCACGCCCCCGAGTTCGCCCTGACACTGGACGCGGGCGAGCCGGACGCGGCGGCCCGGGATCTCCTCCGCTTCGTCCACGCCTTCCCGAATCTCACGCTGAGGCAGGGAGGTGTCATGCAGTTCGGAGGCCTCCGCCAGCCGGTGGAGGAGCTCGCGCGCGCCGCGCCTGGGGCATGGACCGTGCGCCTCGGTCAGGCGCGCCTCGCGTACCCGCCAGAACGGGACAACCTGCTCCACAGGCTCGGGGTGGGGCGCCCGCTCGCCGGGTACTGGAGCCGGCTGCGCGCGAGCTACTCGATCACGCCGCGTTAGCAATGTGCTGATGATCGACTACGCGAGGTTTCTCTGGGGTGGCCTCCCATTTTTTTGGCTTGCCCCCGCGGGGAAGCTTGCGCTATCCTGCCCGCAGTCTGTTGTGGGCCAGGAGAGACGAGACCACTTGATGTTGGAGGTGACCATGCCGGGGAAGGTGGCGCAGGAGAGCGTGGAGGCCAGGCCGGGCCGGCCGGGTCCCAGTGTGCTGGTGGTGGACGACGAGCCGGCGATCGCCTCTCTCCTGGCGGACCTCTTGGAGCTGGATGGCTACCGGGTTGCGACGGCGCCGAACGGGCTGGCGGCGCTGGACAGGCTCCGCGCCGGCGGCTTCGACGCCATCCTGAGCGACGTGCGCATGCCGGGACTCGATGGGCCGGGCCTCTACCGAGAGGTGGAGCGGCTCGACCCCGCCCTCGCCCACCGCATGGTGTTCGTGACCGGCAACGTGCTCACCGAGGACACGGCCGACTTCTTCGCGGCCACCGGCGCCCCATGCCTCCGCAAGCCCTTCGCGCGGGGTGACGTCCAGCGGGCGCTCCAGCAGGTCCTGGCCCCCGCGCGCTGACTCGCCGCCGCTGACCCCGCCAGGGGGCGCGGCGCCCGGACCCGGGGCCGGGGAGGCCGGCGCAGTAGACTTCTCCCATGGACCTCGCGGACCCGATCCTCCGTTACGCCCCTCCAGCGCCGGTCCGCACCGAGTACCGCGTCGGCCTCTGCGCCTGGCAGGACCGGAGCATGATCGAGCGCGGAAGCTTCTATCCCCAGAAGACCATGACGGCCGAGGAGCGGCTGTGGTGGTACTCGCGCTTTTTCGACTCGGTGGAGGTCAACTCCACCTTCTACGCGCCGCTCTCAGCGCGCAACGCCGTGCTCTGGACACAGCGCACGCCCCCCGGCTTCCTCTTCGGCGTGAAGGCCTATGCCCTCCTAACGGGGCACCATCTGGACGCCGACCGGCTGCCCGAGCCGCTCGGCGCCATGCTGCCGGCCACGGCGCGGCCCACGGCGCGGGGCCAGATCGACAATCGCCTCTTCCCCGCCGAGGCGCGCCAATGGGCCTTCGCGACCTTCAGGGAGGCGCTCCAGCCGCTCCAGGAGGCGGGCAAGCTCGCCTACGTGCTCTTCCAGATGGCGCCCTGGGTGCGCTACGGGCCCGAGGCGCTTGCCTACCTCGAGGGTCTGCCGGAGCGACTGCCGGGGACGACCATTGCCGTCGAGTTCCGGGATGCCTCCTGGCTTCCGGCCCACACCGGCGAGGTGCTCCAGCGGCTGGCGCGGGCGGGTCTCGCCTATGTGTCGGTGGACGCCCCCCGGACGCGGGCCGGCGTCGCCACGACGGTGGCGCTCACCGCGCCCGTGGCGGTGCTGCGCCTTCACGGCAGGAACGTGGAGGGCTTCCTCAAGCAGCTCTCCGGGCAATCGCCCTCGGTGGCCGAGAAGTACGGCTATCTCTACAGCGAGGAGGAGCTCAGGGAGATCGTGGCCCGGGGCCGGGGGCTCGAGGGGCATGCCCGCCGCGTCCACTTCCAACTCAACAATAACCTCGAGGATGCCCCCGCCATCAACGGCATCCAGATCAAGGAGCTGCTGGACCAGCCCGTGCCGGACCGCGAGGGGGTCCTGGCCGAGTGGCGGGAGCGCAGGCGGCAGCAGCGATCGCGCCCCCCGGCGGCCGGGCCGAGCGGGGAATGCTAGAATGACGGGCAGCCCCAGAACCGCGCGGAGGAGTGCCAGGTGCCGATCTACGAGTACGAATGCCACGGCTGTCGCCGCCGGGTGAGCCTGCTGGTACTCTCGCCGTCCACGGCCGCCCCCCCTGTCTGCCCCCGCTGCGGCAGCGCCCAGCTGTCCCGCCTCATGTCACGCTTCGCCACGGTCAAGTCCGAGGACGCTCGGCTCGACTCCCTCGCCGATCCCTCGCAGTACGGCGATCTCGACGAGAACGACCCGCGCAGCGTGGCCCGCTTCATGAAGCGCATGGGTCAGGAGATGGGCGAGGACATGGGGGAGGACGTGGAGGCGGCCATGGAGGAGGCCATGGCCGAGGGCGACGAGGGCGGCGGCGGGACCGGGGGCGGGGGCCTGGAAGGCGAGGGCCCGGAGGGCGGAGGCGATGATTCCGATCTGTAGCAGGATGCGGAACAACCCCGCATGAAGGTCGAGTCCCTCTCCGGCTTCGACGGGCTGGAAGCCGCTGGGTGGAACGCCCTCGTCGCGGGCTCCTCGCTCCCCTCGGTATTCCTCAGCTGGCAGTGGCAGACGGCCTGGGCCCGCGCCTTCCTCGCGGGCCGGGCGCTCGGGCTCCTCGCCGTCTCCGAGGACAGCGGCGCCCTGGTCGGCCTCCTGCCGCTCTATGAAGAAGCCGCGGGCCCGCTCATGCGCCTCGTCGGCGGCGTGGATGTCTCCGACTACCTGGACTTGATCGCGCCGGCCGGGCGCGAGGAGGAGATCTGGGGGGCGCTCCTCGAGCACCGGGCGGCGGCCGCGGGCGAGTGGGACCTGCACGGGATCCGGGCGGCCTCGCCGACGCTCGCGCTGCTGCCGGCGTTGGCGCCGCCCTACGGGCTCGGGGCCCGGATCGAGCGGGAGGAGCGCTGCCCGGTCCTCGCGCTGCCGCCGACCTGGGAGGCCTACCTCGCGCGGCTGTCGGGCAAGGACCGCCACGAGCTGCGGCGGAAGATGCGCCGCCTCGAGGCCGAGTTGCCCGGGACCAAGACCCGCAGCCTGGCCGGTCCCGACGGGTGGGATGGGGCCATGACCGAGTTCCTCCGTCTCCACCGGCTGTCGCGCGCCGGCAAGGCGCGCTTCATGGACGAGACGATGGAGGGCTTCTTCCGCGACGCGCTCCGGGCGCTGGCGGAGGCGGGCTGGGCGCGGCTCTGGTTCCTCGACTCTGACGGCGCCCCCATCGCCGCCTTCCTCTGCCTCGAGTACGGCGGGACAGTCGGCCTCTACAACTCGGGCTTCGATCCGACCCGGGCCCGCCTGGCGCCGGGCATCGTGCTGCTGGGGCACGTGATCCGGGACGCCATCGAGCGCGGCATCGCCGTCTTCGACTTCCTGCGCGGCGAGGAGCCCTACAAGTACGCCTTCGGGCCGGCGCCCACCGATCTCTTCCAGGTCCGGGTGGCGCCGTGACGCTCCGGGTCGCCATCCTGTCCGTGCACACCTGCCCGCTGGCGGCCCTCGGCGGGAAGGAGACGGGAGGGATGAACGTCTACGTGCGCGCGACGGCCCGGGAGCTGGGGCGGATGGGCGTCCACGTGGACGTGTTCACCCGGTCGCAGAACCCGGGCATCCGCCGCGTGGTGGAGCTGGGAGAGGGCGCCCGCGTGATCCACCTGCCTGCAGGGCCCCAGGCGCCCATGCCGCGCGAGGTGGTGCACCGGCACCTGCCCCAGTTCGTGGCCGGCGTGGAAGCGCACCGCCGGGCCGAGGGGCTCGAGTACGATCTGATCCACGCCCACTACTGGCTCTCCGGGGTGGCCGGGCTCGCGCTCCGGGAGTCATGGGGCGTGCCGTTCGTCCAGATGTTCCACACGCTGGGCCGGCTCAAGAACTCCGTGGCGCGGACGGCGGCCGAGGTGGAGCCGGAGATCCGGCTCGTGGAGGAGCAGCGGGTCGTCCGCCTGGCGGACCGGATCGTCGCCGCCAACGTCGTGGAGCGCGCGCATCTCGCCTGGTACTACGGCGCCTCCACCGACCGCATCGCCGTCATCCCCTGTGGCGTGGACACCGAGCTGTTCCGGCCCCTGCCCCGGGGAGAGGCCAAGGCGCTCCTGGCGCTGCCGCCGGACCCGCTCCTGCTCTACGTCGGCCGGCTCCAGCCCATCAAGGGGCTCGAGACGCTGCTCGAGGCCATGACGGCGCTGGACGGGGCCGCCCGGCTCCTCATCGTGGGCGGGGATCAGGACGAGCCGGAGAACGGGCATGCCGACTACCTCAGGGAGCGTGTGAGCCTGCTCGGCCTGGGGGAGCGGGTGAGCTTCCTCGGCGCGCAGCCCCAGGAGCGGCTGCGCCTCTTCTACGCGGCGGCGGAGGCCACCGTCATGCCCTCCTACTACGAGTCCTTCGGCATGGTGGCGCTTGAGGCCATGGCCTGCGGCAGTCCCGTGATCGCCTCCCGGGTGGGCGGGCTCACGACCACGGTGCGCGACGGCGCCACCGGCTTCCTCGTGCCTGAGGGGGATGCGGCCGCGCTGGCCGAGCGCGCCGCCCTCCTCCTCGAGGACCCGCGGCGTCGCGAGCAGCTCGGGCGCGAGGCCCAGCGCTGGGCCGCCGAGCACCGCTGGCCCTGCGTCGCCGAGGCCGTCTGCCGCCTCTACTCCGCGCTCCGCCCCGGCGCCTCGTCCCATCTCGCCCGCGCCCGCTGCCGCTCCCGTCACAAGGGCTCCTAACATCCCCCCGTGCTAGACTCCCGCCCCATGGACGTCCTCCTCGAGGTGCGGGACCTCCAGACGCAGTTCTCCACCGGGGGCGGCGTGGTGCGCGCCGTGGACGGCGTCTCCTGGGACGTCCGGGCGGGGGAGACCGTGGCGCTCGTGGGGGAGTCCGGCTGCGGCAAGTCCGTGAGCGCGCTGTCGGTGATGCGGCTCGTGGCCGCGCCGGCCGGGCGCATCGTGGGCGGCGCGATCCTCTTCAAGGGGCGGGATCTCCTCGCGCTGTCCGACGAGGAGATGCGCCAGATCCGCGGGCGCGAGATCAGCATGATCTTCCAGGAGCCCATGACCTCGCTCAACCCGGTGCTCACCGTCGGCCGGCAGGTCACCGAGACCATGGAGATCCACCTGGGGATGACGCCGGCCCGGGCCCGCGGCCGGGCGGCGGAGATCCTCACCTTGGTGGGGATCTCCGACCCGGAGCGCCGGCTCGGCCAGTACCCGCACCAGTTCAGCGGCGGGATGCGCCAGCGGATCATGGTCGCCATGGCGCTGACTTGCAACCCCGCGCTCATCCTGGCCGACGAGCCGACGACAGCGCTCGACGTGACCATCCAGGCGCAGATCCTGGAGCTCCTGAAGGACCTCTCGCGCAAGCTCGGCGTGGCCATGCTCATGATCACCCACAACCTCGGCATCGTGGCCCGCTACGCGGACCGCGTCAACGTGATGTACGCCAGCCGGATCGTGGAGCGCGGCACGGCCCGGGAGATCTACGCCCACCCCCGCCACCCCTACACCCTCGGCCTGCTCCGCTCGGTGCCGCGGCTCGACGAGCCCAAGAAGGCCAAGCTGGCGCCCATCCCGGGCCAGCCCCCGGACCTCACGCGGCTGCCCCCCGGCTGCGCCTTCGCCCCGCGCTGCGCCTTCGTCATGGACCGCTGCCGGGCCGAGCGGCCCGAGCTGCAGAGCGTGGGGCCCGAGCACGTCTCGGCCTGCTGGGTGGCAGGGCAGCTGGGACAGGACGGGCGCGGATGAGCGACGTCATTCTCGAGGTCCGCGACCTGGTGAAGCACTTCCCGGTGGGCGGCGGCTTTTTCGGGGGCAAGCCCGCCCTGGTCAAGGCCGTGGACGGTGTGAGCTTCTCGATACGCCGGGGCGAGACTCTCGGGCTCGTGGGCGAGTCGGGCTGCGGGAAGACCACCGCGGGCCGCTGCATCCTCCAGCTCGAGACGCCCACCAGCGGCCAGATCATCTTCGAGGGGCAGGACCTGACCGGGCTCACGCACCAGGAGCTCAGGAAGGTCCGCCGTCGCATGCAGGTTATCTTCCAGGACCCGTACAGCTCCCTCAACCCGCGGATGACCGTGGGGCAGATCATCGCCGAGCCCCTGGCCGTCCACGGGATCGTCCCCGAGCGCTGGACGCGGAAGGCGCGGGTGACCCAGCTCCTGTCGCATGCCGGGCTCCTGCCGGCCATGGCCGACCGCTACCCCCACGAGCTGTCGGGCGGGCAGCGGCAGCGGGTCGGCGTCGCGCGTGCGCTGGCCATGGAGCCGAGCCTCATCATCTGCGACGAGCCGGTGTCGGCCCTCGATGTCTCGATCCAGGCCCAGATCATCAACCTGCTGGAAGAGCTGCAGGCCGAGTTCGGGCTCACGTACCTCTTCGTGGCCCATGACCTCTCGGTGGTGCGGCACATCTCCGATCGCGTGGCCGTCATGTATCTCGGCAAGATCGCGGAGATCACCGATCGGAAGTCGCTCTACGAGAACCCCCAGCACCCGTACACCAAGGCGCTCCTCTCGGCCGTCCCGATCCCGGATCCCGCGGTGGAGGCGGGCCGGGAGCGGGTGGTCCTCGGCGGCGAGGTGCCGAGCCCCCTCAACCCCCCACCGGGCTGCGTCTTCCACCCCCGCTGCCCCATCGCCGTGGACGAGTGCCGGCGCCTCGTCCCCGAGCTCCGGGAGGTGCGGCCGGATCATCGGGCGGCATGCCTCCGGATCTGACGGAGCTCGCCTTGACAGGAGGCGGGGGGCTGGCTAAGGTACGGGCACCCGCGGGGACCGCTCCCGTCATCAGCGGGTTGAAGGTGCGCGTGGACGCAGCAGCCCTGGCCTCGCGGAGGTGGACGATGCGGCCTCTGGCGGTTCCGAGGTCCCTGGTCGTGCTGGCGGTGATCCTGCTGGGAGGAGCGCTCTCCAGCCGGCCGGCCTCCGCCCAGGAGACGCCGCGCCACGGCGGCGAGCTGGTCTTCGTGGTCCCCGGCGAGCCGCCGTCATACGACGCCCACCGGGAGAACACCTTGCAGTGCCACCGGATCATCCCGCACAGCAGGAAGGTGCGGGGCTGGACCATCACGCCGAGCCACTTCCTGAACAACCAGCTCGACACGGTGTGGCTGGCCGAGTAAGGACAACCCCCATGACAGCGAGGAGAGACTCATGAGACTGCGAACCCAGTGGATCCCGGTCGTGCTCGCGCTCACCCTCGGCCTGCTGGGACCGCTGGCCTCCCGCGACGCCTCGGCCCAGGACAAGCCGCGCTCCGGGGGCGAACTGATCTTCGTGGTGCCCTCCGAGCCGCCCTCCTACGACGCCCACCAGGAGGAGACCTTCGGCGTCATCCACCCGATGGCGCCGCACTACAGCACGCTGCTCCGGGTGGATCCCTTCGACAAGACCGGCACCAGGCCGGTGGGGGACCTGGCCGAGTCCTGGACCATCTCCAAGGACGGGCTCACGTACGCCTTCAAGCTGCGGCAGGGGGTCAAGTTCCACGACGGCAGCCTCATGACGTCGAAGGACGTGAAGGCCTCCTACGACAAG
>Ga0154441_1149_pt5 | contig 20669 bp, 21 predicted proteins | sample RifGroC2_FD_115945 | JGI IMG/M metagenome (GOLD analysis project Ga0154441, IMG submission 115945) | Candidatus Rokubacteria bacterium GWC2_70_16 | reverse complement strand
GTGGCGCGGGCACCCGGGCTGTCGCCCGCCCGCGCCTGCCGCCTCGCTCCGCTCGTCCTCGCCCGGTGGCGCGGGCACCCGGGCTGTCGCCCGCCCGCGCCTGCCGCCTCGCTCCGCTCGTCCTCGCCCTCAGAGGATCTCGAGCTGGACGTCGATTACGTAGCCCTCCACGTTGTCCTCGATGAAGTCCAGCGCCTTCGAGATGACCTCGTTGGCGTGGCGGGAGTCGGCAGAGACGCACGCGAGGGCCAGGGTGGCGCGCTGCCAGGAATCCTGGTGATCCACTTCGGCCACCGAGATCTCGAACCGGTGCCGGAGCTTCTCCTTCAGCCCCTTCAGCGCGTGCCGCTTGCCCTTCAGCGACCCCACGTCGGGCAGGTGGATCTCCACCGTGCCGACCGCGACGCGCGCGGCGGACATCTCAGAGCGTCCGCGCCACCTCTTCGGTGGTGAAGGCCTCGATGAGGTCTCCGGTCTGGACACTCTTGACGCCATCGACCCCGATGCCGCACTCGAGCCCCTGCAGGACCTCGCGGACATCGTCCTTGAAGCGCTTGAGCGAGCTCACCGTCCCCTCGCCCACGACGGTCTCGCCGCGCTTGACCCGCACGCGGGCGCCGCGCACCATCTTGCCCTCGGTCACCGCCGACCCGAAGATCAGGCCCACCTTGGTGATGGGGAACAGCTGGCGCACCTGAGCCCGCCCGAGGATCACCTCGCGGATCTCGGGGGCGAGCATGCCGGACAGCGCCGCTCGCACGTCGTTGATCACGTCGTAGATGACGTTGTAGCTCCGGAGATCCACGCCGTCAGCCTGCGCCTGCGAGGCGGCCTTGGGATCGGCCTTCACGTTGAACCCCAGGACGATGGCGTTGGAGGCGGAGGCCAGCATGACGTCGGACTCGTTCACCGCCCCCACGGACCCGTGGATGACCTTGAGCTTCACCTCGTCGGTGGAGAGCCGCTCGAGGGACTCCGTGAGGGCCTCCACCGAGCCCTGGACATCCGCCTTGAGGATGAGCCTGAGCTCCTTGACCTCGCCGGCTTCGATCTGCCTGTGCAGCTCCTCCAGCGTGATGCGTGCGGCACCCTTGCCCTTCAGGCGGTCCCGATCCGCCCGCACCGTGGCGATCTGGCGCGCCTTGCGCTCGTCGGCGACCACGAGCAGCGTGTCGCCCGCCTGGGGGACGCCCGAGAGCCCGAGCACCTCGACGGGGTCGGAGGGCCCCGCCTTCTGGACCTTCTTGCCGCGGTCGTTGAACATGGCCCGGACCCGGCCGGACCGAGAGCCCACGACGACGGCGTCGCCCTCCTTCAGCGTCCCCGCCTGGATCAGGGCGGTGGCCACGGGGCCGCGGCCGCGGTCGAGCCGGCCTTCCACGATGACCCCGCGGGCCGCGCGGTTCGGATTCGCCTTGAGCTCGAGAATGTCGGACTGCAGGGCCGTCATCTCCAGCAGCTGCGGGATGCCGTCGCCCTTCTTGGCCGAGGTGTGTACGAAGATCGTCTGTCCGCCCCACTCCTCGGGCACGAGCCCGAGGTTGGCGAGCTCTCGCTTGACCCGGTCGGGATCGGCGCCCGGCTTGTCGATCTTGTTCACGGCCACCAGGATGGGCACGTTCGCGGCCTTGGCGTGGTTCACCGCCTCGACCGTCTGGGGCATCACCCCATCGTCCGCAGCCACCACCAGGATGACGATGTCGGTGGCCTGGGCTCCGCGAGCCCGCATGGCGGTGAAGGCCTCGTGACCCGGTGTGTCGAGGAAGGTCACCTTCCCGTGAGAGGTCTCCACCTGGTAGGCGCCGATGTGCTGGGTGATCCCGCCATGCTCCTTCTCCGCCACCTTCGTGGTGCGGATGGCGTCCAGCAGGGATGTCTTGCCGTGGTCCACGTGGCCCATCACCGTGACGACCGGGGGCCGCGCAGCGAGCTGGCTCGGGTCGGTCTCCTCCTCCTCCAGGATCTCCCCTTCCAGCGACCGCACCTCCACATCGAAGCTGAACCTGTCGGCCACGAGCTTCGCGGCCGTGGGATCGAGGACCTCGTTGACGGTGGCCATCACGCCCAGCTCCAGCAACGCCTTGATCACCTCACCGGACTTCCGCCGCATCGCCGCGGCGAGCTCCCCCACCGTGACGGACTCGGGCAGCTTGATCAGCTCGCGCTTGATCTCCGCGGGCGGCTCGGGCTCGGCCGGAGGCGCGGCCGCCACCGGCACGGGCTCGACCTTGGCGGGCGCTGGCGTGGGGGCCGGGGCGGCCGGACGGGCCGGCGGTGCGGTCACCGCCTCCACCCCCGGGCGAGCCGGAACCGCGGGACGGGCGGGAGGCGTCGGCGCCGGCGGCCTCACGACCGGGGCCGCGGGCGCCGTGGCCGGCGTCAGCACCCTCGGCGGCGCAGCCGGCGGCTTCGGCACGGCCGGGGCGGCCGGAGCCACAGGGGCCGCCGCGGCAGGACGCACGGGCACGGCGGGAGCGGGCTTCGCCGCAGCCGGCTTGGGCGGCTGGACCTTCTGAGGCTCCATCCACAGCGGCTCGGCCTTCAGTGGCTCGACCTTCGGGCCCTCGATCCCGGTCGTCTCGGCGGGAGGAGCCGCCGCCGCAGAGACCGCGGCCATCGCCTCGGCTGCGGGGGCAAGCCCGGGAGCTGCCGGGGCCGGCCGGAAAATCGTGGCGGCTGGCTTGATCACCTCCGGAACCGGCTCCAACTCCACCTTGGAGCCCTTGGCGGCAGCCTTCCGAGCCGGCGGCTTCGCCGCGCGGAGGCCCGGAGCAGGCCGCTGAGGGCCAGGCTCGGCGGGAGCCGCGCCCTCCTCTCCCTCCGGCACGGGCTTCGGCTTGGCAGCGCGCTTGGGCTTGGCCTCGACGGGCAGCTCGCGCCCGCGACCGAGCTTGATGCGGAGCTCGTTGGCGGTGGCCGTATCGAGCGGGGTCATGGCCCGCTTTCCCTTGTGCCCCATCCCTTCGAGCGCCACGAGCAGATCCTTGCTCGTCACGCCGAGCTCCTTCGCGAGGTCAATGATCTTCACGCGTCCTGCCAAAGCCTGTCTCCCTCCTTGCCCCGGGTCACGTCACGTGCGGCAGCGCGCATCGCCGCCGGACTGTCAGCGGGCGGCTCGGTCGGCCGCTTGAACGCATGCCCGAGCCGGCCCTTGCTGAGCGCCTGCCTCAGGCACTCCTCCGTCGGGCACACATAGGCGCCGCGCCCCATGCCCGCTGCATCCGCCCGCACGCGCCCATCCGCGCCTCGAACCAGCCGGATGAGCATCCTCTTGGGTCGAACCTGCCGGCATCCGAGACAGGTCCGCTCCGGCCCTGCGCTCACCCGGCCGAGGCTCGCGGGGCATCCCTCCGCGCGTCCTCGTCTGCCGCGCCCGCCGCGCCCCCGTCGACGAGCGCCTGCCCCTCGGCCTGGCTGTCGAGCGCCTCGGCGCCGGCCGCGTCCCCGGCCTCGGAGGACGGCGGCGGGGCCGGATGCTGGGCGACCCACTCCGTGGCCGCCGCGAGCAGGCTGGCGGCCTTCTTCTCGCCGACCCCGGGCAAGGCCTCGAGAGCGCCGAGCCCCCCCCGCACGATGCGCGCAGGCGAGTAGAGGCCCGCCTCGGCGAGCCGCTCCACGAGTTGAGGACCCACCCCGGACAGCTCGGCGAGTGCCTCCCTGCCCTGGGCCCGCTCTTCCTCCTCGCGGCGCCGCTCCTCCTCCACCTCGCTCTCGCTCTTGATGTCCACCCTGAGGCCCGTGAGCTTGGCAGCCAGGCGGGCGTTCTGGCCCCGCTTGCCGATGGCCAGTGAGAGCTGGTTGTCCGGCACCACCACGAGGACCGAGCGGTGGTCGCCCTCCTCCTCGAGGTCGCCCACGGCCACCGACGCCACCTTGGCCGGGGAGAGGGCCCGGCCGACGAACGTGCCCGCATCGGGCGACCACTCCACGATGTCGATCTTCTCCCCGCGCAACTCACGACTGATGACCTGGATCCGGGTGCCGCGAAGCCCCACGCAGGCGCCGATGGGATCCACGTCGCGCTTGGTAGAGGCCACGGCCACCTTCGCCCGCTCGCCGGGCTCCCGCGCCGCTGCCCGCACCTGCACGATGCCCTCGGCGATCTCCGGGATCTCGGCCTCGAACAGCCGCGCCAGGAGCCCCGGGTGGGTCCGCGAGAGCATGATCTGCGGGCCCTTGGCCGTCTTCTTGACCTCCAGCACGTAGGCTCGCACCCGGTCCCCGGGGTTGTGGCGCTCCCCGGGAATCTGCTCACGCTCCGTGATCACGCCCTCGGCCTTCCCCAGCTCGACGATGACGTTGCGCTTCTCGATGCGGTGCACGACGCCGCGCACGATCTTGCCTTCCTTGTCGATGAACTCCGAGTAGATCGCGTCGCGCTCGGCGTCGCGGACCCGCTGGAGGATCACCTGCTTGGCCGTCTGCGCCGCGATGCGGCCGAACTCCTGGTGGGGCAGCTCGAGCTCCAGCTCGTCGTCCAGTCGCGCGTCGCTGTTCAGCCTCCGGGCCTCGGCCAGGCTGATCTCGAGCCTCGGGTCGGACACCTCCTCGACGACCTTCTTCCGGGCGAACACCTGGAGCGCGCCCGTCTGCCGATGCAGGTGCATGCGGACGTTGTCGGCGATGCCCATGGTCTTCTTCGACGCCGACAGCAGGGCGGACTCCAGCGCCTCGAAGAGGACCTCGGTCCCGATCCCCTTCTCGTTGCCGATCTGCTGGATCACGTAGATGAGCTCTTTGTTAATCATGGCCTCTGTTGCACCTGCCTGCCCGGGAACACGGGCACGAGACGCGCCTTGCTCACCAGGTGGCGCGGCAGCATGCTCGTCTCCCCGTGACCGCCTTCCACCGTCAGCTCGACGGCCGTGACCCCCACCAGCGTGCCGGAGAACTCGGTGCGCCCCCCGATGGGCTCGCGCACCCAGCACCGCACTTCCTTCCCGATGGCCCAGGCGAGCTCGCGGTCCTTCCGCAGCTCGCGGTCGAGCCCGGGCGAGGACACCTCCAGGTCGTACGGCTCCGGGATGAGTCCGGAGACATCCAGCACGTCCCCAGCCTCGTGGCTCAGACGCTGGCACTCGCCGACCGTGACACCCCCGGGCCTGTCCACGAACAACCTGAGCACCCACCGCCGGCCTTCCCTGCGCCACTCGGCGTCCACCAGAAACAGCCCGTGCGCCTGCACGACCGGGAGCACGACAGCCTCGATGCGCTCGAGACGGCCTGCCGGGTCGCTCACGCCCCATGCCCCCCAGGAAAACCTCAGAAAAAAAAGTGGGCTTCGCCCACTTTTCACGACACTTTAGCACACGCCGGGGCGCCCCCGCAAGGGCGCCCAGCCCGATCAGCCCCCCGCCACCTCCCCAGCCACCGTCCTGAGGGTCGCCAGCACCTCCGCGCGGGGCACCTTCCGCTCCCGTCGGGTGGCGCGCTCGCGGATCTCGACCAACCCTTCCCTGACGAACCCCTGCCCCACGGTGACCCGGATCGGGACGCCCAACAGGTCGGCATCCTTGAACTTCACACCGGCGCGCTCGTCGCGGTCGTCCAACAGGACCTCGAACCCCGCCGCCACAAGCTCGCGGTAGATGTCCTCGGCGGCCGCGGCCTGGACCGCCTCCCGGGAGGCCACGGGAATCAGGTGGACCTGGAAGGGCGCGATGTTCCACGGCCAGACGATGCCGTCGGCGTCATGGCGCTGCTCGACCGCCGCCGCGGCGATCCGCGCCGGCCCGATCCCGTAGGAGCCCATGACGATGGGGCGCTCCCGGCCGTGCTCGTCGAGATAGACGGCCCCGAGCGGGACGGAGTACTTGGTGCCCAGCTTGAAGATGTTGCCGACCTCGATGACCCGCTCCACCCGGAGCGCGGCGCCGCACGACGGGCATGCCTCTCCCGGCAGGACAGCCTGCAGGTCCGCCCACTCGCACTGGAAGTCGCGACCCGCCACGACGCCGGTGAGGTGATACCCCTCCCGGTTGGCGCCGGCCACGTACGATCCCTGCCGGAGCGACTCGTCGGCCACGATGCGAGTGACGCCGCTGACCTTGACAGGCCCGACGAAGCCCGCCGGCGCCCCCAGCTGCTCGTGCACCTCGCCGGCGTGGGCGGGACGGGCCTCCCCGCGGAGCGCGCGCGCCAGCTTGCGCTCGTGCAGCGCGTGGTCGCCCCGGACGAGGGCCAGCACCGGGCCCTCGGCGCCCACGAAGACCAGGGACTTGATCGTCAGCGCCGGCTCGATGCCCAGCAGCGCACAGACCTCGGCGATGGTCCGGGCCTCCGGCGTGGCCACCTCCCGCAGGGTCCATGCCGGCGCCGGCGCCGGCGCCGGGACCCCGCGGGCCAGCTCCACGTTGGCCGCGTAGCCGCAGGAATCGCAGAGCGCGACCTCGTCCTCGCCGGCCGCGCTCGGAGCCATGAACTCGTGGGAGCCCGAGCCGCCCATCATGCCCGGGTCCGAGTCCACGACGACGTACCGGACGCCGCAGCGGTCGAAAATGCGGCAGTAGGCGCCCTTGTGATCGTTGTAGGACTTGTCCAGCGCCACCTGGTCGGGATCGAGCGTGTAGGAGTCCTTCATGAGGAACTCGCGGGTCCGGAGCACCCCCGAGCGGGGCCGAGCCTCGTCGCGCTCCTTCGTCTGGATCTGGTACCAGACCTGGGGGAGATCCCTGTAGGAGCGGATCTCGCGCGCCGCGAGCCACGCCACGACCTCCTCGTGGGTCATGCCGAGACACATGTCCCGCTGGTTGCGGTCCTTGAGCCGGAACATCTCCCCGCCGATGGCCTCCCAGCGGCCCGACTGCTGCCAGATCTCCGCGGGCTGGAGCACCGGCATGGTCAGCTCCTGCCCCCCGATGGCGTTCATCTCCTGGCGGATGATGGCGGTGACCTTGTCCAGCACGCGCAGGCCGGCGGGCAGGTACACGTAGATGCCGGCGGCCAGCTGCCGCACCAGCCCCGCGCGCACCATGAGCCGGTGGCTGATGGCCTCGGCCTCCGCGGGATCTTCCCTGAGCGTGGGGATGAGCGATCGGTGCCAGCGCATCGAGGCTACCGGGCCTCCTGGCGCTTGTTGGGTCCCGCCACGCCGGGGGCGTAGACGAGCCGCGCGACGGGCTTGCCCCCGAGGATGTGGGACTCGAGGATCTCCGGGAGGTCAGTCTCCTGCACGCCCCCGTACCAGACGTTCTCGGGATAGACGACCAGCATGGGGCCGTGACCGCATTGCGAGAAGCACCCGGCCTTGTTGATCCTGACGTCCGTCCGCTTCCCCGCCGCGGCGGCGCCCGCGCGCAGGACCTGCACGTACCGCTCCACGTCGCCCTGGGTGGGGCAGGTCTCCCCGGACGTGCAGACGAACACGTGCCGCTCGTACTGTCCCACGGCCGCCCCTACTCGGCGGCGCGGCGCGCCGCGCGGCGCTCGGCCAGAAACCGGTCCACCTCCTCGCGCATGGCCGCCACGATCTCGGCCTCCGGCACCTTCCGGATCACCTGGCCCTCCCGGAAGATGAGTCCGATCCCACGCCCCCCCGCCACTCCGATATCGGCCGCGCGCGCTTCCCCGGGCCCGTTGACCTCGCACCCCATCACGGCGATGTGGATCTCCTCGTCGAGCCCCCTGAACTCCTCCTCCACCTGGCGCGCCAGGCTCACGAGGTCCACATCCGCGCGCCCGCACGACGGACAGGCCACGAAGGTGAGCCCACCCCGCCGCAGGCCCAGCGCCTTGAGGATGTCGATCCCGACCCGCACCTCGTCGGTCGGGTCGGCCGACAGGGAGACGCGGATGGTGTCGCCGATCCCCTCGGCCAGCAGCGTGCCGATGCCGATCGCGGACTTGATCGTGCCCACGCCCGGCGTCCCGGCCTCCGTCACCCCGAGGTGGAATGGGTACTCCACCTGGTCGGCCAGCAGCCGGTACGCCTCGATCATCATCGCCGGGTCGGAGGCCTTCAGCGAGATCTTCATCTCGGGGTAGTTGCAGTCCTCGAGGATGCGGATGTGGCGGAGGGCGGACTCCACGATGCCCTGGGCCGTGGGCCCGCCATGCCTGGCCAGGAGGTCCTTCTCGAGGGAGCCCCCGTTGACGCCGATGCGGATCGGGATCTTGCGCTCCTTGGCGGCGGCGACCACCTCCATCACGATGGGCGTGCCCCCGATGTTGCCGGGGTTGAGCCGCAGGCCGTCCACGCCCTGCGCGAGCGCCATGAGCGCGAGCCGGTAGTTGAAGTGGATGTCGGCCACGAGCGGGATGCGGATCTGCCGTCGGATCTCGCCCAGCTTCTCCGCCGCCTCCTTGACCGGCACGGCGCACCGGACGATGTCGCAGCCGGCGGCCTCCAGCGCCCAGATCTGCAGCAGCGTGGCCTCGACGTCGCGGGTGTCGGTCTTGGTCATGGACTGGACGGTGATGGGCGCCTCCCCCCCCACCCTGAGCGTCCCCAGCTGGATCTGCCGGGTCTTGCGCCGTTCGAACATGGACCGCGCTCCCCCCGCGCCGCCGGGCTCCGTCGACGCCCGGGCGGGACGCTCAGCGGAAGAACTTGAAGACATCGATGCGCGCCAGGTCGTTGTAGACCGCGAACACCATCAGGAGCATGAGCAGGGCGAAGCCCACCTGTTGCGCCACCTCCCGCTTGCGCAGCGACAGCGGGCGCCCCAGGACCGCCTCGCACGCGAAGAAGAACAGGTGTCCGCCGTCGAGCATGGGCACCGGCAGGAGGTTCAGCAGCGCCAGGTTGACGCTGATCACGGCGGTGAAGAAGGCCAGGCTCGGCAATCCCTGGCGCGCCTGCTCGCCGGCCGCCACCGCGATCTGGATCGGCCCGCCGATGTTGGAGCGATCGATCTGGCCCAGGACGATCTTGTAGAGACCCACCGCGGTGAGTGCGGTCACCTCTGCGGTGCGGCTCACGCCCTCCCAGACCGCCACGACGGGGTTGGAGCGCACGTGGACCCCCGTGGGCGCCGGGGAGATGCCGATGCGCCCGACCTCGACCTCCTTGCCGTCGGGGCCGCGGTCCTTGACGGCTGCGGGCACGACCGAGACCGCGAGGGCCTCCTGGCCGCGGCGCACCTCGAGACGGGTCGGCTGGCCCGCCCGCTTGTAGATCGTCTCCGCCAAGTCCTCCCAGGACAGGACGGGCTTCCCCTCGACGGCGGTCACCGTGTCACCCTGCTTGAGGCCGGCCTTGGCGGCCGGGTAGCCCGAGATCACCTCCCCGATGGTGGCGGGCGTGAAGGGGCGGGCCCCGAGGTCCCACGCCTCGCGCTCGTCCCCGAACACGTCCCGGACGGTGATGCGCGAGGGTGTCACCGTGACCGTCCGCTCGCCGCCGGGGCCCGAGACCGTGAGGCCCATGGGCCTCCCGCCTCCGTCCTGGACCGCGCGCAGCACCTCGTGCCAGTACTGCACGGGACGCCCGTCCACGGCCGCCAGGCGCTCGCCGAGCCTCAGCCCCGCCCGCGCGGCGGGCCCGTCCTCCGCCACTCGACCGAGCACCGCGGGGAGGACGGGTCGCCCGACCACCATGAACACCACGGCGAAGATCACCGCCGCCAGCACGAAGTTCATGCCGGGACCCGCGAACACGATCCCGAAGCGCGCGAGCAGCGGCTTGAGGTGGAAGGACTTGGCGGGATCGACAAGCTCCCCCTTGCCGCCCTCCAGCGGGTTCTCGTCGTCCCCCATCATCTTCACGTATCCGCCCATGGGGATGGCGGAGAGGCAGTACTCGGTCTCCTTGCCCTTGACGCGCCAGAGCACCGGGCCGAACCCGATGGAGAAGCGCTCCACACCCACGCCACAGAGCCTCGCCACGATGAAGTGACCGAGCTCGTGGATCAGGATCAGGAGCCCGATCACCACCACGAACGCCAGGATCGTCGTCACCCCCCGGCCCCTCCGTCGGCGACCGCCGCGTGGACGGCGGGCCCCCTGCCGGCGGGCAACCACTCCCCGACGCGGCGGCGGGTCTCGCCGTCCGCCTCGACGCACGCCTCGATGCTCGTGAGCTCCCGGCCCGGCACGCGCGAGAGCGCCTCCTCGATCAGCGCGGAGATCCGCGTGAACGGGAGGCGCCCGTCGAGGAAGGCGGCCACGGCCACCTCGTTGGCGGCATTCAGGATGGCCGGGGCGCAGTCGCCGTCCCGGAGCGCCCGGCGCGCCAGCCCCAGGCACGGGAAGCGCTCGAGGTCGGGCTCCTCGAAGGTCAGCGCTCCGCCGCGTGTGAGGTCGAGCCGCTCGGAGGCTCCGGGCAGACGGTTCGGGTAGGTCAGGGCGTAGAGGATGGGAATGCCCATGTCGGCGACCCCGAGCTGGGCGATCACCGAGCCGTCCACGTACTCCACCATCGAGTGGACGACGGACTGCGGGTGCACGATCACCTGCACCTGCTCCGGTGCGAGGTCGAAGAGCCACCGGGCCTCGATGACCTCGAGGCCCTTGTTCATGAGGGTGGCCGAGTCCACCGTGATCTTGGCGCCCATCTTCCACGTCGGGTGATTGAGGGCCTCCGCCACCGTCACGCGAGCCAGGTCGGCCTTCGGCAGCCGGCGGAAGGGCCCGCCCGAGGCGGTGAGCAGGATGCGGTGCACCTCGGAGCGGTTGTGCCCCGCGAGGCACTGGAAGATGGCGCTGTGCTCGGAGTCCACGGGCAGGAGCGGGACCCGCCGCTCCCGCGCCGCGCGCGTCATGAGGGGACCTGCCATCACGAGCGTTTCCTTGTTGGCCAGCGCGATGGCCTTGCCTGACTGGATGGCGGCCATGGTCGGCAGGAGCCCCGCCCCGCCCACGATGGCGGAGAGGACCACGTCGGCCTCCACCTGGGAGGCCAGCGTCACGAGCCCCGAGGGGCCCGAGAGGATCTCCGGGCGGGGCTGCGGCAGTGCGCGCGCCACTCGGTCCACGGCCCTGGCGTCGGTGAGCGCCAGGGCCCGCGGGCGGTGCTTCAGGCACAGGTCGGCGATCAGCTCGGGATTGGACCCGCGGGCCGCGAGCCCCTCCACGCGGAACTCCGTCGGGAACTGGTCCACGAGCTCGAGCGTGCGCCGGCCGATGGAGCCCGTCGCGCCCAGCACGATGACTCGCTTCATGCGCCCGGGAGCCTCACGTGGGCGACGTAGTAGAAGAGCACGGGGGCGTTGAAGAGCAGGCTGTCCACTCGGTCCAGCATGCCGCCATGCCCCGGGATGACATGCCCCGTGTCCTTGGTGCCGACGCTCCGCTTGAGGGCCGACTCCACGAGGTCGCCCAGCTGGCCGGCGACGCCGAGCAGCACGCCCACGGCCACGGCCTCGCGAAGCGTGAGCGCCCCGAAGAACCACGCCCTGGCCGCCGCCGCCGCCAGCACCGAGACCGCCAGCTGGGCCACGGCGCCCTCCACCGTCTTGTTGGGGCTGATCGCCGGGGCCAGCTTCCGCGTCCCCACGGCGGAGCCGACGAGGTAGGCGGCGGTCTCCCCGAGCCAGGTCACCCACACGAGCAGCAGCACCCATTCCGTGCCCGCCTCCAGATCCCGCAGCCAGAAGCCGTAGCCGAGCAACCAGTTCACGTAGCAGATACCGAACACGGTGACGGCCGCCGGCTCCCAGTCGATCCGGGCGCCGTCGCGTCCCCGGAGTGACGCGGTGAAGACGGCCAGGAGCACGGCGGTGAGCGCCAGCCGCTCGGACATGGGCAGGGCGAAGCTGGCGGTGACCAGCACGCCGCCCGCCAACCCGAGGATCCGGAAGGTGCGGACTCCCGCTCGCTCGAACATCCCGGTGAACTCCCACTGCCCCAGGGCCGAGACGAGCACGATCAGCACGCCGAAGAGCCACACGGGCCCGGCCACCACCACGGCCACGAACAGCGGGAGCAGGACGAGGGTGCTCAGGACGCGCTTGGCCAGGGCCGCCCGGCGCGTCTCGCCGGTTCCCCGCACCTCCGTCCGGAGCGGCAGGTCGTGCGCGCGACTCATCACACCCGACCGAAGCGCCGGTGGCGCCGCTGGAACTCGGCGACGGCCAGGTAGAGGTCGCGGGGGCCGAAATCGGGCCACAGCGTCGGGGTCACCCACAGCTCCGTGTAGGCGATCTGCCACAGGAGGAAGTTGGACACCCGCATCTCGCCGCTGGTGCGGATGAGGAGATCGGGGTCGGGCACCCCGTCGGTGTACAGCGCCCGCGAGAGCCGCGCCTCGTCGATCTCCTCGGGCCGGAGCGCTCCCGAGCGGACATCCTCGGCGAGCCGCCGGGCGGCATCCACCAGCTCGTCGCGCCCGCCGTAGTTCAGCGCCATCAGCAGGGTGAGCCCCGTGTTGGCAGCAGTCGCCTGCACCAGTCTGTCGATGGGCCGCCTCACCGCGGGAGGGACTCCGTTGGGACGCCCGATGACGCGGAAGCGGACGTTGCGGGCCATGAGCTCCGGGAGCTCCCGCCCGATGTTGCGCTCCAGGATGCTCATCAGGGTCGACACCTCGGCGACGGGGCGGTTCCAGTTCTCCGAGGAGAAGGCGTACAGCGTGAGGAACTGGATGCCGATCTCGCCCGCGGCGCGCACGACCTCGCGGACGACCTTGACGCCCTGGCGATGGCCCGCCACGCGGGGCAGGCCACGCCGCGTGGCCCAGCGGCCGTTGCCGTCCATGATGATCGCCACGTGGCGGGGGAGGGGGCGGGCCAGCACCTGCTCCCGGAGCTCCTTGTCGGCCAGAAGGGAGGGTTCCGCCGGGCGGGCGCCTGTGCCGGGGGTCAACGCCATGGCCCCCAAGTGTACCTGAGGGGCGGGCGCCCTTCCACGAAAATCAGGGCGAGAGCCGGAGCGGGCGCCCCGGGAGCGCGCCTAGATCGCCAGGATTTCCTGCTCCTTCTTCCTGGCCAGCTCGTCCACCTTGCCGGTGAACTTATCGGTGGTCTTCTGGATCAGGTCGTGGCCGCGCCGCTCCTCGTCCTGGGAGACCTTCTTGTCCTTGGCCAGCGCCTTGAGCTTGTCGTTGGCCTCGCGGCGCACGTTGCGGATCGCCACGCGCGCGTCCTCCGCCAGCTTGCCCACGGTCTTGGCGAGCTGCTTCCGGCGCTCCTCGGTGAGCGACGGCATGTTCAGCCGGATCACCTTGCCGTCGTTGGCCGGGGTGAGTCCGAGGTCGGACTTGAGAATGGCCCGCTCGATGGCGGTGATCTGCGAGGCGTCCCACGGCTGGATGACGAGCGTCTTGGGATCGGGGACGGACAGTGAGGCCACCTGGTTGACCGGGGTGAGCGTGCCGTAGGACTCCACCCGCAGCGCGTCCAGCAGGGCCGTGTTGGCCCGGCCGGTCCGGACTCCGGCGAACTCCCGGCCGAGGAGGTCCACCGCCGCCTGCATGCGGGCTTCCATGTCCTTGAGCAGCGCTTCGTGCATGGTCCGTCACCCCCGGGGAGACGTGAGATCGGCCGAGACGACCGAGCCCACCGGCTCGCCCATCACGATGCGGCGGATGTTCCCGCGGCGCGTGAGATCGAATACCACGATGGGAAGCTTGTTCTCCATGCACAGGGAGATGGCCGTGGTGTCCATCACCTGCAGCCCGCGGTTCAGCGCCTCGATGTAGGTCACGCGCGGGAGCCGCGCGGCGGACGGGTCCTTGGCCGGGTCGGCCGTGTAGATGCCGTCCACCTTGGTGGCCTTGAGGATCGCCTCGGCGCCGATCTCGATGGCCCGGAGCGCGCCCGCGGTGTCGGTGGTGAAGAAGGGATTGCCCGTCCCGGCCGCGAAGACCACGACCCGGCCCTTCTCCAGGTGCCGCATGGCGCGCCGGCGGATGTACGGCTCCGCCACGGCCCGCATCTCGATGGCGGAGAGGACCCGCGTGGGCACGCCCGCCTTCTCGATGGCGTCCTGGAGGGCCAGCGCGTTGATGACGGTGGCGAGCATCCCCATGTAGTCGCCGGTGGCGCGTTCGATCCCACCGGGAGAGCCGCCCACGCCGCGGAAGATGTTGCCGCCGCCGATGACCACTGCGACCTGCACCCCGAGGTCCACCACCTCGCGGATCTCCTCCGCAATCCGTCCGATGGTCTCGGGATCGATCCCGTATCCGCGCCCGCCCGCGAGCGCCTCGCCGGAGACCTTCAGGAGCACCCGGCGATAGGCGGGAGGCTGGGCTGGGGCGGCCACTACGCGCCCTCGCCCACCTGGAAACGCGCGAACCGCTTCACGACCACCCGCTCCTGCATCCGAGCGGTCGCCTGGTCCACGAGGTCCTTGACGCGGGTCTTGCCCGTGGCGTCCTTGATGAAGGGTTGATCGAGCAGGCACTGCTCGGTGTAGAACTTCTCGAGCTTGCCCTCCACGATCTTGTCGATGACCTGGGGCGGCTTCTTCTGGTCCGCCATCTGCTGGCGGTAGATCTCGCGCTCCTTCTCCACCACCTCGCCGGGCACCTGCTCGCGCGAGAGGTACGCCGGGCTCGCGGCCGCCACCTGCATGGCCACGTCCCGCACGAGCTGTTGGAACTCGTCCGTCCTGGCGACGAAGTCGGTCTCGCAGTTGATCTCGACCAGCACCCCGATCTTGCTCCCCGGGTGGATGTAGGAGGCCACGACCCCGTCGCGGGACTCGCGGTGGGCCTTCTTCGCAGCGTCGGCCAGACCCTTCTTGCGCAGGTGCTCCACGGCGCCCTGGAGATCCCCCTGCGAGGACTCCAGCGCCGCCTTGCAGTCCATCACCCCGGCCCCGGTGCGCTCCCGGAGCTCCTTGACCAGCGAAGCGTGCAATGCCATGAGGGCCGTTCTCCTTGTGCGCGTGGCAGCCGCGGCGCACGCGCTCAGGCGCCGGTCTCGGCCGGGGCGGCCATCTCCGCCTCGGTCACCACGGGCAGATCGGGGGCCGCGGGAGCCTCCTCCGCCTCCTCCTTCGCCAGGGTGCCGCGGCCCTCGTTGACGGCATCGGCCATCCGGGAGGTGATGAGCCGCACGGCGCGGATCGCGTCGTCGTTCCCCGGGATGGGGTAGTCGATGCCGGTCGGGTCGCAGTTGGTGTCCACGATGGCCACGATGGGGATGGCCAGCCGCTTGGCCTCCTCCACCGCGATGGTCTCCTTCTTGGGGTCGATGATGAAGATCGCCGAGGCGAGCCGCTCCATGTTCTTGATGCCGATCAGGGTCTTCTCGAGCTTCTCGCGCTCGCGCTCGAGCCCGAGGACCTCTTTCTTCGGCAGGCGCTCGTACTCCCCCGTCTCCTTCATCTCGTCGAGCTTCTTGAGCCGCGCGATGGACTTGCGGATGGTGGCGAAGTTCGTCAACGTGCCGCCCAGCCAGCGGTGGTTCACGTAGAACATCCCGCAGCGCGTGGCCTCCTCCAGCACGGCTTCCTGCGCCTGCTTCTTCGTCCCCACGAAGAGGACCGTGCCGCCGCCGGCGGCGAGATCCCGCATGAAGGCGTAGGCCTCACGGAACTTCTTGAGGGTCTTCTGCAGGTCGATGATGTAGATGCCGTTGCGCTCCCCGAAGATGTACTTCTGCATCTTGGGGTTCCAGCGCTTGGTCTGGTGGCCGAAGTGCACCCCGGCCTCGAGCAATTCCTTCATCGTCAGCGTGGCCATGGATCCCCTCTTTCCCTCGGTTGGCCTCCGATCCCGAGCGGCGCACGCCCCCTCCTCGGGGTCGCTGCAGCACTCCCCCGGCGGCTGGCAGCGCCGCCGGGGACCGAAGCTCGAGATCGTGCGTGGTTGCGGGCGGCCGGTGGGCCGCCCCCATGTCAGGTCGTGTACTTCGAGTTGATCCGAACGTACTCCTCCGACAGATCCGATGTCCAGACCCGCTCCTCGCCGCGCCCCAGACCCAGGTCGATGGCGACGGTGTACTGCCGCCGGCCCATGATCTCGCGGACCCGGTCCAGACGGGCGCCCCCGCGCAGCATGCCGCGCTCCGCGAGGGGCTCCTCGCCGATCCGGATGGCCAGGCGATCGGGCAGCACGCGGGCGGCGGACTTGCCCAGCGCCATCATGATCCGCCCCCAGTTGGGGTCGGCCCCGGCGAAGGCGGTCTTCACCAGCGGCGAGTTCGCCACGGCGCGCGCCGCCACCAGGGCCTCCCGTCGCGTCCGGGCGCCCCGGACGACGATCTCCACCAGCTTGGTGGCGCCTTCCCCGTCCTGGACGAGCATCAGGGCCAGCCGCTGGGTGATCGTCTCCAGCGCCTGGCGGAAGGGGCGAAGCCCCCGCGCGCCCCGCTCCAGCGGCGCGTTCTCGGCCAGACCATTGGCCAGCACAGCCACCGTGTCGCTGGTGGACTGGTCCCCGTCCACCGAGACCCGGTTGAGCGAGCGATCCACGGCGCGCCGGAGCGCCACGTGCAGCGCGTCGGCCGCGATCGCGGCGTCGGTGGCGAGGAAGCAGAACATCGTCGCCAGGTGCGGCTCGAGCATGCCCACCCCCTTGGCGATGCCCCCGATGGTGACGGGACGCCCCCCGACCTCGACGCGCAGGGCAGCCTCCTTGGGCACGGTGTCCGTGGTCATGATCGCCTCGGCGGCGCTGCGGCTGCCCTGGGGGGAGAGCGCCTTCACCAGCTTCGGCAAGCCGGCGCGGATCCGGTCCATCGGAAGAGGCTGCCCGATGACGCCCGTGGCGGCGATCAGGACCTGCTGCGGGGGCAGGTGGAGCAAGTCGCCGATGAGGCGGGTCATCTCGCGGGCGTCCTTGAGTCCCTGTTCGCCCGTGCAGACGTTGGAGCAGCCGCTGCTGGCCACGATGGCCTGGGCCTTCCGGCCGCGCACGTGCTCCTGCGACACGAGCACCGGCGCGCCCTTGACCTGGTTGGTGGTGAAGACCGCCGCGGCCCGCGCCGGCGCGGAGGAGTAGATCAGCGCCAGGTCCTTCTTCCCGCTGGGCTTGATGCCCGCGGCGACGCCGGACGCGAGGATGCCGGGGACGGCGGTGATCCCCCCGTCCAGCCACTGGATTTCTGGCATGCGGCTCGGGGGGCCCGTCAGGGGTAGACCGGGGGCGCTTCCAGACCGCTCCGCTCGTCCCACCCCATCATGATGTTCAGGCTCTGGACCCCGTTGGCGGAGCCGCCCTTGCCCAGGTTGTCGAGCGCGGAGAGGCAGACGGCGCGCGAGGTGCGCGGGTCCGCCACCACGGTGAGGTCGCAGAAGTTGGATCCGAGCACCCGCCGCGTGGTCGGCCGCTCTCCTTCGGGCAGCACCCGGACGAAGGGCTCGCCGGCGTAGAACTCCCGGTAGAGGGCCACCAGCTCGGCGGTGCTGGCCGGCTTCCCGAGGGGGACCGAGGCGGTCGTGAACAGCCCCCGGTTCAGCGGGATCAGATGCGGCGTGAAGCTCAGCACCACCGGCTGGCCGCAGAGCCCCGAGAGCTCCTGCTCCATCTCGGGCGTGTGGCGATGGGTGGCGATGCCGTAGGCCTGCACGTTCTCGTTGGCCTCGGTGTAGAGGTACATGGGATCCGTCTTGCGGCCCTGGGCCCCCGCGCCCGTGACCCCCGACTTGCCGTCCACGACGATGCCCTCGGGGCGCCCGAGCCCGCTCTTGAGCAGCGGGGCCGTCGCCAGGATGGCGCCCATGGGGTAGCAGCCGGGAGAGGCCACCAGGCCCGCCTGGGCGATGGCCTTGCGGTGCAGCTCGGGCAGCCCGTACACGGCCTCGGCAAGACCGGCGGCATCCACGTGGGGCGCCTTGTACCAGGTGGTGTAGAGGGAGGCGTCCCGCAGCCGGTAGTCGGCCGACAGATCGATGACGCGACGGCCGCGGCGCCGCAGCACGGGAACGGCCCGCTGCGACTCCATGTGCGGCAGCGCGAGGAAGACCACGTCGGCCTCGTCCGCGAGCCGCTCCGGGTCGACCTCCTGGAACACGAGAGAGGAGAGGCCCCGCAGATGGGGGAAGACGTGATCGAGTCGCTCGCCGGACAGCCGCTCCGAGGTGACGGCCGTGAGCTGGACCTTCGAGTGGACGCCGAGCAGGCGGAGGAGCTCCGCCCCCATGTACCCGCTGGCGCCCGCCACCGCGACCCGAAGCACCGGCCGGTCTCCGGGCTACCGCTTGGAGTACTGGAACTTGGACCGGGCGCCCGGCTGCCCGTACTTCTTCCGCTCCTTCATGCGCGGATCCCGGGTGAGCAACCCCGCGCGCTTCAGCGTCTGCCGGAGCTTGTCGTCGAACAGGAGCAGCGCCCGGGCGATGCCGTGGCGAACCGCGCCGGCCTGGCCGGTCGGGCCGCCGCCGCCCACGTTGACCGTGGCGTCGAACTGGCCCAGGGTGTTCGTCAGCTGGAGCGGCTGGCAGATGATCATCCGCAGCGTCTCGCGCGGGAAATAGTCCTCGAAGGGCCGGCGGTTGACCAAGATCGTGCCCACGCCCGGCCGGAGCCACACCCGGGCCACGGAGGTCTTCCGCCGCCCCGTTCCGTAATACGCCATCGTCTGAGCCATGTCCTCCCCTTACGAGGATGTCCGAGCGCTCCCGGGGAGCGGCTCGGGCTTCTGGGCCGAATGCGGATGCTCCGACCCTCGGTACACCTTGAGCTTCCGCGCCATGGCGCGGCCCAGCCGCCCCTTGGGGAGCATCCCCTGAACGGCCCACTCGATCACCCGCTCCGGGTGCGTCCTGAGCATCTTCTCGGCGCTCACCTCGCGCAGGCCGCCGATGTACCCGGTGTGCCAGCGGTAGACCTTGTCGGTGAGCTTGCGCCCGGTCAGGTGCACCTTCTCCGCGTTGATCACGACCACGTGGTCCCCGACGTCCAGGTGGGGCGCGAAGATCGGCTTGTGCTTGCCCCGGAGGATGGCGGCCACGCGCGAGGCCAGGCGGCCGAGCACCTTCCCCTCGGCGTCGACCACGTACCATTTTCGGTCGATTGCGTCTTCCTGCGGCATGACGGTCGGCATGTGTCCTCGTCCCTGTTTGGAGCTTCCCCGGTGACTCGCGCGCCAGAGCTCAGCAACACGTCATACTAAAAGGGCTTTCGCAGACTGTCAACCCTTTCGTCCCTGCGCCGGGCCGACGGTCTTTCCGGGCCACGGGCACAGCGTCCGGATCGGACAGGCGGGGCACGCCGGGTTGCGGGCGAGGCAGGCGCGCCTGCCGTGGATGATCAGCAGATGGGTCGCGCGGGTCCACTCCGCACGCGGGAAGACCCGGCACAGCTCCTCGTGTATCGTCTCGGCGTCGGTCCCTCGGGCCAGGCCGAGCCGCTGGGAGAGGCGCGAAACGTGGGTGTCCACGGCGAGAGCCGGGATGCCGAAGGCATTGCCCAGCACCACGTTCGCGGTCTTCCGGCCCACGCCCGGTAGCGCCGTGAGTGCCTCCACGGTGCACGGCACCTCGCCCCCATGGCGCTCGACGAGGACCTGGGCCATGCCCGTGATGGCCCTGGCCTTGGCCTTGTAGAAGCCGGTGGAGAAGATCTCGCGCTCCAGGGCCCCGGGCTCCACACGGGCCCAGTCCCTCGCCGCCCGGTAGCGCTTGAACAGCGACGCCGTCACCTGGTTGACGCGCTCGTCAGTGCACTGGGCCGAGAGGATGGTCGCCACCAGGAGCTCCAGCGGGGTGCTCCAGCGCAGCTCGATGCCTGCGTCCGGATAGGCCGCGTCGAGCCTGCTCAGGATGCCCCGGGCCCTTGCCTTCTTCTCTCGATCGGCTTCCGCCATCATCCCCTCCGCTCCTGCGGAGGGCTCCCGGCGGGGCCCTCCGATGAACCCACCTCGATGCGCCCGGGGAGGATACTCACGGGCGCCAGCAAGACCTTGACGGGCAGACGCCTGAGACGCGGGGCGGGATCCAGATGGCGCATCACCCAGCCCACCAGTGGTCCTGGCACCCCCATGCCTGCCACGCGCAGGGCCTCGGCCCGGAGCCCGAAGGGGCTCCCGTCCAGGCCAGGGGAGAGACGCACGCGGGCCGAGAGGGTGGGCCCCGCCCAGCCGAGCCTGACATCGGCCGACCCGTCCCCCAGTCGCAGGTCGACGCGGTTGAAGCGCTTCTGCGCCCGGAGAAAGTGGAGCAGATCGCTCTCGGTCACGGTCAGCCGCTCGGCGCTCAGCCCTTCGAGGTCCAGCATCTCGATCCGCCCGGTGTCGACGAGGCGCTGGGGATGGAAGAGAAGGCCCGCCAGCGACAGCCGGATATTGCGCAGCCGGAGCGCCGGGCGGTTCCGGGCGAACTCGCCCACGAGCGCCGAGTCGGCCTCGATGACGAGCCGATCCACCTCTCCGCGGAGGAGCGCCTCCGGCCGGTACTCGAGCGACACCGTGAGGCCCAGCACCTCGCGGGCGTGGTCGCCGAGGAAACCGGCTGCTGATTGATGCAGCCGCCGCGCCACCTCCTCGGCGCGGAGCCCCGCCACGGGCAGGAGCCGCCTCATCCTGACCATTCCGCGGCTGCCGTCCGGCAGCGGGAACTCGGTGATCACGGGGAAGGCCGCCGCCAGCCACGGGTCGCCGCCGCCGAAGGCGGCCATGATGCGGTCGGGCTTCTCAGACGCGAAGTCCGGTCCCTGATCCCCGGTCTTGAGGATCACGAACTGGACGCCGAGGGGGGAGCCGTCCCAGGCGCGTGTCAGCGTCAGCGGCAGTCGCTCGCGGACCGCAGCGTAGCGGAAGTTCGAGAGCGAGAAGTAGTTGTCATTGGGCACGACGGCCACCCTGGCCGGTCGGCCGCCGGCGGCGCGCAGAATCGCCTCCAGC
>Ga0154441_1220_pt2 | contig 21091 bp, 21 predicted proteins | sample RifGroC2_FD_115945 | JGI IMG/M metagenome (GOLD analysis project Ga0154441, IMG submission 115945) | Candidatus Rokubacteria bacterium GWC2_70_16 | reverse complement strand
CCGGTGGAACACGAAGGACGTCTCCATGAGCCCCAGGTGGCGTCCCACCGTCGCGGTGCCGAGCTTCGCGTCACGGGCCAGCTCCGAGCGCTTGAGGACCTGCGCCGTCCGGAGCGCGGCCAGGCGCAGGAGCTGGCGGAACGACACGAGGTCGGCGACGCGGGCGAGCTCGCGAACGTCCCGCTCCAGGTACGTCTGCTCGTACCCCCTGAACCAGAGGTCGGCATCTCGCGCCCGATCCAGGCACAAGGCCGGCATACCGCCACGAAGGACGTCCTCGTCGGCCAGCGGGGGGGCCTCCCGGTCTCGCGGCAAGCGAGGCGCCTCGAAGAAGCGCTTCAGGAATGGCTCCGCGCCGAGATGCCCCGCGGCCTCGCGCCGGGTGAACGGCCAGAGCGTCAGGTACACCGCCCTCCCGGCCAGGCTCTCGGTGATGGACCGGAGCAGCGCGAAGTTCGCCGAGCCGGACAGCAGGAAGCGCCCCGGTCGGCGATCGCGGTCCACCTCCCGCTTGATCGCCGTCAGTAGCTCGGGGCATTTCTGCGCCTCGTCGATCGTCGTCGGCTGCGCGCCGCGCACGAAGGCCGCCGGGTCTCTCCGGGCGGCCTCGAGCTGAGCGAACTCATCGAGGCTCACGTAGAGGCGCTGGCCGAGGCCGGGCTCGTGCTGCAGGAAGGTGCTCTTGCCAGCCTGCCGGAGGCCGGTGACCACCACCACCGGCATCTCCGCCAGCGCCGCGCGCGCGGCCGCTCCCAGCTCACGTCGACGGTAGCCTGTCACGATCACTGATATGATAGTGTCATAATGACGCTATGGCAAGCCGCATCATGACAGCCTCGAACTGGCGGGCCGGGGGCGGCGGGGCCGGGGCGCCCTTCAAGCCCCGGTTCCGCCGCCCGGACACGGCCGTTACTTGGGGACGACCTGGTAGAGGATGAAGCTGCGGACCGCCGCGGTCATCGGGTACGGCAGCTCGCCCCTGGGCCCGAACCACTTGTCGTAGAGCTCGAAGAACTTGCCTGACTCGATCCCCTCCATGAGCCCGTTGTTCACGACGGCCCGGAAGTCGGCGTCGCCCTTCCGCATCGCCATGCCGTAGGGCTCGTAGGAGTAGAAGTCGCCGACGATCTCCCAGTCGGCGGGGCTCTGCGCCTTGACCTTGAGCCCGGCGAGCTGGATGCCGTCGTTGGTGTAGGCGTCCACCTGGCCCTGCAGGAGCGCCTGGAAGGCCGCGGGCTGGTCCGGGAACTCGCGGAGCTGGGCCGTCGGCACCCGCTCGCGGATGATCCTGGCGTTGGTGGAGCCCTGCTGGGCGGCGATCCGCTTGCCGGCGATGTCGCCGATGCCCTTGATGGGGCTGCCCTTCTTGACGAGGAACTGGGCGCCCGTCACGAAGAACGTGAGGGTGAAGTCCACGCTGTCCCGCCGCGTCCGCGTGTCCGTCATCGTGCCCGCGATGAGGTCCACGGCGTTGGAGGAGAGCAGCGGGATGCGGGTCGGCGGGGTGGACTCCTTCTTCACGAGCTTGACCGGCTTGCCGATCTTCTTCGACACGGCCGGCACGATGAGCTGCTCCACGAGGTCGATGGAGAAGCCCGCCCACTCGTTCTTGGGGTTCACGTAGGCGAAGGGCGGCGAGCCCGTGCGGGTGCCGATCGTGAGCTCCCCCGTGCGGCTGATCTTCTCGAGCGTCGTCTCGGCCAGGGCCTGGGTCGCGGCCGCGGCCACGAGCACTGCGGCCAGGAACAGAACGAGCGCTTTCTTCATGACTGCCTCCTTAGTGCGAGAGGATCTTGGAGAGAAAGTCCTTGGTGCGGTCGGACCTGGGCGCGGCGAAGAACGCCTCCGGCGGCTGCACCTCCACCAGCCGCCCGCCATCCATGAAGACCACCCGATGCGCGACGCGGCGGGCAAAACCCATCTCGTGCGTCACCACCATCATGGTCATGCCCTCCCGCGCCAGGTCGGTCATGACCTCCAGCACCTCGTTGATCATCTCGGGGTCGAGCGCGGAGGTGGGCTCGTCGAAGAGCATGATGCGCGGCTGCATGGCCAGCGCCCGCGCGATGGCCACCCGCTGCTGCTGGCCCCCGGAGAGGTTGGCCGGGTAGTCATCGGCCTTGTCCGGGATGCGCACGCGCTCCAGCAGGTCGCGCGCGATCTTCTCCGCCTGGGCCGCCGGCAGCCCCTTCACCTTCACCGGCGCCAGCATGACGTTCTCGATGGCAGTCATGTGGGGGAAGAGGTTGAAGGACTGGAACACCATCCCCACCCCCGCCCGCAGCCGGGACAGGTTGACCCCGGGGGCCGTGATGGACTGGCCGTGGACGACGATCTCGCCCTGCTGGATCGGCTCGAGCCGGTTCACGCACCGGATGAGCGTGCTCTTCCCCGAGCCCGACGGCCCGCAGACGACCACGACCTCCCCCGCCTCGACCGTCAGAGCGATGTCGGCGAGGACGTGCAGCGGGCCGAACCACTTGCCGACGCCCCGGAACTCGATGGCGGCCGCCACGGCGCTACTCGATGACCACCAGGACATCGCCCGGGTTCACGGCCTGCCCCACCTGCACCCGGATCTCGCGGACCGTGCCCCGCACCGTCGCGTTGAACTCGTTCTCCATCTTCATCGCCTCGAGAATGATCAGGCCGTCGCCGGGCTCGACCGCCCGCCCCACCTCCACCTCGATATGCGTGACCCGCCCCGGCATCGGTGCCTTGAGGGTCTGGCCGCCGTGGACCGCGGCGCCGCCGCGCGTGCGGATGATGTAGCGCGTCTCCTCCTCCACCCGGATCCGGTACGTCTCGCCGTCCACCTGGACCACGAAGACCCCATCCTCCTCGCTCACGTCCGCCACCACCGACTCGCCGCCGATCAGGAGCGACCAGATGCCCTCGGCAGCGGGGCGGGCGTCCACCTCCAGCACCCGCCCCTCGAGGGCGACCTGGAACAGGCCGCCCTGCCCCGTCACCTCCACGGGCACGGTCTCGGCGTCGAGCTGCGCCTCGAACTTCATCGCCGTGGGGCGGAGATCACAGGGCTCTCCGGTGGGGACGGCCGGCCTGCGTCCACGGGCTCGGGCCCGCCGCGGGCGGCAGGGGTGCGCGCTTCCCCGCCTGCTCGTAGGCGGTGAGGGCCGCGGCGATGAGGGCGACGGTGCGTCGCCGGCCGGCCGCCTCCGCGCGATCCACGGACATGAGCCGCTCCATGAAGGATGTCGACAGGCGCCCCGCCACGAAGTCCGGGTGGCGCACGATGTGCTGCAGGACGGGGATGGTCGTGCGGACCCCGGCCACGTGGTACTCCCCCAGCGCCCGCGCCATCCGGGCGATGGCGGCGTCGCGATCGGGCCCCCAGACGACGAGCTTGGCCAGGAGCGTGTCGTAGAAGCGGGAGACGGTGCAGCCGGCATAGACGCCCGAGTCGTCGCGCACCCACGGGCCGCCCGGGGTGCGGAGGCTCGTGATGCGGCCCGGCGCCGGGATGAAGTTCGCGTACGGATCCTCGGCGTTGATGCGGCACTCGATGGCCCAGCCGCTCGAGGTCACGTCGTCCTGGGCGAAGCCGAGCTTCTCCCCCGCCGCGATCCGGAGCTGCTCCTTCACGAGGTCGCGCCCGGTGACGAGCTCGGTGACGGGGTGCTCGACCTGCAGCCGCGTGTTCATCTCGAGGAAGTAGAAGCGCCGGTCGCGGTCCACGAGGAACTCCACCGTCCCCGCGTTCACGTACGCCACGGCCGCCGCCAGGCGGCAGGCGGCCGCGCCCATCCGGCGCCGCATCTCCGGCGTGACGAAGGGCGACGGGCTCTCCTCGATGAGCTTCTGGTGCCGGCGCTGGATGGAGCACTCGCGCTCGCCGAGATGGACCACGTTGCCGTGGGTGTCGGCCAGGATCTGGATCTCGATGTGGCGCGGCTCCTCGACGACGCGCTCGATGTAGACGGAGGCATCCCCGAAGGCCGCGCCTGCCTCGGAGCGTGCCGCCCGCAGCGCCGCCGCCAGCTCGGCCGGGCTCCGCACGAGCCGCATCCCCTTGCCGCCCCCGCCCAGGGCGGGCTTGATCATCACGGGGTAACCCACCTCGGCGGCCACGCGGGCGGCCTCCCCGTCGTCGGCCACAGGGTGCTCGGTGCCCGGCACCACCGGGACCTTCATCGCGATGGCGGTGCGGCGCGCCGCCATCTTGTCCCCCATGGCGCGCATGGCCGCGGCCGGGGGCCCGACGAAAACGAGTCCCACCCCGGCGCAGGCCTCGGCGAAGGCCGCGTTCTCCGCCAGGAAGCCGTAGCCCGGATGGACGGCCTCGGCGCCCGTGGTGCGGGCCGCCGCCAGGATCTTGTCGACGGCGAGGTAGCTGTCGGCCGGCGCGGGCGGGCCCAGGTACACCGACTCGTCGGCCATCATGACGTGGAGCGCCTCGCGGTCGGCCGCCGAGTGGACGGCCACCGTGGCGATCCCCATCTCGCGGCAGGCCCGGATGACGCGGACCGCGATCTCGCCCCGGTTGGCGACGAGGACCTTCCCGAAGGGGGGGCTCACGCGCAGGAATGTTAGCAGGAGTGCCAGGAGCGGGCAACGCGGAACGGCCCCTCGACGGGCAGGCGCGCCGCTCAGGCCCCGTCGCGGAGGCGGAAGCGCTGGATCTTCCCGGTGGCGGTCTTCGGCAGCTCCGGCACGAGGTCCACCCAGCGCGGCGCCTTGTAGCCCGCGAGCCGCGCCCGGACCACCGCGGCGAGCTCCTGCGGGAGCCCGGCCGACGGGGCCACGCCGTCCTTCAGCACGCAGAAGGCGTGCGCCTTGGTGAGGCCGTCGGCATCCCGGCGCCCGATCACGGCCGCCTCCAGCACGGCGGGATGCTCGAGCAGGCAGCCCTCCACCTCGGCCGGCGAGACCCACAGGCCGCCGACCTTGAGCATGTCGTCGGAGCGCCCGCAGAAGTAGAAGTAGCCGTCGGAGTCCTCGTAGAGCATGTCGCCGGTCCTGAGCCACTCGCCCTGCATCGTCCGCTTCGTCTGCTCGTGCCGGTTCCAGTAGCCCGGCGCCGTGGAGTCGCCCTTGATCCAGAGCTGGCCCACGCTGCCCGGGAGGACAGGCCGCCCCTCGTCGTCCGTGAGCCTGGCCTCGAAGCCCGGGATGACCTGGCCGCAGGACCCCGCCCTGGCCCGCCCGGGCCGGTTGGCGATGAAGTCGTGCAGGGCCTCCGTCGAGCCCACCACGTCCAGCAGCTCATGCCCGAAGCGCTCGCGCCAGGCGTGGAAGAGGGCCGGCGGCAGGGCCTCGCCCGAGGAGACGCAGAGCCGGAGCGACGAGAGGTCGAAGCGCGCCGCGGCATCCTCCACCTGGAGGAGGCGCGCATACACCGTCGGCACCGAGAAGAGGCACGTCGGGCGCTCGGCGTGGATCAGCTCCAGGATGGGCACGGGCTCGGGACGCTCGGGGACCAGGAGCGCGGCCGCCCCCGCCAGCCCCGGGAAGTACAGCGAGTTGCCCAGCCCGAAGGCGAAGTAGATCTTGGACACCGAGAAGATCAGGTCGTCGGGTCCGATGCCGAAGGTGTTCCGGCCCACCAGCTCGGCGGCGTGGACGAAGTCGTGCTGCAGGTGCACCGCCGCCTTCGGCCGCCCCGTGGAGCCCGAGGTGTAGCCCCACATGGCCGCGTCGTCCTTCGTGGTGTCTGCGGGCGCCAGCTCGGGAGAGGCCGAGGCCAGCAGATCATCGTAGGCGAGCGCTCCCCGCAAGGCGCCGCCGGCCACGATGACGCTCGCGAGATGAGGACAAAGGTGGCGCACGGCCAAGATCTCGGCCGCCGCCGCCGCGTCAGCCACGACGGCGCGCGCCCGGCTGTCCTCGAGCAGGAAGGCGTATTCCTCGGCGTGGCCCGCGTTGTTGACCGGCACCGGCACGGCGCCGATCTTGATGGCGCCCCAGAAGGCTTCGGCGAACGCAGGCGAGTCGGGCAGCGCCAGGAGCACCCGCTGCTCCATCTCGACGCCGCGCGCGCGCAGCGCGTTGCCGAAGCGGCTGGCCCGCTCGGCCACCTCGCCATAGGTCACGCTGCGGCCGCGGTACCGAAACGCCGTCCGCCCCCCACGCCCCTCCCTGACGTGGCAGTCGAGGAAGAAGTCGGCCGCGTTGAAGCGATCCGGGACTTGGACCGGGGCGGTCATGAGGTGAAGCCGGGTCCGGGTGTCAGGATCGGCATGGCGACGGGCTGCTACGGTGATACCGCAGGCCCACCCCCGGCGCAACCCGCGACCGCTCCCCGTCCCCGGGCCCCTCCTCCCGTCGTGCTAAGCTCGGCCCACTCACTTCCCGCAGGCGCGGGGGATCCCGAGGAGGCAGACATGGCTCAGAGCGAGATGTACCGGCGGGGCGACGAGGTGCGGCGGCAGCTGCTCGGCGAGGCCTATGTCGAGCGGGCGAACCGCACCACCTACAGCGACCCCGTGATGCGCAAGTTCATCGACGTGGCCACCGAGACGCTGTTCGGCGCGCTCTGGACGCGCCCGGGGCTCGACCTCAAGACGCGCACCCTCGTCTGCGTGGTGTCCGATGCGGCGACGGGCCGGGATGCGGAGCTGGCCATCCACCTGCGCATGGCGCTCCGCCAGGGCTGGACCGAGGAGGAGCTGACCGAGGCGCTCCTGCACCTGTCCGGCTACGTGGGGGTGCCGCTGATCCGGGAGGCGCTCCTCACGGCCAGCCGGATCTTCGCCGAGCCGGGGGTGGAAGGGTAGTCGGCGGCAACGTCCTCTTCGAGCTCTAGGTCCTGCCCGCTCGCTGGCACCTCCCGCGGGAGATGCTCGCCGCCGCCGAGAGGGACTGGGCAGGCGCCGAGCACGACCTCGCGACCGCGATCGAGGTCACCCGTCGATACGAGCTGGCGTGGGACGAGTGGCGCGCCGGCGCGCGCGGGCCGTGCGGACTACGCCCGTCGGCCCGCGCGGCTCGTCGTCACCACGAGCACACCGGCCAGCACGAGCAGGCCCCCCAGCACCTCGCGCGGCGACGGCACGCTGCCGAACAGGCCAAAGGACCACAGCATGGTCACCACGGGGCTGAGCGTCAGGATGATGGTGTGCAGGCTCATGTCGAGACGCCTCAGCGCGAGGTAGTAGAGGCCGCGGCTGATCACCGTGTCCACCGTGGCGGTGAGCGCGAGCAGCCCGAGGCCGGCGGGGCCGGGGACCGACCCGAGATGACCCGACGCCACGGCGATCACGCCCAGCATCGCCGTCGAGGCCGCCAGGCGGTACAGGAAGAAGGTCACGAAGGGCATCTCGCCGCCGAATCGCTTCACCAAGGCCGCGTGGAGCGTGTACATGAACGTGCCCACGAGCGAGATGAGCGCGCCCAGGCGGAGATAGTCGCCCGGCCGGAACGCCACCACGACGACGCCGGCCACCGCGACGGCCGCGCCGAGGGCCTCGACCCGCCCGAGGCGTTCCCGGAGCCACAGCACGCCGAAGCCGAGGCCGAGAATCACCGAGATCCGGCTCAGCAGGGAGGCGGTGCCCGGATCGATGTAGCGCACGGAGAGCAGGCCCAGATAGGTGCTGCTGCCCACCAGGAAGCCGATGGCGACGAAGAAGCCCAGATGCCGCCGCAGCACGTCGAGCCTCCACCGCCCGCGCGTGAACAGGGCGACCTCCAGCGTGGAGAAGGCCATGATGTAGACGCCCGAGACCTCGGGCGGCACGTGAGGCAGCAAGAGCCGCGCGAAGACGAAGTGCAGGCTGTCGACCAGCAGCAGCGCGGGGATCAGGAGCCAGGGGCTATCCACAGCCGGCGGAACTGCCATTACGAACGGGGTCCCCGGGGTCACACACACAAACCTCCCGGCGAGCCGAGACAGCCCACCGGACTGAGCGCAAGGCTAGCCGGGTACGCCGGTGCCGTCAAGCTCCGTACCCACCAGCATCTGCCGGTACCGCGGCACCCCGCCGCAAGCGCGGGCGTGAAGGCTGGCGGTCCCCCGCCCCCCTGCCAGCGCAGGGCGCGGGGTTGGGCTCAGGCGAGACAGGGCCGGGGCCGTGCCCCAGGGGCGACAGGAGCAGCCCTGGCTGGCACCGTTGACGGACAGAAGTAGACCAAAGAGGCCATATCGCCCGGCATCCGGGACACGGATCTACCTTCCCTTCGCGCGGACCTTGATGCCAATATGTGGTTAGTCTGTGGGCTCCATCCCCGCTGTCGCGCCGGCGCGAAAGGAGACGCGTATGAACCTCGGCGGATTCAGGAATCGCGTGGCCCGCGTGGATCTCACCAGGGGGAAGGTCAGCTACGAGCCGCTCGACCAGGATGACGTCGGCAAGTACGTCGGCGGGCGCGGCCTCGGGGCCAAGTACGTCTTCGACAACGGCCCCACGGTCGATCCCCTCTCGCCGAGGAACATCCTGGTCTTCATGACCGGGCCGCTCAGCGGCACGGACGTGAACCTGAGCGGGCGTATCGCCGTCTCCACCAAGTCGCCGCTCACCGGCACCATCGTGGATTCGCATCACGGCGGCTGGAGCGGCGCGCGCCTGAAGTGGGCCGGGCTGGACGGGCTCATCTTCTCCGGCAAGGCGGCCGCGCCCAAGTACGCCGTGGTGAGCGGTGGCACCGTCAAGCTCTACGGCGCCGCCGCCCTCTGGGGCAAAGGCACGCACGACACGGTGCAGGCGCTGCAGAAGAAGTACCCCGGCAAGGACGTGTCGATCATGCTGATCGGCCCGGCGGGCGAGAAGAAGGTCCGCTTCGCCTGCGTGATGAACGAGATGGATCGGGCCTCGGGGCGCGGCGGCACCGGCGCGGTGATGGGCTCGAAGAACCTCAAGGCCATCGTCGTCCTCGGCAAGCACGCCGACCGGCCGCGGCCGGCCGACCGGGAGGCGTTCAAGGCGGCGCACGCCAAAGCGCTGGAGGAGCTGAGCGACGAGCGGGTCGTCACCGCGCCGCGCAAGGGCGGCCTGTCGGTGTACGGGACCAACGTGCTGATGAACATCGCCAATGCGATCGGCGCCATGCCCACGAGAAACGCCACGGAGACCTTCTTCCCGCAGCACCAGGCCATCAGCGGCGAGATGGTGAAGGACACGGTCCTGGTCAGCAACCCCACCTGCCACGCCTGTCCGGTGGCGTGCAAGAAAGAAGTCAAGGTCAACAGCAAGTACAACCTGCAGATGGAGAGCGTCGAGTACGAATCGGCCTGGGCGCTCGGCGCGAACTGCGGCCTCGGAGAGCTGAACGCCGTCGTGGCGCTGATCGACCGGTGCAACGACTACGGGATCGACACCATCGAGGCCGGCAATGCGCTGTCGGTGGCGATGGAGGCGACCGCGCGCGGCTACCTGGGCGGCAAGGGCCTGGCCTGGGGGGATGCGGAGGCCATGCTCACGCTGCTCGGCAATATCGCGCATCGCAGGGGCCTCGGCCGGGACCTGGCCGAGGGCCCGGCGCGGGCCGCCGCGAAGTGGGGCCACCCCGAGATCTCGATGAGCGTCAAGGGCATGTCCATCCCGGCCTACGACCCGCGCGGCATCAAGGGCATGGGCATCGCCTACGCCACCTCGAACCGCGGCGCATGCCACCTCCGCGGCTATACCCCGGCCGCCGAGGTGGTGGGCAATGTGCTCGGCCCGGCGGAGGTGGCCGACCCGCTCAAGTGGGAAGGCAAGGGCAAGCTGACGGTCGTGTTCCAGAACGTCCACGCCATGACCGACTGCCTGGACGTGTGCAAGTTCGCGACGTTCGCCGAGAGCCTGGACACGTTCGCGAAGCAGTACAGCGCGGTCACCGGCAACCCAATGGACGTGGCCGGCCTGCTCGCGATCGGCGAGCGCGTGTACAACCTCGAGCGCCACTACAATAACCTGGCCGGCTTCCGGGAGGGCTCGGACTCACTGCCGGAGCGGTTCCTCAAGGAGCCCTCGAAGGGGCCCGGCTCCACGGGCCAGGTGTGCGAGCTGCAGCCCATGCTCGCCGACTACTACGCGGAGCGCGGCTGGGTGAACGGGGTGGTGCCGGAGAAGAAGCTGAAGGAGCTGCAGATCACCTAGTGCCGGCCCAACTAACTTCGCCATACTTCGTTCTCGGTCGGCGCGGGCGCTCAACGTACACCCACGTACGCCTCGCGCCCGCGCCTCCCTCGGGCCTCGTCTGGCTCGCCATTTGGGCCGGCACCCTGCGGGCGCCCGCGGGGTCTAGGCGAAACTCGTTGGAAGCGCACGAGCCGGGCGGCGCCACCAGATGACTCCCGGGATGGCCGGGAGGATGCCCTGGCCGGGCGGGCTTGGGCGCGGGCCTTGTGCAGGGCGTGCGGACTCCCGGGGATGGGGAGAGGTCAGAAGGCCGGCGCGTAGGGCCGCATCAGCGTCACGACATCGCCGTCGCGGACAGGCGCATCGGGACCGCCCACCAGCTCGAAGAACCGCCCGTTGATGACCAGACGCGAGTACGGCCTGGTCGAGAAGCCATCCGGGTTGAGCAGCAGGTCGGCCACGTCGTAGGCCCGGGCGAGGGCAGGCAGGAGCTCGCGCACCGTATCCCCCTCGAACTCGAAATCCGCGCTCCCGAACCCGACGCGACCCCAGAACTCGCCGATGAACCTGAGCGCGATGCGCGTCGGCTTCAGGGGCTCACCCCCCCGATCCCCCTCCCACGGGCGGGAACACGTCCAGATGCTGGGCGTCGGTGATGGGCGTGTCGAGGCCGTCGCCGTGGCGGATATCGCGGCCGTCGAGCACCACGGCCACGTGGCCCACGAGCGCGCCGGCCGGGTCGAAGACCGCGGGCCCGAGCGCGGGGTGTTTCGCGACGAGCGCGCGAAGCGCGTCGCCCACCGTGGACCCCGGCGGCGTGTCCACCGTGACGGCTGGCCGTCCCGCCGCCCGGCGGAGCGTGGCGTGCAATCCGATCTCCATCGAGGCAATTCTACGGTGGCCGCGCGCGCCAGGCAATTGGCAGGGCCGGGTCCCCACGCGCCACCCCATCCGGGTGCGGATCTCATGTCAGGCCCGAGGCGCTGGCCTGGTCGGCCAGGGGCCAAGCCGGCGGCCGCGCCCGGCCTCACCGGCCTGCCCCCGGACCCCGCTCATGATATCTCCGCTGTGCCGGAGGAAACACGGACGACTGGAACCCAGGAGCACCGTGATCAGCACCAGCGGTGAGCGACGAGAGCGCTACTGCGCCGTAGCTGCGGAAGAAGAATGGCGCGCCCGGAGGGAATCGAACCCCCGGCCTTCAGATTCGAAGTCTGACGCTCTATCCGACTGAGCTACGGGCGCCCGGCAGGGATTCTACAGGGTTACGGGGCGGCGGGCTCCGGGGAATGCGGGGCTTCGGCAGCGGGGACAGGCAGTGGCCGGCTGCGCTACAGTCTCTCGGCGCCCTCGAACCTGGCGAGCCGTCGGTCGAAGGTGCCGAGGGGCAAGTGGCCCGCTTTGCGAGCTATCTCGAGGACGAGGCAGTCGGAGAAGACCATGCCTGCCTTGGCGCGATAGCGCCCGAGCGCCGCGGCGACCACATCGGCATCCTGTAGACTGAGGTGCTGGTGATTCAGGAGCATCTCGAGTGCCGTCGCGATCGCCGGTGGGCCCAGCTCGTAGACGGCGCTGAGAACCCAGATCGTCTCCGCGAGCACGACGTGGCTGACCCACGCGCCCTCCGCCACGAAGGCCTCCGCCACGGCAACCTGCCTCGGCTCGTCTCGCGTGATGAGACGAACGAGGACGTTGGTGTCAAGCGCACGCATGGCGCTTCGTGACGTAGCGCCGGATCCCCGCCTTGAGTTGCTCGATCGTCCGGGGTTTCGGCCGACCCTTCGCGAACACCGCGCGATGGACATCCTCGGACGAGTAGCGACCCGCCCGGCGAACGATGATCGCCCCTCCCTCGACGTCCCACTCGAGCACGGCGCCGGGAGCGATGCCCAGGCGGCGGCGGATCTCGGCGGGGACCGACACCTGCCCCTGGGCGGTCAGCTTCGATTGCGCAATCGGCGGCATGGCAAGACATTACCACGGTAATGAGCTACGCTCAACCCGTCGCGACCGCCGGCTCGGGCGGCGCTCCGATGTCTCGCCTCGGGCCCGCCCGGAGCCGCCGCTGATCCCGCCCCTCCGATAATCCCGGGCTGCCGAGGCCCTCGGCCTGACGATCCCGCGGTCGCTGCTGCTGCGGGCGGACCAGGTGATCGACTGACTGAAACCCGCCAGGACCGGTCGCTCATCACCCCACAACTCGACGCCGACGAGCTCACCGGAGCCGGCGCAGCGCGGAGCACCCCCCGTCAGCGGGCCGTGACAGCTTGAGTGCGGGCGCGCTCTATCCTGCTACGCCGGGGGGCGCCTTCATGATCGGGCGAAGGGCGCGCCCCCCCCCGCGCCGGCCGGCGAGGGGCTCACCGACGGCGGAGCGGCGAGCGGTCCGCGCGCCGGCGCCACGCGAGAACGGCGAGGCCGAGGCCCAGGAGAACGAGCGGGGCCGGGGCAGGCACCGTCGCGACGCTCGCGAGGGCACCGGTCATGACGAAGCTGCTGAGCGGGGCGCCCGGCTCGACGGACAGCGTCAGGGTAGAGCCTCCGAAGAAGAAGTCGCCTTTCCGCGCGGTGAGCGTGATGCCGAGGTGGCCGTCATCCAGCATGGACAGATCGGACAGCTCGATCACCACCTCGTGCTGGACATCCGCGTTGTGGACGAGGAGCCTCTCGCCCAGCGCGATGTCTATCTTCTCGCTCCCGTCGCCATGACCCTTGTCGTCCCAGAGATGGAGCAGGAGCTGGGCGCCGGTGACGATGTCGGTGGCGCCCAGGGCTCCCGAGAGGTGGTAGTCGACCGGGTAGCTCGACAGCGAGGGCTCGCCGCCCTTGCAGGGGGCGGGCGCGGCGGCGCCGAGACAGATCGGGCTCGCCGGAGCGTGCTCGAGCGTGACCGCCCCCGCGAGCCCAGGGAACACTATTGCCGCCGCCACGAGCGCAACGAGTGCACGACCGGGCAGGTTCTGCATGCAGTTGATCCCCTCTTCCCGCTGAAGTGGCTTCTGCAGGAAGGGAACTGCACGAGGCGTGCCAGGCCCAGGGGCGCCCGGGTCGCTACTCGATGGCCTCCGCCGACTTCACCTGCTCGCGCAGGATGAATTTCTGGAGCTTGCCGGTGGAGGTCTTGGGCACCACGCCGAACACGACCGCGCGCGGCGCCTTGAAGTGGGCGAGGTGGACGCGGCAATGCGCGATGAGCTCGGCCTCGCTCGCCTGGGCGCCCGGCTTGAGCTCGACGAAGGCGCAGGGGATCTCGCCCCACTTGGAGTCGGGGCGGGCGACCACCGCGGCGGCGAGCACCGCGGGATGGCGGTACAGCACGTCCTCGACTTCCAGGGAGGAGATGTTCTCGCCGCCCGAGATGATGATGTCCTTGGCCCGGTCCCTGATCTTGACGTAGCCGTCCGGCTGCATCACCGCCAGATCACCCGAGTGGAACCAGCCGCCGGCGAAGGCCTCCTGCGTGGCCGTCGGGTTCTTGAGGTACCCCTTCATGGTGATGTTGCCGCGAAACATGATCTCCCCCATGGTCTCCCCGTCCCGGGGCGTCGGGGTCATGGTCTCCGGGTCCATCACCGTGAGCCCCTCCTGCACCACGTAGCGCACGCCCTGCCGGCCGTTGCGCTCGGCGCGGCGGCCGACGTCGAGGTCCTTCCACTCGTCGTGCTTCGCGCACACCGTCGCCGGGCCGTAGGTCTCGGTGAGCCCGTAGACATGCGTCAGATCAAAGCCGATCCTGTCCATCCCCTCGATCATCGCCGCCGGCGGCGCCGCGGCCGCGACCATGGCCGACACCGTGTGGGTGATGCCCTCGCGCAGGGCAGGATCGGCGTTGATCAGCGCGCTGTGCACGATGGGCGCGCCGCAGTAGTGCGTGACCCGATGCTCCCTGATCAGCCGGAAGATCAGCGCGGCGTCGATCTTCCTGAGGCAGACGTTGGTGCCGGCATTGGCCGCCATCGTCCACGGGAAGCACCAGCCGTTGCAGTGGAACATGGGCAGCGTCCAGAGGTACACGGACTGCTGCGGCATGCCCCAGGTGAGGATGTTGCCGATGGCGTTGAGGTAGGCGCCGCGGTGGTTGTAGACCACGCCCTTGGGGTTGCCCGTAGTCCCCGAGGTGTAGTTGAGCGAGATCGCGTTCCACTCGTCGGCCGGCGGCTGCCACGGGAACTCGGGGTCCCCGCCGGCGAGGAAGCCCTCGTACTCCACCTGGCCGAGCCGCGAGCCCGATCCTGCGTGCTCCGAGTCATCCACGTCCACGACCAACGGCTTCGCCGCGACCGTGTCCAGCGCCCGCGCGATCGTGTCGGAGAACTCGCGGTCGGTGATGAGCACCCTCGCTCCGCCATGCCCCAGCATGAAGGCGATGGCGTCGGCGTCGAGGCGCGTGTTGAGCGCGTTCAGCACGGCGCCCGTCATGGGGACGCCGAAGTGACACTCGTACATCTCCGGGGTGTTGGCGAGCAGGACGGCCACGGTGTCGCCCACGCCGATGCCCCGCCGGGCCAGCGCGGAGGCGAGCCGCCGGCTCCGGGCGTAGGTCTCGGCCCAGGTGAAGCGCCGCGCCCCGTGCACCACCGCCAGCTTCCCGGGATAGACATGGGCCGTGCGCTCGATGAACGACAGCGGGGTCAGCGGCGCGTGGTTGGCCGGGTTCTTGTCCAGGTCCAGCTCGTACCGATTGACGTTGCCGGGGGCAGCCATCGCACCTCCTCCGATGTGGGCGAGCATCATCCGGGGCGCACGAGAGCCCGGGCCTGATCTCCGGGGCACATGCGAGGGTCACGCCTCCTGGGCCGGGGCCAGCCGGGCCGACAGCGCGGCCACGAACTCGTCGGGCGGGCTGGGCGAGATCACCACGAGCCCGCGGCTGGTGTGAAGATACACGAGATCGCGCGTGTTGGTGATGGCGAGGTAGTGCAGGCCCGTGCGCGGGTTCCAGCGGAGCCCGTAGGAGCCGAAGAGCCCGTTGAGCCCGAGCGCGAGCAGCCCCCCGATGGGCCGCGGGCGCCGGTCCGCGGCGCGGATGGCCGAGTACGGAAGCCGCCGGGGGAACCAGCGCCGCTCGATGCGCACCCCCGGCTCCTCCAGCGTGAAGCCCGTGGGGGCGAGCCCCTGCAGGGCCCAGACGAGCCCCAGGAACGGCAGCGGGAAGATGACGAAGGCCAGCTCGCCGGTCGTGGCGAGCAGCGCGACGGAGAGCGCGATGGGCACACCCACGCCGAGGCCGAGGCCGATCGCCCCGGCGATGATCCGCTGCCGCAGTCCGAGGACGGCCGGGTAGAAGGCGGGCGCAGTCAGCGCGGGTGGATCTCGAGGGCGCCGAAGAAGTACGGGACCTCGAAGGCCGCCGACTCCGGCGAGTCCGATCCGTGCACGGCGTTGGCCTCGATGGAGGCGGCGAAGTCGCGGCGGATGGTCCCCGGCGCCGCCTTGGCGGGATCCGTGGCGCCCATCAGGTCGCGAAGCCGGGCGATGGCGTCCTCCCCCTCGAGCACCATCGGCAGGCAGGGACCCGAGGTCATGAAGGCGCAGAGGCTCGCGTAGAAGGGGCGCTCCTTGTGGACGATGTAGAAGCCGCCGGCCTGGGCGGGGCCGAGATGCACGAGCTTGGCCGCCAGGACTTTGAGCCCCGCCTGCTCGAACCGGGCCACGATCTGCCCGATCACGCCCCGGGCGACGGCGTCGGGCTTGATGATGGTCAGCGTGCGCTCCACGGCCATGGGGCCCCGCCTATCCTTTCTTGCCGAGGATGCGTGCCACGGTGGCGCCCATGTCGGCCGGGCTCTTCACGGTGGTGATGCCGGCGGCCTCCAGCGCCTTCATCTTCTCGGCGGCGGTGCCCTTGCCGCCCGCGATGATGGCGCCGGCATGGCCCATGCGGCGGCCGGGGGGCGCGGTCTGACCGCAGATGAAGCCCACGACGGGCTTGGTGACATGCGCTTTGACGAAGGCCGCGGCCTCCTCCTCCGCCGTCCCGCCGATCTCGCCGATCAGCATGATGGCGGAGGTCTCCGGATCGTCCTGGAAGAGGCGGAGGACGTCAATGAAGGTCGTGCCGTTCACCGGGTCGCCGCCGATGCCGATGCAGGAGGACTGGCCCAGGCCGCGCAGCGTGAGCTGGTGCACCACTTCGTAAGTGAGGGTGCCGCTGCGCGAGACCACCCCCACGGGGCCCTCCTTGTGGATATGCCCCGGCATGATCCCGATCTTCGCCTTCCCCGGCGAGATGAGCCCGGGGCAGTTGGGGCCGATGAGCCGGCTCTGCGTCCCGGTCAGATACGCCTTGACCCGGACCATGTCGGCCACGGGGACGCCCTCGGTGATGCAGACGATGAGCGGCACGCCCGCGTCGGCGGCCTCCATGATGGCGTCGGCCGCGGCCGGCGGCGGAACGAAGATCAGCGCGCAGTCCGCGCCCGCGTCCCGGACCGCATCCTCCACCGTGTTCCAGACTGGGAAGCCCTCGTGGGTCGTGCCGCCCTTGCCGGGTGTGACACCGCCCACCACCTGCGTCCCGTACTCCTTGCAGCGGAGGGCGTGGAAGGTGCCTTCCTTGCCGGTGATGCCCTGGACGACGACTTTGGTGGCGCTGTTGGCTAAGATACTCATTTATCACGCCTGAATGTGATGTCGCATGGTGTGCGGTTTGGCCTCTTCGGCCCTGCGGGCCTCTGACCATGTTGCCTGAACGTGGATGATCTCGGGTTGCGGCTTGGCCTCTTCGGCCCTGCGGGCCTCATCGGGGCGTGCACTCTACCGTGCGCTGCGGGCCAGGGCGACGACCGTGGCGGCGCCTCCGCCCATGTCGTCGGCGCTCGTGAAGTTGAGCCCGGACTCGGCGAGCATCTTCTTGCCCAGCTCCACGTTGGTGCCCTCCATGCGGACCACCACGGGCATCTTGAGACCCAGCTTCTTGACGGCGGTGATGACACCCTCCGCGAGCCGGTCGCAGCGGAGGATGCCGCCGAACACGTTGATGAACACGGCCTTCACGCTCCCGTCCGAGGAGAGGATGCGGAAGGCGTTCTCGATCTGCTCCGGCGAGGCCCCACCGCCCACGTCGAGGAAGTTGGCCGGCTGGCCACCCGCCAGCTTGATGATGTCCATGGTCGCCATGGCGAGCCCCGCCCCGTTCACCATGCACCCGACATTGCCGTCGAGCTTGATGTAGTTGAGGCCGTGCTTCGAGGCCTCGACGTCGAGCGGGTCCTCCTCGTTGAGGTCGCGGAGCGCCACGATCTCCTTGTGGCGGTAGAGCGCGCTGTCGTCAAAGTTGAGCTTGGCGTCCAGCGCCAGCACCCGCCCGTCCCGCGTCACCACCAGCGGGTTGATCTCGGCCAGCGAGCAGTCCTTCTCCAGGTAGGCGCGGAAGAGGCTCAGGATCAGCCCCACGCCCGTCTTGAACTGATCCCCCGACAGTCCCAGCCCGAAGGCCAGCGCGCGCGCCTGGAAGGGCTGGAGCCCCAGCGCCGGGTCGGCCCACTCGCGGATGATCTTCTCCGGGTGGCTGGCGGCGACCTCCTCGATCTCCATGCCGCCCGCCTGGGAGGCCATGACCACGTGCCGGGCGCGCGCCCGGTCGAGCGTCATGGAGAGGTAGAGCTCCGTGGCGATGGGCGAGGCCTCCTCCACCAGCACCCTGAGGACCTTGATGCCCTCGGGCGGTGTCTGCGGGGTCTTGAGCATCATGCCGAGGATCTGGCGCGCGGCGGCCTCGGCCGCCGCGGGGTCGTCGGCGAGCTTCACGCCGCCCGCCTTGCCCCGCCCGCCCGCATGCACCTGCGCCTTCACGACCCCCTTGCCGCCGAGCCGCTCGGCGATGGCCCGCGCCTCGGCCGGCGTCTCGGCCACCTCCCCGCCGGGCACCGGGACGCCGAACTCGCGCAGGATCGCCTTGGCCTGGTACTCGTGCACTTTCACGTCAAGAGCTCCGCGAGGTGACGGGCCCGATCATCTGCCATCTGCGGGGGCCTCGAAATGGCCCCCGCACTCCCCCAACCGCGGACACTCCGTCTCATCGTCTCACTCCGAGCTTGCGCAGGGCCCAGACGACGGGGTCGTAGTACTCGGTCACGATGCGCTCCTTGAGCGGAATGATGGCGTTGTCGGTGATGTGGATGTGCTCGGGGCAGACCTCGGTGCAGCATTTCGTGATGTTGCAGAACCCGAGACCCGCCTTGAGCCGGGCGAGGTCCTTGCGGTGGTGGGTGTCCAGCGGGTGCATGTCCAGCTCCGCCAGCCGCATGAGGAAGCGCGGGCCGGCGAAGGCCGCCTTGTTCTCCTCGTGGTCGCGGATGACGTGGCAGACGTCCTGGCACAGGAAGCACTCGATGCACTTGCGGAACTCCTGGCCGCGCTCGATGTCCTCCTGGAACATGCGCCGGGTGCCGTCGGGTTCCCTGGGTCCGGGCCTGAAAGCGGGAATCGTCTTCGCCTTCTCGAAGTTGAAGGTGACGTCCGTCGCGAGGTCCCGGATGAGCGGGAAGGTTTTCATCGGCGCCACGCTGATGGTCTCGCCGGGGGTGAAGGTGTTCATCCGCGTCATGCACATGAGCCGCGGCTTGCCGTTGATCTCGGCGCTGCAGGAGCCGCACTTGCCGGCCTTGCAGTTCCAGCGCACGGCGAGGTCCCCGGCATGAGCAGCCTGGATGGCGTGGATCACGTCCAGGACCACCATGCCCTCCTGGGACTGGACCCGGTACTCCTTGAAGGCGCCGCCCTTGGCGTCGCCGCGCCACACCCGCATCGTGACTTCGGAGGCGGCCATTATTTCTTCTCCTCGAAGAGCGTCTTGAGGTCGTCGGGCATCTCCGGGATGGGCTCCGGGGAGACGCTGATCTCGCCGTTCTTCCGGCACACGACCACGTTGACCTTGCCCCACGTCGGATCGGCCTTGGGATAGTCGTCCCGGGTGTGGCCGCCGCGGCTCTCCTTCCGCTCGAGGGCGGCCAGGGCGGTGGCCTCGGAGACGGCCAGCATGGCGTGCAGGTCCAGCGTCAGGTGCCAGGCGGGGTTGAAGGCCCGGCCGCCCTCGACCTTGACGCGGCCCACCCGCTGCTTGAAGACCGCGATCTCCTCCAGCGCCTTCTTGAGCTCGCCCTCGGCGCGGATGATGCCCACCAGGGCCTGCATGCACTCCTGGAGATCGGCGTGGATCGCGTACGGGTTCTCGTTGCCCTTGCCCTGGAAGGGCATCAGGATGCCCTCCACGCCCGCCTCCACCTGGCCCGCGTCCACGGCGAGCCGGCCGCTCAGCGCCTTGACGTACTGCGCGGCGTGGAGCCCGGCCCGGCGCCCGAAGACCACGAGGTCGGAGAGCGAGTTGCCGCCGAGCCGGTTCGAGCCGTGGAGCCCCCCTGCCACCTCGCCCGCCGCGAAGAGCCCGGGCACGCAGGTGGCCGTGCTGTCGGCGTCCACCCGGATCCCGCCGTTGAGGTAGTGGCAGGTGGGGCCGACCTCCATGGACTCCTTGGTGATGTCCACGTCCGCCAGCTCCTTGAACTGGTGGTACATGGAGGGCAGCCGCTTGCGGATGTAGTCGGCCGACCGCCGCGAGGCGATGTCGAGGAAGACGCCGCCGTGGGGGGTGCCGCGGCCGGCCTTCACCTCGGAGTTGATCGCCCGGGCCACCTCGTCGCGGGGCAGCAGATCGGGCGTCCGCCGGTTCTTCTTGTCCTCGTACCAGGCATCCGCCTCCTGCTCGGTATCCGCCGTCTCCGCCTTGAAGAACTCGGGGATGTACTCGAACATGAAGCGCTTGCCTTCCGCGTTCTTGAGCGTCCCGCCGTCGCCGCGCACGCCCTCCGTCACCAGGATGCCGCGCACGCTGGGCGGCCAGACCATGCCCGTGGGGTGGAACTGGATGCACTCCATGTCGATGAGCTCGGCGCCCGCCTCCAGCGCCAGCCGGATGCCGTCGCCCGTGCACTCCCAGGAGTTCGAGGTGAACTTCCACGATTTCCCCACCCCGCCCGTGCCCAGCACCACCGCCTTGGCCTTGAAGACCACGAGCTGGCCCGTGGGGCGGAAGTAGCCCACCGCGCCCGCGATGCGCCCGCCATCCATGAGGAGCCGCTGGACGTTGCACTCCATGTGCACGTCCAGGCCCTTGTGCACGGCGTGCTGCTGGAGCGTGCGGATCATCTCGAGCCCGGTGCGGTCACCGATATGGGCCAGGCGCGCGTACCGGTGCCCGCCGAAGTCGCGCTGCGAGATGAGGCCGGCCTTCGTCCGGTCGAAGAGCGCCCCCCACTCCTCGAGCTCGAGCACCCGGTCGGGCGACTCCTGGGCGTGGAGCTGGGCCATGCGCCAGTTGTTGAGCATCTTGCCGCCGCGCATGGTGTCGCGGAAGTGGACCTGCCAGCTGTCCTCCTTCCAGACATTGCCCATGGCCGCGGCCATGCCCCCCTCGGCCATGACCGTGTGGGCCTTGCCCAGGAGCGACTTGCAGACGAGCGCCGTCCGGACACCTTGCGCCGAGGCCTCGATCGCCGCGCGGAGCCCGGCGCCGCCGGCCCCGATGACGAGAACGTCGTACTCGTGGGTCTCGTACTTCGCGTCGGCAGCCATTAGCGAACCTCCCGGGGGAAAGGCATCGCGCTAGAAGAACCGGAGATCCCGGATGACGCCCATGGAGAGCAGCCGCACGTACACGTCCGTCAGTCCCACCCAGATGAGGCTGATCCAGGCGAAGAGCATGTGCCGCTCGTTCAGCCGGCTGATGGTGCGCCAGAGCGAGTACTTGGCGGGCCGCGTGTGGAAGGCGTCGAGATGCCCGCCGCAGAGGTGCCGGCACGAGTGGCAGGAGATGGAGTACAGCGTGAGGAGCGCCGCATTGAGCAGGAGCACCAGCGTCCCCACCCCGATGCCGACGCCGTCGGGGAAGCGGAAGGCGAGGATCGCGTCCCACCAGAGGAAGACCAGGATCACCAGCGAGAGCCAGAAGAAGTAGCGGTGGATGTTCTGCAGGATGAAGGGGAAGCGCGTCTCGCCCGTGTAGCCCTTCGCCACGTCCCGCACCGCGCAGCCCGGTGGGGAGCCGAAGAAGGAGCGGTAGTAGGCCTTGC
>Ga0154441_1277_pt2 | contig 21235 bp, 22 predicted proteins | sample RifGroC2_FD_115945 | JGI IMG/M metagenome (GOLD analysis project Ga0154441, IMG submission 115945) | Candidatus Rokubacteria bacterium GWC2_70_16 | reverse complement strand
GGTGGCGGCGATCGAGCCACCAGTCGAGCCGTGATAAGAGTGGTAGCGGGAAATGATCTTGGAGCGACCGGTCACAGCCCGGGCCATCTTGAACGCCGCTTCGTTGGCTTCGGTGCCTGATGTCGAGAAGAAGAACTTCTCGAGTCCCCGGGGCATCACTTCCGCCAGGACGCAGCCGGCTTCTGCCCGGATCTCGAGCGCAAAGGCCGGGCTGAGATAGGCAATCCGTCGCGCTTCTGCCGCGATCGCGTCGGCGATGGCCGCATTCTTGTGGCCGAGGTTGCTGCAGACCAGTTGCGAAGAAAAGTCGAGATAGCGTCGCCCGCACGCATCCACGAAGTGACACCCGTCAGCGTCCACAACGTGAAGGGGTGTCCACCCCCGCTGAGAGCTCCACGTCGCGAAAGTGTGTGCTGCAGTCCGGCTCACGATCTCAGAGGACGTCATCGCTTGCGTGGCATCTCTCGGGATGGCCTCCAGTTCCAGCCCCTCGATCCCTTCAGAAGGCCCCCTTGGCCAGGCTGTACATGTTCGCGTAGATGGACTCGCAGTCGGCCCGAAGCCGCCGCCGGTTCCGGTAGCGCGTCCCGAACCGGGTCAGCGCCTGGGTGGAGGTGTCCGCGCCGGTTCGGCCCTCCAGGATCAGCTCGCTCACCCACCGGCCGACCGGAAGCGCGCCCGCGATCCCGAAGGCGTTGCAGCCGGCTGCGACGTAGAGCCCGCGGACGCCGGGGACGGGGCCGATCAGGCAGTTCCCGTCGGGCGTGAAGGTGGGCAGCCCGGCGCATCCCCGGATCATGGGCGCCGCTCCGAGAGCCGGGAAGGCCTCCGTGAGCCCGCCGCCGAGCTCCTCCAGCGCCGCCGGGTCCTTCTCGGTCTCCTCGATGGTGAAGGCGGGCGGAAGCTCCGCCATCGCGACGCTCTTCGGCGAGCGTTCGTAGCCGCCCATCAGCACGCCTCCGACCTCGGGGCGCAGATAGGCGGAGAGGTCCGGGACCCGGACGACCGGCATGTCGCGAGGCGCCCCGTCCATGGGGGCGGTGACCCAGAACTGGTGCCGGATGGGAACCAAGGCGAAGCGGAGGCCGAGCGCCCCCCCGATCAGCTCGACCCAGGGCCCCGCTGCGACCACGACGGTCTCCGTCTCGACCGCGCCATCGGGGGTCTCGGCCGCGGTGACGCGGCCGCGCTCGACGGTGAGCGCAGTGACGGGGCTTTGCCTCCGCATCCGGACCCCGAGCCCGCGAGCGACCGTTGCCAGGGCCATCGTCAGCGTGTAGGGCTCGACGTAGCCGTCGGTGGGAATCCACGCGCACGCCTTCACCGCCCGCGTGTCGAGAAGCGGGGCACGCGCCTGGGCCTCCCGGGGGGAGATCAGCTCGACGCCGAGCCCCCAGCGCTGGGCCTGGGCCACCTGGGTCCGGAGCTCACGGTCCCGCTCCTCGGTCAGCGCGAGCTTCAGGCTCCCCACCTGGCGGAAGCCCGGGTCCTCGCCGTGCTCGGCCTGCCACGAGGCGAGCCGCTTCACCGTCTCCATGATGGCGGAGGCCATCAGCCGTGAGGCACGAAGCTGGCCCACGAGCCCGGCCGCCTGCGAGGTGTTTCCCGAGCCCAACTCGCCGCGCTCCAGGACCAGCACGTCGGAAACCCCCGCCCGGCCCAGGTGGTAGGCGATCGAGCAGCCCCAGATGCCGCCTCCGACCACGACGACTCGCGCCGAGTCTTTCGCTAGTGCCAGACGGGCTCCCTCCAGAGGGTCAGGGAGCGCCCGACCCCTTTCCGCTTCGCGGCCTCGTAGATCCGGTACCCGTTGTAGATGTCGTAGAGGCACATCCCGCGGGGGCAGAACAGGATGACCTCATCGTCCCGCTCCCTCGCGGGGGCCTCGCCCGTGATGATCGCGCCAAGATGGACGATCCTGTCCTTCGAGAGGCGGCGCTCCGCAAGCAGGGGGCCAAAGCGGTCGTGGCGGAACGTCAGCCTCTGAAAGTTGTTGAGCACGATCCTGTCGGCGCGCGTGATCAGGTCGTCCGTTTCGTCCCAGACGGATACATCCGAAAGCACGCATCCGCGTTCCAGCCAGTCGTAGGGAATGTAGCTCTCGCCCGGCCCCACGTTGGTCGCCGTGACGACGACGTCGGATCCCCTCACGGCCTCTTCGGCGCTTCTCACGACGCGTATCTCCCGGCCCCGCCCGGTTCCGAGCGCGGCTGTCAGCGCTCGGGCCCTGGGCTCGGCCGTGTCGAACACCTTCACCTCTGCGGGCGCGCGCAGCACCTCCGCCAGGGCCATGAGCGACGTCCGGCCGATCGGGCCCGCGCCGACCAGTCCCACGACCGGCCGCTCCTTTCTCACAAGGTGCCTGGCTCCTGCGCCGGTCATCGCCCCCGTTCGCATGTGGCTGATGACGGCGCCCTCCATGAGGCAGATCGGGTAGCCGGTCTCCGGGTCGTTCAGCGTGAGGACCGCCGAGGCTCTGGGAGCGCCACGTTTGGGGGGATTCTCGGGGTTGCTGGCGATGACCTTTCCTCCCGCGATCTCGACGCCCGCTCCCAGATACGCCGCGTGGGTGGCGATGCGCTTGCCGCTGATGCCGTTCCAGAGCAAATGCACGGCGTCGGCCTCCCGCGCCTCCTCGCGGTACAGCATGACGGTCGCCTTCTCGACGCACCTGATCGTCTCCGCCATGTCGAGGCCCCCGCACTCGATGACGTCCTCCTGGCTCAGGTAGAGGAACTCGACCGTCATCTCAGCCTCCGCGCTCGTGTGGTGTCCGTGGCACGCCTCGCATCGGGGTTCAGCGCGCGACCGCCGTCGGGCTGTCGGCAGGAGCGCCGGTGAGCGGCCGGCCCAGGAGCCGCAGGAGGGGAGCGAGGTCCCCGGCGGCGAGCGAGCCGACGGCGGCGAGCAGCCGCTCCTGGTCGTCCCGGGGCAGCGTGCGGCTGGTCGCGGTCAGGAACTTCGCCCGGAGGGCCTCCCACGACATCGGGTTCGCGGGGTCGCCGCGCGGCGCCTCCACGAGCCGCTCGAAGCGACCCTTCGGCGTGTGGAGCACGACGCGCGTGGGAGTTTGGGCCGGGAAGCGCCCGTCGAGCTCGGGGTCCAGACGCAGGGCCACCCGCTCCGCCACGGCGATGACGTCAGGCCGCCCCAGCGCGTCCGCGGTCAGGGGGAGCAGGGCGTCAGCCCCGGCGACAGCGCGCAGGGCGACGCAGTAGGGGAGGCTGTACTGCGCGTCCTCGTGGGTCACCGGGTCCGGGCGATTGCTCAGCCGGAGGGCGCGGGTGAACGTGTGGACCTCGATCTCGTCGAGGTCGGCGGGCGCGAGGCCGTGCTCCTCCATCAGGGCTCCGACCCCGTCGACCGCGGCGTGAACCCAGCGGCAGGCGGAGTAGGGCTTGAAGTAGACCTGCTCGATCACGAACCCGCGCCCGAGATCGTCCAGGATCCGCCCCGCATCGAAGTGCTCCGGGTGGTCCAGGATGTCTTCGGGGCCGGTGAAGCCGGCCTCGGCGAGCGCCAGCGCGGTGAGCGCGGTGACCGTGGCCCAGGGGATCCCTTCCTTCACCGTGTTGCCCCAGAGGGTGCTGTAGCCGGAGGAGCCCGCGGCCTTCTGATTGGGGGCGCTCACGCCCGAGATCGCGAGCGCGTGGGCGAGCTGGGCGGGTGGTGTTCCCCGGAGCCAGCCGGCCGCGGCCGCCACGCCGTAGCCGCACCACGTCCCGGACGAGTACGCCCCGAGCGCCGAGAAGTTGCGCGCTGCCGCCACCCGCACCCCGACCTCGTAGCCGACAGCGACGGCGGCGAGTAGCTCGTCGGGCCCGGCGCCGACCTCCTCGACCACCGCGAGCGCCGCGGGGATGACGGCGGCACCGGGATGGCCGCACGCGGCGCGGTGGCCGTCATCGAGGTCGAGCGCCGAGGCGGCGGCCGAGTTGGCGAGGGCCGCTCCCGCCGGGGTCAGGCGCCGTCCCTCGAACCACACAGCGCTGGCCCCCGGGGCATAGCCGGCGAGCGCCGCTCGACGGGCGGCGCGGGCAGCCGGAAAGGGATAGCCGGTGGCGGCCGCCGTCAGCGCGTCCAGGACGCAGCGAAGGGCAGCGCCCCGGGTCCGGTCGGAGAGCTGACCAGCCTCGAACCCCCGAACATACTCGGCAAGTCTCCGCGTCGCATACATGAGAGGACTGCCCCCTGAGAAGCGAGATCCGCTCTCAGGGCCAAGTATTGTTATGGTCGAAATGCCTGTCAAATCAGTAGTTCGGAGGCTCGTATGCGCCGATGTTATGGGCTGGCGTCACGGATGGTATGATCAGCCTGAGCGACCGCGATCGGCGGGGGACACGAGCGTGAATCTCCGGCAGGTGGAGGCCTTTCGTGCGGTGATGGTGGCCGGCACGGTCACCCAGGCGGGGGAGATGCTGCATATCTCCCAGCCGGCCGTGAGCCGCCTGATCAGCGACCTCGAAGAGGCCGTCGGGTTCAAGCTCTTCGCGCGGCAGGGCGGCCGCCTCGTCCCCACCCCGGAGGGGAAGTTCCTCTTCCAGGAGGTCGAAAAAGCGTTTGTGGGCCTCAGCCAGATCGGGGAAACGGCGCAGGCCATCCGGGCCTTGCAGAAGGGCCGCCTGAGCGTCGTGGCCATCCCGATCCTGGCCCACGGGTTTCTCCCCAGCGTGATCGGTGAGTTCCTGAAGGACTATCCGGATGTGTCCATCGTCCTGGAGACGGTCCAGTCCTCCCCGACGGTGGTGGAATGGATCGCCTCCCGCCAGTACGACGTGGGCCTGGCGGTGGTGCCGGTCGAGCACCCCGCCATCACGGTGCGGCCCTTCTCGCGGCGGAGAGCCCTCTGCGTCCTCCCGGGAGGACACCGGCTCGGAGGGAAGCCGGTGATCCACGCGGCGGACCTGGAAGGGGAGAGCATCATCTCGTTCCGGAGCGGGAGTGTCTTCCAGTTTCGGGTGGACGAGGCCTTCGAGAAAGCCGGGGTGCGCCGGAGGCTCAGGGTCGAGGCGAGCACGCGGCAGGCGGCGTGCGACCTGGTGGCGGCGGGCGTCGGGGTGGCCATCGTCGGTCCCATCTTCACCATCGAGACGACCGACCGGCGCCTGCTCTTTCGCCCGTTCGCGCCCCCCATCTACCTGGAGCACGGGATGCTGTTCCCGGCCTTCAACCCCATGTCGCTGGTGACGGAGCGCTTCGCGAAGCTGGTCGTCGACTACACCGTGCGCCACTTCCCGAGCCAGCCCTGACGCCGGCCAGACGCGGGTCCACCGGGCGTCTCGCGCCCCATAACGCTTCGGCATACCTCGCCTGCGATCCGGCATTTGACAGCGACGACGACCCCTCGCTATCGTTTCGTCGCCGCGTTCCTCGTCGCTCGGACCCAGGGCGGAAGAGCCCGCGCCGGTCTGGAGATCTCTCGGCGGGAAAAGGGAGGTCTGCTCCGATGAAAGTGACCGAGGTGAAGATCTACATCGTCAGGGTGGGCGGCCGCCATCCGGTGCTGGCGGAGGTCGCCACCGACGAGGGCGTGAGCGGCGTGGGGGAGGCGGCCCTCGCGTACGGCACGGGGGCGACGGCTGCGGCGGGAATGATCAGAGACCTGGCGGAGGAATTCCTCCTCGGCGCCGATCCCTTCCGGATCGAGGCCCTCTGGAGCGAGATGTACGATCACACCTTCTGGGCCAAGGGGGGTGGGCCCATCGTCTTCGCCGGCATCAGCGCCATCGAGCAGGCGCTGTGGGACATCAAGGGCAAGGCCCTCGGGGTGCCGGTCTACGAGATGCTGGGCGGCAGGTGCCGGGAGGAGGTCCGCGTCTACGCCAACGGCTGGTCCTTCCGGTGCGCCACGCCGGAGGACTACGCCCGGGAGGCGGAGCGGGTCGTCACGGACGGCTACACGGCGCTGAAGCTCTATCCCCTGTCCTCGCCGGTCAGCGCGAGCATTGATCCGCACGGTGTCATCAGGCACGTCGCGCGGCGGTCCATCGACCGGGAGTTCGAGGATCTGGCGGTGGCCAGGGTTAGTGCCGTGCGCGCGGCGGTCGGCCCGAAGGTCGATGTCCTGGTGGATGTGAGTGGGGAGCTGACCACCGATGCGATCATCCGGCTCGGCCGGCGGCTCGAGGAGCTGGACATCTTCTTCCTCGAGGAGCCGGTCGACCCCTTCGATGTCGAGGCGCTCAAGAAAGTCTCCGAGCATGTGAACCTGCCCATTGCCACCGGGGAGCGCATCTACACTCGCTACGGGTTCCGGCGCATCCTGGAGCTGCGTGCGGCCGACATCCTCCAGCCCGATATCGGCAACACGGGCGGGATCATGGAGACGAAGAAGATCGCCGCCATGGCGGAGACGTACAGCATGCGCGTCCAGCCGCATCTCTGCGCCAGCCCTGTCCTGACCGCCGCGACGTTGCAGCTGGACGCCTGCATCCCGAACTTCCTCATCCAGGAGATCTACCCGTATCGCGTTCCGGAGCACTACGAGATCGTTGACCACCCGCCGGAGCGCGACATCAGGAACAGCTACCTGCCGATCCCCGACCGGCCTGGGCTCGGCGTGGAGCTCGTGGCGGAGCGGGTCCGCCCGTTCCTGTGGGCCCAGTGCACGCGCGCGTAGGGCCCGCATCGCAGGAGAAGGAGGCGGAACGAGGGTCCGCCCGGCCCGAGAGACGCGCCGGGAGGCGTGGGGCGCGGGTCAGTCGCTGAGGGTCGGGCCCGTCGTGCCCGACAGGCACGAGCGGCGCGCGCGCGGCCGTGGTCACTCGCGCGGGATCTGGCCTCGCGCGAGCCAGCCCTCGATCTCGTGGCGCTGGATCTTCCCGGTGGTGCTGCGCGGCAGGTCCTCCACGCGCACGAAGTGAATCTGCTTGGGCTGCTTGTAGCCCGCCAGCGCGTCGCGACAGCGGCGGAGCAGCTCCTCCTCGCTGAGGCTTCTGTCCTTGCGCGCCACGAACGCGACGGGCACCTCGCCCCACCGGGCATCGGGCCGCCGGACCACCACCGCATCGGCCACCCGCGCCTCGGCGAGCAGGACGCGCTCGATCTCCGCCGGGTAGACATTCTCGCCGCCGGACTTGATCAGGTACTTGACCCGGTCCACGAAATCCAGCGTGCCGTCCGGGTTGCGCCGGAACATGTCGCCCATGTGGAACCAGCCGCCGCGGAAGTCCCTCGCGTTGGTCTCGTCCGCTCTCCAGTAGCCGCTGAAGAGCGTCGGCCCGCGCATGGCGAGCTCCCCCGGCTGCCCGTCGGGGACATCGAGGTCCTCCGCGTCGACGAGCCGGATCTCGCAGTAGGGGCTCTGGGTCTTGCTGAGGCGGCGCGGCACCTCGCCCACCGGCAAGTGGCCCGCCGAGGCCGGGGGCAGCCCCGTCTCGGTGGAGCCGAAGGTGTTCCCGTACGGGCAGCCGAGGAGGCGCGTCACCTCGGCGAGCTGATGGGCCGGCACCAGGTCGGCCATGGCGCCGCACAGCGTGACCCCGCGCGGCCTGGCCTGGCGGCGCGTGAGCTCCTCGATCATGGCCCCGACCATGCCCGGCATCAGCACGAGCCAGCCGAGCTCGTGCTCCTCCACCAGCTCGACGATCCGCCCGGCGTCGAAGCCGTCCACGACGAAGACGGTGCTCCCGTCGAGGAGCGCGGCGAAGGACGGCTCGGTGGCGGCCATGTGGAAGAAGGGCGGCCAGGCGACGTAGCTGGACGTCGCGCCGCCCCCGAGGTGATGGCGGAACACCAGCGCCCGGGCGATCTCGGCCCGGTGGCTCAGCACCGCGCCCTTGGGCAGGCCGGTGGTGCCGCTCGTGTAGAGGATGAGGAGCCCGTCCTCGGGCTCGGCCACCTCATCGGGCTCCGCGCTGGCGGCGCGCGCGAGCCGGGCCTCCCAGGCCGGGCCCAGCTCGACCACGGTGGCGGCGCCTCCGTCCACCTTGGCGAGGAGCGCTCCGTGGCGCGGCGAGACGACGATCACGCGCGGGGCCACCAGGCTGATGCAGTGCTGGAGCTCCGGCGGGGCGAGGCGCCAGTTCTGGCACGCGGCGATGGCTCCGAGCGTGGCGGCGGCCAGCTCGAGCTCCAGGTACTCGATGCGGTTCTCCGACAGGATGGCGACCCGCTCGCCTCGTCCCACCCCCAGGGCGGCCAGCACATGCGCGGTGCGATTCACCCGATCATCGAGCGCGGAGAAGGTGAGCCGCCGCTGCCCATCGTCGACGGCGAGGGCCCCGGGGGCGAGCCGCGCCCGGGCGCGAAAGAGGCTGCCGATGGTGCTGCCGCCCGCGCGCCGGATCAGCGCCGCCGCGCTGCTGTCCTGGCTCATGGTCTCCCTCCTGGGTCACGTCCTTGTCGGCATCGTAGCCATTCCGGCGCCCGCGCTCAAGTGCGCCCGAGCCGGCGCCCCGTGGCGGCCCGGCCCCGCCTCGGCCCCTTGACAGGGAACGACCGCCGCCCCATATTTGACCAGGCGTTCAATTTGGCGTCATGGGCAAGAATCGCACTTCGACCCCCGCCACGGGGCTGGCCTGGAGACGCCGCGCGAGCTGGGAAGCGCGGCGCACGGAGATCTTCCGGAGCCTCGGGCTTGCCCTGCGGGAGCGCGGGCTCGCCTCCCTGACCGTGCAGGACATCGCCGACCGGCTCGGCATGACCAAGGGCAACCTCTACTACTACTTCAGGAACAAGCAGGACCTGCTCTATGGGTGCCACGTGGCCTGCATGCGCCTGAGCCTGCGCGCGCTCGCGGAGGTGCGCCGGAGCGCCGAGCCCCCGGGCACGCGACTGCGGCGGCTGCTCACCCGCCACATCCGCGCCATCACCGACGAGGTCTACGGCGCGGTGCTGCTCACCGACCTCGAGTCCCTCACGCCGCTCCAGCGCAGGCGATACGTCGCCATGCGCGACCGCTTCGAGCGCGGCGTGCGGCAGCTGATCCGCGAGGGCATGCGGCGGCGCGAGTTCCGGAAGCTGGACGCGCGGCTGGCCGGCTTCGCCATCCTGGGCGCGATCAACTGGATTCCCAAGTGGTACGACCCCCGGGGCGCGCTGTCATCGGCGGAGATCGCCGAGGCCTTCGCCGACTTCCTCGTCACGGCGCTGGAGGTGTGATGGCATGACCGAGCTCAAGCCTGGGGAGGTCTTCAGGAGCCCCTCCAAGACCCTGACCGACGCGCACTTCCTCTTCTTCTCCGGCCTCACCGGGGACACCCACCCGATCCACTACGACGTGGAATATGCGCGGGGGACGCGCTTCGGCAAGCCCCTGGCGCACGGGCTCCTGCTCGCCTCCCTGACCGCGCTCGGCGCCTCGGCGGCGACCCGCCGGATCGACGGGTTCGTCTTCGTCGAGCAGGGCAGCCGATTCCTCAAGCCGGTGACCGTCGGGGACACCATCGAGCCGCGGCTGACCGTTGAGAAGGTGTGGCAGGAGGGCAGGCGGCGCTTCGTGCGCCTGACGACGGCGCTGGTCAACCAGCGGGGCGAGGTGGTGCTGGAGGGGTTCCACGTCTACCGGGTGCTGGAGCCGCCCAGGCGGGCGAGCACCCGGGAGGAGGGCTCATGACGCAGCCCGCGCGCGAGGCCATCACGGCCGGGACGGCCTGGCCGGCCCGGTACACCTATGTGCCGGCCCTCCGGGTCGGCACCCTCGTGTTCATCTCGGGGACCACGGGCACGGACGACGACAACCGCATCGTGGCCCCCGGCGACATCGTGGCGCAGACGCGGCAGATCTTCCGGAAGTTCGAGCGGCTGCTCAACGCGGCCGGCGGATCCTGCGCGGACATCGTGCAGACCGTCGACTACATCACGACGACGGAGAACTACAAGGCGACGGCGGCCGTCCGGCGCGAGTTCTTCAAGGGCGCGCAACCCACCGCCACGGGCGTCCTCGTCGCCGGACTGCTGCGCGAGGGCGCGGTGATCGAGATCTCCGCCGTGGCCGCGCTCGCGGGCTGACCGGCATGTCCCGCTACTGGGAGGAGTTCGAGGTCGGCGCGCGCTATCCGACCTATGGCCGCACGGTCACCGAGGGCGACCTGTCGCTCTTCTGCGCCTTCGTGGGCTACCACGTGCCGCTCTTCATCGACGAGGAGGTGGCCCGGCGCACCCCCTACGGCGGGCGGATCGCGCCGAGCGCCTTCACCATGTCGGTGTCCACGGGCATGACCGAGAGCCTGTTCCGCGACACGATCATCGCGCTCCTGTCCGTGGACCGCGGGCGCTTCCTCGGGCCGGTGCGCGCGGGCGACACGATCCGCACCGAGGTGGAGGTGGTCTCGAAGCGGGAGACCTCCGACCCCGGCCGGGGGATCGTGGTCTTCCGCGACCACGTCCTGAACCAGCGGGACGAGACGGTGTTCCAGATCGACAAGACGACGCTCATCCGGCGTCGTGGCGGAGCGGCGTGACGCAGCCCAAGGCCGGGATCATCTACGGCCTGGCCGTGTCCATGGCCACCTTCCACCTCTATGCCGGGTACTTCGGCCAGCCGGAGGCGCAGGTCTTTCGCGCGACCCACGTGGGCTTCGCCATGAGCCTGGCCTTCCTGCTCTTCCCGTGCTCGCGGGGGCTCGAGCGGCGGGCGCCGGCGCGGAGCGAGGCGCTCGACTTGGGGCTCGTGGCGCTGGTGGCGGCGCTCCACGTCTACATCCTGCGCGACCCGCAGGGGCTGTGGCTGCGCACGGGCCAGCTCACCACGGCGGACCTGATCGTGGCCACCCTGTACCTCCTGGTGCTGCTGGAGGCCACGCGGCGCGCGGTGGGGCTCGCCATGCTGGCCGTGGCGGGGTTCTTCATCGTCAACGCCATCGCCGGCCACTGGTTCCCCGGGATCTTCTACGGACCCCCCCATCACTGGCGAGTGGTGGCCAATGCGCTCTTTCTGGGGGACGACGGGGTCTTCGGCATCCCGGTGGCCGCCTCCGCCAGCTACATCGTGCTGTTCATCATCTTCGGCCAGCTCCTCCAGAAATCGCGGGCCCTCGACTTCTTCATGAGCCTGGCGCTCACGCTGACGGGCCAGCAGGCGGGGGGGCCCGCCAAGGCGGCCGTCGTGGCGAGCGCCTTCGAGGGCACCTACACCGGCAGCGCCGTGGCCAACGTGGTGGGCTCGGGCACCTTCACCATCCCGCTCATGAAGCGGCTCGGCTACCCGGCCCACTTCGCGGGCGCCGTCGAGGCCGTGGCCTCGTCCGGCGGCCAGATCATGCCGCCGGTCATGGGCGTCACCGCCTTCGTGCTCGCGGAGATCGTGGGCGTCGCCTACTGGAAGGTCGCCATCGCGGCCCTCGTCCCGGCCATCCTCTACTTCCTGTCCGTCTACCTGATGGTCCACTTCGAGGCGCGCAGGCTCGGGCTCCGCGCCATCCCGCGCGAGGACCGGCCGCATCTCTGGCCCGCGCTGCGCGAGGGCGGCCACCTGCTCCTGCCGCTGGGCTTCGTGTTCTGGCTGCTCAGCGAGGGCTACTCGGTGGGGTACGCGGCGACGTCGGGGATCGCGGCGGTGTTCGGCCTGTCCTTCGTGTCGGCGCGCACGCGGCTCCGGCCTCGCGACGTCGTGGAGGCGCTGGAGGAGAGCGCGCGGGGGGTGGTGCCCGTGGCCATCGCCTGTGCCTCGGCGGGGCTCATCATCGGGGCCATCTTCCTCTCGGGCGTCGGCCATCGCTTCTCCGAGCTGGTGCTCACCGTCGCGCAGGGCCAGCTCTGGCTCGCGCTCATCCTCACCATGCTCGCCTCGTTCATCCTGGGGATGGGGCTCACGACGACGGCCGACTACATCGTGCTCGCCACCTTCGTGATCCCGGCCCTGGTCAAGATGGGGGCCGACACGCTGGGGGCACACCTGTTCGCCTTCTACTTCTCCTCGATCTCGGGGATCACGCCGCCGGTGGCGCTGGCGTCCTTCGCGGCGGCGGCCATCGCCCGGGCGGGGCTCTGGGAGACCGGCTTCACGGCCATGCGGATCGGCATCGCCGCGTTCCTGATCCCCTACCTCTTCGTCTACAGCCCGGAGCTGATGCTCAAGGGGAGCCCCGCCGGCATCGCGCTGGCCGCGGCGCGCGCGGTGGTGGCGACGGGGTGTCTGGCGGGCGCCGTGCAGGGCTGGCTCTTCCGGCGCGCGACCCCGCTGGAACGGCTGGCGCTCCTGGCGGCAGCGGTGCTCTTCGTCTGGCCCGATGTCCGCGCCGACGCCCTGGCGCTGGCGCTGTTCGCGGCGGTGGCCGTGCTCCACAAGCGGTGGGTGCCGACCCGCGCGGCCCCGGGCCGCGGCGCCGCGCGCTCCGCCGCCGTCGCGCTGGTCGACCGGTGGTGGCCCGCGCGCCGGCTCGTGCGGCTGGCCGAGGCCGAGCTGGCTCAGGAGATGGCGGCGCCGGCGGCGCCGCACGCGGCGCGGCCCGGGGCCGGGGAGTGGCTCCGGGGCTGGGCCATCCTGGCCGTGGTGGGCGCGATCTTCGTGTGGACCGGCTTCCGCCACATGCATATCCTCTCGTTCAACGTGTTCCTCGCGCTGACCCTGGCGCTGGCCTTCGGGACCGTCGCGTGCTTCCGGCGGCCCACTCCCCAGCAGGTTGCCTAGCGCCATCCGGAGACAAGAAAGGAGCCCATCATGACTCACCGAGTCCTCCCGCTGGCCCTGGCCCTGACGCTCTGCCTGGCGGCCGCCGCCCCCGCCGCGGATCCGCAGTTCATCACCGTGGGCGGGGGCGTCGGGACCTTCCCGATCATGGCGGCCAAGATCGCGGAGGTGATCAACAAGGAGTTCCCCGGGGTCAGGGCGAGCTCCATCCCGGGCGGCTCCGACCTGAACCTCAAGAACATCCAGTCCGGCGCCTCCCAGGTGGGGCTCTCGATCTCCATGACGTCCCACCAGGGCGTCAACGGGATCGCCCACTTCCCGCAGCCCCTCGACAAGGTGCGCCACGTCATGTCGCTGTACCGGGGCTACATCCACTACGTGGCCTCGGCGCGGAGCGACATCCGCTCCTTCGCCGACATCACCAAGCGCGGCTACCGCGTCTACGTGGGCAAGGTGGGCACACTCCACCATGTCCTCATGACCGAGATGCTCAAGGCCCAGGGCATCACCCCCGACGACATCCGCAAGGCGGGCGGCATCCCCAACCCCGTCGCCTACTCCGACGTGGTCCGGATGCTCCAGGACGGACAGCTCGACGTCGCGATGCTCACGGGGCCCGTCCCCTACGGGATGGCCATGGAGCTGGCCCAGAGCCCGGGCATCCGCCTGCTCAACGCCTCCGAGGAGGCCCGCGCGAAGGTGATCCAGGCCCTGCCCGGCATCGGGCGGGCGACGATCCCCAAGGGCACCTACAAGGGCCAGGACGAGGACATCCAGACCGTCGCCTACATGTCCCACCTGGTGGCGAGCCGTGAGCTGTCCGAGGATTTCGTCTACCGCCTCACGGCGGCGATGGTCAAGCACATGCCGGACATGCGCGGCCTCTTCGCCGGCGCCAGCGAGATCCGGCTCGAGACGGCGCTGCTGGACAACCCCATCGCCGTCCACCCGGGCGCCAAGCGCTACTACGACGAGAAGGGCGTGAAGTAGGCGGATGGACCCCGCGCAGAGCGCCTGGAACGTCGCCCACGGCCTCGTCTGGGCCGCGCGGCGGGAGCCCGGCAAGCTCGCGGTCCGGCAGGGCCGCCGCGCGCTCAGCTACCGGGCGCTCGACGAACGCGTGAACCGGCTGGCCCATGCCCTCGCGGGCCTCGGGCTCCGGCCCGGCGATCGGCTGCTGCTGCTCCTGGCGGATCGGCTGGAGCACCTCGAGGCGCTGCTGGCGGCGGCGAAGGCGGGGATCGTCGCGGCGCCCGTGGACCACCGGTGGCGCCCGGACGAGATCCGGCATGCCGTGGACCTCTACGAGCCGCGGGCCGTGCTCTGCGAGGAGGCCACGCGCCCGCTGCTTCCCGCCATCGACGGGCCGCGGCTGTGCCTGGAGGCGGATTACGAGGCGCTCCTGGCGCGAGCCGACGCCGGGGAGGCCCTCCGGCCCGTCCCCATGGAGGCGCCCTTCGTGATCGGCTGCACCTCGGGGACCTCGGGGCTCCCCAAGGGCATCGTTCTCAGCCACCGCTCCATGCTCTGGCGCATGCCCATCTACGCCTTCGACTTCGGGATCGGCCCCGCCGACACCTTCCTGTCCAACACGCCGCTGGCCCAGGGCGGCGGGCGCGCCTTCGCGCTCGCCCATCTCATCCGGGGCGGCACCGTGCTCATCGATCCCGACTTCGACCCGGAGCGCACCCTCGCCACCATCGCCCGCGAGCGCATCACGACCTGCTTCACGGTCCCGACGATGCTCCGCCGGCTCCTGGCGACGCCCGGGGTGGCGACGGCCGAGACATCGAGCCTCCGCTGCCTCATCTCGAGCGGTGCGGCCCTGCCCGCGGAGACGCGGCGCGGGGTCCTCGAGCAGGTCACCCCGAACCTCTACCAGTTCTACTCCTCGACGGAGTCCGGCGGCATCACGGTGCTGCCGCCCTGGCTTGAGGCGGCCAAGGGGGACTCCGTCGGGCTCAGCGTCTTCGGCAAGGAGCTCCGGCTCGGGGAGGAAGGCGAGATCCTCTCGCGCGGCCCCGCGCTGATGACGGAGTACTTCCGCAACCCCGAGGCGACGGCCGCCGCGTTCCACGGGGACTGGTTCTGCCCCGGCGACCTCGGCCGCTTCGACGAGGACGGATTCCTCTACATCGTGGGGAGGAGGAAGGAGATGATCATCACGGGCGGGCTCAACGTCTATCCCGCCGAGGTCGAGCGCGTGCTCTACATGCACCCGGCCGTGCAGGAGGCAGCCGTGGTCGGCTGCCCCGACCCGGAGTGGGGCGAGGCCGTGACGGCCTTCGTCCAGCTCCGTCCGGGGCATCACGCCTCGGCGGCTGACCTCATCGAGCACTGCCGGGCCCACATGGCGAGCTACAAGAAGCCCCGGGCAGTCGAGTTCCTCGCCGTGCTGCCCCGCACCACGAGCGGCAAGATCGCCCGGCAGGCGCTCATGCGGTGGGCCGTGCGATGAGGCTCCGCACCCGCATCTGCGATCGCCTGGGCATCGAGCACCCGATCTTCGCCGCCGGCATGGGGGGCGTCACGCTGGCCCCGCTGGCGGGCGCGGTGTCGGCGGCGGGCGGCATGGGGGTGCTGGGCGCCACCTTCCTCACGCCGGAGGGGCTCCGCGAGGAGATCGCCGCCGTCCGCCGGATCACCGACCGGCCCTTCGGCGTCGACCTCCTCGTCCCCACCGACATCCCGGCGGAGGTCGGGGCGCGCGCCATCCCGCGGTTTCCTTCCTTTCTCGCGGACCTCCTGCCCGAGGTGGAGGGGCTGCGCGGCAATCCGCCCCCGCCGCTCACCCTCGATCTGGCCCGGGCTCAGGTCGAGGCGGCGCTCGGCGAGCGGGTGCCCGTCCTCGTCTCGGGGCTCGGCACGCCCGAGTGGCTGGTGCGCGAGGCCCATCGCGCCGGCACCATCGTCATGTCCCTGGTCGGCACCGTGCGCCAGGCGCGCCGGCTCGCCGACATGGGCGTGGACGTGATCATCGCCCAGGGAGCGGAGGCCGGCGGGCATGTGGGCGCCGTGACGACCTTCGTGCTGGTCCCGCAGGTGGTCGATGCCGTGTCGGTGCCGGTGCTGGCCGCCGGCGGCATCGCCGACGGGCGCGGGGTGGCAGCCGCGCTGATGCTGGGCGCGGAGGGGGCCTGGATCGGCACGCGCTTCCTGGCCACGGTGGAGTCCTCGGCCCACGAGGCCCACAAGAAGAGGATCCTGGAGGTCACCGAGGAGGGCACGGTGGTCTCCCGCTCCTATACCGGCAAGCCGAGCCGGGTCCTCAAGAACCGGTTCACCGAGCGGTGGAAAGGGCACGAGGCCGAGATCCTGCCCATGCCTTGGCAGCGGATCTGGGTGGAGCCCCTGGTGGCCCCCGCGAAGGCGGCGGGGCGCGTGGACATCGCCAATTTCCCGACGGGACAGGTGGCCGGCGGGATCACCGACATCCCGCACGCGGCCGAGGTGGTGGCGCGGCTCGTGGAGGAGACGCAGGCGGCGCTCTCGCGATGACCGACCTCCTCCGCCAGCCCCTCGAGGCCATCCGCCGCGTCCAGGACGAGAAGCTCGTCCGGGCGCTGGCGCTCTGCGCCCGCGGCCACGCCCATTACCGCCGGACATGGGCCGAGGCCGGCGTGGATGTGAGCCGGATCCGCTCGGTGGCCGACCTTGTCCTGCTGCCCTTCACCTCCAAGCACGACCTCATGGCCGATCCCGAGAGCTTCCGGCTCCACTGCCCGGACCTGCCGCTGCATGAGCGGGCGCTGTGGGAGGTCAACTACACCACGGGGAGCACGGGAGAGCCGACGCCGCTGTACGTCACCACCCACGACTATCAGGCCTATCTCTTCCAGGCCCGACGCGTCGCCGAGATCGCGGGCATCACCGACCGGGACATCCTCGCCAACCTCTTCCCCCTGACGCCCGCGGCCATGGGCGCCTTCGTGCGCTCCGAGCCCAATGCCTATGCCGCCGGGGCCGCGCTCGTGGGGGCCCTCACCGGCGCCCCCCACGGCGAGTTCGGCGTCCACCGCTCGCTGGACGACGCGGTGCGCATGGTGGAGCGCCACCGGGCGACGGTGCTCTGGGGGGTGACGAGCTTCGTGCGGCGCGTGATCATGCGGGCGGCCGAGCTTCACGCCGACTTCACGAGCGTGCGCATGTGCGCGGTGACCGGGGAGGCCTCCTCGCCGGCCCTGCGCGAGGACATGCGGGCCCGGCTGCGCGCGCTCGGCGCGGCGAAGCCCGTCATCTTCGACCGCTACGGCTCCACGGAGTCCGGGGCCCACGCCCAGTGCCGCGAGGAGGGGGACTGGCACAATCCCGCCCCGGAGGTGATCTTCCACGAGGTCGTGGATCCCGACACGGGGGCGAGGCTGCCCGACGGCGAACGCGGCATGCTGGCGCTGACCCACCTGAACCGGCGCGGCACGACGCTCATCCGCTACCTGGTCGGCGACATCGTGAGCCTCACCCACGAGCCCTGTCCGCATTGCGGGCGCACCGGGGACCGCATCGTGGGGCCCATCGTTCGAACCAAGGACCTCATCAAGGTGAAAGGCATGCTCATCAACCCTGCGGTGCTGCTGGACAGGCTGCGGGCCGTCCCCGGCGTGGACGAGTTCCAGGTGGTGCTCACGCGCCAGGACCTCCGCGACCCCTTCTCCATGGACGAGATGCTGGTGCGGGTGGCCACGGAGCGGGCCGACCGCGACGCCCTGGCGGCGATGGTGGTGGGGGCCGCGGCCGACGCCGTGGGGGTGCGCCCCCGCGTGGAGTTCGCGGCCCTCGACGACATCTACGATCCCGCGCGGCAGGCCAAGGCCGAGCGGCTGGTGGACAGGCGATGAGCGCCGGGCCCGCGGGGGCGGGAGGCCTCGGGTTCCACCTCACCGAGGAGCAGGAGATGCTGCGCCGGGTGGTCCGGGACTTCGCCGCGAAGGAGCTCACGCCCGAGTACCTCCGCGAGCTGGACGCCACCGGCCGGGCGCCCCACGCCGAGCTGCTGCCCAAGATGGCCCGGCTCGGCTTCACGAGCCTGGCCGTTCCGCCGGAGTACGGCGGGGCGGGGGGGAGCACCGTGGACGCGACCGTGCTCCTGGAGGAGATGGGGCGGGCGTCCTTGTCCATCGCTTCGCTCCTGAACTTCGCCATCGGCTTCGGCACCCACACGATCGTCCGGTTCGGGACCGAGGAGCAGAAGCGCCACTTCCTGCCCCGGGTGTGCGCGGGGGAGATGGTCTTCGCCTTCTCGCTGACCGAGCCCGGGGCCGGCTCCGATGCGGCCTCGCTGCAGACCCGCGCGGTGGCCGAGGGTGACCACTTCGTCATCACGGGCACGAAGATGTTCACCACCGGGGCCGCCGAGAGCGGCTGCCTCCTCGTGGCGACGCGGACCGATCCCCGGGCGCCCAAGCACAAGGGCATCAGCCTCTTCCTGGTGGACCCGCGGACGCCCGGCATCACCTACAGGAGGATCGAGAAGCTCGGCATGCGGGGCGCGGGCGGGCTCTACGAGGTGCACTACGACGGCGTCCGCGTGCCGCGCTCGGCGCTGCTGGGCCCGCTCCACGGGGGCTGGGCCGCGATCAAGGCCACGCTCGAGCGGGTGCGGCTCTCCCAGGCCGCGTACTGCGTCGGCTGCGCCCAGCGCGTGGTGGACGATGCCGTCCGCTACGCCCAGGAGCGGGAGCAGTTCGGCCAGCCCATCGGGGCCTTCCAGGCGATCAGCCACATGCTGGTGGATCTCCAGGTCTCCACCGACGCCGCCCGCCTGCTGCTCTACCGGGCCGCCTGGCTCGTGGATCAGGGGATCCCCTGCATGAAGGAGGCCTCCATGGCGAACCTCTACGCCACCGAGGCCCTGGTCCGCGTCACCTCCGACGCCATGCGGGTCTACGGCGGCTACGGCTTCACGCTGGAGTTCGACATCCAGCGCCACTTCCGCGACGCGCGGCTCTTCGTCATCGGCGACGGATCGAGCCAGATCCAGCGCAACCTCATCGCGCGCATGATGGGCCTCGGCGAGCGACGGCGGGAGGGGACATGAGGGTCAAGCGGATCGAGCACGTGGGGATCGTGGTCAAGGATCTCGCGCAGAGCCGCGCGGTGTGGGAGGAGTGCCTGGGGCTGCGGCTGGCGGAGGTGGAGGAGCTGCCGCAGTACGAGGTCAGGATCGGCATGTATCCGGTCGGCGAGTCCATGGTCGAGCTGCTGCAGGGGACCAGGCCTGACGGCACGTACGCGAGGCTGGCCCGCGAGGGGAAGGAGGGGCTCCACCATCTCTGCCTCGAGGTCGAGGACCTCGAGGGGGCGCTGGCGGAGCTCCGGGGCAAGGGGGTGCGGCTCCGGGACGAGACGCCGCGGCCGGGGCATCAGGGCAGTCGCATCGCCTTCCTGGACCCGGCCAGCACCGGGAACGTGCTGGTCGAGCTGGTCCAGCGCGCGGGCGAGGGGTGAGCGGCGGCGTCGCATCCGAGTCCGGACACCTCCGGCCGCCCGCCCTCCGACGACACCACCCTCGAGCGCGAACCCCGCCCCCGCGGCGCCAGCTCTACGCGCGCCTTGACCCGGCCGGCGTTGATGCGCCGCGGGTTCGACGTCGACGTCCTCGCCTGTCCCCGCTGCGGCGCCCGGCTGGGCGTCATCGCCCCCGTCCAGGATGCCCCGTCGTACCGGCCATCCTAGTCCCCCTGGGCCGCGCCGGCGCCGCAGCGCCCCTGCCGGATGCCTCCGGGGCCCGCGCCCGATCACGATGCCCACGCCCGCCTCGGCCCACCCGGCCCGGGCGCTCCTGGGTGCGGGCCGGGGTTCGCCGGGGGGAGGCCGGACCTGGCGCGGCGCCCGCCACCCCACCCGAAGCGGCGCTGATCGTTCCGATGCCCCGGCCCTACTCGGTCACCGCGATCCCCGGATGACCCTCCGCTACCAGCCCGTCTCGCCGGAGCACCTCCGGGGTGCGGTGCGCGCGCTCGACCAGCGGCTGGCGGTGGCCCAGGCGGAGGCGGTCAACGCCAGCCCGTAACGAGGCCGAATAGCCGGGCCGCATCACGAGATCTCGGCACGAGAGGCCTGGCCCCAGGGCGGCCTCGCGTGAGACACTACCGGAGGGTTCCGGTGCCGCGATGCCCCGCGCACCGGGAGGAGAGACCTCAGCGCCATGACGGTCGGAACCGAGCACCGCTACATCGTTCGCGACGACGAGATCCTCGGCGGCGAGCCCATCATCGTGGGCACGCGGGTCCCGGTGCGCGCGATCGTGGAGCTCTGGCGCCTCGGCCTGAACCCCGAGGAGATTCCCACTCACCTCTCGCATCTCACCCTGGCCCAGGTGTTCGACGCCCTGAGCTACTACGCGGACCACCAGACCGAGATTCAGCAGTACATCGACCGGAATCAGGTCCCGGACGACATCGTGCACCCGCTCGCGCGTCCGGATGCCTAGCCGTCCGCCAGCCCTCTACTGCGACGAGGATGTCTCCGTGGTGCTCGCAGCTATGCTGCGCGGCCGGGGCTTCCCGGTGACCACAGCGCGGGATGCCGGGCATCTCGGGCGTGCCGACGAGCACCAGCTGCGGGTGGCCGCCGATGCAGACCGGATCCTGCTGACCCACAACCGGGCCGACTTCGAACGTCTGCACCGCCAGTGGATCGAGTCCGGTCGGCGGCACGCGGGTATCATCATCGCCCGGCGTCGTGTCTCGGGCGAGCTGACAGTCCGACTTGGGCGACTCCTTGGCCGGCTCACGGCGGACGAGTTCACCAGCCAGCTCTTCTACGCCTGAACGCGACGCCGGCTGGACCACTCCGCGGCACCGGGCGCGTGCGCACGCCATTTCTTCACGTGCCGTCAGAGACCCAGTTCCCTGCCGAGGATCCGGGTGACGAACCTCTTGCCGTAGGTTTCGCTCGCGACCAGCGTCCTGATCCGCCCCGCACCTCTTCGGCCCGTCCGGCCTTCTCGGCCGCCTTCACCGTGCTCCCGTAGGCGGCCCGGCCCCTCGACCTACCCCATGCGCCCGCAAGCCGATTGTTGCTCGATGGCGCCGCCTCTCTCGGCACGCTACGGCCGCCAGGCCCCCACCCGATGAAGCTGTCCCGGAGTGATCCCCCCGCGCGCGTCGAGAATCCTCGGGATGAGCGGCCGGAGGTGCAACAGCCGGTTGGACGGCGCGTGGACCAGGATGACGCCGAAGGGCAGGGCCGAGAGGTTCTGCTGGAACTCCAGGTTTCGGTCCATGGTGACGAGCACATCTTGGGCGCCGCGCATCAGGCGAAGCAGCTCGTCAAGAAGAACGCGCACCGCCCAGGAGCGAGTCGCGTGCGAGGTCGAGCGCAGCGACGGCCTGCTCGCGCCTTACCGACGGGAACTGCCGGAGGAACTCGTCAAGGGTTTCGCCCCGCTCGAGGTAGTCGAAGGGGGACCGCACCGGGACACGGGGGCCGACGAAGACCGGCGTTCCACCGAGGATGTCGGGATCGCTGTGGAGCACTTGGCTGAGCGGCGTCACGCTGACAGGCCCCCTCGCATGCGCATATGCGCGAGCCAGGCGGGTGCCCGACCCTGGCATCCCGCCGACTACGCCTCCCCGCTGTGCCGCCGCGGCTTCGCCCCGGTCCCGCGCGGTGCGTTCTCCGCCGAGCTGTCTCAGCCTTGACGATGGCCAGCGACACGGCCGA
>Ga0154441_1296_pt1 | contig 21262 bp, 18 predicted proteins | sample RifGroC2_FD_115945 | JGI IMG/M metagenome (GOLD analysis project Ga0154441, IMG submission 115945) | Candidatus Rokubacteria bacterium GWC2_70_16 | reverse complement strand
GGTAGGGAGCATCGGCTCCGGAACTGGTAGAACTCCTGACGTGACTCGCCATCACGGACAGGAGGGAGCCGATGCCCGAGGAGATCGTAGCACGCATTCTGCGCTTGCCGGGCTATGGGGTCTATGCCTGGGAGGCCGACGAAGCCGCCAACACGTTGACCCTGTCGATCCGGCAGACCGGGGGCGCGCCGGCCTACCGCTGTGGGAGCTGCGGGATCTCCCGCCACGAGATCCACAGTTGGACGGAGCGCCGGATCCGGGACCTGCCCTGGGGGACCTGGCAGGTGTGGCTGCGGGTGGAGGTCCATCGCGTGCGGTGTCGCCAGTGCGGGGTGCGGACCGAGCAGCTGCCGTTCGTGGGCGGCAAAGCCCACTACACGGCGCGGTTGGAGGCCGCGGTGGCCCAGGGCTGTGAAGCGGCCCCCGTGAGCCGGGTGGCCGCCCAGTGGGGCCTGCCCCCAGAGACGGTCCGCCGCATGGACAAGCGGGTGCTGCGGCGCTGGGCAGCCAGCCGGCCGCGCCGCCCGCTGCGCTACCTGGGGGTCGACGAGATCTTCCTGGGCAAGACCGTCAAGTTCCTCACGGTGGTCAGTGACCTGGAGACCGGGGAGCCGCTCTGGGTGGGGCTCGAGCGCAAGCGCGAGACCCTCGACCGCTTCTTCGCCGAGGCGCTGCCGCCCCGGCGCTGGCGGGCGGTGCGGGCCGTGTGCGTGGACATGTGGGAGCCCTTCCGGCTCAGCCTGCAGGCGCATCTGCCCCACGCCCGGCTCGTCTACGACAAGTTCCATGTCCTGCGCCATGCCAGTGAGGCCCTCGACGAGACCCGCCGGGCGGAGTTCTTCCGGCAAGGGGCCGAGGCCCGCGGGCTCATCCGGGGCAAGCGCTGGCTGCTGCTGCGGCGCTGGGCGAATCTGGACTGGGAGGAGCGTCAGACCCTCAACGACCTCTTCGCTCTCAACCGCCGCTTGGCCAAGGCCTACGTGCTCAAGGAGCAGCTGGTCCACCTCTGGACCTACACCTACGAGGGGGCGGCCCGCCGGTTCCTCACCAACTGGCTCCTGGCCCTCCGCTGGCAGCGGTTGCCGGCCTTCCAGAAGCTCGGCCGGATGCTGACGCGACATCTGGACGGCATCTTGAACTACTGCCACGAGAAGGTCCCCTTCGGGAAAGTCGAAGCAATCAACGGCAACATCCGGGCAATGCTGCGCCGGGGCCGGGGCTACCGCGACCACGAGTACCTTCTGCTCAAGGTCCAGAAGGCCACCGCCACGCGCCGCCTCCGTCAGGCCGCATGAACACAGGCCCGGCTACAGATTCTGGTGAAGAGCGGTTGTTGTTAATCTCGTTTAACATGCCGATGCTGCTCGTTGGGTTGGCGCCTGTTCTAGCGATTGTTATCTGGACGGTGATCCTCTTGGCCCACCGAATCGCTTGGGAATGGGTGGAGAGGCCTGTACGTGTGCTGGCCGAGATGGGCGTCATTCGCCATCGGCGCTTCTTCTGGTGGCTCGCTGTGACGCTTTTTGCGTTATCAATGGCGCCTGTGAGTCGATGGGCAGATGTGGTCTTGAAGCGCTTGACATGAGCCGATGTGGCGGCAAGTCGGTCACGCGCCCGCGGGCGCGTGCAGAATGCAGTGCAGGTTGAGTGAGGCGGTAATCGTGCGGGAGCTGTCAGAGTGATCAAGGTTGCCACGGACGGGGCGGCCGCCGCTGGAGGGTGCTAGAGTTGCCTACGCTCCGCGCCGAGCCGCGGTAGGCGGGATACAGCGAATGTCTTCGCCCCGCACCCCTGCGCACAGTGCGGCCCGCGTCCGCGCTGGTGTGCAGCTGATCGGATGGCTGGCTGTCGGCGGGATGCTCGTGGGCGCCTGCATCGGACTCGCTCGAGGCGCGAGCCTGGGTCCGGAATACCTTGTGGTTGGCGTCCTTAAAGGGTCGGTGCTCGGGGTGACGATTGCCGTGAGCGCCGGCGGGCTCGAGCAGATCGTGCTGCGCCGGCTCTGGCGGCGCCTGTCCGTCGGCCGTGCGGTCCTCGTGCGCGCCGCACTGTATTCCCCACTGGCCACCGGCGTGTACCTCGCGGTGTCGGCGGCGTTCAATCCCTGGATTTCGTGGAGCCTGCAGCGGCCGATGATTCTTCCGACGCTCGGTATCACGTTCATGGGCCTCCTCGCCGGAAGCTGCGTGTTCGCCCTCGTCCGCCTGTTCGGCCCGCGGGTGCTGGGGAATCTGTTCTCGGGTCGCTACCATCGCCCGTTCGAGGAGGAGCGCATCTTCCTTTTCCTCGATCTCGTGGGCTCGACCACGATTGCCGAGCACATCGGGCACCTGCGCTATCACGCGTTCCTGCGCGATTTCATCGAGGACCTCGAAGACCCGCTGCTCGAGTACGAAGGCGATGTCTACCAGTACATCGGCGACGAGGTCGTCGTGACGTGGCCGTTCGCCGACGCGCGCTCGAACGGGCGCTGCGTTGCCTGCCACTTCGCGCTCATTGATGCGATCGAGCGGGGGCGCAGCCGCTACGAGCAGGCGTACGGCTTGGCGCCGTCGTTCCGCACCGGGATCCACGCCGGGCGCGTCGTCGCGGGCGAGATCGGTGACCGCAGGAAGCAGATCGTCTTCGTGGGCGACGTGGTCAACACCGCATCGCGCGCGCAGGCGGAGGCGAAGGCACGCAACATGGGTCTTGTCGTCACCGCTGCACTTCTCACGCGGATCGAGCTTCCGCCGGGCATCGAGGTCCGGCCGCTCGGACCGGTCCGGCTGAAGGGGAAGGACGGGGCCATGGAGCTCTTCGAGGTCGTCCGCGCGGCTGCGCGGTGATGCGGACCCGTCGTGGTCGAACCGTGCCTCGGCCCGCTTCGGCCTAGCCTTCAAGGCGACGATGGCGGTCTGCGGATGGCTGTGCCATCGGGGCTCCTGGGGCGGCTGGCGTCCGAGTCTGGCCCCTTCTGTCAAGCTCTCGGGGCCCGAGGGGGCTAGGCGCTCGGCGTCCGGCGGACGACCATCGGCCGGTGGCGTCACGAGGGACGCCTCGAGGCGCGGATCTGCAACGAGATGGGCCAGTGGCTGTATGCTCCCCAGCAAGACCGTCCATCCGACGGCAGGCCTCCAAGCGAACACGCTGCGCCGGGTGCCAAGGACAGCTCCCCTGTAGGAGGTGCAGTATGAAAGGTGATCCTTCGCGATTGATGTTCTGGAGTGCCCGCAGTGTGGGGGTCGGCTGCGCCTGATCGCCACGCTGCAGGATCCCGTCGTCATCGGGAAGCTCCTCGCGCACCTGGGGATGGCCCCGTCAGGGCCGAGCCCTGGCCCCGCCCCGCCCGAGTCTCGCGGCGTCGCGCCCTGATCTGATCCTCGAGGGGCCCGGCGGGCGCCGTCGTGCCTCGGCCGCGAGGCGTCATTCCTGCTGGGCCGGGCGGTTCATCTGCCGCTTGACAGCGATGGTTTGCGCGCCTAGTGTCCCGCTCACAGCCGGGCGGGCGCGGTCGGCGCGCCCTGAGGCTCATGTGCGCTGTGCCTGTGGCTCCAGCGGGGCTGCGGTGTGCGGGGCTGGGGGCGTGAGGGCCTGGGGACGGAGGCGCAGGGAAGGGGCGCGAGGGCGCGGAGGGCGTTGATGTCGACTAGGCGCCTGACGTCATCTTGCTCAGCTCGGTCTTCGCGAAACCTCACCTGATGAATTTGATGATCTCATCGCTGACGCGATCCGGCTCGTCATGCGGCAGCCAATGGCTCGCCTCGGGGAATCGGATGGTGGTCCGGTTCGGTACCCATTCTGCCGTCGGCTCGGCCAGTTCTGGCAGGAGGTAGCGGTCGCGATCGCCCCAGAGAGTCAGAGTGGGCGTGTCGACTGGGCGCCACAGGTGACGCAGGGAGCCGGGTCGTCGATACGCCAGCGCCCGATACCAATCGATGGTTGCCTTCGTTGTGCCTGGCTGCGACCAGGCTTCGACATATCGCTCGATGTCCTCGCTCGTGAAGGCGCCGGCAGCGGCGTCTCGTTGCAGGATGCGGCGAATGGCGAACCACCGCCCTGCGCGAAACAGAAGCTCGGGAATCACTGGGAGCATGAAGAACGCCCCGTACCAGCTACGAAGCAGTTGGCGGGGGTTGCGGCGGAGCACGCGGTCAAACTGCGCGGGGTGAGGCGCGTTGAGGATTACGAGCTTGTCCACTCGGTCGGGATGAAGCATCGCAGTGTAGTAGGCGACTATGCCGCCCCAATCGTGGCCAACGACCGTGGCGCTCTTCTCTCCGCAAGTTTCGATCAGGGCGGCGACGTCGGCCGCCAGTTCTTCGACGCGGTAGGCGCAGCGTCGGCGTGGCTTGTCTGATAGTGCGTACCCGCGCTGGTCGGGGGCGACCACCCGGAACCCTGCGGCGGCAATGACCGGAAGTTGGCGCCGCCACTCGTAGGAGAATTCCGGAAAGCCGTGGAGCATCAATACGAGCGGACCGTGACCTGCTTCACAGAGATGGATCCGCAGGTCTCGGATCACGACGTCGTGCTCGCCAGGAGTCTTCAATCGATCTCCCTCGGCCAGGTCGCCCTTTCGTCTGCTCAACGAGCACGCTCAGCGGGCGGGGCGAGCAACGCGAGCCCCGAGCCGCTGGAGCGTGAAGTTAGACATCTGTGCGCTCGTGAGCCCTGGCATCTCTCTCGAAGCTGGTGTTCGCGTAGCCGTGTTGGACCGCCTCTTGAAGATAGCCAGGGAGAAAAGAGGCGATGGAGCCAGCTTGCTCGTATTGGTACACGTGACGCAGTTCGTGACTGAGTAGGCGAGCAGTGTCGTGCCCCCTGCAGATGAAGACCGAGTGTCCTAGTGTCAGGCCGGTCATCTCGGGCCCCAGGAGACCCGCCTGCAATGCTGCAGCACGCAGAGTTGGTTCGACGGGTAGAGGACACGCGTCGACCAGCAGCACGCGAACCCGTTCAGGCTGGGCCACTCCCACGCTTCGCGCAATCTCTTGCTCGCGCGCCGCCAGACGTCGCCCCGCGGCGGCAGCCTGCTCAGCCTGCTCCTCTGCCCACGCAATTGCCTTCGGAAGCAGCAGCGGTAGAGCTGCCTGAAGGTCCACCGCTCCCTCCTTTCCGATGTCTAACGAATAAGGTCTTATCCGCCGTGCCACGCGCGCAGTCTCACCGCCCAGGGGGGTGCACGGCGGATAGGACCAGTTGGACTGAACCGCAGTGCTCCCACCGCTATGGGGATTCTAGCCCTGTCGTGCGCAGCGGGGAAGTCGATTGGGGGCTGGCCGGATGGCTGTGCCTGCGGCTCCAGCGGGGCTGCGGTGTGCGGGGCTGGGGGCGTGAGGGCCTGGGGACGGAGGCGCAGGGAAGGGGCGCGAGGGCGCGGAGGGCCCGGAAGGCCTTGATGTTGACTTGTATGAAGCGGCTGGCCGTGTCAAGTCGTGGTGTGTCTCTCCTTGTGTTGGATTCACATAGTCACGGCTGAGTCATGGGGCAGTGGACTCCGGTCTCGCGAGGTTCCGTCAGCCTTGTATTCGCGCTCGTCAAGGGCGAGGGGTACTCGCCGGCGCATGAGGGGATTCGAAGGGTGGGGGCGCCATCTATGCAGCGGCCCTGCAGCAGCGGCCAAGCCAACATTCGCGCTCACCCACCCGTCGAACCTGCGAGAGACCACGAGACTCACCACACCATCACCGTTCAGTCAGTCCCATCGGCCCTCACGCGTGCAGCGCGGCGACGGAGTCCGGAAGGGCCGCGGGGCGGCGGGGGGCATACACCGTCCCATCCCGGAGGAGCGCATAGAGAATGCCGGCCAGGCGGCGGGCCAGCGCGACGACGGCGACATGCTTACCCCGGCGTGTGGCGATGCGCAGGGCCCAGGTCCGGAGCGCCTCGGCCTCGGGGGGCTGCCGGCGCAGGATCGAGTGCGCGGCTTGAATGAGCAGCCAGCGGGGGCGCGAGTGCCCGGCCTTGGTGATCGGGCCGCGGTGCTGCGTCTCGCCCGAGCTGTACTCGCGGGGCACGAGGCCGAGGTAGGCTTCGAGCTGATGCGCATGGCGGAAGCGCTGCGCGTCGTCGACCGCGGCGAGGAAGGCAGCCGCGGTGACGGGGCCGACGCTGGGAACCGAGCGCAACCGCCGCACGCGGGGATCCTGGACCGCGAGGTGCTCGATCGTCGCGTCCGAGTACGCGAGCTGCTGGTTGAGGTGACGCATGACGGCGAGCAGCGGCGCGACCACCGAGCGCAAGCGGCCCGGCAGGGGCAGGCCCTGCACGCGGTCGATAAAACTGTTCGCACTGCCGGACGGGACGCGGTAGCCGTGCTGGCGGAGCAGGGCCCGGATGACCGAGATGTAGCGCGTGCGCGTGTGGACCAGGGCGTCCCGCACCCCGAGGCGGCCCCGCACGTGGCGCTGGGGATCGGAGAGCCGATGGGCGGGGCGGTAGGCGCCGAGCAGGCACGCCTCGGCCAGGGCCCGGGCATCGCGCCGGTCGGTCTTCACCTTGCGGGAGCGGGTCGCATACATGGGCGCGAAGTTCGGGTCCGCGACGATGACCTCGTGGCCGAGGGCCTCGAGACATCGGGCGACCCATTCGCTGTCGGTCGAGGCCTCGATCAGCATCCGGGCGCGGGGCCGGGCCCCGAGCACGGCGGCGAAGCGCTCGCCCTCGGTGCGGATGCGCCGCTCGATGACCTCACCGCCCTCGGCGAGGATGTAGATCTGGCTTTCCCTCTTGTGCACGTCGATGCCAATATGGTCCATGGCTGGCCTCTCCCTTTCCCTTTCTGCGGCGGTGACCGCGGGGTGCTCTTGTGGGGCAGTCTATGCCACCACGTCAAGCGAGAGGCCAGCCGCTTCATCCCATCTACACTCCGTGAGCGTGACGAGAACGCGCCCGTCCGCGCGGAGCGGCCCCCGCTGCGGGGCGAGCGCGGGGCGTCGTCGCCCGTGGCGACTTCCGCCTTGACTCACCCACCTTCGCGGTGCTATCTGGTTGCCCGCGGGTTTTCGGTGAGAGAGAGGACGAGAGGGGTGGGTGGTGGTCGTCGAGGCTCGTCGGGTCGTCGGTTCCGAAGAGGGGACTGGGCGGCGCCGCCCGATAAGGCCTTCAACCTGCCCGTGGTGAGCCACCTGGTCCCGGGGATCCACGTCCACCTGATCGCGGCCATCACCAACGGCCTCACTGTGGAATACATGCCGTGGACGCTCCGGCTCTTCGAGGAGACGCAAGTGGTCGACGGCGGTCAGCGTGTGGCGCCGACGAAGCCGGGGCTGGGGCTGGCGTTCGATCAGGCGGCGATCAAGCGCTACCAGATCGGGTGAGCGCGTCCTCCGGCGTGACGAGCCGCACCGTCGTCGTCGATGACGCGAGGACGGGCTTGGTGACTCCATCCGGGCCGCTCCCGGACAATTACCCCACCACGCGCTTCGGAGGAGATCCTTCATGACGACGCTCCGCTCCATCCTGCTGGCCGTGCTCCTCACCGCCACCCTTGCGCTCCCCGCCTCGGCGGAGGATCTGGTCGTGGCGATCTTCGGCGGCTCCTTCGTGGATAACGCCAAGAAGTGCCACGCTCAGGCCTTCGAGAAGGCCACCGGCGCCACCGTGAAGTACGTGCTCGGCAGCTCCGTGCAGACGGCGGCCAAGCTGCGCGCCACGGGCGGGCGCGCCGAGTTCGACGTCACCTACATGGACAGCCAGATCGTCAAGCAGATGAAGGCGGAGGGCCTGCTCCAGCCGCTCGAGCCCGCCAAGATCGCGCACTGGAACGACCTCTACGACGTCTCGAAGGACCCAGGCAACCAGTGGGTCTCGCTGATGTTCGCGGGCACGACGATCGCCTACAACACGACGCTGGTGAAGACGCCGCCCACCTCGTGGGCCGACCTCTGGAAGCCGGAGTACAAGGGCAAGCTCGCGATCCCCGACATCTCGGGGACGTCGGGGCAGCAGTTCCTCATCGCGGCGGCGCGGCTCAACGGCGGCTCGCTCGAGAACATCGCCCCGGGCTTCGAGGCCATCAAGAAGCTGAAGCCGAACGTGCAGATGATGTACACGCAGCCCGACCAGCTCATCCCGCTCTTCGAGCGCGGCGACATCGCCATCGCCGTCTGGTACACGGACCGGACGGGCGCCGCCGCATCCAAGGGCGTGCCCGTGGCGGCGGCCTACCCGAAGGAGGGCGCGATCGGGATCGTGCCGACCGTCTCCATCCCGAAGGGAAGCCAGAAGAAGGAGCTGGCCGAGAAGTACATCTCCGTCCTGCTCTCCCCGGAGGGGCAGCTCTGCTACGCGCAGACCCAGTTCGCCGGCCCCAGCAACAAGAAGGTGAAGCTCCCTCCTGACCTGGCGAAGCTCTTGCCCTACGGCGAGAACGTCGAGCGCATGTACTTCCCCGACACCGACGTGGTTGCGAAGAAGCTCCCCGAGTGGGCGGAGCGCTGGGGGCGCGAGATCACGCGGTGACGCTCGCGGGCGCGCGGCGCTGGCGGCGGTGAGCGTCGCGCGCCCGCCGGCGCTGAGCCTGCGCCGGCTCCGCAAGACCTTCGGCGCCGTGGTCGCCGTCGACGACGTCTCACTGGACGCGGCGCCGGGCGAGTTCCTCTCGCTCCTGGGACCGTCGGGTTGCGGCAAGAGCACCATCCTTCGCATGGTGGCGGGGCTCGTCGAGCCCGACGGCGGCCAGGTCGTGCTCGCGGGCGAGGACATCACGCGTGTCCCCGTCCACCGCCGTAACCTCGGCCTCGTCTTCCAGTCGTACGCGCTCTTCCCCCACATGACGGTGTTCGAGAACGTGGCCTTCGGCCTCCGGCGGCGTGGGGTCGGGGAGACCGCGCTGCGCCCGCGCGTGGAGCGCATGCTCGACCTGGTGCGCCTGGGCCCCCTCGGCGCCCGCCACCCGCACGAGCTCTCCGGTGGGCAGCAGCAGCGCGTGGCCCTGGCCCGTGCCCTCGTCACCGAGCCGCGCGTGCTCCTCCTCGACGAGCCACTTTCCAACCTCGACGCGCTCCTGCGCGACGAGATGCGCGTGGAGCTGAAGCGACTTCAGGAAAGCCTGGGGACGACGATGATCTTCGTCACCCACGACCAGGCGGAGGCGCTGATGCTCTCGGACCGCGTGGCGGTGGTGGACCAGGGGCGCGTTGAGCAGGTGGGGCGGCCGGAGGAGGTGTACCGGAGCCCGGCGACACCGTTCGTCGCGCGGTTCCTCGGGCGCGCGAACTTCCTCGCGGGCGTCGTGGCGGAGCGCGACGGGGGCGAGGTCGTCGTCGCGTTCGACGGAGGGCTGACGGTCCGGGCAGCCAGCCGCGAGGGGCTGGCGCAGGGACAGCGGGTGCAGGCGGCGGTGCGGCCAGAGAGCATCCGGCTGGTGCCGGCCGGCGGCGGCACGTCGCTGCCCAATCGCTTCCCGGCCACCGTCGTCTTCCACGCCTTCGCGGGGCAGGCCCACCACTACGTCGTCCAGCTCGACGACGGACGTGAGATCGAGGTGGTCGCGCCCGGCGCCGAGTTTCCGGTGGCGCGCGGTGCGAAGGTGCAGGTCGAGTGGGCGCCCGAGGACGTCATCCTCCTGCCCGGGGGCGAGGCGTGACGCGCGGACGCGGCTGGGGGCTTCTCGCCCCGTCCCTCCTCCTGCTCCTCGTCGCGTTCCTCGTCCCCGTCGGCATGATGGTGCCGACGAGCTTCCGCCCCTACGTCCCCCTCGTCGGCATCACGCGCGGCTTCACGGCCGGCCACTACGTGAAGCTCGTCACCGACCTCTACTACCTTGAGATCATCGGCCGCACCCTCGCGCTCGGCTTCACGGTGACGCTCCTCACGCTCGTCATCGGCTACCCCGTTGCCTTCTTCCTCGCGCGCTCCCGCTCGCGATGGCGGTCCTGGCTGACCATCCTCGTCGTCTTCCCGCTGCTCCTGAACCTCGTCGTGCGCACCTTCGGCTGGATCGCGCTGCTTGCCCAGAACGGTCTGGTGAACCAGGCGCTCCGGGCGCTGGGGCTCGTCGACGCGCCGGTGAAGCTCCTCTTCAACTTCGCCGGGCTCCTCATCGGCATGACCCACATCTTCCTGCCGTTCATGGTGCTCGTCCTGATCGGGGCCATCCAGAACATCCCGCGCGACGTGGAGGACGCTTCCCGCGTGCTCGGCGCCTCCTGGGGGGCGACGTTCGTGCGCGTCACCCTGCCGCTGTCGGCGCCGGGCATCCTCTCCGGCTCGATCCTCGTCTTTGTGCTCGCCATCAGCGCCCTGGTGACGCCCCGGCTCCTCGGCGGGCCGACCTACCGGGTGATGTCCACGCTCATTTACGACGAGTTCCTCCAGCGGCTGAACTGGCCGGCCGGCTCCGCTCAGGCCCTGCTGCTCACGGTGATGGTGCTGGCGCTCATCCTCATCTCGGGAATCCTCGCCCGCCGCGTGGGAGCGCGGGTGTGACGGCGGCGCGCGTGCGCGCGTGGCTTCTGAGAGCGTGGGTCGCGCTCGTCTTCGGTTTTCTCCTCCTGCCCGTCGTGGTCGTGGTGCTCGCCTCCCTCAGCCGCACCTCGTACCTGACCGTGCCGCCGCGGGGCGTGACGTTCCGCTGGTACGCGGTGGTGCTGCGCGATCCCGAGTACGTCAACGCGATCGGCTTCAGCCTGGCGCTGGCAGGGGTGGCGACCCTCTGCTCGCTGGTGGCGGGGGTGGCGGCGTCCTACGCGCTCATCCGGTGGCGGGTGTCGGGCGGCGCGCTCGTCTCCGCACTGCTCAACGCGCCGCTCATCTTCCCTGGCGTGGTGGTGGGCGTGGCGCTGCTCCAGTTCTACGCGCTGGTGCGCTTCAACGGGACGTTCGCGGGCCTCGCCCTCGCCCACATGGTCATCACGGTACCCTACGTGGTGCGCGCGGTGATGGCGAGCCTCCAGGGCATCGACCCCGAGATCGAGAGCGCCGCCCGCGTCCTGGGCGCGAGCGGGCCGGTGGCCTTCTTCGCGGTGACGCTGCCGCTGGCCCGGCCGGGCATCGCCGCCGGCGCCCTCTTCTCCTTCATCGTCTCCTTCGACAACGTCCCCGTGTCGATCTTCCTGCTCGGCGCCGGCCAGATGACGCTGCCGGTGAAGATCTTCACCGCCATCGAGTACGGCGTGGACCCGTCCATCGCCGCCATCTCGACCATGCTCATCGTCGCCACCGGGCTCGGCCTCGCCGCCGCCGAGCGCTGGATCGGTTTCCACCGCTTCGTCTGAGCGCTTCGCTCCCAGGGAGGGCTTCGTCATGGCGCAGGTCGTGCGCGCGGTCATGGAAGGCAGGCTCGCGGGCCGGATCGCCGTCGTCTCCGGCGCCGGCAGCGGTATCGGCCGGGCGAGCGCGCTGCGCCTCGCCCGCGAGGGAGCCGACCTCGTCGTCGTGGACCGCGAGGGGGACACCCTCCAGGAGGTGGCCCGCGCCATCGAGGGGCTGGACCGCCAGGTCCTGCCGATCACCGCGGACTGGACCGACGCCGTCGCGGTGCGCGACGCCTTCGCCGCAACCCGCCGCTGCTTCGGCCGGGTCGACATCCTCTTCAACAACGTCGGCCAGAGTGCCCGCGAGCGCACCAGCGAGTTTCACCTCTCGAGGGAGGACACCTGGCGCTTCGTCATCGAGATCTCGCTCCTGACGACGATGCGGGCCACGCGCGAGGTCGTGGAGGAGATGCGCGGCCGCCGGAGCGGCCGCATCATCAACATGTCCACCGAGTCTGCGTTCTACGGCGACGTCGGCTTCGTCGACTACGCGGCGGCCAAGATGGGCGTCGTGGGCTTCACCCGCTCCCTCGCCCGCGAGCTGGCCCCCTTCCAGGTCAACGTGAACGCCGTGTGCCCCGGCGCTATCCGCACCCGCGCCCACGACCGCCTGCCGAAGGAGGTCATCGACAAGGTGCGGAACTCGGTGCCGATGGGCTACGTCGCCGAGCCCGACGACGTCGCCGGCGTCGTCGCCTTCCTCGCCAGCGACGACGCGCGGTACATCACCGGGCAGTCCATCTTGATCGATGGCGGCCGGTGGATGATCTGAGGGACTCGAAACTCGAATGAGTTGCGGGCTTCATCCCGACGGCACGCGCGCTGGTACTCGAGGTCCTCGGTTGACCGTAGGGACTTTGCAGGACCGAACAAGTCTCGGTGTGACCGTCCTTCGCGAAGTCCTCTTGGTCGAGGACACTGCATCGCCATCAAGTGGCGCGGTTTTCAGGTCATCCGCGAGCCCGATTGTTCAGTGGAACGTCCGGCCGCCGTCGACGGCGAGGGCGGCGCCGGTGACGAAGGACGACTCGTCATTGGTCAGGTAGAGGGCGGCGTAGGCGATCTCGTCCGGCTGGCCGGGGCGCTTGATGACGTAGCGGTCGAGGATGCGAGCCAGCTCCGCCTGGGGGTCGGCGGTACCTTCCCACGACGAGCGGAAGAGGGGCGTGTCGATGATGCCGGGGCAGATGGCGTTGACCCGGATGTTGTAGGGCGCCAGGTCCATCGCCAGGGTCTTGCCGAACATCACGAGGCCGGCCTTCGCGGTGCAGTAGGCGGTGCGCTTCTCCAGCGGGCGGAGCGCGGCGCCGGACGCGATGTTCACGATGGTCCCCCGCTTCGCTCGCTTCATGGCCGGAACGGCGGCGTGGCAGACGAGCATCGGGCCGGTGAGGTCCACCGCCAGCACCCGCGCCCACTCCTCCGTCGTCATCTCCTCGAAGGGGCGCATGAGGTCGATCCCCGCGCTGTTCACCACGCCATCCAGGCCCCCGAGCGCGGCAACCGCCCCATTCACCGCCTCCCTCACCTGCCGCTCGTCGGCCACGTCGCACGGCAGCGGGACGGCGCCCTCCACTCCCGCCGCCTCCTTCAGCCGCGACTCGTCGCGATCCAGCATCGCCACGCTCGCCCCCTCCCGCCGGAACAGGCGCGCGATGGCGAGGCCGATGCCGGAGGCTGCGCCGGTGACCAGCACGCGACGGCCGGCGAGTCTCACGCGCGGGCCTCGGCGCGCAGGGCGGGGCGCACGGCGTCGGCCACCTCATCGCAGCGCGCGAGCCAGACGCGGGAGTGGCCGAGGATGTACGTGATCAGCTCCTCGAGCAGCGTGATGCGCGAGGGACGGCCGATGATCTGCGGGTGCATGGCCAGGCAGAAGTAGCGGTCCTCGCGGTAGAGGACGTCGAACTCGCGGCGCCAGGCCTCGAACACGGCCGAGGGCGCCTGCATCGTGCGGCCGGGCAGCGTGATCGAGTACTGGAAGAACGGCGCATCGTCCAGCACCCACGCAAAGGGGAACTCGACGATGTCGGTGAGCCGGCCGTCGATGCGGTGGAGGTACGGCGAGTCGTCGTCGAAGTAGTTGGAGGAGTAGCCGAAGCCGTATTCCGCGAGCATGCGGAGCGTGTGCGGGCTGAACTCGGCGGCCGGCGAGCGGTAGCCGGCGGGCTTGCGGCCCGTCATGCGCCGGATGATGTCGATGCCCTTCTCCATCTCCTCCCGCTCCTGCTCGAGCGTGAGGTTGACGATCCAGGCATGGGACCACGAGTGATGGGCGATCTCGTGGCCGCGCTTCATGATGTCCTCGACCACCGCGGGCCGCTGCTCCATCACCAGCCCCGGGATGAAGAAGGTCACCTTGAGCCCGTGGCGGTCGAGCAGGTCGAGGATGCGCGGGACGCCCACCTTCCAGCCGTAGACGCCCTGGCTCATCACGATGGGACGCTCGGCGTTCTTGGGATCGCGCGCCGTCCACATGGTCTCGGCGTCGAGGTCGAAGCTGAGCAGGACCGGGAAGCCCTTCGACGAGAGCGGCATGGCGTCCTCCGGAGACGGTGGTTAGAGCGGGATCGGGCGCGCGCAGGGGCGCTCGCGCTCGAGGTGCGCGGCCAGCGCCAGCACGCGGCGGTCGCCGTACCATGGGCCGACGATCTGGAGCCCGATCGGCAGGCCGTCCGCGGACCACCCGCACGGCAGCGACACCGCTGGGTGGCCGGAAAGATTGAACGGGAACGTGTAGGGGTACCAGGCGCCGCGGATCGAGCCGGCCGCTTCTCCGCCGATGGTGATCGGCTGGAACGGGTCGTGGTCAGCGGCGAGGGCCGGGCGCGAGAGCGTCGGCGACACGAGGACGTCGAAGCGCCGGAAGAGCGCCTGCACGCGGCGGAACACGACGGTGCGCTGGCCCAACGCGTGGCCCCAATCCACTGCCGACCATCCGGCGCCCCGCTCCACCGACTCGCGCAGGCTCTTGGCCACTCGGTCGCCGAACTTCGCCATGTGCGAGCCGATGCGGGCGGCGAGCCCGCCCTGGAGGAACACGAGAAAGATCGGCTCGAAGGCGGCGAAGTCCTCCTCCACCGTCTCCACGCGCGCACCCTGCCCCTCGAGGTGGCGCACGGCCGCCTCGCAGGCGGCGAGCGTCTCGCCGTCGACCAGGCGGTTGCCCACGCGCGGCATCCATCCGAGACGCAGGCCGCGCACCTCGACGCCGCGCGGATCGTCGGGCGGCTCCGGGCGCGAGTAGGGGTCGCCGGGGTCGAAGCCGACGATCGCGTCGAGGCAGGCGGCGGCGTCCGCCACCGTCCGCGTCATGGGGCCGATGTAAGACGACGTCGAGAAGAGATCCGCCTGGTGGACATGGGGCACGCGCCCGAGGGTCGGCTTGAGCCCGACGATGCCGCAGCAGGCGGCGGGGATGCGGATGGAGCCGCCGCCGTCGGTGCCGAGGGCGAGCGGCCCCTGTCCGCTGGCGACCGCCGCCGCCGCGCCGCCCGACGAGCCGCCCGGCGTGCGCGAGAGGTCCCACGGGTTCCGCGTCACCCCGAAGAGCGGGCTGTCGGTGAGCGGCTTGTGGCCGAACTCCGGCGTCGTCGTCTTGCCGATCAGGATGGCCCCGGCCTCGCGCAGCCGGCGCACCGGCACGGCGTCCTCGCCCGGCACCTGCTCGGCGAAGATGAACGAGCCCATCGTCGTGCGGACGCCCTTGGTGAAGAGCAGGTCCTTCACCGAGAACGGCACGCCGTGGAGCTGGCCCAGCGGTTCGCCGGCCATCACCGCCGCCTCGGCGCGCCGTGCGGCCTCGCGGGCCGCGTCGGCGGTGACGGTGATGAAGGCGTTGACGGTGGGCTGGAGGGCCTCGATGCGGTGAAGGACGGCGTCCACCACCGCGACGGGCGAGACCTCCTTCCTGCGGATCTGCCGGGCGAGCGTGAGGGCGTCGGTCTCGATCATGGCAGGCCCAGTGTAGTCGATTCCCCGCGGTCGGCGCTTGCCCACGGGCGGACTGCTTGGGCGCCTGCGCCCGCGTGCCGACGTCCGCGAGCGGCGCCCTCATGCGCGCACATCCGGTGGACTACCTGGCGAAGGCCGGGGCCCATAGATGGGATGAAGCGGCTGACCCCCCACTCAACGTTGGCATCGGCTGCCCCACAGAGAGACCACGCGCTCAGGGGCGCAGGGAGAAGGGAGCCAGCCGTGGACCATATTGGCATCGACGTCCACAAGAAGGGAAGCTGTGCCATCGGCTCGTGGGGGGCTCCTGTGGGGCGGCCGGCGTCCGAGTCGGGGAGGTGACGTCACGGTGATGGGGGCCACGGACGGGGCGGCCGCCGCCGTTCATGTTGCGTACGCTCCGCTCGCCCGTGAAGGAGCGCCGATGTTGAGCGTGCGGACTACTCACGCGGTCGAAGCTGCTCCCATTTTGCTCCCATACCATCCCGAAACAGCCCGAAACATGCCGCAAGACGCCAAACGACGAAGGAAGCTTCGACCGCCGATCCTGCTGGAAGTTCTTCGAAAGATCAGGGGGTTGCCGACATGGCCTCACAAGCGCTAATAACCCAAAGGTCGCTGGTTCAAATCCAGCCCCTGCAACCACGCACAATCACGGGGTTAGCGCCAAGCGCGCTAGCCCCGTGACGTTTCTTGGGACCATTTTGTGACCGCCGCGCTGCGCCATGATCAATCTCGCCCCGCGTCTGCCTTGACGTGCTCCATGCCAGCCTCCGACCCGAACACGAGCTGGTCGAGCTTGCGCGCCTCCGCCTCGTGAATCTGCGGCATGAGGTGGCCGTACCGGTCCAGCGTCGTCTGGATCGAGGCGTGACCCAGCTGCGCCTGGATGTACTTCGGATGCGCCCCCTGGGCGGTGAGCAGGCTCGCGTAGGTGTGGCGCAGGTCGTGGAACCGGATGCGCCGGAGCGTCGACCGGCGCAGCACCCGCGCCCAGTCCCGATGGCTGAAGTTGTCCGGATCGATCAGCTGCCCATCGGGCGAGGTGAAGACCATCTCGCCCGTGAAGCCGCCCCGGAGCCACCCCAGCGCCGCCTTGAGCGTCGGCGCCAGGTCGATCGCCCGCCTCGACCGCCGTGACTTGGGCGTGACGAGCTTGCCCCGCCAGAGCGACCGCCGGACGTGGACGCGGTGGCCCCCGAAGTCGATGTCCTCCCACTTGAGCCCCAGGAGCTCGCCGCGACGCATCCCCGTGAGCACCGCGCACAGGAGCAGCGTGCGCACGGGCTCGTCCGGCGAGTCGAGCAGGCGCCGGATCTCTGGAGGAGGGAGGATCTCCATCTCCTCCACTTCCACCCGTGGCCACTCGACGTACTGCGCCGGGTTCGCATCTAGCCCCAATCCGAAAATAGATGGGGCATGAGACAGCGATCAGCATGGACCAAAAGGGCCTCCTGTGCGATCGAAAGGGAAGACGCACCCACTTCCATCCTTCTCCAGAAGAGGAAGGGAGACGTTCCATCGCGCCACACCGTCTTGAGGGCGACCAGGACGCGCCCGTCGGGGCGGAGGCGGATGCGGTTCCGGGGCGAGGGGCGGGCGGCGCAGAGAGCGGCAGAGCGGCTCCAGGCGGGCGCGATCGTGAGGGGGCCCCCAGACGTTGGCGTGGAGATCGAAGCCATCGAGCTGGGCCTGGCGGGGGGAGGGCTCGGGCGTGCGCCACTCGCGGCCGCGGCCTGGGCCCGAAACGGCCGGCTCACCCGGGATGCTGCCCTGCGGGGCATCGCCAGGTCCCGTCCACCTTCCCGGGGGCCACGCTGTGGTCAGAAGCTGAGGCGAACCCGCGCGACGCCCGTGTAGACGTCCTCGGAGGCGCGTCGCGTCGCCACGCCGTTGATCACCTCCGTGGTGTCCAGCGCATCGCCCGCGACCAGGTAGGCGCCCACCAGGTCGAAGGTGAGGCCCGGGGCGAAGCGCCACGTCAGGCCGAGATTGGCCTCGGTGCCGATATGGCTGGCATCCCCGCGGCAGCCGGCGCCCTCCGGGAAGGCCGCGGAGTTGGCCGAGTGCGTGGAGCAGTTGATCGCGGCGGCGGCAAAGGTCCCGTCAGTGTCAACCGACCTGGCCGTCCACGCGGGCATCACGACTGCGTAGAGGTCGAGTTGCGGGCTCACGCCGTAGGTCGCCTTCAGGCCGAACTGCTGGCGGCCGTAGCGGTCGAGCCCGACGCCCGTGCCCAGGGTCCGGAAGGCCCCGTTGAACGAATCGATGCCCTGCGCCAGGATATTTCCCCAGCCGTCCGCCATGTAGGCCGTGTCGGTGTCGATCGGCTGGTAGTAGTTGGTGTCGCGGCTCAGCTGGTCCATGGGTCTGTTGCCTGAGGTGTACACGTAGCGCGCCTCGAGGAGCACCGGGCCTATGCGGGAGCCGGCCTTCACGTCGAAGAGCCAGGCCGAGATGTCAGACTCCCGGATGAGGTCGGTCGTCCCGATCGGGAACGGGTTGTCCATCTCCCGGGTGCCGAACTGATAGAAAAACGTCGGCTCGACAGAGATCGGCCCCGAGCGCCAGCGCGCGTCCATCCCGATCGTGTGCCGGTACTCCTCGTGGGTGGCCACGGCGCCCGGACCCACCGTCTTCGCGGCGAAGGTCGGCGTGCCGCCGGCGCCGGGGATGCCGCCGACCGCGACACGCGCCGCGCCGGAGGTGGCCCCCTGGGCCCACAGGACGGCATAGGTGGGCCGGATGTCGAGGCCCTTCGCCGGCGTGATTTCCACGCTCGTGATGAGCGCCAAGTCGTCGCCTCGCACGAAGGCCGTTGGGCCCGTGCCGCCCGTGCTGCCGCCCGTCAACTCCTCCTCGATCTGCACGAACGTGACGTGGCTCTTCACGGTGGGCGACCACGTCGTGACGAGGTGCAGGCCCCCGAAGTCGCCGCTGGCCAGGGTGGCCGGCTTGTAGGTTGTGGCGAAGGGCTGTGCGCCGAGCCGCATCCGCGTCGGGGCGGGGAGCCGCGGCACGTCGTGCTCGACGTACAGCCACTTGACCTCGATGGAGCCCTGAGTGTCCGTGTTGAGGTCGAAGCCGCTGGTGGCGTTAACGCGCTGCGCGGTGCCGACGGCGGCGGCACCGGTGACGACGTTGTTGTCCGAGCCGCTGACCTGGCCCCAGGTCGAGTCGATCTCGAGCATCAGGACGCCGACCGCGGTGCCGACCCTGCCGGTGACCTCGAAGCGGCCGCGGGTTCTCGCGTACCATTCCTTGTCGCCGACCCGCGCGAAGTTCACGTCGCGCAGGTTGTGGCTGGCGGCTGTGGCGGTCTCGAACAGCCCTGCGATCGTGAACGTCGGGGCTGGCGCGGCCGCCTGCTGGGCATGGGCGCCCTGCGCCATGGCCACGACGACCGCCACCCCCGCAATTGCCATCACCAGAGTCCGTCTCATGACCGCCTCCTCGTCGCGTTCCGCGTCGTTCCGCTTCCACTCCCGGTCGCCGCCGCGATTCCCTCTCTTTGGCGTGCGAGTCAGAAGCCAATGACTTCGTGTACCACACCGCCGGCCGCGAGGGCCAGCGCGATCGTGAAGCCCGAGACGCCGAGCCCTCGCTTCCAGCCGATCTCTCTGGCCAGCACGGCGATGGTGGCGATGCACGGGATGTAGAGCGTGTTCACGAGGGCGTAGGTGAAGATCTGGCCCCGGTCCATGAAGGCGGTGATGTCTCCGGCAAAGGCGCCGTAGCGGGCCACGGCCAGGGTGATGAGGAGCTGGAGCGCCAGCTCCTTCCGGAGCATGGCGAAGATGACGCTGTCGATCCAGCCGACCGGACGCGCACCGAGCTGCATCTGTGGCGGCTGTGGGATCTCGCGGCAGGAGATCCACAGCTGGACGGAGCGGCGGCTTCGGGACCTGCCCTGGGGGACCTGGCAGGTGTGGCTGCGGGTGGAGGTGCATCGCGTGCGGTGTCGGCAGTGCGGGGTGCGGAACGAGCGGCTGCCGTTCGTGGGGGGCAAAGCCCATTACACGGCGCGGTTGGAGGCCGCGGTGGCCCAGGCCTGTGAAGCGGCTCCCGTGAGCCGCGTGGCTGCCCAGTGGGGCCTGCCCCCGGAGACGGTGCGCCGCATGGACAAGCGGGTGCTGCGGCGCTGGGCAGCCGGCCGGCCGCGCCGCCCGCTGCGCTATCTGGGGGTCGACGAGATCTTCCTGGGCAAGACCGTCACGTTCCTCACGGTGGTCAGTGACCTGGAGACCGGGGAGCCGCTCTGGGTGGGGCGCGAACGCAAGCCCGAGACCCTCGACCGCTTCTTCGCCGAGGCCCTGCCCCCGCGGCGCCGGCGGGCGGTGCGGGCCGTCTGCGTGGACATGTGGGAGCCCTTCCGGCTTAGCCTGCAGGCCCACCTGCCCGCCGCCAGGATCGTGTACGACAAGTTCCACGTCCTGCGCCATGCCAGTGAGGCGGTGGACGAAACGCGCCGGGCCGAGTTCTTCCGCCAGGGATCGGCCGCCCGCGGGCTGGTGCGCGGCAAGCGCTGGCTGCTCTTGCGGAACTGGACGCATCTGGAGCGCGAGGACCGCCGGACCCTGCGTGACCTTCTCGCCCTCAACCGCCGGCTGGCCAAGGCCTATCTGCTCAAGGAGCAGCTCGCCCAGCTCTGGACGTACACCTACGAGGGCAACGCCCGCCGGTTCCTGGCCACCTGGCGGCGCGCCCTGCGCTGGCAGCGCCTCCCCGCCTTCCAGAAGCTCGGCCGCCTGCTCACCCGGCATCTCGCCGGCATCCTCAACTACTGCTACGAGAAGGTCCCCTTCGGGACAGCCGAGGCGATCAACGGCAACATCCGCGCCATGCCACGCCGGGGCCGCGGCTACCGCGATCACGAGTACCTGCTGTCCGTCACGCACCGGGTGTGCGCCGGCCCAGCCGGCGTCCCCGCCCCGGAGCCTCGCCTCGCGCGTCGCGCGATTGAACGTGAAGATCCACTGCTCGCCGTGCCGGTTCTCGAAGTATCCGATGTAGAGGTCGGCGGCCTCGGTGCTGAAGGCCGGCGGGGTCCCGCACGCCGCGGGATGGCGGTTGTGAATCGTCAGCATCGGCTCTGACACGTGGCGCTCACCTCCCCCTCGCTCCTGCGGGCGCCCGAGCGACGACCGACTTGGCCGAGGTGGACCCCGGAGGGCGTCAGGTGCACGCGGGATCGCGGCCCACCCACACCGGCAGGGATCGGTCGCGGCCACGCGGAGGTCGCCGGGCCCGGCATCGCGGCGGCTTCACTAGCGCGGGCCGTACAGCGGCGGTGCCGCCGGGTGCTCGCCGCGCGCGTATCGTAGCGCGACGCCCGGCCAGGCGCCAGGCGCCGGGAGCGCATCCAAGGGATCGCGGATGTTCACGACAGCGCGGCGCGGAGGAGGATCCATCGCGCGCCCGCGGGCGGGGGCCCGAGCGGGGGCGTCAGCGTGCCGGCGGGGGCTGTGAGCCGGCGTGTCCATCTTTGGGCATGGGCAGGGCAGCGCGGGCGCGCTACCCAGAGGCATGGGATGTGTCGCGCCCGTGTATCGCCCTCGTGACGCCGAGCACACCGTGCTCCATCAGGTCATCGCCCTCCACCTGGAGGCCTTCCTGGGCGCGGTGGCGGAGGCCGGCGACGGAGCGGGCCTGCCGAAGTTCGTCGAGCGCGAGTTCCGGGAGTTCCTGCTGTGCGGTGTGTTCGAGGGCGGCGGGGCGCGGTTTCGGTGCGAGGGCTGCGCTGTGGGGGCCGGCTGCGCCTGATCGCGACGCTGCACGATCCCGCCGTCATCCGGACGATCCTCGCGCACCTGGGGACCGCCCACTCAGGGCTGAGCCCCGGCCCCGCTCCACCCGCGCCCGGCGCCGCCGCGCCCTGATCGGTTCGGGGCGCGGCGGCGGCCGTCGTGCCTGTGCCGCGAGGCGTTATCAGCGCTGATCCGGCGCGTCCACTTGCCGGTTGACGGCGGCGGTACGCCGCCTTAGCCCAACTTCCACGGTCCCGAGACCGGAGTGCTGATATGTCAGCAGGTTACGCCGTTTGTGAGTGACTATGGTGACGGGGTGGG
>Ga0154441_1288_pt1 | contig 21408 bp, 26 predicted proteins | sample RifGroC2_FD_115945 | JGI IMG/M metagenome (GOLD analysis project Ga0154441, IMG submission 115945) | Candidatus Rokubacteria bacterium GWC2_70_16 | reverse complement strand
CACTCACGGCCACGTCAGGATCTGCGGCGCTCCCGGGGCGAGGTGAACCCGGCGTTCGTCAAGGGTGCGCTGCTCGGCAAGGCGGCCGCCTGGCCGCCGGCGTCACGCTGCTCGCCCGGGACCAGGGCGAGGTCGAGGGCGTCGCCGCCCTGCGCAAGGCGGGGCTCAAGCGAGGGTTGGGGGAGCGGGCCTTTGTCATCGCTGTGAAACATGTTAGCCTTTGCCCATGAAGACCCTCACGATCCGTGACTTGCGGCAGCGGTGGCCGAGAGCGGAAGCCATGCTCGCGCACGAGGCCGAGATCATCATTACCCGCGACGGAAAGGCCGTGGCCAAGCTGGTGCGCCTGCGGGAGCCGTCATCGCGTCGCAAGCGCTTCGATCCGCGCGCCCACGCCCGCTGGCAGGACAAGGTGAACCGAGGCGGGCTGGTCCGGCTCGTCGATGAGTTCTTGACGCCGGATCGGGCTGCCCGCTGACCGACCGCCGGTGTTCTACCTGGACAGCAGTTCGATGCTCAAACTGCTCTGGCGCGAGCCCGAGAGCGAAGCCACGCGGAACCTCGTCGCGAGCGAGGACGTCGTCGTCGTCTCCGCTCTCGTGGAACTCGAGGTGGAGGTCCAGCTCAAGGCCGCCTGGCTGGCCGGCCGGTACCGGGAGGCCCAGTGGCGCCGATTCCGCGCCAAGCTGGCGGAGTTTCGCCGTCTGGAGCCGTTCCGTTTCCGCACGCTCCCAGGCTCCTTGTTCGAGACGGGATTGCGGCAGCACACGAGTGCCGGCCGGACGCATTGCCGCACGCTCGACCGTCTTCACCTCGCGGCGATGGCCGAGCTCAGCTTGGATCGACTGATGACACACGATACCCTTCAGGCGCAGGCTGCTCGGGTCTTGGGATTCGAGGTCTTGACGCCCGGCAGGTGACGAAGTGCGGGGCCGCCGTGTCGGCGGGCAGGGCTCGCCGAGGGCTTGGGCGAGGAGGCGATCGCGGCCCCTGCATGTCAGCCGCGGGGAGGCCCGGTGTCGTCGAGGACGGGCTTCCTGTTGGCCGTATGGTTCCTACGAGCCCTCACGCCCTTCGTCAAGCGCATGGCTCTGGACAGCCGTCACGGTCGGTCCTTCACTGGGCGCCCCAGCCCGAGCCGTACCCGTGGCAACCAGAGGGCGATCGAGAGCCGGAGGCGCGGCGCTCTCCCTCTCCCGCCGGGTGCCGCCGGTCGACCGGGGGTCGCCGGGAGGGCCCGCCGCGCAGCTCGCGCGGCACCGAGGGCGCAGAGAGGGCCCCTGTCCCGGCTACGCGCTCCCGTCTCATCCTTCCCCCTGTTCAGCCCCCCGAAGCACATACCCCGCTCCTCGCCCGCTGCCGAGCCGGCGCAAGAGGCCCCACTCGACCAGCGAGCCGAGCGTTCGCCGCGCCCGGTCCCTCGAGATCCCACAGCGCGCCATGAGATCCCCTCGACGCACCTCGCCGCCGGCAGCGGCCACGCTGAGGGCCTCGGCGTGGTATCGGGTGAGCGTCGCGGTGATCGCCGGCCCGGCCACGCCGGCGGTCAGCGCCGGCGCGGGCACCACCGGCGCCTTCCGCCGCAGGTCGGGGAGCCTCACATCCTCCGGCTGCACCGCCCCTCGACGCCGGACGGCCACGGCCCGGTACACGACCCGCTCCAGCTCGCGCACGTTCCCCGGCCAGGGGTCGGCCTCGAGGAGCGCCAGTGCCTTTCGGTAAACCCCTCCACCGCGAGCTGGTCCTCGCGATTCCATTCACGGCGGAAGTGCTCGACGAGCAGCGGGATGTCCTCCCGGCGCGCCCGCAGCGCCGGCACCTCCAGGACGGCCCCCCACAGGCGATAGTAGAAGTCCTCCCGGAAGGCCCCCTCCTCGACCGCCGCCTCGAGGTCCCGGTGGGTCGCCGCGATCACCCGCACGTCGACCCGCGTGCTGCCCGTGGCGCCCCCGGCCCGGCCTTCCCCGCTCTGGAGGAATCGCAGCAGCATGCTCTGGGCCAGGGGCGGCAGCTCGCCGATCTCGTCGAAAAGGACCGTGCCGCCGTCCACCCGGGGGAGGAGCCCTTCCTCGCCCGCGCCGCCCGCTCAGGCGCCGGATGGCGCGGGCCACGAGCTCCTTGCCGGCGCCGGACTCGCCCCGGATCACATGCACCCCCGATCCGCGCCCCGCCGCTCGTACGGCGCCAGTCCTGGTCAGCCCTGCATCCGGCCGCCGCACGCGCAGGGCGATCCCGGAGATCGGCACGCGCCTCCGGCGGACAGCAATGCGTCGTCCAGTGCTCCTACTGCCGCAAGCGCTTCGTGCGCCGGACACGAATCTGGCAAGGCCCAAGATGAAGGGCCGCAATGGAGACAGGAATGGGGGGCCGGGACGGGATTGAACCGCCGACACCAGGATCTTCAGTGCTCGCCGTCGATCGCCCGCATCGGCCGCCTTTTCAGAGACTTGCTCCCTCGCGGGGGCGGGGCAACCATTGCGGCAAGTTGCGGCCTGTCGCGCGCTGTCGCATGGCATGGGTGACAGTCTCGGTGACAGCCCCAACCGGGGAGAGTCTGCTCAAGAATGGGACTCCTCTGGCATGGCCTCGTACGCCTTGTTCCGCTGCTCGGCAGCACGTCGACCCCCCGACAGGTCCGGCCATGGGCCAAGAGCGTATCCATCATCAACGGAGCCCCGGGGGTGGGGCCCGCGGCACGTCGTCAATAGACCCAGCGCATCCTTGACAGCGCCGTGGAGGGCACAGCAGCATAGGGCGCGCGGCATGTAGGCGCCAGGGGTGCCGCGTGCCCCACGGCGGCCGCCCGGCGCGCGATCAGCCGTGTGGCCGAGGCAAAGGGGGGACGACGTGGGATTCCAGAACATCGTGGTCGAGCACGACGAACGCCGGGCGCTGCTGACGCTCAACCGTCCCGAGAAGATGAACCCGCTCGACTGGTCGACCGTCAAGGAGCTGAGGACCGCCGTGGCCGCCATTGAGGCCGATCCCGCCGTCCGGGTCGTGATCGTCACGGGTGCCGGACGGGCCTTCTCCGCCGGCGGCGACCTCGAGGGCTACCTCACGCTCTATCGCGAGCCGGACCGCTTCCGAGCGTTCCTCGACGACTTCTTCCTGCTCCTCGAGGCGATCGAGCACTCGCCGAGGATCTACCTGGCCGCGGTGAACGGCTTCTGCGTGGCCGGCGGGCTCGAGGTGATGCTCGCCTGCGACCTCGCCATCGCCGCCGAGACGGCCAGGATCGGCGACGGTCACCTCACCTTCGGGCAGCTCCCGGGGGCCGGCGGCTCGCAGCGTCTGCCGCGCGCGATCGGCGCCATGCGGGCCCGCTACCTGATGCTCACCGGCAACCTCGTCGACGGTCGCGAGGCCGAGCGCATCGGGCTGGTCGCCGAGGCCGTCCCGGACGAGCGCCTGCGGGCGCGCGCCGACGAGCTGGTGCGCGAGCTGCTCGCCAAGAGCCCCGCGGGGCTGCGCGGCGTCAAGTACCTGGTCAACCGGGGTCTGGAGGGGTCGCTGGCGAGCGGGCTGGCGCTCGAGCTGGCGTACGTGCACAACTACGCGACGACCGAGGCGGACGCCACCGAGGGGCTGGTCGCCTTCAAGGAGAAGCGGCCGCCCCGCTTCAGCTGAGGGCCATGTTTTCCCTGCGCGACCGGTACTGCATCGCCGGGATCGGCAACACCGCGTACACGAGGCGCTCCGGGCGGACGGTGCTCGACCAGGCCACCGAGGCCTGCATCGCGGCGGCCCAGGACGCAGGCTTGCCGCTCGCCGAGGTCGACGGCATCGTCAGCTTCCACTTCAACGACTCGGTCCCCGCCATCGCGGTGGCCACGGCGCTCAGCCTGCCGGCCGCCCGGTACGCGATCGACGTCGCCGGCGGCGGCAACGCCGCCGCCCTCGTCGTCCTCAACGCGGTGGCGGCCATCGAGGCCGGGCTGGCGACGACCGTCCTCTGCTACCGCGCGATGAACGGCCGATCGGGATTCCGGCTCGGCGGCGGGCGCGAGCTGTCCGCACGCGGCATCACGCAGTACACGGCGCCCTTCGGGTGGATCACGTACCCGCAGGCGATGGCGATGTGGTGCCGGCGGCACATGATCGAGTACGGCACGACGAGCGAGCAGCTCGGCGCGGTCGCGGTGACGTGCCGGTCGAACGCGGCGGCCAACGAACGTGCGATGCAGCGCGCGCCCCTCACGCTGGACGACTACCTCGCGTCCCGGTTCATCGCCGAGCCGTTCCGGCTCCTCGACATCTGTCTGGAGTCGGACGGCGCTTGCGCGGTCCTGGTCACCTCTACCGAACGCGCTCGTGACCTCGCGCACCGGCCCGTCTACATCATGGGCGGCGCCTATGGCGGCGGGCCGAACCAGGGCGACGACCTCTTCGACGGGCTGCGCTGGCCGGACCACGCGCACAATTACAGCCGCTACATCGCCGGCGATCTCTGGGGCAGCGCCGGCGTCGGTCCGTCGGAGGTCGATGTGGCCGAGATCTACGACTGCTTCACCTACAGCGTGCTGATGCAGCTCGAGGGCTTCGGCTTCTGCCGGGAGGGCGAGGGCGGGGCGTTTGTTCAGGGCGGCTGCATCGCCCGCGACGGCGCGCTGCCGATCAACACGCACGGCGGGCTGCTCTCGGAGGCGTACATCCACGGCCTCAACCACGTGGTGGAGGCGGTGAGCCAGCTCAGAGGCGAGGCCGGGCCGCGTCAGGTGCCGGACGCCGAGATCGCGCTGACCACCGCGGGCGCGATGACCTGCGGCAGCGCCCTGGTGCTGCGGAGGTAGCCGCGTGGGCAGCTATGACAAGCCCCTGCCCGAGGCCGACCCGGACTCGCAGCCGTTCTGGGAGGGCTGCCGCGCCCACCGCCTCATGCTCCAGCGCTGCGCCGACTGTGGCGCCTTCCGCTTCCCCGCATCCCGCCACTGCCCGCACTGCCGCTCGACCCGCGCCGAGTGGCTGCCGGCGAAAGGCGAGGGCAGCGTCTTCAGTTGGATCGTCGTGGTTCATCCCGTGCCGGGGGACGTCTACGCGGCGGAGGTGCCATACGTCGTCGCGCTGGTCGAGCTGGCGGAGGGCGTGCGGATGGCGACGAACATCGTGGGTTGCGATCCGCACGGGATCGAGGCCCGCATGCCGGTCGAGGTCGTCTTCGACGACGTGACGCCCGAGATCACGCTGCCGCGGTTCCGGCCGGCCGCCGGAGCGCGGCGATAATCGACCGGCGCCCACCGCTCGGCGACTCGGCCTCCCTCGGCCGGCTCGGCATCGCGCGCGAGAAGGTGGCGCCCGTCAACCTCACCGGCGGCACCTCGGCCCAGGACCAGCGCCTTTCGGGCAAACCCCTCCACCGCGAGGTGGTCCTCGCGGTTGCACTGAAGGCGGAAGTGCTCGACGAGCAGCGGGATGTCCTCCCGGCGCGCCCGCAGCGCCGGCACCTCCAGGACGGCCCCCCACAGGCGATAGTAGAAGTCCTCCCGGAAGGCGCCCTCCGCCGCCTCGAGGTCCCGGTGGGTCGCCGCGATCACCCGCACGTCGACCCGCATGCTGCTCGTGGCGCCCACGGCCAGGCCTTCCCCGCTCTGGAGGAATCGCAGCAGCATGCTCTGGGCCAGGGGCGGCAGCTCGCCGATCTCGTCCAGGAAGACCGTGCCGCCGTCCACTCGCGGGAGGAGCCCCTCCGTCTTCCCGACGGCGCCGGTGAAGGCGCCGCGCTCATGCCCGAACAGCTCGCTCCGCAGGAGCTCGGGGGTGAAGTCCGCGCAGTTGATCGCCTGGTCTCCGCGCGCGCGCCGCCCGCTCAGGCGCCGGATGGCGCGGGCCACGAGCTCCTTGCCGGTGCCGGACTCGCCCCGGATCAGGACCGGCACGTTGGACGAGGCGCTACTTCAGGCGCAGGTATGCGTCCGGCACCGCCCGCAAGTCAACGAACCTGGTCGGCACTACACGCGCAGTTCCCGTCCGGGGTACGCTGCCGCTCAGACTTACGAAGCGGCTCGGCCCGAACACCCGGGTCGCCCCACCTGAACTGAGGAAGGCAGGGTGACGATGGCCACGCGCCGCTCAACGCCCCGGCCGAGGCGGCGGGCCTCCGCTCTCGATCCACGGGCGCATCAACTCGATTCCGCCGCCGGAGACGGCGTAGGTCTTGAAGCCGTTGGCCCGCAGGGAGGCCAGCAACTCCAGCATCGGCTGGTCGAGGAGATCCGTGTATGGCCGGTCGAGCCGCGGGGTGCCGGGCCGTGGCGGGGGCGAGCTGGCGTCGGGCGCCTCCGGCCCGCACGGAGATGGTGAGACCTCCGAGCCTCGGTGTGGTGCATTCTGATGCACGCTGGTGTATCCTCAGGCCATGCGACATTCGGAGAAGCCCATCCGGCAGAGCATCAGCCTCCCGCCGCGCGTGGCTCGTCGCGTGAAGGCACTGGCAAGAACGAAGAAGACCAGTGCGAACCGCGTCGTTGTCGACCTGATCGAGGCTGGCCTGGAGGGCCAGGAACAGGAGAAGAGACGGTTCTTCGATCTCGCCGATCGGCTGGTGCGCGCGTCCAATCCGGAGGAGGAGAAACGACTCAAGGGAGAGCTGGCGCGCATGACCTTCGGCGAGTGATGCCGAAGATCCAGTGGACCAACCTCCCCCCTGCCCTCCGCGCCCACCTGTTCGATCGCCTCCGCGAGCGAAAGATCACCGTCGAGGACCTCTATCAACTGAAGCTGTGGCGAGAGTCTGAACCGGAGGCTCCGGACGGCCTCTGGTGGAAGGACTTCGGTTCGTTCAAGGTCTGTGGCGAGGGGAAATACCCGAAGACCTTCTTGCTTCGCGCGCAGCCGGCGAAGGGCCAGAAGCTTTGAGGGATCTCCTGGAGTCATCGGCATCCCCCCACCCCTCTCGAACCGGGGGCGAACTTGCAGCGGCTCCTGGCGGCCGGCTGCGCGTCATCGCCGCTGTGCAAGATCCCCTCGCCGTGCAGGCCCTCCTCGCCCACCTTACCGGCGCGCGCCCCCCCGCGTCGCCCGGCCCCGCCCCGCCGGCCCCGGCCGCGATCGGGTAGACTCTCCGCTCTCGATCAGACCCTCGAAGCCTCTCTCTCCCCGCCCCTGCGCCCGCGCCGACCGCGAGCCCGCCGGCGGGGTTCATGGGGGCGGCCCCACTGGCCGGACGCCCGCCGCCCCCGCGGAGGTGGCGGTAATCGTTCCTGTGCGCCGGTCAGGACCCTCGAGCGTGCCGGCATCTCGCGCTCCGTCGCGATGAAGCTCACCGGCCACAAGACCGAGGCCGTGTACCGGCGCTACGCGATCGTCGCCGAGGGCGACGTCCGCGAGGCGGGGACGAAGCTCGCGGTGACGCTCGGATTGGCGGCCGCGACGGCGTCGCTCAGTGGCAATTCCGGTGACAACTCGGTTACAGTGCGGGCGGGGCGCTCGCGAAGCCGTGGAAAGAATGGTGGGCTGGGACGGGATTGAACCGCCGACACCAGGATTTTCAGTTCTCTCCGCCGATCGCCTGCATCGGCCGCATTTTCAGAGACTTGCTCCCTCGCGGGGGCGGGGCGACCGTTGCGGTAAGTTGCGGCCTGTTGCGCGCTGTCGCACGGCATGAGTGACAGTCTCGGTGACATCGACCCGGCACGGCATCGCGTGATTCCCCAGCCAGGCGAGCGGCCTCCCGCCGGGATCGAGAATGCCGGCGACGGACTCGCAGAACCTGTCGCCCCGTCGGCCGTAGGCGATCATGGGCTTGTCGACCTCCACACCGGTGTCCTTGCTCTCCTGGAGCACAGCACGCTGTGCTTCTCGGCCCGGGATGTCCTGAGCGTCCTGGGGCGGAAGGGGCACGGGAAGTTCGAAGGCGAAGTGGTGACGGATCAGTTCGACCATGGGTTCAACGGCCGCTTGCCGGGGCGCCGGGTCAAGCACCGCATGAAGCGGAACTGGCTGAAGATGGACGAGAAGGCCGGGTGGATGCTCCGGGTGGAGACGGGGATCAACGACCCGGAGGGGTTTCGGGTGCGCCGGCGCGTCCGGCGCCGGGGCCGGCGGCGGACCGAATGGGTGCCGCTCAGGAAGAGTGTGGCCTCCCTCTTCCGCTCCCGCGAGGTCGCGCAGCAGAGCAACGCGCGGTATCTCAATGCGTTGGCCCAGGTAGACGATCCCACCCCCGGGCTCCGGGGGCTGGACACCTTCACCACCCGCAAGCACCCGGCGCAGGGCCGAACTGTCAAGGCCTTCAATCCGGTGGCCCGGCCCGATGCCCAGCTCTTCGTCGCCCTCATGAGCGGCGAGCATGCCGTGCACGGCTTCGCCAACCGCGACCTCCGCGCCAAGCTCGCGGGCCACCTGCGTGAGGACCCCAAGCAGCAGAGTGCCCAGATCAGCCGCCTTCTGCACCGTCTCCACGTCTACGGGCTGGTGGCGAAGATCCCCCGCTCGCGCCGCTGGCGCGTCACCGCGTTTGGCCATCGGGTCATGGGCGCCTCGGTCCGACTCCGGCAGCTCCACTTTCCCGCGTTCTACGCCGAGGCGGCGTGAGGAGCCGGGACTTCCATCGCAAGAAGCAAAGAACCAACGACGGAAGAATCTATGCCCCCAGGTCCTCAATGTTGCCGGCGACCTCATCACGCACGAGCCAGCAGGGGCAGGAGGGGGAGGTATGAGGCAGAGCGAGCGCGCCCGCGCCGGGCTACCCGGCATGACCGGCGTGGACCATGTCGGCTACAATGTGCCGGACATGACCCAGGCCATCGGCTTCTTCACTGAGGTGCTGGGCTGTCGGGTCATCGGCCGGCAGCCGCCCCACCCCTACAGCCAGGAGGCGGGCTCCACCGTCGAGACGGCGGTGCTGCGCTTCAACGAGCGCATCGACTTCGAGCTGCTGAGCTTCCGCTATCCCGGCCAGGACACGTCGATGCCGGATTTCCGCGGGGCCGGCGGCTATCACCTGGCGCTCACCGTCACCGACGTGGCTGCCGCCGTGGCCTATCTGCGCACGCGCCCGGGCGTGACGGTGCGCGAGGCCCCGCCCTTGCCCAATGGACGGCAGCGCGCCTTCTTGACCACCCCCTGGGGCATGCACATGCAGATCATCACCCGCATCGTGACCACGCCCTTCTGACGGCGGGCAGGTGCCAGGGCCCCGCCTCGTCGAGGGCCACGCGCGGCGCCGTGCCTCTCCCCCACCCCCCGCCCAGCACCGGCTCCGGTACGCGCAGCCCTTGCACTGCCAGCCCGGGTCCGGCACGAGGACGCCCAGTTCGATCGCGTGCAGGATCTCCGCGGCCAGGTGGAGGAGACGCACGTTGGCCGCGCGATGAGGTCTTGAGGTCCACGACCAGCAGGCGCCCCTCGGCCTCCCGCCCCAGTACGACCTGATGATCGTCATGCCCGATGACTCGCCCGCCGCGCTCCGGCGCGGCGCCCGGGCCTACGAGGCCCTCTGGGACCTGCCGGTCGGAGCGCACGTGCTCCGCTGGACCGAGGCGGCCTTCAGCGCGCTACTGCATCTCCGCACCTCTCTGCCCGCCACGATCGCGCGCGAGGGGAGACTCCTCTATCCCGCCCCCTTGCTCGGGGATGCGACCTTCCACTGCCAGCAGGCCGTCGAGAAGGCCCTGAAGGCGTTCCTCACCTGGCACGACCGGCCGTTCCGGAAGAACCGCGCTGAGACCACGTCAGGGGCCGGGTTCGCCAACCCGATCGCCCTTCCTCTACCGGTCAGTCACGCGACTTCGGCAGCGCGCCCACCTCATAGGCGAGGACGATCATGTCCTCGAGCCAGGCCAGCCGCTGAGCGGGAGTGGCGCTGAGCGCCAACGTGAGCTGGTGGACCCGGTGGGCCTCCCACCCGGCGCCCCAGTCGTCGGGAAGCGCCTCGCGGTGTTCGTCATCGGCCATCTCGACCCTCCTTACGGCGGAGAATGATCTCCAGGGCTTCGATGTCCGCCAGATCCTGCGGTCGACCGGCAACCCGCTTCAGGTGGATCAGGTCCGGAATGGAGGCGATGCGAACCGCGGTGTGGCTGAGATTGATGATGTCAGAACGGTTCCACAGCTCGTCGAAGTCGATCACGTGCTCCACGAAGAGGTCGACCTCCCGCATGGGGTTTGCGGGGTCCCACATCGAGAACACTCGCATCCCTTTGTCGTGGACCCACTGGTGACGGGTGGCGGGGTCTGCGAAGGCGAGCGGCTCGACGGGAGCGCGGGGTCTGAAGCCCAGGCCGGTCAGCGTGTCCAGGGCTTTTCTGACCTCGGCGGGGGACAGGTCTATCACCAGGTCGATGTCGGCGGTCAGGCGCGCGTGCCCGTGGAGCACCGTCGCGAACCCGCCGACGACCACGTAGCGAACCTGCGCCCGGTTGAGCGCTTCGAAGATCGGTTCGAAGAGCGACACGGGAAGACTATACCCGGCTCGGGCCAGCGACCGCGGAAGTTTTGTTTCCGGGTGGCTCCGCCGCGCGCCCGCGTGCCACGGTGCCCGCGACGGCCACCGCACAGGCCTCCGGTCCCTGTCCCGCGTCAAAGGCGCCGCGACGTCCCGGCATCTCCCGTCTGCGCCGCTCACCGATAGCTCCGCCGATCGATTCCCTCTCGCGGATCGATCGTGAGGGACGCGGAGGCTCCGGCAATAGACCGCAACGTCCCGCGCGTCGCGACGGCGGTAGATGTGGCCGTGCTCGCAACGGTCGCAGAGGCTGCCTGCTCCGAGGCGGCGATCCTGATAGGTTCGTCCGGCGGCGTAGAGGCTGTCGAATTCGATCTCATCCATCGGGCGCTTCCCTCCTCGTCAGGCTCACATCGTCATGGGTGACCTCCTTTGGTGTCGATCGTCATCGTCGTGATCGCGCTCTCCATGTGGGAAAAATGGTGGGCTGGGACGGGATTGAACCGCCGACACCAGGATTTTCAGTCGTCCCCGGTGCGGCGCAGCATGAACCACCATCGTCGGCCATTGATGAGAATCAAGCGGATAGCGAGCGCTAAGTGCCGCGTGACTCGGCGATCGCCGCGCATGGTAACCGATGCTTTCGGCAAAGTTACGGCAAAGTCAACGGCCCCCTGCTGCGACGCTCGCGCTCGGAGCTGACCAAGAAGCAGGGGAGCGCGCGCAGCGGAGGGTCCAGGGCCTGACCACCATGACCACGGTCCGGCCATCGCACAGCACTGGCTCCCGATGGGCGACCCCGGGTGGCTCTGCTTGGCCGGCCGTTGACAGTGGATATCGTGGCGACACGGCGGCTTCGGCCGAACGGCAGGCGCGCAGAGCTGCAGTGCGGGATCTGTGGCCACACCTGGTGGTCCAAGGATCCAGAGGCGCTCAAGAGAGCCCGGGCAGCGCAGCGCCGGTAGGCATTCCCATGCCTCACGGCCCGCGACGCGGCGGAAACTGTCACCCTCGGTGTCCTGCTTCGACCACCGCCTGACGCCAACGCGCTTCCGGTCCACCGAACCTCGCGTCATTGCGTACGTGTTCGCTGGCCCAGTTCTTGGTCCGTTCTCCCTCATGGCGAGGCGACAGCGGGGCCGGGGGACATCGGCATGGAAGTGAGCGCCCTCAAGGGGCGGATGGGTGAAGCCTTTGTCGAAAATCTCCTGTGGCAGGCCCGCTACAAGGTGTCTCGCCTCGGCCGCGAGAGCCAGTTCCAGCAGATGGTCAAGACCGGCAAGAGTGAGTTCTTGCCTGACTTCCTGGTCTGGAAGCCAGCCGAACAGTCCCCGGATGGGCCGCCACTCCATCGGCTCCTTTGCATCGAAGTCAAGTATCGGTCCAACGTCTCCGAGTTTCTGCGTCGGTTCGGGGCAGACCTCCTCGGCCAGATCGGGGAACACTGGCCCGAGCTGTACGTGGTGTTGGTCACCGATCACCCCGACCCGGGTCGCTCCTGCTTTCAGGTGCTCGACCTCCCGCGGCTGGACCCCGATGCGCCGTTGGCGACCATCGACCTCCACGAAAGCACGGCGCTGCGCATCGACAAGACCACCGTCGACGAGTATGAGGGGCTGGTGCGTCAGATCTTCTCGGTGCTGGGCGGCCCGGCCCACGCCCGCCAGGATCAGCGGAAGCCCGGCGCGAAGGTTCTCGCGATCAGCGACGGTGCCGCCATCGGTACTCTCCTGCCGTTCACGAACAGCGCGGGCCTGACGTCGTAGTCCGTGGCCTGAACGGTTCCTCCGGCCGCGACGCCGTCCCTCGTTCGGGAGGCGCTGACTGACTTGCTGCCCGAATCGACAGCGGGGAGGGCTTCACCGCAAGATCTGTCGTCACACGTGCTGGTCCGAGCACCCCGAGGCCCTTCGGAAGGCCCGGACACGCCGCGGCTGAACCTCATGCGGCCCAGTACGACGTCCCCGACGCCCGGCTTCTGCCACGCGAAGCATGAGCCTGCCGGCAGAGACGACGCCCCCGCTTCCGGGGGGCCTTGTGACACACACCTCGCAAGCTGACCCTCTCCCATCGTCTCCGCTATCGTTGTGGCGCCCCCTGGACAGGCAACCTGGAGGATCGGCATGACCTTGCGGTTTGTCCCGACCGGCGCCCTCATGGTCGCGCTCCTCTCCGCCCCGCTCGGCGCCGGCGCTGCCACGGACGCCCCGTGGAAGACCCATCAGGATCAGACGTGCGGGATCGAGCTCAAGTATCCCCCGTCGTACAGCCTCGAGGCCTCGGGCGCCCGCGACTACTGCGCCTTGTGGATCCGCATCGGAGTGAGAGAAGCGCGAGGGTTGCGCACCCTGTTCAGCCTCGAGATCACGGAGATGCAAAGCGCCGACCGAGTGGAGGCGGCCAAGACCCGGACGCCGCCCTCGGCCCGGGACTTCGCGCTTCACGTGGCAACGAACCAGTGCACCGCGGACGGTGCCGACAGCTCGACCTCCTGCACCAACGGCGAGGTGCGCTCGACGTTCAAGACCGCGCAAGGCTTCCGGGGCTTCGAGATCCATCTGACCGAGGTCCACGAGAGCTTCGCCCCGAAGAAGATCGAGAAGCGCAGGCGGGGGCCGATCTTCGCTCTCGACCTCTCTGACGACGTCGTCGTTCGCGTCCTCATGGCCAGCGGTGAGCCAGCGCGCCTGGGGGAGCTGAAGGCGATCCTCGACACGTTCAGAGTCTGGTCCAGGGCGCGACGCCCGACCCCGCGGGTGGTCGAGATGGATCCGTTCCGCCTGGCTCCCCAGACCTTCGTGCTCCGGGTCGCCGTGGGAGAGCAGGACCGGGCGAGTCGCTGGCCGCCGAGCCCGGTGACCAACTGGCTGCTGACCGACCCGCGGGGGCGGCGCCTCGGACGAGACCCGGCGACCGGCACCTGGTACTCGGAAGCCCCGGCCGTGACCCACAGCACGGCGGCGGAGAGCGGGTTCATGCTCAGAGAGCCCGTCGAGGGACGCTACGAGCTTCAGATCACCGCGTCGGTGCCGAGCGTCCCCTACCACGTCGCGGTGCGTGCGCCCGATCGGGCGGGGATGCCGGCCACCGCACGGCACGCGGGCCGCACCGCGGAACCCGGCGCCGTCGATCGCTACGAGGTGGTCTACACGCCAGGCTCGACGCCCGCGGTGACGATCGCCGAGGTGCGCGATTTCTCGCGCTTCACCATCCTGCTCTCCAGCCGAGCGGACGCGGTGAGCGACCTGATCCTGACCGATCCCCAGGGCCGGCACACCGGCCTCGACCCCGTCGGAACGGTGGAGCGGCGGACGATCCCGCGGTCCTCCTATGTCGACGAGGGGCCCGGCCGGCGGAGCCTGGTGCTCGACGTCCGGCAGCCGATGGATGGCGCGTACACGCTCCAGGTGACGGGCACCGCCCCCGGGAGCTACAGCCTGGATCTGCGCGCCTGGGATCGAAGCGGAACGGCCACCGCCAGGCCCGAACTCCGTGACATGCCCACGGCGCCCGGCGTCGTGCACGTCTATCGCCTCGCGTATGCGTCCACGGCCAGGACCCCGTTGACGCTCGGCGGCCGCTTCGACGGCGACCGGTTCCTCGCGTATGCGAATCCCGCGAGCATCGAAACCCGCCTCAGGGCCGGGGTCACCAGCTTCCCGCTGGTCATTTTCTATGGCGCTCGCGTCAAGCCCGTCACCTTCAACGCGCTGCTGAATGGTGACAACATCACGGGGCGGTTCACGCCCGAGCCGGAGGGCTCCCAGATCGTGCGGATTCCGCTGGGACCCGGCCTCAATACGCTCGTGCTGTCCATCGAGGGCACCAGCGCCAGCGGGCAGACGACCACCGACACGCACCGGCTCGTCTTTCGGGTGGAGTAAATCGGGCGACGCGCGCACCGTCTTCATGGGCGTCCCGCACGACCGGGTTCAACCTCCAGCCCCCTGGCACCCGTGGTGGGCTCCCCACCCATCCGGGTCAGCATGCTCTTGGATAGGGCCCCAGCCACCCGAGGACCCCAGAGAGGCGCCCTCGTGACAGCCAGGGCCTGCCGGCTCAGTCTTGGGGCCGGGAAGTAGGGAAAAGGCCCAAGCAACGCCCACACTGCTGAGCCACCAGGCTCCCAGGGGCCTTGGGATGTGTTCTGGAGGGAGCCGCCCTGGGGCTACGGGAACCGATGGCCTCTCGCCGTCCCTGGAAGACCAGTTTGCCCAACCGCGAAGGAGGCTCTTCGCGCGTTCGAGTCGAAGGATCTGTTCGGCCCAGCCAACCTCACCGATACAATACCGGCGGCGCTCGCTCTCCCTGAAGGGGCCGCCTCAGGACGGTGACTCACAAGTTTCGGACGCCGACTGTCTCATTCGACTCGACAACTTCCCCTGCGCTGCCCCGCTCGCCCAAGATCGCCCCCGGCGGGCTGCGGGGCGGGGTCGTGAACCCGCGCCTCCAGTTCGAGTATCGTATATACTGAACCGTGTTCGAATGGGACAAGCGGAAGGCCGCGGTGAACCGTGCCAAGCACGGAGTCTCGTTCGAGGAAGCGGGGACGGTGTTCGGTGACCCGGACGCCCTCGACGGCCCGGATCTGCGGCATTCCGAGGAGGAGCCGAGGTTCTTGCGGCTGGGCCGCACGGCGACCGGCCGCGTGCTCATCGTGGCCTACGCCATGAGGAGGCAAGACGATGGCGAGAGCATCCGCATCATCAGCGCGCGCCGCGCGAGCCGCAAAGAGCGGGCGGCCTATGCGGCGCAGGATTGACTTCTCCGACATCCCGGAGGCTTCCCCGGCCCAGATCCAGGCGATGCGACGAGTGGGCCGGCCTCCCTTCGGAGCCGCGGCCCGGCGACTGATCGCGATCCGCATCGACCCCCAGGTTCTCGACGCGGTCCGGCGCGAGGCCAAACGGCGGGGACTGGGCTACCAATCCCTCATCAACAACCTCCTCGCGGAGCATGTCGCGCGCGCGCGGAGCGCCTGAGCGCCGGGAGTCGCCCGCAGCCCGGCGCGGCACCCGTGAGAACTGCGCAGCCCTCGCGGCACCGGCGCGACGCGAGCGTGGCGAAAGGCGATCTTCGGGAGGCGGCGGCGAAGCTGTTCGCGTTGGGTGACAGGTTGGGAGGCATTCCGGTGACAGTGCGGGCGAGGCGATCGCTAAGCCATGGAAAGAATGGTGGGCTGGGACGGGATTGAACCGCCGACACCAGGATTTTCAGTCCTGTGCTCTACCAACTGAGCTACCAGCCCACCACGGAAGGAAGAGACTACCAGACGGCGCGCAGCGTGTCCACCGCTACAGCGCAGCGGGTCGGGGACGTGAGCCTCGGCGGTGGACGCGGCCCGCGGGGCGGCGGGTAAGACAGCTACTTCGAGTCGCACAAGTCCGAGCCGGCGTCGGACTCGAAGACGATCCGGTCGTCGTCGTCGATGGTGAAGGACTCGTGGAGGACGAACGGCACCTCGTGCTGGACGAGGAAGCGGGTGAGGCGGGCCACGGCCAGCGGGTGGGAGTCGAGGTGGAAGGACAGCGCCAGGTCGCCCAGGTCGTCCACGGCGAAGATGGCCCAGTCGCCCACGATGAGCGCCTCCGTCCCCTCGTCAACGGTGACGCCCCCCTCGAACTCCTCGGAGCCCTGGGCCAGCTCGTAGAGCTCCTGGAGCTTGGCCCGCCGCGCCGCCTGCTCCATCGCTACATGCCCTGGAAGGCGCCGTCCGCCGCCATGGCGGCGAAGGCTTTCTCGTAGCCCGCCACGGTGCGCGCGAGGTCCTCCGCGGTGTGCACCGTCGAGATCCAGCCGTGGTAGTTGGACCAGTCGACCCCGTTGTTGAGCAGCGCGCAGCGCAGCAGGTGGTAGAGGTCGCCGCGCCGCGGCCGGTCGAAGCCGGCCAGCCCGGGGCGGCCCTCGAAGGAGACGTGGAAGATCGAGACCTCGCCGAAGACGGCGCCCGGCGCGCCGGCGCGCTTCATGGCCTCCGAGAGGCCCGCCCGCAGCTCGTCCCCCGCCTTGTTGGCACGGGCGTGCAGCGCCCCGTCCGACACCGCCTCGAGCGTGGCGATGGCGGCCGCCGCGCAGAGCGGGTTGGAGTTGAAGGTGCCGTTCTGCGCCACCCGCTGGGCGCGGTCCCATACCGGGTCGCCGCGGTGGGCCATCATGGACATGAGCGGCTTCTTTCCCACGACGGCCCCACCGGGCAGTCCGCCGGCCACGATCTTGGCCAGCGTGGTGAGGTCGGGCGTCACGCCGAAATAGGCCTGGGCGCCGCCGGGCGCGTAGCGGAAGCCGGTGATCACCTCGTCGAAGATGAGGACGACGCCATGCCGCTCGGTGAGGCTGCGCAGCTCCTGGAGATACCCCGGGATCGTGGGCGTGGTGCCGGCCTGACCGCCGGCGGGCTCCAGGATGACTGCCGCCACGTCCCCGCGCTGGAGCATGCCGTCCACCGCCTTGACGTCGTTGGGGGGACAGAGCAGCAGCTGGTCCAGCACGCCCGCCGGCACGCCCGCCGACATGGGCACGTCGAAGGGCGGGTTGACGCCGGCGACCACGCCGTCGGCCCAGCCGTGGAAGTGGCCGTGGAACTTCACCACCTTGGAGCGGCCCGTGTAGGCCCGCGCGATCCGCATGGCCAGATGCGTGGCCTCGGTGCCGGACATGGTGAAGCGCACCATCTCGGCCGAGGGGATGAGGCGCGAGACCAGCTCGGCCCAGCGCACCTCGAGCTCGTGGCAGGCGCCCGGATGCGTGGCGCGCGCGGCCTGCTGCTGGATGGCCGCCACCACGGCGGGGTGGCAATGGCCGAGGAAGAGCGCGCCATGCCCCATCCAGTAATCCACGTACTCGTGGCCGTCCACGTCCCACTTGCGCGAGCCCTGCGCCCGCTCCACGTAGATGGGGAAGGGCGTCAGGTGGCGGCCGTCGTGGGTGACGCCGCCCGGGATCACGCCGCGCGCGCGCTCCCAGAGGGCGGCCGAGTTGGGGTGCAGGCTGCGGTAGGTCTCGTGAACCTTCGACGGCTTCGCGGTCTGCGTCATCTCGCTCGTCCTCCGGTCTTTCGCGATTTGGCGGCCACCCTCAGTAGCTCCAGCATGCCTACGTGCGCCTCCCAGGGCAAGCCGTCCACGGTGGGCTCGCGGCGGCGGGTGATGCCGTCCACGGCGCCCGCCTGGACGCAGGCGGCGACCATCCGGCGCTCCTCCTCGGCCGAGTGCAGGAGATCGCTCCCGTCGAGCCGCGACAGCTCGGCGACGACGCCGTAGGCGCCCCAGTTGGAGGTGCCGGCCACCACCAGGTGGCTCACCGTGACCACGGAGGCGATGCGCCGCGCCCGGGCCCCGCCGCGCGCGATCCGGCGGAGCACGTTGCCCATGCCGACCTCGTTGCCGCCGTCCCCCACGCCGATGGTCACCAGCCGCCGGGGCGGGGCGATGAACAGGGCGTCAAGCGGGGCGTTCCAGGCGCGGACGGATTCCCCGCGCGCGTTCAGGTACTCCCCCGCGCGCGTCCGCCCCGGGCGCTCGATGGCGACGAGATGGGTCGGCGCGTGCTCGGCGAGGAGCCGGCGCGCCACGGCCGCTGCCGAGGCATCCGTGGCGTGGAAGGTGATGATCGGCGCGGACTCGCCGAGCGACCGCAGCGCGGCCTCGAGCGGCGGCACGGTGACGGGGTCGGTCACGAAGGTGACGTGCTTGCCCAGGCGACGCAGCGCGCGGCCCAGCGAGGCCGCGCCCGGAGGCCCATCGGTCTCGGGCAGGCCGGGGCCCACCGCGAAGCCCGTGGTGATCAGGATCCGGCGGCCCCGCGCCAGCGCGCGCGCGGCCCGCTCCGCCCCGCCATCGACGAAGAAGGCCTCGATGCCGCGGCCCCCCGGATCGAGGGCCATGAGACGGTCGATCATGCGATCGGCTCCGGGCGCCAACAGGATGCCGGGCCTATCGGCGGACCGGCGGCGGCCGCGGCGCCGCCGGGGCGGGCGAGGGTGACGGCGGCGCGGCCGAGGGCGCGGGGGCCGCCGCCGGCTGGTCGGGCTGCTTCACGCTGAAGTACAGGCTCGTGGCGAGGGTACCGCTCGGGTCGAAGATCACCACGAGCCCCGAGCGGTAGACGAACATCTCCCGCTCGTCCTTGGCTCCCACCTGATCGGGCTGGCCCCAGCCGTCGAGGATCGTGTCCCGGCCGAAGATGAACGGCTTCGGGTCCAGTCTCAGCACCCGCACCACCGACGGGCTGTAGCCCGAGGGCATGAGGATGCCGAAGTCCACCGTCATCCGGATGAAGCCCACCGGGGCCTGGCGCCCCTCGAAGAGCCACTCGAAGGTGTCGTACCCCTCGACCTTGCGCCGGGTCTCCTTGGTCGGGGGGCCGTAGCGCTCGCGCAGCTGCTCGGCGGTGGTGACGCCGGGCTCGATGCCGCCCCACTCGGCCGCGCGACCCGCCTCCGGCCAGACGGCGAGCAGCGAGAGGGCCAGCGCGCCGAGCAGCAAGAGAAGTCGCCTCGCCACGCTCAGTACCCCAGCGCCGCGCCGTCGCCGCGGGGATCCGCGCCGCCGGCCAGGGTGCCGTCCCTCAGCGTGATGCCGTGGGCGTGGCCCATCTGGCTGGACCAGTCGGAGACCACGCGCACGTTGTGGCCGCGGCGGGCCAGGTCCTCGAGCGCGCCGGCGGGCACTCGCCCCTCGATCCTGAGGATGTCGGCGGGCTCCCCCGGATTCAGCGGCCCGTACATGAAGCGCGGCCGCTCGATGGCCTCCTGGATCTCCATGCCGTGGTCGAGGACGTTGCTGAGCCCCTGGACATGGAACATGGCCTGGCCATCGCCGCCCATGGTGGCGTAGCCCAGCACGGGGCGCGCCTCCCGCGTGACCACGCAGGCCAGGAGGGTGTGGAACGGGCGCTTGCGCGGCGCGAAGCTGTTGGGGTGGGCGGGATCGGTGTTGAAGTAGGCGCCGCGGTTGTGGAGCACCACGCCCGTGCCGGGCGGCATCACCCCCGAGCCGAAGGACTTGTAGAGGCTCTGGATGACGCTGATCAGGTTGCCCCGGCCGTCGGCGACGACAAAGCCCGTCGTGTCTCCGTCGGGATCCCCCCAGGCATGGCGCTGCGCCTTCTCCGGATCGAAGCCCGCCCGCCGCCGCGTGGCGTAGGCCGTAGCGAGCAGGGATACCACCGGGACCCGCGCGTGCTCGGGATCGGCCACCCAGCGGTCGCGGTCGGCATAGGCGAGCTTGGTCATCTCGAGCAGGAGATGCAGCCGCTCGGCGGAGTCCTGGGGATGCGTGGAGAGATCGAAGCCCTCGAGCAGGTTGAGCGTGAGGAGGGCGGTGAGGCCCTGGGTGGGCGGCGGGGTCTCGTATACCGTGTAGCCGCGGTAGGTCGTCCGGATGGGCTCGCCCCATTCCCCCGAGTGATCGGCGAGGTCCGCGGGCACGAGGAAGCCCTCGGTTTCCAGGCGCCGGGCGATGGCCCGGGCCACCCGGCCGCGATAGAAGAGATCGGGCTCCCCGCCGAGCTCGGCGAGCGTGCCGGCGAGATCCGGCTGGCGGAAGCAGTCGCCCCGCTCGGGGAAGCTCCCGCCGGGCACGAAGATACGCCGCCACTCCGGGTCCTCGATCAGCTCGGCGCGCTCGCGGATGGCCTGGCAGACAATGTCCGAGATCGGGAAGCCCTCGCTCGCGTGGTGGATGGCGGGCTCGAGCAGGCGTGCAAGCGGGCGCGTTCCGAAGCGCTCGAGCAGCATGCGCCAGGCCCGCGTGACGCCGGGCACGGACACCGAGCCCGGCCCGAGGAAGGGCACCGCCGCCAGCCCGCGGCGGGCGAGCTCGGCGAGCCCGGCGCGCGAGCCCGAGCGTCCTGCCCCGTTCAGGAAGTGGACGCGCCCCGTGGCGGCCTCGTAGTAGAGGCAGAAGAGATCGCCGCCCACGCCGCAGAAGCAGGGCTGGGTGACGGCGAGGACAGCGTTGGTCGCGACGGCAGCATCCGCCACGCTGCCGCCCGCCTCGAGGGTCTCGACGCCGGCCAGCGAGGCCAGGGGGTGGCACGAGGCCACCATGCCCCGGCGCCCCAGGGGCGCCTGGCGATGCGCATAGCCGATCTGTGGCACCTCACGCCTCCGTGAACAGTCGCGAGATCTCGTCCTGCGGGAAGCCCGGCATGGGCGCGGCGCGGCCGCCCGAGACGAGCGTGACACCCTCGCCGGCGGGCCTCACCTCGCCGATCACGGCGCAGGCGACGCCGCCCCCGCGACACGCGGCCACCACCGCCTCGGCCGCCGCCGCATCCACCGCCAGCAGCAGCGCGCCGGAGGCGATGGTGCCCAGCGGGTCGAGCCCGAAGGCGCGGCAGAGCTGCTCCCCCTCGGCGAGCACGGGGATCCGCTCGCGCTCGATCCGCAGGCCCACCTCTCCCGCCTGCGCCAGCTCCCAGCACGCCGTGGCCAGCCCGCCCTCGGTCGGATCGTGCATGGCGTGCACGCGCACGGCGCCGCAGGCGAGCCGCGCCTCCGGCAGCACGCTGATCCCCGGGGCGCGCAGGAACTCCCGCGCCCGCGCCACCACCGCGCGCGGGACGCCGCGGCGCTCGGCCTCGTCCCCGCGCTCGCGCGCGATGAGAGCCGCCCCCTCCAGCGGTATGCCCTTGGTGAGGAGCAGCCAATCGCCGGGGCGCGCGCCGCTCGTCGTCACCAGCCTGTCCTTGGCGACCTCGCCGAGCATGGCGCCGACCACGACGGCGCGCTCGAGCCCCGCCGTGATCTCCGTGTGGCCGCCCACCAGCGAGACGCCGATCTCCCCGCACGCCTCCGCCATCTCGGCGAAGATCCCTTCCACGCTCGTCTCCGTCGTCTGTCCCTCGGGCAAGAGCAGCGTGGCGAGGAACCATAGGGGGAGAGCGCCGCGCACCGCCAGGTCGTTCGCGTTGACGTGGACCGCGTAGCGCCCCATCTCCTCGGTCGCGAACGTGATGGGATCCGTCGTCGCGACCAGGTAGCGGTCTCCCATGTCGAGGACGGCGGCGTCCTCTCCGACCCG
>Ga0154441_1177_pt1 | contig 21699 bp, 18 predicted proteins | sample RifGroC2_FD_115945 | JGI IMG/M metagenome (GOLD analysis project Ga0154441, IMG submission 115945) | Candidatus Rokubacteria bacterium GWC2_70_16 | reverse complement strand
TCCACCGCCTGTACGAGAGCGAGGAGTCGGTGGGGATCCTCGCCAAGCTCATCACCGACAAGCTGTTCATGAGCCTGCTCGTCCTTCAGATCCTGCTGGGGATGTTGATCCCGCTGGGCATCCTCGTGCTGGCCAAGGCGCGCCAGTTCAACGAGGACATGCGGAAGATGCTGTACTTCACGGCCGTCATCCTCATCCAGCTCGGCATCTTCGCCACGCGGTGGAACGTGGTCATCGGCGGTCAGCTATTCTCGAAGAGCTTCCGGGGACTGATGACCTACAAGATGGAGGTCATGGGGATCGAGGGGCTGCTGGCCTCGCTGGGCCTGCTGGCCCTGCCCTTCGTCATCTTCGCGGTGCTGGTGCGCCTGCTGCCCACCAAGCGGCTCGCGGCTGAGTAGGGTGACGGATTGACCTTCCCCTGGCGCTCATGGAGCGAAAGGGAGGAGCATGAATGCTGACGCCGCTGTCTGAGAGGAGGACATGATGCGGACGCTCGCAGTCACGTGGCTGGCAGTCGGGACGGGGTCGGCGGTCCTGACCCTCGCCCCGCTCGCAGAGGCGCAGACGCTGACGGTCAGGGGGGCCGTGCAGGATGGGTCGAAGGAGGCGGTGGCAGGGGCCACTGTGTATCTCGTGCCGGCCGCGGACGTGGCGAAGCTCGCCAAGCAGCCGTCCATCGAGATCCGGAAAGACGTTCCGAACGACGAGCCGATGGAAGACAGCCTCGCGGCCGGCAGGGACAAGTACCTGAAAGGGACGACCGACCGGAACGGCAGCTTTTCGATCTCCGGAGTCGCCGACGGAAAGTACTTCGTCTACGTGGAGCCTTCCGATCGGGACCACCTTCCCGGCGGTGACCTGTCCAACACGGCCATGGCGGCCAACGAGCTGGCCAGGAAGCCGCTCGCAATCCAGGTATCCGGAAGGGCGCCGGACAATGCCACGTATACGGGAAGCTCGAAGTGCCTCGCCTGCCACGGCGCCTACGGTGACGTGAAGAAGACCCTTCACAAGCTCGGGATCGCGGCGGTGGGCAAGTCGAGCAAGCTGCAGGACTTCTCCCGCTTCCCCGGCTTCAACGACGGGTTGAACAAGCTGATGACCGGGACGAAGTTCTACTTCTCCGGCTTCGACAAGAGCAGGGGCTTCGACAAGTATGTGATCTCGGAGAAGCCGCCGGCGGATCCGGCCACGCTGAGCTTCACGGCGACCTTCTTCAAGGACGCAGGCGGCACTCTCAGGTTCCGCACGGAGAACGCCAGGGATCCCTCCGATCCGCCGCGGACCTACACGGTGGAGATGACCTACGGCGGCGGGCTCTACAAGCAGCGCTACCTCTATCGCGTTGAGAACGCCCTCTTCCCGTTCGTCCAGTACAACTCGACGGGCAACGACGCGCATGGCGACCGGACGAGGAAGATATGGCGCGACTATCACGCCGACTGGCTGTACGACGAAGGGACGAAGAAGCTGGCGAACCCGCCGAGGAAGAAGTCCTTCGAGATCGAGTGCGCCGCCTGCCACTTCACGGGCTACACGCTCACCCCCACGGTGGCGGGCGACTTCGTGGCCGGAGCGGTCAACGACGCCAACGGTGAGGCGGACATCGATGGCGACGGCGTGCCCAACGAGCTCAACATCGGCTGCGAGGTCTGCCACGGCCCCGGCTCGGAGCACGGGAAGTCGGCGAAAGCCCGGAAGGCGGCGACCATCGTCAATCCGCGAAAGCTGCCGGCCGAGCGCGCGACGGTCATCTGCGATCAGTGCCACAGCCGGCCCCAGGGCAACCTCAAGAACGACCAGCCCGTGAGCAAGGAGAACAGGATGCTCCTTCCCGGGATCACCCGGAACGAGTACCTGACGAACCACACGACCAGGGAGGATGCCGCCCAGAAGGACTTCTGGGGAGACGGCGTCCACTCCAAGGCGCACCACCAGCAGGGGACCGACTTCATCCGATCGAAGAAGTACATCAACGGCACTCAGCTCCTGACATGCACCAGCTGCCATGACCCGCACGGCACGACTGGCATCAAGCACCAGCTCCGGATGGAGGCGCGCGACCCGGGCAACTCGCTCTGCGCGAGCTGCCACGCGGGCGTGGCGATGGCAGCCCACACGGCGAAGGCCGTTGGCGTCGAGCACGAATCGATCAGCTGCGTGGACTGCCACGCGACGAGGACGATGCAGACGGGGGCCGGCGGGAAGGGGCTTCAGGGCAAGGGCGGGAAGGACTACTGGATGAACGACATTACCTCGCATCTGTTCGGCGTGCCGCGCAAGGGCAACAAGGCGGTCAAGGGAACCGAGCCGGGCAAGGCGATGCCGATCCCGTACACCAACGCCTGCGGCACCTGCCACGACGCGGAGAATCTCTAGGCGACGTTTGCAGTTCGCCAAGGGCAAGCTGACGGCGGACTTCGCGTGCCTGTCCTGCCACGCCAGCCACGACAGGGTGTGGGCCGTGGCGCAGGCGAGGGGGATCCACACGCGCGGCAAGTAGATCGGCCGGCGCGACCTGGTGTATAAGAGGGCCATGAAGAAGCCCATGGCCCAGAGCCGGAAACGGGAGCCGGTCGCGGCGCCGAGCCGTGACTGGCTCCTCGCCGTCATCGCCGCGGTCGGAGTCGTGATCGCGGGCTACCTCACGGCCACGAAGCTGTCCGGGGGCAGCGCGGTGTTCTGCACGGCGGGCAGCGGCTGCGACGTGGTCCAGGCCAGCCGCTACGCGACATTCCTCGGGCTGCCGACGGCGGCCTGGGGCGCGCTCCTCTATGCCGCCATCGGCGCGCTTGCCCTCTGGGGACTCCAGGCGCAGCGCTGGCTCTGGGCCTTTCTCCTGTCGGTGGCGGGAGCCTCGTTCTCCCTCTACCTGTCCTATCTGGCCGCTGTCGCGATCGGCGCCTTCTGCGTCTACTGCGCTGCCTCCAACGTGGTGGCGCTGGCGCTGTTCGGCGTGCTCCTCGCGCGGCGACCGGAAGTGGGCGGGAAGCGCTCGCCGACTCGCCCCGCGCGGCTGCTCGCGCTGGGGGCGGTGACGGCGATCGCGACTGTGGTCTTCGGCGCCGGCGTCTATGCCTCGTACTCGTCCCAGGGCAGCTCGGCCTATCAGGAGAGGCTGGCGCGGCATCTGGCGCAGGGCGGCGCCGTGTTCTACGGCGCCTACTGGTGACCCGCCTGCACCGAGCAAAAGGCCCGGTTCGGGCCTGCCGCGAGTCTGCTGCCATACGTGGAGTGCGATCCGAAGGGGCTCAACCCGCGCTCTGACCTGTGCTCCCGCGTCGGGGTCAAGGCCTATCCGACCTGGGTGATAGGCAGCGACCGGTTCGAGGGCGTGGCATCGCTGGACAGGCTGGCGGAAGCGTCGAGGTACACGGGGCCGCGGCAGTAGAAGGGCCGCCAACCTGACCTGGCGGCCCCCGGGGCGGCTGGATTCCCTGGGGCGCCTCCGCCCCGGATGAGACGGTAGCACCCCAGCCGCAGGCGCTCGAGGCCCGGCGCGCCCGCTTGGCCGCTCGAAGAGCCCTTTCTCCGCCGCAGGATACCTCTCCCGTGTCCATGGCAAGCCGTTTGCTCGGCTTGCCCAGGGGGTTCTCGGGGCGGGCGTCGCGGCGATGGCTCCGGACACGGGAGGCAGGGGATGGCGGATGGCGGGAGGCTTCCAGAGGCGGCGCTGCTCGAGTCCCTGGATGCCGTCTATCGACTCGACCGCGAGGGTTCGGCGACCCTCGCGCGGCTTGCGAAGCGGCTGCATCTCGAGGAGGACGACGCGAAGAGCCGGGTGCGCGATCTCGAAGCCAGAGGGCTCGTGCGCGCCGAGGGGCCGGATCGCCTCGTGCCCACGGCGGAGGGCGAGCGGGTTGCGCTCGGGCTCGTCAGGCGGCATCGGCTCCTGGAGCGTTTCCTCACCGATACCCTGGGCCTGCCGTGGCACCGGGTGCACGAGGAGGCCTCGCGGCTCACTCCGGTGCTCGCCGACGACATCGCGGAGGCCCTGGCCAAGCACCTCGGGGCTCCAGCCACCTGTCCCCACGGCCACCCCATCCCCTCCGCCGACGGAACGCTGAGCCACGAGGAGGGGACGCCGCTTCACCGCCTCCGCGCCGGCCAGGGCGGGACCATCCTGAGGATCGACCGCGAGGAGCCCGAGCTCCTCAAGTACCTCGCCGCGCTCGGCCTCTTGCCCGAGACCCGCATCGAGGTCGAGGAGGTCGGGCCCTTCGGCGGGCCCATCCTCGTGAGGAGCGCCGGGTCGCGCTACGCGCTGGGGCGGAAGATCGCGGCGCGCATCCTGGTGAGGCCCGCGTGAGCCTGGCGGCCGGCTGTCACCCCACGATCGACCGCTGGCGCGCGGACGTCACCGTCCGGCTCGCCCTGGCCGGGAACCCCAATGTCGGCAAGTCGAGCCTCTTCAACTGGCTCACGGGGATGGGCGTGGCGACCGCCAACTATCCCGGCAAGACGGTGGAGGTCGCGCTGGCCACGACGCAGTTCAAGGGGCAGGAGATCGGGATCATGGACCTGCCCGGGACCTACGCGCTGGGGTCCACCTCCGAGGACCAGTGGGTGGCGCGCCAGGCGCTCCTGGACGCCAGGCCCGATGCCGTCGTGGCCGTGGTGGACGCCACGCGCCTCGAGCGGAACCTCTACCTCCCGCTCCAGCTGCTCGACATGGGGATGCCGCTCGTCATCGCGCTGAACCTCGTGGACGAGGCGTGGCGCAGCGGCGTGCGCATCGACCATGGCCGGCTGGGCCGGCTCCTCGGCGTCCCGGTGGTGCCGACGGTGGCGGTGCGCGGCCAGGGGCTCGACCGGCTGATGGAGGTCGCGCTCGAGGAGGCCCGTAGGGGCGGCGGCGTTTCCATGCCGCGCTACGGGCGGGACGTGGAGGAGGCCGTCGCCAGTCTCGCGGACCTCCTGGTCAAGTCCGGGGCCCCGCTCCCGTGGGAGCTGCCGGCTCGCGCCGTGGCCATCCTCCTGCTGGAGGACGACGAGGGGGCGCTCGGCTGGGCGGCATCCGCTGCCGGCGGCGACGAGATCGTGGCCCATGCTCGGGCCGCCTCCGCCGAGATCGCCGGGCGCCACGATGAGCCCGCGCCCATCCGCATCGCCAGGGAGCGCCACGGCCTCGCGGGGGACGTCGCCTCGCGGGTGAAGTCCCAGGTGAGGACCCCGTCACGCGGTCAGGACCGCTTCTGGCGCTGGACGACGGCGCCGGCTACGGGCTACCCGCTCCTCGGGCTGGTGCTCGTCGCCCTCTTCGCCGGGCTCTTCTACGTGGGCGACGCGCTCTCGACCCTGCTCACCGGGGGCTGGGAGACGTACGTCTCGCCCTGGATCCGTCTCGGCGTGCTGGGCGTCCTCGGTGAGGGGGTCACAGGCAGGAGCCTCCTCTGGGGCGTGGACGCCGGGGTCAACGCCGCGCTGGCAGTGGGGATCCCGTACATCCTGGTCTTCTACCTGATGCTCGCGGTGCTGGAGGACACCGGGTATCTCAACGCCGTGGCCTTCCTCACCGACCCGTTCATGCATCGGCTGGGGCTGCACGGGCGGGCGGTGATCCCGCTGGTGGCGGGCGCGGGGTGCAACGTGCCCGCCATCATGGCGACGCGGGTGCTCGCCACCACGCGGGAGCGCATCCTCGCGAGCACCCTGGTCTGCCTCGTCCCCTGCAGCGCCCGGACGGCGGTGATTGCCGGCGCCGTCTCGAAGTACGTGGGCTGGGAGGCCGCCGTGGGCGTTTATCTCATCGTCGCCGCGCTGGGCTGGGGGGCGGGCTGGGGGCTCAACCGGCTCCTCCCCGGCCGCTCGACGGGCCTCGTCATGGAGATGTTCCCGTTCCGGGCTCCGTGCCTGCGCACCATGCTCAAGCGCACCTGGCATCGCTTCGCCGGCTTCGTCCGGGTGGCCATGCCCGTGGTGCTTGCCGGCAGCCTCGTGCTGGGAATCATCTACGAGACGGGCCTCGTCTGGGCCTTCACGGCGCCGCTCGCGCCCCTCGTCGAGGGGTGGCTGGGGCTGCCGGCGGTGGCCGGGCTCACGCTGATCTTCGCGGTGCTCCGGAAGGAGCTGGCGCTCCAGCTCCTCATCACCCTGGCCGTCGCGCATTACGGGGCCTCGGCCGGAGACATCACCGCCTTCATGGACCGGGGCCAGATCTTCACCTACGCCCTGGTGAACACGCTCTACATCCCGTGCATCGCCACCATCGCCGTGCTGGCCAGGGAGATCGGCTGGAAGCGGGGGCTCGCCGTCTCCGGCTTCACGATCGCGCTCGCCCTCCTGGCCGGCGGGGTGGCCCGGCGGCTGATCGCCTTCTGACCGCCGGCCCTTCAGCGGGTCCGTCCCGCCACTTGGAGGAAGGCGACGAGATGGGCCATTTCTTCGGGGCGGAGCTTGGGCCAGGCCACCTGTCGGCGCTCGGCGCGCTCCGCCATGATGAAGCCGTGGTTCCACAGCGCCGCGATGACGGCGACGGACGAGTCGAGGCCTTTCACCTGCGCCAGGTCGGGACCGACCTTACCGCCCGTGGCCTCGAGGGAGTGGCAGCCGAGGCACCCCTTGACCGTCAGGAGTTCTCTGCCTCTGCTGCGATCGGCTGGGTCGGCGAAATACCGGACGGCGTAGAGGTGAGCGACGAGGTCCGCCATCTCTCGGGCTTGAAGGCGGGGGATCGGGACGGCCCGCGCCTCCATCTCCTTCATCATGGCGGGCGCCTTGTTCCACATCGCCGCCGCGAACTGGGTGAGGCTCCAATGCCGCCCGCGCTCGGCCAGGTCCGGTCCCACCCGCCCGCCTCCTCCCGCGACCCTGTGGCAGACGATGCAGGCCTTGTCGCTGAACAGCCGCTTCCCCTCGTCCGCGCTGCCGGGCAGGATGTAGAGCGGCTCGACGGGCTGACGCGGGGAGGCGGCCTTAAGGTAGCCGATCAGGTCGCGGAGCTCCGTGTCCTTGAAGGTGGGACGCAGGATCGCCCGGTCACGCATGGCCTCGGCCATCGCAGGGCCGTGGTTCCAGAGCGCGGCAGCGATCAAGATCGGGGAGCCGAACTGCCGGAGGAAGTCGAGGTTGGGGCCGACCACGCCACCGGCGCCGCCGGTCTGGTGGCAGACGATGCACTGTTTCTCCGCGAAGAGCCGCCGGCCGGTCTCGATGTTCCCTGGAGGGTCGAAGTAGTCGAGGGTGTAGAGGAACGCGATGAGATCGCCGGTTTCCCGCGGGTCCAGGTGGGGGCGAGCGATCCCGAGCTCTCGCATGCGCTCGGCCATCTTCGGCAGATGGTTCCACATCTCGGCGGCGAGATCGTAGAACGACCGGGTTCGCGGGACCCGGCCAAGATCAGGTCCCACCTTGGCGCCCACGCCGTTGACCGCGTGGCACTTGATGCAACCCTTGCTGCCAAAGACGCGTGAGCCTGCAAGCGGATCCTGGGCCGGGCTGAAGGGCGACTGCGCAGAGGCTGCCTCGGGACCCCACAGAAGCAGGAAGGACACCGCGACGACTGTCCACCTCATCGCCTCACCTCCCGCTCCCCGACAGGAGCGACACCGCGCAGCCGTCCCGGCGAACGGCCATGCCGGCCAGTCCCACACGACCCCTCGCCTCCCGGGAACCTGATCGCCCGCTAGAACCCCTTCATGAGGATGACGCTCAGGGTGTCGTCGACCTCCTTGGCCCGGGTCAGGGCACTCACCCGTTCGCCCTCCTGGCGGTCTCGTTGCATCCGCGTTCGGCTACTTGACGGGTAGCGTCTGGACATGTGCCAGCACGTCGACGACCTGCTGGATGCTCCAGCCCGACTCCAGCGCCGAGGGCATGGGCGGTTCGCTGCCCGGCTGGCCCACCCAGGTCTTGTGGATGAATTCCTGCGGGTTGTCCTTCGCCACGGTCCCGACGTACTCGGGCTTCTTGGCGTCGCCGAAGTTCAGCTTCTTGCCGTCGGCGCCGTGGCAGGCCGCGCACAGCGTGTCGTAGGGGGGCTTGCCTCTGGCGGCGTTTCCCCCGACGGGTGTCTTGGTCGCGTAGTCCACGTACGTCGTCATGTCCACCAAGCCGTATTTCAGGAAGTTCGCGAGGTCGGCGATGTCGGTGGCTCGGAGGCCAGTGAAGGCGTTGTGCGTGGGGTTGCCCGAGCTCGCGAGGAAGGCGGTGAGCTCCGCGACGCTCTTCTTCCGAGCCCCGTCCCAGACCCCGGGGAAGCCGGTGTAGCGGCGGGACCCCTTGCCATAGGCCCCGTCCTTGCCCTTGTAGTCCCACCCGTGGCACTCCTTGCAGCGCCACGTCGCGCTGCCGGCCGCCTTGTTGGTGCTCTGGGATGCCCACAGCGGATGATTCCCCTTGGGCTCGCTCGCCCCCTCGACGACCTTCCACCACTTGTCGTAGAGCAGTCCCCCCTGGGCGACGCTCGCCCAGTCAACTTTGGCGGAGGCTCCCGGAGGAGGCGCGGTTGGCAGCGAGCACCCCGATCCCGTGACCATCAGTGCGAAGGCCGGAAGCACGACAACACCCCCCGTGATCCCTCTCATCGCGCACCTCCGTGTGGGGTTGCTCCTTATCGGCCCTTGCCCTTGGGCTGGGGGCCGCTGGCGGCGGCTGGCCGTGGCGCGCCGCCGCGGGCCTGGAGCAGATAGGCGATGAGGTCAGCCATCTCTCCTCCCTTGAGGACTGGCCACGCGACATTCGACCCGAGCATCGCCTCCTCCATCGTGGCGGCGTGATTCCACATCCCGGTGATGACCTCCAGGGAGGTGTCGAGCTTCTCGCCGGTGGCGAGGTCGGGGCCCACCTTCTCGCCGACCCCCCGGATCGCGTGGCAGGTGCCACAGCGCTTTTCCTTGTACACGACCAGTCCTCGTCTCGGATCGCCCGGCCGATCGATGAACTGGAAGAAGTAGAGGTAGCTGATGAGGTCCGACATCTCCTCGGTGGTGAGGGCCGGGACCTCGATCGCCCGCTCGGCCATCTTCGCCCACATCTTGGGCCCGTGGTTCCACATGGACCCGGCGATTCGCATGAGGCTCCCCTTGAGGGTGGTCGTGAGGTCGGGCCCCACGGCTCCGCCATGGCCACCGATCGAGTGGCATTCGACGCAGCGTTTCTTGCCGAAGAGTGCCTCCCCGTTCTTCGGTTTCCCCGGTTCGACGTATATGCGTTCCGTTCCTCCGCTAGCGCTTCGGGTATAGGCCAGGAGGTCGGCAATCTCCGTTCCCTGGAAGGTCGGGCGTGGGATGTTCCGATTCCGCATCGCGTCCGCCATCGGCTTTCCGCGGTTCCAGAGGGCAGCGGTGAGGAAGAGCGGGGAGGTGTACTGGCCGTAGGTGTCCAGTCGAGGCGCCAGGTTCCCGCCTTTCCCTCCCAGGGAGTGGCAGATCTCGCATCCTTTCTGGCTGAAGAGGCGCGCGCCGACGGCCCCGTCGCCGGGGGGATCCAGAGAGCCGAGATAGTAGAGAAAGGAGAGCAGGCTCGCCATCTCCCCTGGCTCGAACGTGGGCCGGGGAACCCGCTTCTCCTGGAAGACGTGCTCCATGGCGGGGGCATGGTTCCACATCACACCGGCGATCTCGAGGAGCGGGCGGTTCAGCACTCGCCGGCCCAGATCCGGTCCCGCGGTCCCGCCCACTCCGTGGACGGCGTGGCAGCGCAGGCAGCCCTTGCCGGTGAAGAGCCGGCTGCCCTGCAGCGGATCGCCGGGGAGCAAGACGGAAACGCTCTCGTGGCTGGCGACGGCCGTACGGACTGTAGTTCCCAACCCCGCGAGCACCACGAGCCCGACAATCAGCAGGCGCCGGCTCATCGCTCGCCTCGATCTCTGAGGAGCCCCACGAAGACGTAGAGGATCACACCCAAGAGGGTCAGGAAGACCGGGATCGCCACGAGCGAGATCCCGATCGAGGCAGAGGGGACGTCTCCGAGCCGCCAGGCGGTCCGGATGAGGTGAGCGATCCAGGTGATGATGCCCCCGATGAAGACCACGGCCACCCCCGCCATGCCCCACTGGATGACTCTCACCGTTCGATCGGGCGCTGCGCGCAGGTTCGCCATGTCAGTGGCCTCGTGCCGCCGGCACGACTCCCGCCTCCGGAGTGTCCGGCAAGTAGGTCCGGAGCCGCTCCTCGACCTCCTTGAGCCCCACGTCCCGCCCCTCCCGGATCTCCCAGATGGAGATGACCGGGAAGATCTTGGTGAAGAGCACATAGAACAGGGCGAAGAGGGCGAGGCTCCCGGCCAGTTCCCCCCATTCCACCCAGGTCGGCGCGTAGATGCCCTCCCCGAAGGGCAGCCGTGGGTTGGACAGGGTCGGGACGACGATGATGAAGCGCTCGAGCCACATTCCCACGGTCACCGACAGGGAGGCGAGGAGGACCTTCCCGATGGTGCGGCGGCCCAGCCGGACGAGGCAGAGGACCGGGATGACGAAGTTGGTGAGAGCCATTCCCCAGAAGAACGGCCAGTAGGGGCCGGTGAACTTGGCCTGGAACACCTTCATCTCCTCCGGCTCGTTCCCGTAGTAGCCCGTGAGGTACTCGGCGAAGGTGAAGTAGAACCAGAGCAGCGACATGACCAGGAGCAGCTGTCCCAGGTACCGGAAGTGGATCGGCTTGAGGTACCCCTGGAGCCCGTAGGCCTTCCTGAAGGCGACCATCGCCACGATGAGGGCCGCGATCCCCGAGAAGATGGCCCCCACCACGAAGTACGGGCCGAAGATCGTCGAGTGCCACATCGGCTGAAGCGTCATGGAGAAGACGAAGGACACCACCGTGTGAACCGAGACCGCGATGGGGATCACGAGGACCGCCATGATGGCGATGGCGCGGTTCAGGACCCTCTGCTGATGCACGGTCCCGCGCCAGCCCATGGCGAGGACGGTGTACAGGAGCTTCCGCTTGCCCACGCGGTCTCTCAGGATGGCGATGTCGGGGATCATCGGGATGTAGAGGTACACGATGCTGGCGGTCAGGTAGGCGCTGATGCTGGTGGCGTCCCAGAGGAGCGGGGACTGGTAGCGGCCATGGCGGATGATGTTCAGCATCCGATCAGGGCGGCCCAGATCCACGAGGATCTGACCGGCGCCGATGAAGAGGACCATCACGGTGATGACCTCGGCCATCCGGACCACCGGCCGCCGCCATTCGGCTTTCGAGAGCCGGAGGATGGCCGAGATCAGAGTGCCGGCATGGCTGATCCCGATGAAGAAGACGAAGTTGGTGACGTAGAACCCCCAGGAGACCGGCTGGTGGAGGCCCGTGACCCCGAGTCCCTCGGTGAACTGGGTCCAGTAGGCGACGGCTCCCCAGACGATGAAGGCGAGGAGAATGCCGACGGTCAGGTAGAATCCACGCCCTGTCCGCTCGATGGGAGCGATGAGCGGGGCGTCGCGGGTGTCGGCGGGATCAGCCACGGCCTTCTCCTTCGGAGAGGTAGATCACCTTCGGTTTGGTCCCCAGCTCCTCCAGGAGCCTGAAGGCCCGGGGGCTTCGAGCCAGCCGAAAGACCTCGCTGCCCGGGTCGGAGAGATCCCCGAACACGATGGCGCGCGCCGGGCAGGCCTCGGCGCACGCGGTGACGTACTCGGCCGGATCCACTTCCCGTCGCTCACCGAGCGCCCGCTCCCGCGCCCTCTGGAGACGGTGGTGGCAGAAGGTGCACTTCTCGACAACGCCCTTGGGCCGCAACGACACGTCAGGGTTCTGACCGGGGGCGTCCTTCTGGTACCGGTGCCAGTTGAAGTACTTGGCATTGTACGGGCAGGCCGCCATGCAGAACCGGCAGCCGATGCAGCGGGCATAGATCTGCGCCACGATCCCCTCCGGGTTCCGGTACGTGGCGTAGACGGGGCAGACCTTGGTGCAGGGCGGATCATCGCAGTGAAGACACGGCCGCGGCAGGAACCGCTTCACCTCTCCGCTGTGCTCGTCGTCTTCCTCGGTGAGGACTTGCATCCAGCTGATGATCCGCCCCCGGGCCGCCTCCTTCGCCCCGACGGGGGGCACGTTGTTCTCCGCCTTGCAGGCCATGACGCAGGCCTGGCAGCCCGTGCACCGGTCCAGGTCGATCACCATTCCCCAGCGCGCCATGTCACGCCTTCCTGATCCGCACCCGGGTGGTGTTGAGGAGACCGAATCCCCTGAAGGGATCTGTCTCGTTGGCGATGAGGTCGTTGGGATTGGGCCCCTCGCCGCCGAAGAGGGGAATATGGACCACGTCGCGAAGGGTCCCGGAGTAGAGCTTGGCCTTGAGCTTGACTCTGCCCTTGGCGGACTCCACCCAGACCCACTCCTCGCTCTTGATTCCGAGATCGGCCGCCGTATGCGGGTGCACCTCCACCCATCCTTCCCAGGACGCTCCGACGTGGACCGCCGGCTGCTCCAGGAGCCATGGCTGGTTTCTCCCACCTCCCGTGGGCCGAGTCATGAGGCGATAGGTGTTCAGGCGGAGAGGGAAGGCGCCGGGCTGCTGCAGGGCAGGGATCGCCACGGCGGGCAGATAGAGGAGGGCGCCCCGGTCCCGTCCTCCCAGTGCCTGGATGAGAGCTTCGCCGGTGCCGTCCCGTTTCACGGCGTCGTCCACGCGCCGCTTGAGAGCGGTCGCGTAGAACTCGAACTTCCTGGACGGCGTCGTGTGAAGCGCCTGCCGGCTGACGGGCACCCCGGTCGGGTCCCACCACGCTCCCCGCACGCCGAGCGCGGCCCAGAACTCCTCGTACGCCTTGAACTCCGACGTCCAGTACCCCTGCCGCTCCAGGATCTTCCTGAGCGATTCCTCCGACGGGGGGGCAACCACGTAGCCACGCCGCGCCTCGTAGAGCCCCCGCGCTCGATCCCGGAGGAGATCTTCGAACTTGTCCCAGGGGAAGCTCTTCGCCACCGGCCCGCCCAGGCTCTTGGCGATCTGAAGGAGGACGTCAGCCGTGTTGCGGGTCTGGTGAAAGGGCGTCGCGGCCGGTCGGGCCAGACTGAAGCACGTGAAGCCAGCCAGGTGCGTCACGTGGTCGTCCTGCCACCGCTCGAGATAGGTTTGGTCGGGCAGGATCAGGTCGGCTTTGGAGGAGCTGTCGTCGAGAAAGGGCGAGAAGCTCACGATGAAGGGGATCCGGTCGAACGCCTTGCCAAACGCCTCCTTCGCCGGATGATTGGCCAGCGGGTTGGTTGCGAAGAGGAGGAGGGCGCTGATCGGGTACGGCGTCGCGCCCAGGATCCGCTCCGGGAGGGCCTGGGGCGCGTCGGAGGCCAGCAGATACTGGCCCCGTCCCGCCCCGTCGATCCTGGGGTACTCCCGTCCCCGCCTGGCGGCCTCATCCTGCGCAGCCGGAGGAAGCGGTGACAGCGGCAGCGCGCCCTGAATCAGGAGGCCGCCGCGGACGCCGACGCTGCCGACGAGGGCGTTGAGGCTGTGGATGGCCATCCGGGTGTGGAGATCGTCGGGCCCATAGGCGGGGCCTCGCTCGCCGATCACCAGCGCGGGTCTGGTCGTGCCCAGATCCCGTGCGATCTCGAGGATGGATCTGACGGGAACTCCTGTGGCGGCGGAGACGGGAAGGAGCCCGTACTCCTTGAGCACGAAGTTCTTGAATCCCTCGTGGGCTTCTCCCTGCGGGTCCACCCAGTCCTCGAAGCCGGAGCAGTGTTGCTCGACGAATTCCTTGTCGTAGAGGTCCTCCCGGATCAACGCATTGGCGATCCCGAGCGCGAGGATCCCATCAGTCCCGGGGACGATGGGGACCCACCGGTCCGCCTTGACCGCGGTCGGCGAGCGTCGTGGATCCACCTGGACGAACCGCCCACGCGGGCGCTCCCCGCTTCGCCGGAAGCGGGCGAACGCCTGGGAGGCATGGACCGGTCCGAGCCAGGCCTCCAGGAGGCCGGCACCGAAGGACAGGATGAACTGGGATTCCCCCAGGTCGTAGCTCAGGGGGGTCGTCACCCCCTGCATGAGCTGATGGGCGAGGGCGGGTCTCTCGGGGGCCAGGCAACGGAGGCGGATGTAGTTGGGAGTCCCGTACGCCTCGGCGAATCGCCTCCACAGGGTGTCCCGGGAGCCGCGATACTGTCCGCCCAGGATCGCCACCGTGTGAGAGAGACCCTTGGCCCGGAGGTCAGCCAGGCGCGCGGTCAGCATCGAGAGGGCTTCGTCCCAGCCGATGGAGCGGAAGCGTCCCCGCTCACCGTCTCGCGCCATGGGCCCCTTGAGGCGGTTCGAATCGTAGAGCAGCTGAAGCCCCCCGAACGCCTTCGGGCACAGGGCGCCCCGGTTGACGGGATGAAGGGGATTCCCCGCGAGCCCCGCCACCTGGCCGTCGAGTGTTCGGACCATCAATCCGCACGCGCCCGGACACTGCTGGCAGATCGACGGGACCATGACCTCCTCCGGAGTCGTCCAGCCTCTGAGGTCCTCCGCCGCCTGCTCGGCCTTGGCCAGCTTCCCCCCGATCAAGGCCGCGGCCCCGGCCGTTCCGCCGAGTGTCTGAAAGAAGCCCCGTCGTGTCACTCGCATCGTGTCCCTCAGCGGTGGCAAGCGTTGCAGTCGGTGGACACCCGCTGGGCCATGGCCTTCACCGGTCCGGGTCCCTTCTCATCCGAGCGCTCCCACTTCTCGTGACAGCCGATGCAGTCGTTCATGGTGAGAGTTCTCAGGGGTTGCGCGGGTGGACGGTCGAGGGTCTCCATCGCCCCATGACAGGTCTGGCAGGCCACCTTCGCCACCGCGACGTGGGTCCGGTGGGAGAAGAAGACGTGGGGGGGAAGCCTCCAAACGCGCTTCCACGGGATCTCTTGCTCCTTCTCGCCGAAGGCCCGGATCTTCTTCACTTCCTGGCTGCTGGTCTCTTCTCCCTGGTGGCAGGCGAGGCAGAGCGCCGTCTGTGGGAGCCCCGCGGCCTTGTCCTTCACCGCCCGCTGGTGGCAGCCGGTGCACTGCAGCTTCAGCTGCTGCACGTGGGTCTTGTGCGGGTACTCGACCGGCTGCTTGACCGCCGGCTCGCCCCACCAGAACCCCCACGTCAGGATGGCCACCGCCACCGCCCCGGTGAGCCCCAGCCATTTCATCCCTCGCATGCCAGATCCTCCAGAAGGCGCGGGAGGCAAGGCTGGTGCCAATCCCTGAAAAACGTGGGATTTCAGGGGGCAGCCCCTCGCCTCCTCGTCCGGGCGCTCGCGGGCCCGAAGAAAGTGGGAGAAATCCCGCAGGCGGTACGGCATTCGCGCAGGGCACGGCCAGGCGGGAGGGGACCGGAGAGGGCTGCCGCGGCGCAGACGACGGAGATCTCAGGCCGGATTGTCCCTGGAGGAGGTTGGGGAAAATTCCCCACAGGTGAGGCTGATTCTCCTCAGACGGGAGCGCGCCGAAGCAAGGCCGTGGTCATCCCCCGCTGCTTATGTGTTGAATGTCCAACCAGTAATCGGTATCGATCCGCGCTGGCATAGGCCTTGCCTTCTGCCTCAGGGAACAAGCTCTTCACCCCGGCGACGTCCCGGAAGCCGCCCTTGCGGCGGAATGGGTGATTGCGGTGGGAACAATCGAGGGGCGGCCTCAAGCGCCGCGGCGGCCTTCCGAGTTCTGGGCGGGTCTTGATGCAGCGGATTGCTGGCTCGCAGCTCTCAGAGGCGCGGCACTTCTCGGTGGCGCGGTGTGGGGGACCGTTCATCCGCTGGATCACCCCTTCGACCATGAAGCCCACCGTCAGGTGACGTGGCTGTTTGCAATCTTCGCCGGCTACAGCGGGCTCCTCTACGTTGTCAACGCGCTCAGTCCAGGGCGACTTCCCCTGCTGTACCGCATCGCGATGGTTCTCGACCTGGCCTTCATCTTCGTCCTCGTGCGGATCACGGGGGGGATGACCAGCAGTTTCTACCTCGCCTTCTACGTCCTGATCGCGCTCCACGCGTTCTACTTCGGTCTCCTCACGGGCGGCGTTGCCGCGCTTCTGGCCAGCCTCCTCTACCCGTTCGTGGACAGCTGGCCGCCGCCCATCGGTCTGAGCGATCTGGGCCTTCGGGTGGGGTTTTTCCTCTTGGTGGGCCTGTGCATGGGGGGGCTGGCCGAGCGCGAGCGGCGCGAGCGGCGTCTGGTGGAGTATCTCAACCACGAGCTCCAGGAGAAACAGCTCCGCTTGACGGAAGCCCAGGAGCAGATGATCCGATCGGATCGGCTGGCCACTGTCGGCGAGCTTGCCGCGGGGCTCGCGCATGACCTGAGGAATCCGCTGGCCGGCGTGTCGGGCGCGCTCCATGTGCTGGCCGATCAGCTCCCCAAGGCTGATCCCAGGCAGGCCGTGCTCACCGAGGTGCAATCCCAGATCGCCCGGATGAACAAGACGCTCACCGACTTGCTCTGGCACGCGCGCCCTCCCACGCCCCAGTGCGTCCCCGTGACGCCCAGCGAGGTGGTCGAGCAGACGCTGTGGTTCCTGCCGATGGCCTCGGGGTTGGGCATCGAGATCGTGAAGCGCTTTCAGCCTGGCCTCCCCGCCTTGCGCCTGGACCCGAACCTTCTCCACCAGGCCCTCCTCAACATCCTGATCAACGCGCGGCAGGCCATGGCCAACGGCGGGCAGCTCACGGTCAGCACGCGCCTTCGCGAGAACCTCGGCGGCAAGGGGGAGGCGGTGGAGATCGCCGTCTCCGACACCGGCGTCGGCATCCTCGAGGAGCACCGGTCCCGGATCTTCCAGCCCTTCTTCACGACCAAGGCCCGGGGCACGGGGCTCGGCCTGGCGATTGCCGCCAGGATCGTCGAGCAGCATGGCGGGAGAATCGAGGTGGAAAGCGACGCGGGACAGGGCACCACGTTTCGGATCGTCCTTCCGGTTGCCGCCGAAGACCGGGACACGGCGCGTGCCGCCGCCCGCCCGATCACGCAGGGTGACGACCGCGGACCGACCATCTCCGCCCCGGACCGGCCCATGGCCACCCCGGGCCATCGAAACGCGCGATGAAGAACCCGCGCCTGCGCTGGCTTCACGGCTTCCTGGTTGCGAGCGCGCTGCTGATCAGCGTCATGGTGATCATCTCCGGGCTGGCGGTGGCCTGGTTCTTCGAGCATCAACTGCTCGCTCGCGAGGGGGAGCAAGTGATCAACCTCGTCCAGGGCCAGGCTCGCCAGCACCTCGCTCCCAGCGACTTCGACCTGCCCCGGTGGTCCGGCACCCGTAAGGCCTTCGAGACGTTCAGCCGGGACCTGCCGGGTATCGTCAGGGTCACGGTCTACGACCGGACCGGGCGAATCGTCTGGTCCGAGGAGCCGCAGCTCATCGGGAGGGCCTTCCCCGAGAACGTTGATCTCGTCAGGGCCCTGAAGGGCAACGCGGCGACGGTGATCAGGGGCGATATCGCCGGGGCCTATGTTCCGATCACCTTCCCGCAGGTCCCCGGCGTCGTCGGCGTGATCGAGACCTACAGGGACGTGACCCAGCTCGTGGCGGGCATCCGCTGGACGCAACGGTTCACGTGGGGTGTCGCCGGCGGGATGGGCCTGTTCCTCTATCTCGGACTGGCGCTCATCGTCTGGAACGCGTCGGTGAGGGAGCAACGGGCGACCACCGGCATCCGCGAGGCTCACGAGCAGCTGGCCGCCATCATGGAGGCGATCGCCGACCGGATGGTGATCATCGATCGGCAGATGCGCCTGGTCTGGATGAACAGCGTGTCAGCGCAAGCCTACGACGTGGCTGGCGGCGCCCTCGGGCTCTCCTGCTTCGAGGTGCTGGGAGGCCAGCCCGGTGTGTGTGAGATCTGCCCGGCCGTCCGCACCTTCGAGTCGGGCAAGGTGGAGCGGGACGTGAGGGTGGAGCGACTGCCCGGCGGCGCAGTGAGGTACCTGGACGTCGTGAGCGCTCCGCTCCACGATGCTTCCGGGGTCGTTCAACAGGTCCTGGAAGTCGCGCGGGATATTACGGAGCGAGTGGAACTGGAGGAGCGTCTCAAGTGGTCCGCGCAGGAGCTTCAGCGGGCCAACGAGGCGCTCCGCGAGGCCCAGGTCCACCTCGTGGAGAAGGAGCGCCTCGCGGCGGCCGGGCAGGTCGTGGTGGGGCTGCACCACGAGATCCTCAACCCGCTCACAGGCGTCCTGGGTGCGCTGCAAGTGCTCAAGCACGACGGGATTGCCCAGCCGGACAAGGCGCTGGCGCTGGAGGAGGCCGAGGCCGCGATCCGCAAGATCGAGCAGTTGGTCCGACGCCTCGCGACGCTCCGGCGGGCCGCCGACGCCCCGTATGTGGGCGACACGACCATGCTCGACCTGGAACGCTCGTGCGCGGAGGAGGAGCGGACATGAGCGTCCGACTTCTGGTTGTGGACGACGAAAGGCTGATCCGCTGGTCTCTCGAGCAGACCCTGACCAAGGGCGGCTACGAGGTCACCGCCGCCTCGACGGGAGAGGCGGCGCTGGCCGCGATCCGAGAGGATCCGCCCGATTTGATCCTGCTGGACCTCAAGCTGCCGGACACCGACGGCCTCCAGGTGCTCCGCCAAATCAAGGAGCTGAACCCTCTGATCCAGGTCCTCATCATGACCGCCTACGCCGACGTCGGGACGGCGGTGGAAGCCATGAAGCTCGGGGCCTACGACTACTTGGCGAAACCCATCGATTTCGACAACCTGGCCGTCACGATCCGCAACGCGTTGGAGGCGAGCCAGCTCAAGCGGAAAGTCAAGCTCCTGAGCGAACGACACCTCTACAGGTACCACTTCGATCGGATCGTAGGGACGAGCCGGAGGATCCGTGAGGTGATTGCCCTCGCGCGAAAGGTGGCCCGGAGCGCGGGCACCACGGTGCTCATCCAGGGGGAGAGCGGAACCGGGAAGGACCTCCTCGCCAAGGCGATCCACTGCGAGAGCGCCCGGGCCGAGGAGCCGTTCCTGGAGATCGCATGTACCGCCATGCCGGAGACGCTCCTCGAGTCGGAGCTCTTCGGTCACGAGCGGGGCGCCTTCACCGACGCGAAGACCCCGAAGAAGGGGCTGTTCGAGGTGGCTCACGGCGGCACGATCTTCCTGGACGAGATCGGAGACATGAGCGGAGGGCTGCAGGGCAAGCTGCTGAGGGTTCTGGAGGAGCGGAGCTTTCGGCGGGTCGGCGGGACCAAGGACGTCGCCGTGGATGTCCGGGTGATCGCCGCCAGCAACCGGGATCTCCGGGAGGCCGTAGACGGCGGGTCCTTCCGGAAGGATCTGTACTACCGGCTGCAGGTCGTCACGATCACCATGCCGTCCCTGCGGGACCGGCGGGAGGACATCCCCCTCCTTGCCCGTCACTTCCTGGAACACTTCAGCCGGGAATTCAAGAAGCGGCCGCCTCGCCTTTCTCCGGGGGCCGAGCGGCTCCTCGCTCAATACGACTGGCCCGGGAACGTGCGCGAGCTCCGGAACGTGATCGAGCGTGCCATGATCCTGGAGGACAGCGGAGATCTCCTGCCGGGTCACCTTCCTCCCGAGGTCGGGCGGCTGCCGGCATCGACCGGTCCCCCCGTCCCGGCCTTTCAGCTTCCCGAGAGCGGTGTCGTTCTCGAGGACGTCGAGCGGGAATTCGTCCGTCAAGCCCTGGAGCTGACCCAGGGGAACCAGACCCGGGCGGCCCGGCTCCTGGGCCTCACGCGAGACGAACTGAGGTACCGGGTCAAGAAGTTCGGCCTGAACCACAAGGCCGAAGAGGAAGAGGTGGGCTGAGGATTTTCGCTCAACCCGCTGGGGGGAATTCCCCAACCCCGGCCACTGGCCCAAGCAGGAAATCCACGGATCCTCGGCTCGACGGGCAGGAATGGCGTTTGCTTGTCCCACCGAGCGGATGGCTCGAACGACGGGCAAGTTGCGCTGGCCAAGGAGGGCGGTATGAGCAGAGCGATCGCCACATGCATGCGGCTCGCCGTGGGTGCGCTACTTCTTCCCAGCGTCGTGCTGGCGCAGGGGGATCCAGCCAAGGGCAAGGACCTGTACGCCAAGCACTGCGCCGGCTGTCACGGGCTGTCGGGGAAAGGGGACGGTCCGGCGGCGGCCGCGATCAGCCCGAAGCCCACGGATTTTTCCAACAAGGGCTACATGGCGGGGCTCAAGGACCAATATCTCTTCGACCTGGTGCAGAAGGGCGGGGCTGCCATGGGAAAGTCCCCGCTCATCATCCCCTTCGGCAAGAAGCTCAAGGACGGCGAGATCCGGGATGTGAACGCCTACGTCCGGAGTCTGGGCAGATAGTGAAGGAATTCTCTTGACAGCCTTCTGGGCGCCGAAGTAGCCTGCCGCCGCTGGGGATGCACTCGCGCCCGGGGTGTGTCGGTCGCGCACCCGCTTCTCCGCGAGCGTGGCGAGGGAGGCCCAGCGGAAGAGGGGCAGTTCTCGGTTCTTGAGCGCAGTCCGAGTGGGTACGCTCTCAGCCTTGCGAGAGGAGGCACCGCATGCGTAGCCTAATCAGGGTCCTCGGCGGCGTGGGAGTCCTGCCACTCCTGCTCCTCGTGTTGACCTTGCCGTCGCCCTCTCAGGCCCAGCAACCTTCCCCCGGGTCCGCCGCGGCGAAACCCGCCGATGGCTATGTCGGCTCGGAGGCCTGCCGGGGCTGTCACGAGGAGACGGACCAGAAGTTCGCGGCGACGAAGATGGGACGTCTCATGCTGAAGCAGCCGCGAACCGCGCTTGAGCGCCTTGGCTGCGAGGGCTGCCACGGCCCGGGCAAGGCCCATGTCGACGCCGGGGGAGGAAAGGCCGTCGGGGGCCTCATCTCGTTCAGCAGGAAGGACCCCACCCCGGTCGAGCAGCGGAATGCGGTCTGTCTGCAGTGCCACCAGAAGGGCGACCGGTTCTTCTGGCAGGGGAGCGCCCACGAGGCGCGGAACGTCGCGTGCACGAACTGCCACACGGTCATGACCGAGCACTCGCCGAAGGCGCAGCTCGCCAAGGAAACCGTGATCGACACCTGCGGGACCTGCCACCTCCAGAAGCGCGCGCAGGTGATGCGCTCCTCGCACATGCCGCTGCGCGAGGGCAAGATGACCTGCACCTCGTGCCACAACCCGCATGGCACCGTCACGCAGACGCTCCTCCGGGAAAATTCGGCCAACGAGACCTGTTACAGCTGCCATGCCGAGAAGCGGGGTCCGTTCCTCTGGCCGCATCCGCCGGTCTCGGAGTCGTGCTCCAACTGCCACGAGCCGCACGGGTCGAACCACGAGAAGATGCTCAAGGTCGCCAAGCCTCGGCTCTGCCAGCAATGCCACGTGGAGTCGCGCCACCCGACGAGCCCCTACGGCCGGGACCCCGGCTCGCCCAGGCAGACGCTGGGCCGGGCCTGCGTGAACTGCCATTCCGTCATCCATGGCTCGAACCATCCCTCGGGCTCTGCTTTCGAGCGATAGGGGGTCGACATGAGACCACACGCGATGGTACGGCCGCTCGTCGCAGGGCTCGTAGCGTTGACGCTGGCAACTCCCGCCGCCGCCCAGGCGCCCGCCGGGGGCCTCAGCTTCGAGGGCGAGATCGAGCTGGGAGGGCGTTTCTTCGCCGACGAGCCCTCCAAGAGCCGGAAGGCCAAGCTGGAGGAGTACAGGGACTTCACGCCGGGGATGCTCCTCGAGCGACTGGACCTGCGGCTCTTCCGGCCTGACGAGAGCTACTCGCTCGAGTTCGGCGGCTCCAAGTGGGGCTATGACGACCAGGAGTTCTCCCTCCGCGCCGGGCGAATCGGCCGCTGGGAGTTCGGCTTCGACTGGGACCAGAC
>Ga0154441_1194_pt1 | contig 22029 bp, 15 predicted proteins | sample RifGroC2_FD_115945 | JGI IMG/M metagenome (GOLD analysis project Ga0154441, IMG submission 115945) | Candidatus Rokubacteria bacterium GWC2_70_16 | reverse complement strand
GAAACGCTCCCTTGCGGCGCTCGCGGTCCACGGCCCGCTTGATGGCCAGGAGGAGATCGGGCGCCCGCTGGACCTCGTCCAGGGTGAGGCGGTCCCCCTCCTCCAGCACGACCTCGGGAGCGTGCCGGGCCCTGGCCTGAAGATCCAGATCGTCCAAGGTCAGATAGCGGCGCGCGCCGGCCGACGGGAGATGCTGGACCAGTGTGCTCTTCCCGGTTTGCCGGGCCCCGGTGAGGACGACGACCGGGAACTGCCGGAGCGATTCCTCGACGACCGGCGTCAGGAGGCGGGGAATGAAGGGGGCATGTAATCTATTCACGTGGTGAATGATAGTCATTCACACCGTGAATAGCAAGGTCTGTGGCGCCCGGAGCCCGCGGGGCCCGGGCCCGGACCTTCCTCCGGCGCGGTCAGCCGGCGGTGATCTCGGCGCTGCGCTTGACGTCGGCCAGGAAGCCGCTGAGGCTGCCGAGATGCGTCCGGTGGACCACGTCGTGCGGGATCGTGACTCCATCGGGCCCCGTCACCGACATGGCCGCCGTGGCATCCGAGAGAATGGTGGCCGTGAAACCGAGGTGCGCCGCCTGGCGCGTCGTGGTGTCGCAGCACATCTGGGTCATGAAGCCCGACACGATGACGTGCTCGACGCCGCGCTGCCGGAGCTCCTGCTCCAGCGGCGTGCCCGTGAAGGAGCCCGGCAGGTGCTTCTGGATCACCGGCTCGCCCGGGGCCGGCGTCACGGACGGGTGGATCGCCAGGCCGGGGCTGCCTGGCGCGAAGATGGCGGCGCCGGGCTTGCGGCTCTCGTGGACGATGTGGAAGACCGGGACGCCGCGGGCCCGCGCCCAGCGAAGCAGCTGCGCGATGCGCTGGACCGCCGCGGGCCCGTCGGGGAGCGGGAGCTTGCCGAGCGGGAAGAAGTATTCCTGCTGCGCGTCGATGACGAGGAGGGCGCTCCTTTCCATCGAGATCCCCCTGGAGGCTAGCGCCGCGGGCTCGCCACCTGGCCGCTGACCTGGATGTTCGCCGCGGCCTGGAGCCCCTTGACCCAGCCCTCCCACGCCTGCGTCCGCTTCTGCTCGAGCACCTGTCGGCCGAGCTCGGCGCGCTCGGCCTCGAAGCCCAGGGGGTCCGGCGCCGCCCGCTCGAGGGTCTTCACCACATACACCCCCGTCGGCGTCCGCACGGGCTCGGCCAGCTGGCCCGCGGCGGTCTGGAGCGCCGCCAGCAGCACCTGCCCGGGCAGGCCGGCGCCGCCCTTGGGCGGCTCGGTGCGCGAGAAGAGCGGCGTCTCGCCGGTGGAGAATCCCTCGCGCCTGGCGAGCGGCGCCAGGTCGCCGCCCTTGGCCGCCGTCGCCAGCGTCCGCGCGCGCTCCAGGGCGACGGCCTCGGCCCGCTCGCGCTTGATGGCCTCCACGATCTGCGGCCTGATGTCGCCGAGGGGGGGCACCCCCGCGGCGAGCGACTCCACCACCTTCACGACGGCATAGCCGCCGGCGGTCTTCATGGGGGTGGACACCCCACCGGGGGCCAGGGAGAAGACCGCCTCCTCCAGCGTCTCGTCGCGCCCGACGCCCTCGAGCCCGTCGCCCCGCGCGATGGTCGCCTCGCGCGCCTCGAAGCCCAGCCGGCGCGCCTCGCCGGCGAAGTCCTTCGCGCCCACGAGCGGAGTCCGGCTGTCCTCGGCCCTCGCGCGGGCGCCCTTGTCGCTCCGCTCGGCGAGGAGCTTCTCCTTGATGCGCGCCGCCGCCTCCTTGAAGGGCTGGCGGCCGCCCTCCTGGACGTCCATCACCTTGATCGCGTGGTAGCCGAACGGCGTGCGCACGGGCTCGGGCGAGACCTCGCCCTTCTTGAGCGCGAAGACGGCCTGCTCGAACTGCGGCACCACCTCGCCCGGCCCGACCAGACCGAGGTCGCCGCCCCGGGCGGCCGTCGCCGTGTCCTCGGAGGTTTCCCGGGCGAGCTTGGCAAAGTCCTCGCCGGCGCGAGCCCGCCTGATCACCTCGGCGACCTTCGCCCGCGACTTGCCCTCGGCCTCGCTGCCGCCCGTGGGCGGCACGCGGACAAGGACATGGGCGGCCTGCGCGCGGCGGGGCGTGTCGAACTCCGCCCCGTGCTCCTTGTAGTACGCCTCGGCGTCGGCGTCGGAGATGGGCTGGGCGAAGGCCTTGCTGCTCAGCACGGCGTACTGGATCCGCCGGCGCTCCGGCCGGGTGAACTGCGCCTGGTGGCTCTTGAGGTACGGCTCGACGTCGGCGTCCGGCACCGTCACCTGGGCCATGAGGGGCGGGACGTCGAGGGCGGCCCACGCGGCGCGCACCTTCTCGCGCCGGAAGCCGTACGCCTGCCGCAGCTCGTCGTCCGAGACGCGGATGCCGTCCTTGACGAGCGCCTCCATCTTGCGCCGCTGGACCGTCCGCTTCTGGCCGGCGTAGAACTCGTTGGGGTCGATCCGGTTCCGCTTGAGGACCTCCTGGTAGCGCTGCTGGGAGAAGCGGCCGTCCTCCTGGAACTCGGGAACCTTCCACAGGTGCGCGCTGACTTCCTCGTGGGTGACGCGCAGACCCTCGCGCTCGGCCTGCTGCACGATGAGCGCGTCCTGCACCAGGGCGTCGATCACCTGCTGCGAGATGCCCAGTCGCTCCGCCAGCTCCGGCGTGAGCCGTTCCTTGTAGATCTGACGGTAGAACTCCAGGTAGCTCTGGTAGGCCCGCCGGTAGCGCTCGGCCGGGATCTCCTCGCCGTTGACGGTGGCGACGGCGGTGCCGCCGGGACCGCCCGAGCCGGAGAACGAGCTGGCCCCGAAGTAGACGACGGAGGTGGCGACGAAGGCCACGATGACGAAGAGGAGGACGAACTTCAGCCCCCTGAAGTACTCCCGCATGGTGCTGATCACTGACGCGACCTCCCGGAGGGACTCAGAGTGATTGCGTGCCGGAGGGCATAGCCTACCACAGCAGGTCGCCGCTCACGACGCTCGCGGAACTCGTCGGCGCCGGGACCCGGAGGGCGGCCCCCCCGCGGGTGCCCGAGGTGGCTCGCCTGTACGCCGCACCTCGCTCGGGCGGGCCGAGCGCGACCCCCCATCCCCCGGAGGGGGCGGCGCGAGGGCTGTCGTTCCGCGATCGCGCGCTCGCCCCGCCCTGCGCTTCGTGCGGCGACACGGCTCGCCTCAGGGCACCCGCGGGGGGGCCGCCCTCCGGGTCCCGGCGCCGCGCGGTCGATGTACCTCGCGAGAGCCATCAGCGCGCGAGGGCGAAGTAGACGACGAACGCGGCCGAGGCGACGTACATCATGGGATGCACCTGCCGGCCCCGCCCCCGGCAGAGCTTGATGAAGCAGTAGGCGACGAAGCCGGCGCCGATCCCGTTGGTGATGGAATAGGTGAAGGGCATCACGGTGAGCGTCAGGAGCGCGGGGAAGCCCTCCTCCAGATCGTCGAAGGGGATCTCGCGCACGATGAGCGTCATGAGGTAGCCGACGATCAGCAGGGCGGGCGCCGTCGCCTGCGGGGGCACGATGCCCGCCACGGGGGCGAGGAAGAGCGCGAGCAGGAAGCAGGCGCCCGTGACGACCGACGCCAGCCCCGTGCGCGCGCCCGCCGACACGCCGGCCGCCGACTCGATGTAGGTCGTGGCCGAGGAGGCGCCCGCGGCCCCTCCGGCCACCGCCGCCAGCGAGTCCACCAGCAGCACGCGGTTGAGGCGCGGGAGCTGGCCGTCCCGGGTGAGCCAGCCCGCCCGCCCGCCGATGCCGATCACCGTCCCCATGGTGTCGAAGAAGTCGGAGAGCATGATCGAGAAGATCGTGACCAGCGCGGTCAGGACCCCCGCGCGCGCGAAGATCTCCAGCGAGATCCCCTGCCCCAGGCTCGACAGATCGGGGAACCCCACGATGGCGCGGGGGATCATGGCCTGGCCGGGCACCGGGAAGGCCTTGCCGCCGGTGGCCTGGTTGACGATCACGGCCAGCGCCGTCGTCAGGAGGATGCCCAGCAGCAGCGCGCCGCCCGCCCCGCGCGCCTGCAGCCACAGCGTGAGCAGCAGCCCCGCGACGGCCACGGCCACGGGCGCCGCGGTCAGCTGGCCCAGCGTCACGGGCACGCCGGGCGGCCCCGGCGTGACGATCCCGGCCGAGACGAGACCAATGAAGAGGATGAACAGGCCGATGCCGACACCGATGGCCTGCTTGAGCGCCAGCGGGATGGCGTTCATGATCGCCTCGCGGAACCCCGTGAGCACCAGCACGGTGATGACGAGCCCCTCGAGGAAGACCACACCCATGGCCCCCTGCCAGGAGAGCTTCATCCCCGCGATGAGCTGGAAGGCCACCACCGCGTTGAGCCCCATGCCGGAGGCGAGCGCCAGCGGGTAGTGGGTCCAGAGCCCCATGGCGATGGTGAGCACCCCCGCCACGAGACAGGTGGCCGCCTGTGTCGCGGCGAAGGGCGCGCCCCGGCCCTCGAGCCCCGGCACGCCGGCGAAGGAGAGGATGGCCGGGTTCACGAAGATGATGTAGGCCATCACCATGAACGTGGTGAGCCCCGCCCGCGCCTCCCGACCCGCCGTCGTCCCTCGCGCCGACAGCCCGAAGTAGTCGTCGAGCACGCCTCATTCCTCCTCGGCTGATGGCTCCCGTTCCCGGACCTGCGGCGGCGTCACACCCTCCTCCGGGACGACCCGGCGGGCCACCGTGATGAAGCCGGTGTGGGCGACCATCCGGTGAAAGGGGCGCACCGACATGTTCTCGATGTTCCACGGGCGGAACAGCGTCTCGAAGGTCTCCACGAGGGCATAGCCCTGGTGCCGCCGCAGCGCCTCGCTGGTCTCGCGGGCCTGGATGATCGTCGGCACGTACGAGAGGAAGATGCCGCCGGAGCGGAGCCGCTGCGCCACCGGCTCCACGAGCCGCCACGGCTCGGGCAGGTCGAAGACCGCGCGGTCCACCGGCTCCTCCTCGGCGAGCCCCTCCTCCACCGGCCGGAGCCGCACCGTCAGGGTGGTGACCTCCCCCGCGCGCATGTGGATGTTGGCCAGCGCTCGCCGCGCGAAGTCCTCGCGCTGCTCGTAGCTGATCACGCGCCCCCCGGGCCCCACCGCCCGCAGCAGCGCCAGCGTGAGGGCGCCCGAACCCATCCCCGCCTCCAGCACGCGCGCGCCGGGAAAGATGTCGGCCCAGAAGATCACCATGGCCAGGTCCTTGGGGTAGATGACCTGGGCGCCGCGGGGCATGTCGAGCACGTACTCCGCCAGCGTCGGCCGCAGCGCGAGGTAGCGCGTCCCCCGGGAGGTGCGGACCCACGAGCCGTCGGGGTGGCCGATGATCGCGTCGTGCGGGATGAAGCCGCGGTCGGAGTGGAAGCTGTCGCCCTTGCGCAGGAGGAAGAGGTGGCGCCGCCCGCGCTGGTCGATCAGCAGCGCCTGCTCGCCGTCCTCGAAGTCGGGGAGATCGGGCATGGGGCTAGCGGCGGCCAGGCTCGGGGAGGGCCAGGGCCACGAGGAAGCCCAGGAGCGGGATGAGGGCGGAGATCCACAGCGCCGCCGCGAGCCCCCACTGGTCCGCGACCCAGCCCAGCGCGCTCGCCCCGACGCCTCCCGCCCCGATGGCGAAGCCCACGATGAGGCCCGAGGCCATGCCGGGATGGCGCGGGAGATAGGCCTGCCCCAGCACCACCGAGACGGTGAAGGTCGAGACCAGGACGAACCCCAGCGCCCCGAGCAGGACGAAGACGAGGACCCCCTCCACGAAGAGCACGCCGGCGCCGAGGGGCGCGGCCAGGAGGAAGACGCTCACGACGTAGCGGCGCACGCCCACCCGGTCCGCGATGGGCCCCGCGACGAGCGTGCCCACGGCGCCTGCGCCCAGGAAGATGGCGAGCATGGTGCCGACCAGCCGCGGATCGCCGTGGAGCACGTCGAGGTAGTAGAAGGGCATGAACGTCGTGAAGCCGAGCTGCGTCCACGAGCGGATCGCGACCATCAGGATCAGCAGGCCCATGGCTCCCCGCATGGTCCGCGCCCCGGCCGCGGCCGCGCCGTGCGCGCTGGCGGCCGGCGCCGGGATCGACAGCGTCGGCAGCACGGCCGTGAGCAGGACTGCCACGAGGAGGCCCGGGATCAGCATCCCGAGCGTGCCGGGCATCCCGAAGCCCATCAGCAGCGCCGTCACCAGCGGCGGCCCGGCGGCGATCCCGATATTCCCTCCCGTCGAGAAGATCGACACGCCGGTGGCCTTGCGGTCTCCGGCCACGACCGTCGCCGTGCGGTAGCCCTCGGGATGGAACGCCGCCACGCCGAAGCCGGTGATGACCACCAGCCCGAGCACGACGCCGTAGGAGGGCGCCAGTCCGGTGAGCCCGAGCCCCACGGCCGAGAGGAGCACCGACACGGGCAGGAGCCAGCGTCGCCGGCTCCGGTCGGCGAGGTAGCCGAAGAGCGGCTGGATCAGCGACGAGGTGATGTTGGCCGCGAGCACGATGACCCCCGTGGCCGTGTAGGAGAGGTCCAGCGCCGACCTGAGGAAGGGCAGGATGGCCGGCAGCGATCCCTGGTTGATGTCGATGACCATGTGCCCGAGCCCGAGCAGCCCCAAGAGGCGCATGTTCGGCCGGACCCGCTCGGCGGCGGCCGCGGCGACGGAGGCAGTGAGAGGCACGGCCGGGGCGGCCGGGTCCGGGGTCATGGCCCTATGCTACACTACCCGCGCGGTGAAGCTCACCGAGCTCGGCCACGTCTCCCTCTTCGTCCGCGATCTCGAGGCGGCGCTGCGCTTCTACCGCGACCTCCTCGGCCTCCGCGAGACCGGACGCGGCAAGGGCGGGCGCATCGCCTTCCTCTCGGCGGGCGTGCACCATCACGACGTCTCCCTCGAGGTGGCGCGCGCGACGGGGGAGCGGCCCGCCAGGGGCGCGCCGGGCCTCTATCACATCGCGTTCCGCGTGGCCGGCACCGCGGGGGACCTCGCGGCGGCACGCCGCGAGGCGGAGGGACACGGCCTGGTGCCCTTCGGCGAGATGGCCGGCGCGACGCCGTCCTTCTGCGTGAAGGACCCGGACGGCAACGAGATCGAGCTCTACGTGGACCCCGCCGGCTGACGCACGCGCCACATCAGCGTCGCCCCCAGCCCCAGCGCGAGCACCACGAAGCCGAAGCCTCCGAGGTAGCTCCCCGTGGCGTCGTAGATGGCGCCACCGGCCCAGGCGCCGATGGCCTCGCCCGGCCCCACCGCGAGAGACATCCACCCGTAGATCGTCGCGAAGGTCGGCCCCGCGAAGATGTCCGCTGTCCGCGCCGAGGCGACGATGCCCGAGGAGCCCTGGGCGAAGCCGCAGAGAAGAGGGCGGCCACCGTCATGTTGGCCTGGCTGCCGAGCCCCGAGAGCCCGAGGCCGCCCAGCACGCCGTAGGCGAGCGTCAGCGCGCCGAGGCTGCCGGCCCGGCTCGCCAGGACGAGTCCGCAGGCCGCGACCACCGCGCAGGCCGGAAAGAAGTGCCGCGGGCCGAGCCGATCGAGCCCCCAGCCGACCAGGGGCCCGGTGAAACCGCCGAGGAGGAGCGCCACGGACTGCACGCCGGCGACATTCAACCGCGCGGGGCCGCGAACTCGGTGACCAGCGGCAGGTAGAGGACCGCGAACGCCATGACGATGCCGTTCTGCACGGCCAGCGTGAGCGCGGCGATGCCGAGCGACCGTCGCGCGCCCGAGGGGGGTGTCACGAGCTCCCGGGGGACGGGCCCGCGTAGGGCCTCGCGCGCGGCGTCCGGGAGGCAGGCGTTCCGGAGACTACCCGTCGATGACGGCCAGCGGATCCCCGGCCTCGACGGTCTGGCCGGGGGACACATGGAGCGCCGTGACCGTGCCGCCCACGGGGGCCACGATCGGGAGCTCCATCTTCAAGGCCTCCATGATACAGATGCGGTCGCCCTCGGCGACGGGCTTGCCCACCTCGGCGTACACCCGGAGGATCTTGCCTGGCGCAGGTGCCTCCACGATCTCTTCGGCCACGCCGTCGTCGCTCCTCTGTGTGGTGTTCCGCGTTGGCCCCGACCCGGGATTTCAGGGTCGCCACACTACCACGCGCAGGCCGAGCCAGTCAAACCCGATGCCGTCGCCGTCGCCGTGGTATTCTTGCCCATTCCCAGGCCGGCGCCGCGCATGAGCGGATCGGCGAGCGGGGACGCGACACGACTCCTCCGCCTCGGGCTCACCCCCCCCGGACCCGGATCGAAGGCGCTCTTCTAGAGGAGGGGCGACGACATGCACTTCGAGCTGTCCGACGAGCTGAGAGCCCTCGCGCAAGTGGCCCGGGAGTTCGCCGCCGAGAAGATCGCGCCGTTCGTCCGGCAGTGGGACGCGGAGCACTACTTCCCCTACCGCGAAGTCGTCAAGCCCATGGCGGAGCTCGGCTTCCTGGGCACGGTGATCCCCGAGGAGTACGGCGGGAACAGCATGGGCTGGCTCGCGACCATGATCGTCACCGAGGAGATCGCGCGGGCCTGCAGCTCCCTCCGGGTCCAGATCAACATGGAGATGGTGGGCTGCGCCTTTCCCATCCTCCGCTACGGCGCCGAGGACCTCAAGCGGAAGTACATCCCCAGGCTGGTCAGCGCGGAATACCTGGGGGGGTTCGCCATCACCGAGCCCACCGCGGGCTCCGACGTCATGGGCATGAAGTCCACGGCCGAGGACCGGGGAGACCACTGGCTCCTGAACGGATCCAAGACGTGGATCTCCAACGCGAGCCTCGCCGACGTGGTCATCTACTACGCCCACACGGACCGGAGCGCGCGCGGCCGCTCGCTCTCCGCCTTCGTCGTCGAGCTCAAGCGCGTGGACGGGGTCACCACCTCCGACCTGGACAAGCTGGGGTCGTATTGCTCGCCCACCGGAGAGCTCACGCTGACGAACGTGCGCATCCCCAAGGAGAACATCCTGGGCAAGCCGGGGGACGGCGCCGGCATCGTCTTCAGCTCCCTCAACCAGACTCGCCTCCAGGCCGCGGCGGGGGCGGTGGGGCTGGCCCAGGCATGCCTCGATCAGGTGACCCGGTACTGCAACGAGCGGGAGCAGTTCGGGCAGCCCATCGGCCAGTTCCAGATGAACCAGGACATGGTGGCGCAGATGGTCACCGAGATCGAGGCGGCGCGGCTGCTGGTCTACCGGGCCGCCTGGCAGAAGGATCAGGGCCACCTGGCCAACGGGCTGGAGGTGGCCCAGGCCAAGTACCTGGGCGGCGAGGTGGTGGCGAAGGCCGCCAGCTACGCCATGCGCATCCTCGGCGCCTATGGCTACTCGACCGAGTACCCCGTTGCCCGCTATTACCGGGACGCCCCCACGTACTTCATGGTCGAGGGCTCGGCCAACATCTGCAAGATGATCATCGCGCTCGATCAGCTCGGCTATCGCAAGGCCAACAGGTAAGCGGAGGGAGATGGCGCATGCGCCCGTACTTCGAGAAGATGGATGCGCTCGGCAAGCCGCTCAAGCCGGCCGACGTCGAGGAGATGGCGGAGAACCGCGACCAGATCGCGGCGATGCTCGGGGAGCTGGACTCCGAGGTCAGCCGCGTGAAGGGCGCGGGGCTGCCGGCCGCGAAGATCCGCGAGCGGGGCGAGATGACGGTCTGGGACCGTATCGAGTACCTCGTGGATCCCGGCACGTTCTGTGCCCTGCACACCCTCTACAATCCCCGCCAGAACGAGGAAGGCACGACCGGGGTCGTGGATGGGCTGGCCCGGATCGGCGGCAAGTGGTGTGTCCTCGTCGGGTTCGACAACAAGGTCATGGCCGGGGCGTGGATCGCCGGCCAGGCCGAGAACCAGCTCCGGGTCGCTGATCTCGCGAAGCGGCTCCGCGTGCCCCTGGTCTGGCTGGTCAACTGCTCCGGCGTGAAGCTGACCCAGCAGGACGAGGTGTACCCCGGCCGCCGGGGCGGCGGCACCATGTTCTTTCGCCACGCGGAGCTCGAGCAGGACGGCATCCCGGTGGTGGCCGGCATCTACGGGACGAACCCGGCCGGCGGGGGCTATCAGAGCATCAGCCCCACCATCCTCTTCGCCCACAAGAACGCCAACATGGCGGTCGGGGGCGGCGGGATCGTCAGCGGGATGAGTCCCAAGGGCTCATTCGACGAGGCCGGGGCGGAGCAGATCATCGCCGCCGCCCGTCGCTTCAAGGAGGTTCCCCCGGGCAGCGCCAGCATCCACCACGACGCCACCGGGTTCTTCCGGGCCGTCCTCGAGACGGAGACCGAGGTCCTCGATGCGCTCAAGGCGTGCGTGGCGCAGATGCCCGCGTATGACTCGAAGTTCTTCCGGGTCGCCGGGCCCGCCGAGCCCAGGTACCCGCTCTCCGACCTCGCCTCGATCGTCCCCCTCAACCCGAAGGCCGTCTACAGCTTCGAGGACGCCCTGGCCCGCCTCGTCGATGGCAGCGAGCACCTGGAATTCCGGCCGGGCTTCGGCCCCGAGGTCTACACCGGCCTGGTCAAGGTCGACGGCTTCCTGGTCGGCGTGATCGGCAACCGCCAGGGCCTGCTGGGGAGGCACTACCCGGAGTACACCACGGAGTACATCGGCATCGGCGGCAAGCTCTACCGCCAGGGCCTGATCAAGATGAGCGAGTTCGTGACGCAGTGCGGGCGGGATCGGGTGCCGATCATCTGGTTCCAGGACACGACGGGGATCGACGTCGGGGACACGGCCGAGACGGCCGAGCTGCTCGGCCTGGGCCAGTCGCTGATCTACTCCATCGAGCAGACCGCGCTGCCGATGATGCTCGTCGTGCTCCGGAAGGGCACGGCCGCGGCGCATTACATCATGGGCGGCCCCACCGCGAACAACCACAACGCCTTCACGCTGGGCACGCCCGCCACCGAGCTCAACGTGATGCACGGCGAGACGGCCGCGGTGGCCTCCTTCTCTCGCCGCCTCGTCAAGGAGAAGGAGGCCGGGCGGCCGCTCGGGCCCGTGATCGAGCAGATGAACGCGCTGGCCCAGCTGTACCGCGACCAGTCCCGGCCGATCTACTGCGCCATCCGGGGATTCGTGGACGAGGTCGTGCGCTTCGAGGACATCCGTCGCTACATGGTCGCCTTCGCCGGCGCCGCCTACCAGAACCCTCCGTCCATCTGCCCCCAGCACCACATGCTCTTGCCCCGGCTGATCCGGTCCCAAGTCGTCCGGGGCCAGGAACGCCCCGGGAAGGCGCGCTGAGGGGCCCCCATGCCGACGCTGGCGATGAAGATCGGCGTTCACATCGGGTCCATGACGCACTCGATGGACGACCTGCTCCGCATCTACCGCATGGCGGACGAGGCCGGGCTCTACTGGGTGTCCGTCTCCGACCACCTGTACGCCAACCCGCTCACCGCCCCCTCGACCCGCCAGGTCCCGTGCTTCGAGGGCATCTCCACCATGGCGGCCGTCGCCGCGGTGACCCGGCGCGTCCGGGTGGGCTCCATGATGATCTGCGTGCCGTTCCGCAATCCCGCGCTGCTGGCCAAGGCCGTGGTGAGCATCGACCACATCTCGGGCGGGCGAGTGGAGCTGGGCGTGGGCGCGGGGTGGTTCGCGGAGGAGTTCGAGGAGTTCGGCTACCCCTTCCCGCCCGTCGGGCAGCGCTTCGACATGCTCGAGGAGGGGCTGCAGATCCTGCGATCCATGTTCAGCGACCCCGTCACGAACTTCCAGGGCCGGCACTACCAGGTCCGGGGCGCCATCTGCGCGCCGAAGCCGCTCCAGAAGCACCTGCCCATCTGGATCGGCGGGCGCGGCCCCAAGCGCACGCCGCGCGTGGCCGCCCAGTACGCCGACGGCTTCAACACGCCATACCTGGATCCGCCCGACTACCGGGAGCGCCTGGAGGAGCTGGACCGCGCCTGCGAGCGGATCGGGCGCGACCCGAAGACGCTCCAGCGCACCGTCAACGTGCACTTCCTGATGGGCGCCGATGCCGCCGCCGTCGCGCGCGGTCGTGAGCGCTACGCCGCCATGCCGGACTCGCACCGGCAGGGGGCGCTGCTGGGCGGCACGCAGGAGGCCATCGACCGCATCGGCCAGTACCGCGCGGTGGGCGCCCAGGGCCTGAACATCGCGTTCCGGCCCCCGGTGGACTGGGATGCCTACCAGCTCTTCCTGGAGGACGTGGCGCCCGTGTTCGCGCGGTAGCGCGGGGCGGCGCGGCGGGACCACGGAGGGCGGGCCGGGCGGCCCAGTGGGGCGCGGCAGGGCCGGGGCGCGGCACCGGTGGGCCTTGTCCGCGGCGGGAGTCCGTGATGTGATCGGTGCAGGGAAGGTGCGGCACATGCGCGTCCTACCGGTGGCCCTCGTCGCGTCCATCCTGGTGGCTCTGCAGCCGGCGCATCCGGCTCGGACCCACGCGGCCCCGCCTGCCTCGAGCGCCGGCCCTTGCGCCGAGCGCTCCTCCGACGCGGCAGCCGGAGCCGAGGTGCGCACGGTCCATGGCCGCCGGCCGCTCGCCTTCGAGATCAACGACGGCCAGGTCGACGCCAGCGTGAAGTTCCTCGCTCGCGGGCGCGGCTATACGCTGCACCTGACCGCGACCGAGGCCGTCCTGGCCCTCAGGCCCCCTCGCCCCGGCGGGGCGCGAGAGGGCAGCCGATCCCGCACCGACATGCGAGATCGCCTCGACAGCCTGCCCGCCACGGGAGAGCCGGCTCCCGCGACATCCACGGTGCGGATGCGGCTCCTCGGCGCCAGCGCGGCCCCGCGCCTCGTCGGGCTGGACAGGCTCCCGGGCAAGGTCAACTACTACCGGGGCAATGACCCGGCCCGGTGGCGCGCCGGCATCGCGACCTATGCCCGGGTGAAGTACGAGCGCGTCTACCCGGGCATCGACCTCGTCTACCACGCCAGCGGCGAGCACCTGGAGTACGACTTCGTGGTGGCGCCCGGCGCCGACCCCGGCGCCATCCGGCTGGCCTTCGACGGCGCCCAGGGCGTCGAGCTCGGCGCCGGCGGCGACCTCGTCGTGCGCGCGGCCACCGGCGAGCTGCGCCACAAGAAGCCATTCGTCTACCAGGAGACCGCCGCGGGGACACGGGAGATCATCGCGGGCGACTATGTCCTGGACGGGGACCGGGGCGTCCGCTTCGAGGTGGGCCGCTACGACCGCACCCGCCCCCTCGTCATCGACCCGACCCTCGTCTACTCGCACTTCCTCGGCGACGTCGCCCCGGGCAACGACTCCTTCGAGTTCGGGGTCGGCATCGCGGTGAACGCGGAGGGGCAGGCCCACATCGCCGGCGCCACCGACTACTTGGCGGGTACCGACGCCACCGTCGCCAAGATGAGCAGCAGCGGCTCGACGGTCCTGTGGGTCACCTACCTCATCGGCTCGGGCTTCGACGAGGCCTGGGGCATCACGCTGGACGCGAGCGGCAACTCGTACATCACCGGCTACACGACCTCGACCAACTTCCCCGTGACGACCGGGGCGTACAAGACGTTTCTCAGCGGCTCCGTGGACGCCTTCGTGGTCAAGCTCAACTCCTCGGGCGCTGTCGTGTACTCGACCTATGTCGGCTACTCAGCCGGCGGCCCAGGAGAGACCGGCTACGACTACGGCTTCGCCATCGCCGTGGACGGCTCAGGCAATGCCTACATCGCCGGGAGCATCGACGCCTCCACCGTCGTGACGGTGCTGGACTTCCCCGAGGGCCTCCCCTATATCGGGACCGCGTGGAACTTCGGCAAGATGTGGGTGGCGAAGCTCAACTCCACGGGCACGGCCCTGCTCGAATCGGTCGAGGTCGGCCCCGGGGCCTCCGACACCCTGGGCACCGGCATCAGGGTGGATGCCTCCCACAACGTCTACGTGTCGGGCAGCACAGGCTCCGCCGCCTTCCCCACCACCGCCGGGGCTGTCCAGACCGCCTTCGGCGGGGGCGACCGCGACGCCGTCGTCGTGAAGGTCAACGCCGAGTTCAACGCGCTGGTGTACTCCACCTACCTCGGGGGCGCGACGTCGGACTTCGCCATCGGCCTGGCGCTGGACTCCTCGGGCTACGTGTACGTGACGGGGTACACGAACTCGGCCGGCTTCCCGTCCAAGACCCCCATCCAGCCCGCTCCGCCCGGCGGCCTCACCGACAAGACGGTGTTCATAACCAAGCTCAACCCCACGGGGACGGCGCTCGTGTACTCCACCTTTCTGGGCGGCTCGCTCCTGGACCTCGGGTCGGACTTCGCGGCCTCCATCGGCTGGGGCATCGCGGTGGACTCGTCGGGCCAGGCCCACGTGGCCGGCTTCACCCAGGCCTATGACTTCCCGCGGACCTCGGGCGCCATCCAGTCGAGCCTCGGCGGAGACTGGGACGGCTTCGTGGTCAAGCTCGACCCGACCGGCACCGTCCTCCGCTACTCGACCTTCATCGGCGGACACGGCCAGGACGTCGCCCTCGGCATCGCGCTGGACCCGAGCGGGAACGCCTACATCACGGGCGCCACGAGCAACCGCCGCTCCGACACCGGCGCCCTCGTGACCGCGGACTTCCCGACCACCGGCCCGGTGGCGCTCCCCGACGGCTCGGTGCAGTCGGCGTTCGGCGGTGGCACCCACGACGCCATCGTCGCCAAGATCTCCGACCCGGGCGTGGCGCTCCAGTTCGTCGCCTTCCCCACCGTCTTTCCCGCGCTGCCGGCCTCGGGCAAGGTGGGCGTCCCCTATGTCGGCAATGTCGGCATCGGCGGGGGGACGCCCCCCTACACGGTGCAGACCATCGGGGGAACGCTCCTCCCGGCGGGGCTGAGCTTCGGCTCCCCCGTCGTCACGGGAACGCCGGAACAGATCCAGACCTCCCTCATCACGGTGCAGGTCCAGGACCAGGTCGGCACCATCATCGAACAGAACTTCACGATCCAGATCCAGCCCCCGACCACTCCGGGACCGACCGGGCCGGCGGCGGGCGCCACGGCCGTGTCACCGATGCCGGCCTTCACCTGGTCGGCGACCACCGGCGCCACGGCGTACCGCATCATGGTCGCCACGAGCGCCGGGGCGCTCCCCACGGCGTCGGATTCGGACGCCTGCCCCGCCTGTCTCGTGAACACCGTCGTGACCTCGGCGTCCTTCACTCCGCTGCCGGGAGTCCTCGCGCCGGGCGCCACCTACTTCTGGCAAGTCAAGGCCATCGTGGGAACCCAGCCGAGCGTCTGGTCCGCCGTTGCCAGCTTCAGCACCCGCGCCCGGCTGTTCACCTTCAGCGACGATCCCCTCGTCGCCCAGACGACGGCGGTGCAGGCCGCGCACGTCCTGCAGCTCCGGGAGGCGATCAACAACCGGCGCGTCAACCGCAGCCTGGCCGCCTTCACCTTCTCCGCTCCGGCCCCCGCGGTCGGGGCCGCGATCCGCGCCGCCCACCTCGCCGAGCTCCGCACGGCGCTGGCCGCGGCGTACGCGCAGGCGGCCCGGACGCTGCCGATCGCCGAGCCCGAGGTCCAGGCCCAGGTGACGACGATCAAGGCCAGCCACCTGACCGAGCTGCGGGTGGCCGTCGAGGCTCTCGACTGAGCGAGGCCCCTCAGAAGTTCAGGCGGAGCGTGGCCAGGAGGCGCAGGTCGGGCCGCTCGCCGAGCACGAGATCGTTCCGGACCCCCCGCGTCGAGACGAACTCGAAGCGCTGCCGCAGCACGTTCTCGATCTGGACGCTGAGGGCTCCCCGCTTGTCCGGGAACTCGTAGGCGGGGCTGAGGCTCGCGACCCAGACATCCGCCGGCGCCCCGGCGGCCCGCGTCGATCCCAGCTCTTGCTTGACGTAGGTGAGGCTGGCCGAGGCGGAGAAGCCGCTCGGATGGACGAGGCTCAGCCCCGCGCGGACCAGGTCGTCGGCACCGTCATGCTCCCCCGCCCCCTCGCGATGCACCCGCGTGTATCCGAGCGACAGCCCCACGTGGTCGCCGACGAGCTGGTTCACGGCCGCGGTGAGCCCGGTCCTGCGCCGCTCGATCGTGTTCCGCTCGCGGGCGCCGTCCGGACGCGACGCGTACACGGGCGAGTCGATCTCCCGGCGAAACGCGCCGAGCGTGAGGAATGTCCGAGGGAACAGATCGGCGTCCCAGGCGGCATGGTACTGGCGGGAGATCGAGCTCGTCGTGATGGGCGCATCGATGAAGAACCCCGCGATGTGGGAGGGCGAGAGCACGGCATGGGGCTGGGTCTGGAAGGCCTGGAAGGCCGCCAGCCGCAGCGTGTGCGCCGGCGTGGCGCGCCAGAGGAGCCCCCCCTGAGGGCTCAGCACGCTCGAGTTGTGCCGCAGCTCGGAGAAGAGGTCGCCGTCCCGGGCATGGTCGTAGCGGAGGGCGCCAGTCAGGGAGAGGGTGGGCAGCACGTGCCACGTGTCGTGGGCCACGAGCGTCACGAACTGCTGATGGAATCGCTGCCGGCGAGAGGAGTCCAAGGACACACTGGCCAGGGGCACTCCACCCAGGAGCACGTCGGCCACCGTCAACGTCCCCACGCGCGTGGCGGGCTCACCGTTGAAGTAGTCGGCGGCGAACCAGAGCTGGTGCGTGCCCAGGCGATGCAGGTACGCGGCCTGGAGGTCATAGAAGGGCTCATGGACGAGGACATTCTGGTCCTGGCTGGTCCGCAACGTGGACCCGGGCACGAGCGGGAACGGGGCCACGACCACCTCGCGGTCCCGGATCCGAATCCGCTCGAGCTGCCCCTGCGCGTAGAGGAGCAGGTTGTTCTCCGGACGCGTCTGGAGCTGGTAGCCGAGGCCGAGAAACGTCGCCTGGGCATTCTGCCGCAGATCGGGGTCATTGGCGGTGAAGTGCCGCTGGTCGACGAAGATGTCGCCACCCGCTTGCTCCTGGTGGAAGACGTGCACGAAGGCGCTCGAGCGGAGGGTCGGCGCCCATTTGAGGAACGTCGCCGAGCTCCACGACTCCTCGTCGCTGTTCCAGCGCTTGGGGCCGTCGGTGGTGGAGTAGGTGAGGAATTGCTCGCCGGCGATCCGGCTGGTGCCGCCGGTCACGCTCAGCGAGGCGAGGCCGGTGCCGAGGCTGCCGCCGCCGCCCTCCAGGCTTCCCTGGAGCCTCGGCTGTTCCAGCAGCATCGTGTAGTCGTTGAAGGTGTTGAACGTGTTCTGGTTGACGGGGAGGAGCAGGCGCGTCTGGAGCAGCTCGCTGAGCCCCGGCTGATAGGCGCCGAGGGTCAGGCCGATCAGGCTCCCGTAGAAGAGGTGCGCGGAGCTCGACTGCGGGTCCTCGTGCGCCGCCCGCACCCCGGCCGCCAGCGCCCGCTCCGCCTGCCCCAGCGCCATGTACGCGAGCGCCAGGTTGACGTTCCGGGCGGCCAGATCGCGGTCGAGCAGCAGGCGCGATCGATAGACGGCCCGGTGGTCGTTGAGGGCGACCGAGCGCTGAAAGGCGAGGATCGACTCCACCGGCCGGTTCAGATCCCGCAGGAAGGTGGCCCGGTACAGCTCGGGCGTCGGATCGCGGGGATCCAGCGCCCGCGCCCGATCGAGCGCCGCCAGGGCCTCGTCGCGCCGTCCCACCTGGTAGAGCGCCTTGGCCAGATAGCTGTGGTAGAGCGACACGCGTGGCTCGAGCAGCACGGCGGCCTGGAAGTGCCGGAGCCCGTCCTCCACGAGCCCCTGACGGAAGGCCGCCAGCCCCAGCCCCACGTAGGCGTCCGCGGTGCTCGAGGCGGAGGCCAGCGCCTGCCCGAAGGCCGACACGGCCCCATCCGTCTCGCCCCGGGCCAGGAGGATGAACCCCAGCGTGGAGAGCGCGAGCGGCTCGCGGGGCGCCAGCGCCTGGGCGCGCTCGACCGACTCCAGGGCCTGGTCGATGCGACCCTCGCCGAAGAGCAGGCGCGCCACCTGCACATGGGCCTGGGCGTGCCGCGGGTCGAGCGCCACCGCCTTCCGGGCCTCGCTCAGGGCTGCCTCCAGCTCGAAATGCGCCTGCAGCGCCAGCGACAGGTTGAGCCGGGCGGACGGGGAATCCGGGTTGGCCCTGACAGCGAGGAGGGCGGCGCCCTTCGCGTCGCCCTTCCGGTTCTGCACGAGCGCGATGTTCGAGCGCAGCCCGTACGCGGGGGCGAAGGCGGGGTCGAGCCGGAGGGCCCCGTCGATGGCCCGACGAGCCGCGGTGACGTTTCCCTTCAGCAGCTCCAGCAGGGCGGCGTGGGTCAGGAGGGTCGGGGAGGGGCCGAAGCGACCGAGGGCCTCCTGGACGGCGGCCGCCGAGGCCTCGAGTGCGCCTGCGCGAAATCTCGCGAGCGACACTCCCAGCAGACTCGAGGCGGTCGGCGGTCGCACGGCGTCGAACCGGGCGACCGCCTCCCCGGTCCGCCCCTCGCCCAGCGCGATCCAGCCCAGCGTGTTGAGGACCCGCGGGAACTCCGGGCGCCGCGCCAGGAGCGCGCTCGCGAGGCTCCACGCTTCCCTGCCCCGGCCCAGATCGTGGAGCAGCTCCGCGACGTGGGCCTGGCGGTCCAGGTCGGCTGGCGCGGACTCCGCTTCCGCCTGCGCCCGCGCGAGGAGGGACGGCAGGCGCGAGGCATCGCCGCTGACCAGCGGATGGTCGCGGACGCTCAGGATGCCGGGGTAGTAGAGCATCCACTGCACCGCGTCCTCGGGGGTCAAGAGCGTCTGCTTCAGCGGCGCCTCACCCCGGCGCGCGATGCCGAGCTCTCCCCGGAGCACCAGCACGCCGCCGTGTGGGGTCCGGTAATCCACCTGGCCCTCGACCACCGCGACCCTCGACTCGCCGTCCGCGGCAACCGAGAGGTCGAACTCGGTCCCGCGAATCGTCGCCGTGGCCACCGGCGTGTCGATCTCCAGGCTGTCCGGCCGGCCGGGACTGGCGAACCAGGCCTCGCCCACGACGAGGTCCAGCAGCGTCCTCGCGGCGCGGGCCGCCGCGGGGATGACGCCGCGAGCGGGGCGCGCCGCCACCGCACGGATGCGGAGGGTCGAGTTGGTGTTGACCTTCACCTGGGACTCGTCGGCGAGAAGAATGGCCGCCCTGCCGTCCGGTCCCGTCCGCACGATGTCGCCGACCATGAGCTCCTGACGGGCCGTGGCCGGCTGCACCCGGCCACTGCGCTCTACCTCCACCCGGCCCTGAATGCTGACCACCCGCGCCGCCGGCGAGGCCGGCTGGGCAGCCACGGTGGAGCCCATCAGGTGAAGCAGGAGCGCGACGTGAAGCAGGGAACCCCTGGCGGCCCGGCGCGCGGTCATGGTCGTGGGGCTCTCAACCCGACTTGCTCCTCGCGGTGTACACCCCATCCCAGTCGCTGGGCGGCGATTCGGCCAGGAAATGACGGCTGCGCTCCAGAAACACCCGCGTCGGCCCGTCGGAGGGGGCCAGCGCGGCGGCGCGCTCCAGGTCGGCCAGCGCCTGCCTCCACTCCCCGCGCTGATAGGCCCGCAAGCCATCCTCGAACGCCGTCAGGGCTCGCACCGTGTCCGCCGGGACGGCCGCGCGCGCGCCGACGCACTCGTAGATCCGCACGGGCTCCACCCGCCCGACGACCCGGATCAGGTCCAGTTCCCGCAGAACGAGGACGTCCCGCGCCTGCCGCGCGGTGTCCTCCCCCAGGATGATCCGGGTGCCGTACAGCTTGTTGATCTGCTCGAGCCGCGACGCCAGATTGACGGTGTCGCCCACGACGCCGTAATGGAAGAGCTCGGGCGAGCCGATGTTGCCGGCGACGACCTGGCCCGTCTGGATCCCGATCCTCATCTTCAGCGGGGGGCTCCCGTGCTCCGCCCGCTCCAGGTTCAGCTGGGCGAGCCGCTCCTGCATCGCGATGGCCGCCCGGCAGGCGTCGAGGGCGTGGTGCGGGCTCGGCACGGGGACGTTCCAGATCGCGAGGATGCCGTCGCCCAGCACCTGGTTCAGCATCCCGCGGTGGGCGAGAATCACCTCGATCATCGCCGCCAGGACGCTGTTCAGGAGCGCCACCAGCTCCTCGGGAGTGAGCTTCTCGACGATCCTCGTGAACTCCTCGAGGTCGGCGAAGCACACCGTGGCCTCGACGCTCTCGCCGCCCAGGCGCAGCGTGCCCGGCTGCTCGATGATCTGACGAACCACGCTGGGGTGGAGGTAGCGCTGGAAGGCGCCCTGGATGAACGCCTTCTCGCGCTCGGTCCGGCGCCAGCGCACGGCGACCGTCGCGCCGTAGCCCGCGCCGGTCGCCAGCACGGGGCTGCCCCACGGAATCCAGACTTCCGCGCCGGCGAACGAGCCCAGGGCGATGCCTCCCTGGAGCACCAGGAGGCCCAGCGTGATGCCCAGGCCCACCCACGGCCCCACGCGGCCCGCGACGACCGCGCCGGCGAGGCCCCAGCCCAGGGCCCAGCCCACGCGCGCGGCTTGTCCCACGGGACGGATCGGCCGCTCGTGCAGCACGGTGTCGAGGATGGATGCGTGGATCTCGACGCCGGGAGTCAGCCGCCGCCCGAGCCAGAAGTAGGGAGAGTAGTGCGCGTCGTCCACGGGGCGCCCGGGGGCCCCGGCGGCGCGGCCGATCAGGACGATCTTGTCCCGGAAGACGTCGTCCGGCACCGCCTTCGGGTCGAGGGCCTGCGAGTAGGAGATGGTCCGGAAGGCGGGGGACGGCCCGCGATAGTTGATCAGGAAGGGCGCTTCGCCCGGCGGCCCTCGCCACCCGCTGACCCGGGCGACGAGGTACGCGAAGGAGGGCGCCCCCCCTATCCCCAGCCGCGCCTTCCTGATCGTGCCGTCCTGATCCTGGATCTGGTTCACGACACCCACCCCCGACGCAGCTCGCTCGAGCGCCGGCAGCGGCGCCACCCGCAGCGTCTGCCGGTACGCTGCAGCCTCGACGATCCGCAAGTCGCTCCCCAGGACGACGTTGCCCGCCCTCGCAAACGCCTCCGCGAGGGCAGCATCCTGGTCCGGCGGGGACGGCTCGGAGAACAGGATGTCGAAGCCGATGACCCGGGCCCTGGCGGCGTGGAGCCGCTCGGTGAGCCGGGCGTGAAGGCTCCGGGGCCAGGGCCATTGCAGCCCGAGGTCGGAGAAGGACTGGTCGTCGACGGCCACGATCACCAGGTTGTCCCCGGCGGGGAGGGCGCCGCGAAGCAGGAAGAGCAGGTCCAGGAACTTGTTTTCCAGGCCGCGGCCGGCGGGCCCCAGGTGGAAGAGCCAGGCCGCGACTCCCACCACCAGGCCCAGGAGCACCTGACCGCGAAGTGAATCTCGACCCCCCCACGGCCAACCCTTCATGGGAGGACTCTATCCGAGCACGGTTCGCCAGGGCAACCGCCGTGCCGGCCTCCCGCCACCGCGGAGGGCGCGGCGGGGCCCCGGCCCGCGCGCGCAACTTCGCCCTTGACGGGCTCCCGGCGGGCGCGCTATGTGGAGCCCACGCCCTGCACCCGGCCTCGCGCCCCCTGGCGGTCGTGGCCGGGCGCTCGACCATCGACGAGACGCGCGCCGCTGCTGCCTTCGGGCGCGACACGAAGGAGCCATGGGCCCGCTCGGCAACGTCCGCAGCCTCGATCTCGCCTGATGGGGGAGGTGCCCGACACGGTGCGGCTCGAGCGGGAGGGGGGCGTCGTCTGCCTCACCGTCAGCCGCCCCGAGGTGAAGAACGCGCTCGACCTGGCCACGATCGAGGCCCTCTCGGCCATCGTGGACACCCTCGCCCAGGACGCCTCGCTCCGCGCCGTGGTGCTCACCGGGGCGGGCGGGACGTTCATCTCCGGCGGCGACATCAAGGACTTCCTCCGGCTCGAGGACGGCCAGGCCGGCAAGCGTATGGCCCGCCGCATGCAGTCCGTGCTCGGCCGGCTCGAGGCGCTCGAGGTGCCGGTCATCGCGGCCCTCGATGGCGGGGCGCTGGGCGGCGGGGCCGAGGTGGCGCTGGCCTGCGACATGCGCGTCGCCGCCGAGTCGGCGCGGATCGCCTTCAAGCAGGTGAGCCTCGGCATCATGGTGGGCTGGGGCGGCGGGCAGCGACTCCTGCGGCTCGTGGGCCGCTCACGCGCGCTCCGCCTGCTCCTGACGGGCGCCACGCTCGC
>Ga0154441_1280_pt1 | contig 22063 bp, 19 predicted proteins | sample RifGroC2_FD_115945 | JGI IMG/M metagenome (GOLD analysis project Ga0154441, IMG submission 115945) | Candidatus Rokubacteria bacterium GWC2_70_16 | reverse complement strand
CCCTGGCCGGGCATGACCCAGGGCTTCTGGAAGGACCCCGACCGCTACCTCGAGACCTACTGGTCACGCTGGAAGGACATCTGGGTGCACGGCGACTGGGCCTACGTGGACAGGGACGGCGTCTGGTTCATCCACGGCCGCTCCGACGACACGCTCAAGATCGCCGGCAAGCGCGTGGGGCCCGCCGAGGTGGAATCCGTGCTGGTCGGTCACCCCGCCGTGAACGAGGCCGCCGCCGTCGGCGTCCCCCACGAGGTCAAGGGCGAGACGGTGGTGTGCTTCTGCGTGCTGCGGCCGGGCTTCGAGCCCTCGGAGGTCCTCCGCGGCGAGCTCACCGAGCGCGTGGTCGGCGCTCTCGGCAAGGCCATCAAGCCCGAGCGCGTGCTCTTCGCCCGCGAGCTGCCCAAGACCCGCAGCGCCAAGATCATGCGCCGCGTGATCCGCGCCACCCACCTCGGCCTCGAGCCGGGCGACCTCTCCTCGCTGGACAACCCGGGCGGCGTCAAGGCCATCGCCGAGGCGGTCTAGAAGAGCTGGCGGGCGGCGCTGCCGACGCGGTTGTACATGTTGGCCTGGCCGGCGACCAGGAGCAGCTCGGCGAGCCCGCGCGCGTCGTAATGCGCCCGGAGCCGGGCGATCAGCTCCTCCCCCAGGGCATGCGAGTCGTGGCAGAGGCGCGTCGCCAGGTCGAGCGCGGCGATCTCCGCCGGCTGGAAGAGGCGCGCCCATTGCCCGGGGTCGGCCACGGCGGCGATCTGCGCCTCCGTGAGGCCGCGCCGCCTCGCCGAGGCGGTGTGCGAGCGCAGTCAGGTCTCGCAGCCGTTGACGGCTGACGTGCGCAGGAAGACCAGCTCCTTGGTCCGCTCGGAGACGGTGCCCTGCGGGTCCCAGAACGCGGCGCGGATCCCGGTCACGACCTCCTTCGCGCCGGGGACGAGCGTGACGGTGTAGCCGAAGGGCTCTTCTCTCAGTGACGGACGCGCAGGCTCGCTCATGGGGGTGGCTCCTCCAGGCTGGCACACATTATGGGCGGCGGGAATCGGCGTTGACAAGGCCGGGGGCCGGATTACCATCGGGGCGCGCCCGTCCCGGGGCGCTGTGGAGGTCACCCGGCACCAGCGAGGAGCGGCCATGGTCAAGCTCGGCTTTCAGGTCAACAACTGGGGGGAGCTGGCCACGGGCCCCTTCGCGCTCGAGACCGCCCGGCGCGCCGAGGCGCTCGGCTACGACTCGGTGGTGGTGACCGATCACGTGGTGATCCCCCATCGCGTCGAGTCCCCGTACCCGTACAGCCCCACCGGGCGGCTCGCCGTGCCCCCCGACTGGGACTATCTCGAGGCGCTCTCGCTGCTGGCCTTCCTGGCCGGGGCGACGAAGACGATCCGGCTCGGCCCCAGCGTGCTGGTGCTGCCGTACCGGAACCCTGTCCTCACCGCCAAGATGCTCGCGACCATGGACGCGATCTCCGGCGGCCGGCTCTTCGTGGGCGTCGGCGCGGGCTGGATGGCCGAGGAGTTCGCCGTGCTGGGCTCGCCGCCCTACGAGCGCCGCGGGGCCGTCGCGGATGAGTGGATCCGGATCTTCAAGACGCTCTGGACCGAGGAGCGCGCCTCCTTCGAGGGGCGCTTCTACCGCTTCCCCGAGGTGGGCTGCTTCCCCAAGCCTGTCCAGAAGCCGCATCCGCCCATCTGGGTGGGCGGCAACAGCCGTCCCGCGATCCGGCGCGCCGCCCGGCTCGGTGACGGCTGGCATGCCGTCCGCGTCCCGGCAGGCGAGCTGCGCGGCCTCTGCGACTATCTTCGGGAGCAGGTGGCGGCCGCCGGGCGCGCGCCCGGCGACTGCGCGCTCACGGTGCTGTACGGGATCCGCGTGGTCGGCCCCGGGGGCGACGCCACGCGGCGCCCCACCGAGGAGGATCCCGAGAAGGTCTTCGTGGGCACGGCCGCCCAGGTGGCGGAGCAGATCAGGCCGGTGCTCGACTTCGGCCCCACCGACGTCATCTTCCACTGTCGCACCGGCTCGGGCGCCGAGGTGCTGGAGACCATGGAGCGGCTGGCGGGCGAGGTCTGGCCCCGCCTGGTCAAGTAGAGGCCCCTCGCAGAGGAGGGAAGGCGCATGGCCACCGAGACTGTCGAGGAGCTGAGGCGCGACACGGACGAGGCGTGGGCCCGCTGGAACGATCACGCGGGGCAGCTCGCCAAGATCCGCGCGGCGGCGGGGCTGCCGCCGGCGAGCTAGCCGGATGCAGAAAAACTCCGCGGGGTGAGGGTCGCCGTGCCCACGACGGAGCCGCGCGCGCTGGCGGCCCCTCCGGCCCGATGACGGGCGTCCCCGACCTGGTGCGCGAGGCCGTCGAGGCCCATGGCGGGCTCGCGCGCTGGCAGGCGGTACGCGAGATCCGGGCTCGCTGCCGCTCGGGCGGCTTCGCTCTGGCCTCCCGCCTCCAGCCCCGCGCCTTCAGGCAGTACGAGGTGCGGGTCTCGACCGCCGAGCCGCGGGCGGTGGTCGTCCCGTTCCCGCGGCCCGGCCGGCGCGGCGTCTTCGCGGGCGACACGGTGCGCATCGAGTCCGACGCCGGCCTCATGCTGGCCGAGCGGCCCCACGCCCGGGCGGCCTTCGCCCGGTTCCGCCGGAAGCTGTGGTGGGATCGGCTCGACGCCCTCCATTTCGGCGGCTACGCGCTCTGGAACTACTTCTGCGCCCCCTTCCTCTTCCTCAGTCCGGGCTTCGACTTCGCCGAGCTGCCGCCGTGGGAGGAGGAGGGGGAACGCTGGCGGCGGCTGCGCGTGGTCTTCCCGCCGGGGGTGCCGACCCACTGCCGCGAGCAGGTCTACTACTTCGACGCCACCGGGCTCATCCGACGGCTCGACTACACGGCCGAGGTCTTCGGACGTTGGGCCCGGGCGGCCCACTACTGCCACGACCACCGGGAGGCGGGGGGGATCGTGGTGCCCCGGCGGCGCCGGGTGCTGCCGCGGGCGCCCTCGGGCCGCCCCCGGTGGGGCCCCACTCTGGTCTGGATCGCGGTGGACGACGTCGCCCCCGTCCTTGACACCCCTGCCACGCCCCGCTAGGCTCGCCTCGATGCCCTACCCATGCTTTCACTGTGACGTCGAGCTCGTCCCGGGGGCCCGGTTCTGCCACCAGTGCGGCGCGCCGACCTTCGCGGCGGGCACTGCCCGGAAGCCCGGGGAGGCCATGGTCGGGGAGCAGGAGCGTGTCCGCATCAAGAAGGACGTGAAGGAGGCGGTGCTCGTCCCGCACTCCACGCGGATGATGCAGACGCTGACGGCGCGCGCCGCGCCGAGGGTTCCGGCGCCCCCGCCGCTCTGGAAGCGCGTCGCGGCCGCCCCGATCTGGCGAAAGCCGTACCTGTGGATCGGCGTCGTCATCCTCGGCATCGTGGCGGGCGGCTGGGCACTGGTGGAGGACTTCCAGGACAAGGCCCGGCAGCAGAACGAGCTGCACCAGAGCGTGACGCGCCTCACGGCCACCTGCTACAGGGATTCGCGCACCCAGATGCTCGACCGCCTCGGCAGGATCCAGTCGGCCTCCCGCGGGCAGATGACGCTGCTGGACACGGCCGTGCTCTTCGAGCTGGTCGCCCGCGGAGTGTCGGTGCCGTCTGGCGACTGCTCGCGCATCGCCGAGGCGCTGGCCAAGCCCGACCGCTTCGAGGCCCTGCTGCGGTGAGCGCCGTGACGCGGATCGACTGGAGCCGCCCCCGCGAGACGACGTACGCGAAGCGCCTCGGGTAGCCGCGGATGATCCGGTCGCGGCTCACCGCGAAGATCGCCGCCGTCATCGTCGTCGTCCTCATCATCGGCTTCGGCGCCTCCACCGTCCTCACCATCCGGCAGGAGTCTGCCCTCCTCGTCGAGCAGAGCAAGGCGGCCGCGCGCCGGCTCACCTCCGCGCTCATCTCCAGCGTGGAAGCCGCCATGCTCCAGGAGCGCCCCGACGTGACACGCGCCATGATCACCGAGCTGCGCGGCACCTCGCCGGTGGAGGGGCTCGACATCTACCGCCGCAACGGCGTCGAGGCCTTCACGGACCTGGCGACCCTCGAGGAGGTGGAGCGCAACGCGGGGCTGCCCAAGGAGGTGTTCGAGAACATCAAGCGGATGCGCCGCGAGCCCGGGCGAAGGATGACGGGGCCGCTGTTCCAGCGGGCGCTCCAGACGCTCGAGACCCAGGAGACCATCGAGCTCCAGGATGGCGTGCCGCTCTTCACGCTGCACCGGCCCGTCATCAACCAGGAGAAGTGCCAGGGGTGTCACGGCAGCGACCACAAGGTGCGGGCCGTCGTGCGCGTGGCGACCTCCATGGAGCCGGTGTTCGCCGCGGTGCGTGCCCAGCGCAACCGCCAGATCCTCGTCGCGGTGCTGACCATCCTCGCCGCGGGCGGCGTGCTGGCCATCGCCATGCGACAGATGGTGGTCAAGCCCATCCAGGGGGTCGCCGCCGTGGCGCGGCGGATCGGCGAGGGCGACTTCGGCGCCCGCGTGGCCGTCGCCTCGCGCGACGAGATCGGCGTGCTGGGCGGCGCGCTGAACGAGATGACCGAGCACCTGGCGCGCGCGCGCGACGAGGTGGCGGCGCGCAACGCGGAGCTGGCGACGACCCTCGAGAGCCTCCAGGCCTCGCGCCGCCAGGTGGAGCTGCTGGAGCAGCTCAAGGGGGAGCTGTCCAAGTTCGTCCCCGACGCCGTCAAGGCGCTGCTCGAGCGCGATCCCAACGCCACCGAGCTCGAGAAGCGGACCGAGGAGGTCTCGGTGCTGTTCCTGGACATCTCCGGGTACACGAAGCTCTCCGAGCGGCTCGATCCGCGCGCGCTGAACCGGCTCGTGCAGACGTACTTCTCCTCCTTCCTCGAGATCATCCGGACCCATCATGGCGACGTGAACGAGACGGCCGGCGACGGCCTGATGGTGATCTTCGAGCGCGCCCCCCAGGGCGACCGCGCCGGGCGGGCGTGGGACCATGCGCTGAACGCCACGCGCGCGGCCTTCGCCATCCGCCAGCGGACGCTCGAGCTGAACGAGGAGCACCGGGGCCGGCTCGAGCCCGTCGAGCTGCACATGGGGATCAACACCGGCGAGGCCCTGGTGGGCGCGACGAAGCTCGGCGGCGCGGGCGGCCAGCGCTGGACTTTCACCGCCTCGGGCCCCGTCACTAACGTGGCCGCCCGGCTCGCCGCCTCGGCCACGGGCGGCGAGATCGTGGTCGGCCCCGCCACCGCCGAGCGCATCCGTGCGCACTTCGTGCTGGAGAGCCTCGGGGAGAAGCGTTTCAAGAACGTCTCCGAGCCCATTGCCGTCTACCGGCTGATCCCGCCCGGCGTCTACGAGAAGATCGCCTGATCCCGCCCGCGCCCATGCGGCGGCGCGTCCGGTCCGCTCCGCGCTACCCCGAGCCTCTCCGCCAGCGCTGAAAGACCAGCGCCTGGAGCAGGGAGAGGACGGCGAGGGCGGCGTCGTTGACGACATAGACCGAGATGAACCGGCCAGTAAGGGTGCGCAGGCCGACGATCAGCGCGATCCCCACGGCGAGGTTGGCCAGCAGGAAGGCCGCGGCGAGCCCGAGGGACTCCACGGCCTCGACAGCCGCCTCCTTCAGGTGGGTTCGGCGCAGCCCGACGAACCGCGTTCCCGCGAGGTAGGCGCCCACCGAGGTCAGACACACGATGACGATGAGGGTGAGGGAGCCCATGGCCGGGGGTCAGAGGGCGCCCGTGAGGCGGTAGTAGGTCCAGCCCGCCAGCTCGATGACGAGGTCGCGCAGGAGGCCCAGCCGCGCCTCGGGCTGTGACGGGCCGGTGGCGGCTGTGGGTGCCGGCAGCACGGTGAAGCCAACCCGCTCCATCGCGGCCCGCGCCCGCGGCATGTCGATGGGATCGGCCACGAGGAGGATGCGTCGAGTGTCGCGCGGGAGCAGGAGCCTGCGGAGCTGGTCCGCCTCTTCCCTGGTGGTGTGCGCCGGCCCTGCGCTCAGGATCGCTGCGGCGGGGACTCCGAACCCCTGCGCCAGGGTTGTCCGCGCCTCGACCTCCTCGGCCGAGCCGGAGAGCACCAGCCGCGGAGCGAGGGCTTCTCGGTACAGGCCGACCCCGTGGAGCACCCGCCGGAGCGAACGGTTGGTCAGGACGCCGTCGGTGTCGGCGCCACCGCGGCCCAGGACCACGATGGCGTCCGCGGGTTCCAGCCTGGCCCCGCCGGCCATCCAGGCGTTGAGCCAGTTGGCCAGGGGCGTGAAGGCCGCGGCGGCGAAGAGGAGCAGGGCGACGAGGCCCAGGGGACGGAGGCCGCGCATCGGTCGGTGGTGAGGCGCAGGTGCGTCCGTGCTCTGGAGGAAGTCCACCATCGGCAGTCCGATGGGCAGAGGCTAGCACGGCGAGCGCCCCCGATCCCAGTCATCTGTGTGCGCCGCGCTGCCGCCATCCGCCGGCTGGCTTTCGCTGACTTCTTGCCACTTCTCCTCCCGTATCGAACATTGGACATTGACGCTGTCGCGCGCGCGCTCGTAGCATGCCCGCGTGATGGCCGAGACGACCACGCACGCGAGGAGCAGCGAGATGACAGCGAGAGCGCAGGTCGGGTGGAGGCACGGGGCCGAGGCGGCGCTGGCCATGCTCATGGTGGCGGCGCTCCTCTGGGCGGGCGGCATGCTCGACGCGGGCGCGCTGATCTCCCGCATGGGGCGCCCGGCGGCGGAGGCGGGAGCCGACGCACCGCTTCCGGGAAGCGCCCCGCCCCCTGCTCGCATCGTTCACACGCTCAAGCACCCGCACGCCGTGTTCTCGGTGGCCTGGAGCCCTGACGGGACCCAGGTGGCCACCGGGGGCATTCTGGACATGACCGTCAGCATCTGGGATCCCGCGCCCGGCCGGCTCGTTCGGACCCTCACGGATCGACCGGGTTCCGTGCGGGCCCTGGCCTACAGCCCGGACGGGCGGTTCCTGGCGGCCGGCCGGGGCTTCGTGGCCCGCACGAAGGATCACATGAGCGTGGACATCTGGGAGGCCAAGACGGCCGCCCTTGTCCGCTCGCTCCGCGGCCCCGCGCCCGTGCCCACCGGCTCGAACGATGTCGACGCAATGGCGTTCAGTGCCGACGGCGGACACCTCGTGGCCGCCTACCTGGGTGTCGCGGTCATCTATGACGTGAAGACGGGCGGTACCATTCGCACGCTCCCCCTTCCCCCTCGGATGACCGCACGGCCGCTGGCCAGCAGCCCGGACGGGCGCACCCTCGCTGGGGGTGACATCAGAGGCAACATTCGAATCTGGGATGCCACGGCGGGCAGTCTCCTCAGGACGATCGCGGCACATTCCGGCTGGATCGAGGCGCTGGCCTACGCTCCGGACGGGAAGTCCCTGGTGTCCTCGGCGAGTGGCACCGTTCAACAACGGGTCGATGAGGTAACGGGGCAAGTCGTGCGCAAGAAGAATGAGGACCCCATACGCGTCTGGGACCCGCACACGGGCACGCTCCGCGGGGAGCTGGCTGGCCACACGGCGAGGGTCCAGGCGGTGCGTTACGGTCGAGGGGGCAAGTACCTCTTCTCGGCGAGTCAAGACAGAACCATCAAGATCTGGGACGTCGCCACCAGCAGATTGATCGGGACGCTCAAGGGGCATGGCGATCTCATCTACTCCCTCGCGCTCAGTCCTGACGGGCGCCGGCTGGCCTCAGCGGGTGGCAGTGTCGTCACCATCTGGGAGCTGGGCGCGGATCGAGATTGACCGCGCGAGGACCACCACACCTCATGGGAGACAGGGCATGGCAACCGTGGATCAGTACGCCGCGTTGAGCGCTGACGTGTACCGGAGTACTGGGGCCCCGGACGGGTGGACCCGTCTGCCGCTCGATCCACCCCCCACAGAGACGGGTTTCTATGGGGCCGCCTATCAAAACGCGGCTGGCGAGATCGTGATCGCGTTCCGGGGGATGCAGTCCGCGGACCGCGGCGATCGCCAGGCTGTTGCAGCCATCGCGCGGGGGGAGGTTCCAGCCCAGTTCGCCGACGCAGTGAGATTCTATGAGCAGGTCTCGACGACCTACGGCGGCACGGGGGCGCCGATCACGTTCACGGGACACTCCCTGGGGGGCGTTCTCGCCCAGCTGATGGTGGGCCTGAACCCCCTGTCCTCCGCGGTGACCTTCGGCGCCCCGGGGGCGCTGGCCCTCTTCCCCGGGATCGGCGCGAACCCCGACGGCTCCCACAACATCACCAACTACGTGGCGACGACGGATCCTTTCGGGAACCTCTTTTGGCACGCAGGGACCACCGAGCGGGTGACGAACCTGCCCGCGGTGCTGCAGCTCCTCGAGTGCGGCCTCCAGCACCGATCCTGGATGTGCGGGCCGGCCTTTCTGCTCAACTCCCACGCGATGGAGAACTATCGCGCGCAATTCGCCGGCGCCCAGACCATGGCGGGCGCCGACCCGCTCGTGCTCGATCTGGATGGCGACGGCATCGAGACCCGGCATGCCGCCGCAGGCGCCTCCTTCGACCATGATCGCAGCGGCTTCGCCGAGCAGAGCGGATGGGTGGGGGCGGACGATGGCCTGCTCGTGTGGGACCGGAACGGGGATGGGCGCATCAACGATGGAAGCGAGCTGTTCGGGGACCAGACGCAGCTTCAGGACGGCACGCGGGCCCCGAATGGATTCGCCGCGCTGGGGGAATGGGACGCCAATGCCGACGGGCGGATCGACGCGACCGATCCGGTGTGGGGGAACCTCAGGGTATGGCGGGACACCGATGGAGACGGCGTGAGCCGGAGCGACGAGCTCGTGGGGCTCGGGGACGCCGGCATCACGGCCCTCAACACGGGGTTCATGGCCACCAATGTCACCGACCCCCAGGGCAACGCGCAGCTCTCTCTCGGCAGCTTCACGAAGGCGGACGGGTCCACGGGGCAGATGGGTGACTATCTCCTTCAGACCGACAGGATGCTGTCGCTGGCCGTCGAGTATCTCGACGTTCCTCCGGACGTAGCCCTCCTCCCGGACGTGCAGGGCTTCGGCAACGTGTACGACCTGCACCAGGCGATGGTCCGGGATACGAGCGGGGCGCTGCGCGGGCTGGTGGAGACCTTCGTGGCGCAGGCCGATCCCGCCCAGCGTGCGCTGACGCTGGAGCAGCTGGTCTTCAGGTGGACGGGCAGCGACGGCATCGACCCGGCGAGCCGGGGCCCGTACTGGGATGCGCGGAAGCTGGCGATGCTGGAGCAGCTGTTCGGCGAGGCCTTCGTCGGCGCTGGGGGCGCGACCGATCCCAACCGCTTCGCGGTGGGCGTCCTGGAGGAAGCCTATGCGGGCGTGCTCGAGCTGGTCCACAGCCAGCTCATGGCCCAGAGCCATCTCGAGAGCCTGTACAGCCTGATCACCTACGCATGGGACGAGGCGGCGCAGCAGGTGCGGGGCGACCTCTCGGCGGTGCAGGCGGAGCTCCAGACCCGCCTCGCCGCCGACCCCGTAGCCGGCCAGGCGGATCTGGGCGAGTTTGCACGAACGGTCCGGGGCCTCCAGGCGGAAGGCATGCTGGGCTACTGGGCCTTCCGGGAGAGCCTGGCGGCGCAGAGCGAGGAGTATCGGTGGGGCATGGACTCCTCCGGGAAGAGCCTCATCGAAGGGACGGCGGTGGCCGACTCGCTGGCGGGGACCACCGGGGCCGATGCCCTGCGAGGTGGGGAGGGGGACGACATCCTCACGGGGGACCGCGGCAAGGACGCCCTCTACGGGGACGCCGGGGATGACACCCTCCTCGGGGGCGAGCACGAGGATGTGCTGGTAGGCGGCACGGGAAACGACTGGCTCTTTGGCGGCAGCGAGGGCGATCGGCTCGAGGGCGGGCCCGGGGCGGACCACCTCTACGGGGACGGGGAGGACGACAGGCTCCTGGGCGGGGCCGATGCCGACACCCTCGACGGCGGAGCCGGAAATGACGTGCTCGATGGCGGGCCCGGCGACGACACGCTCGACGGCGGCTTCGGCAACGACACCTATCTCTTCGGTCGCGGCAGCGGGCAGGACACGGTGAGCGATCACGACTGGCAGGCGCCGGACGAGGACCGGGTGCTGGTGGCGGCTGATGTCCTGCCCGCAGAGGTCAGGGTGAGCCGGACTGACGCGGGCGACCTGGCGCTGCGGATCAACGGCACGACGGACGAGATGCGCCTCGGGGGGTGGTTCAACGAGGGCTTCGGCTCGGACTACGAGGTGCAGCGGGTGGAGTTCCTGGCCGACGGGACCATCTGGGACGTGGAGAGGCTCCAGCAGATGGTGCTGCAGGGGACGGCGGGGGACGACACGCTGATCGGCTACGGGTCGGCGGACGCGATCAGCGGGCTGGCGGGCAATGACCAGCTCTCCGGCCGGGAGGGCAATGACACGCTGGCCGGGGATGCGGGGGCCGATCTGCTCCAGGGCGAGGGGGGCGACGACATTCTTCTGGGCGGGGCGGATGCGGACACCCTCTACGGCGGCGGCGGGGACGACACCCTCGATGGCGGCCCCGGTGACGACACGCTGGACGGGGGGTTCGGCAACGACACGTACCGCTTCGGCCGGGACAGCGGGCAGGATACGGTGAGCGATCACGACTGGCAGGCGCCGGACGAGGACCGGGTGCTGGTGGCGGCTGATGTCCTGCCCGCAGAGGTCAGGGTGAGCCGGACTGACGCGGGCGACCTGGCGCTGCGGATCAACGGCACGACGGACGAGATGCGCCTCGGGGGGTGGTTCAACGAGGGCTTCGGCTCGGACTACGAGGTGCAGCGGGTGGAGTTCCTGGCCGACGGGACCATCTGGGACGTAGAGGCGCTGAAGCAGATGGTGCTCCAGGGCACGGCCGGCGCCGACGCGCTCGTCGGCTACGAGAGCGCCGACACGCTCACGGGGCTCGGGGGGGCCGACAGCCTCTGGGGCAACGGGGGCGATGACCGCCTGGACGGGGGCGCGGGGGCGGACGGCATGTGGGGCGGCCAGGGCAATGACATCTATGTCGTGGACGATCCCGGTGACCGCGTGAACGAGGCGGGCGGCCAGGGGACGGACAGCGTGCTGTCCAGCGTGAGCTTCACGCTGCCGGCCAATGTCGAGCGCCTCACCCTCACGGGGGCCGGCGCCATCAACGCCACCGGCAACGAGCTCGCCAATGCCCTCACGGGCAACCCGGCGGCGAATGTCCTCGACGGCGGTCCAGGCGCCGACACCATGACGGGTGGCGCCGGCGATGACACCTACGTCGTCGACGCCGCGGGGGACCGGATCGTCGAGCTGCAAGGGCAGGGCACCGACTCGGTCATGAGTGCGATCAGCTACACGCTCGGCGCCAATCTGGAGCACCTGACGCTCACCGGCGCGGCTGCCATCAACGCCACGGGGAACTCCCTCCGGAACGTCCTCACCGGGAATGCCGCCGCCAACACCCTCAACGGCGGGGCAGGTGCCGACACCATGTCGGGTGGCGCGGGCAACGACACCTACGTGGTGGACGCTGCCGGTGACATCGTGACGGAGGCGCCGGGCGAGGGCACCGACACGGTGCGGGCGGGGGTGAGCTACACCCTCGGCGCCAACGTCGAGCATCTCACGCTCACGGGGAGCGCGGCGATCAACGCCACGGGCAACGCGGCGGGCAACACGCTCACGGGCAATGCCGCCGCCAACGCGCTCACCGGCGGCGCCGGCGCGGATACGCTGATCGGCGGGCGCGGCAACGACACCTACCGCTTCGACCGGGGCGCGGGCGCCGACCGCATCGTCGAGAACGACACCACCACGGGCAACACGGACACCGCCGCTTTCGGCGCCGGCACCCGCCCGCTCGATCTCATCCTGAGCCGGAGCGTGGACAGCCTCGTGCTCGGGCTCCAGGCCTCGGCGGATGCGGTGACGGTGCAGGACTGGTACCGGGGCGCGGCCTACCAGGTCGAGGTGATCCAGGCCGGCGACGGCAGCCGGCTCCAGGCCGCCCAGGTGAACTCGCTCATCCAGGCCATGGCCGCGTTCAGCCAGAGCACGGGGCTGTCCTGGAGCCAGGCCGTCACGGAGCGCCCGGCCGATGTCGCGACCATCCTCGCGGCCCACTGGCAGCCGGGGCAGGGTGGCTGAGGCGGAGCGCCTCGACACCGGGCTCGCGGGCCTGCTGGCGCTGGCGCGGTATCTGGGCGTCGCGGCGGACAGCGAGGCGCTGCGCCACCGCTTCGGCCGGTCCGGCACGCCCCTCTCACGGACGGAGCTGGTGCGCGCGGCCCGCCACCTCGGGCTCCGCGCTCGCGTGGTGAGGCGCCGCTGGGCGCGGCTGGCCGCGGCCCCGCTTCCCGCCATGGCGCTGCGGTCCGACGGCGGCTGGCTGATCGTGGCACGCGCCGATCGGGAGCGGGCGCTGGTCCAGGAGCCCGGCGCCCCGGCCGTGGCCGTCTGGGCCCGCGAGCGCTTCGAGGCCGCCTGGACGGGCACGCTGCTCCTCTGCGCGCGCCGCGGCGCCGCCGGCGCGCGCGGCGACCGGCGCTTCGGGCTCAGATGGTTTCTCCCCTTCGTCGTCAAGTACCGGCGCCAGCTCGCCCAGGTGCTGGCGGCCTCGGTGCTCCTGCAGGTGCTGGGGCTCGTGACGCCGCTCTTCACCCAGGTCGTCATCGACAAGGTCCTGGTCCACCGGGGGCTGCAGACCCTCGACGTGCTCGCCGCGGGCATGCTGGGGCTCCTCGGCTTCGAGGCGCTCCTGGGGGGCCTGCGCGCCTATCTCTTCTCCCACACGGCGGCGCGCATCGACGTGGAGCTGGGCGCCCGGCTCGTGCGGCACCTCCTGGCGCTGCCGCTCCCCTACTTCGAGGCGCGCCGGGTGGGGGACTCGGTGGCGCGCGTGCGCGAGCTGGAAGAGCTCCGGCACTTCCTCACGGGCTCGCCGATCACGGCCGCCGTGGACACGCTGTTCACGGGGATCTTCGTCGCCGTGCTCTTCCTCTACAGCGTCCCGCTGGCTGCCCTGGCGCTGGGCGCGCTGCCGGGGTATGTCCTGCTCTCCCTCGCCGTGACCCCGCTCCTCCGCGAGCGCCTGGACGAGAAGTTCAGGCGGGGCGCCGACAGCCAGGCCTTCCTGGTCGAGTGCGTCCGCGGCGTGGAGACGGTCAAGGCCATGGCCGTGGAGCCGCAGATGGAGCGGCGCTGGGAGGAGCACCTGGCGGGCTACGCGCGCGCCGGCTTCCGCGCGGCGCAGGCGGGGCAGGTGGCGGGAGAGCTGGCCTCGCTGCTCAGCCGGGTGACGGCGCTGGCCATCCTCTGGTGGGGCGCGCGCCTGGTGATGGAGGGCGCGCTGACGGTGGGCGAGCTCATCGCCTTCAACATGCTGGCGGGGCGGGTGAGCGGCCCCGTGCTGCGCCTCGTCCAGTGCTGGCAGGAGTTCCAGCAGGCGGCGATCTCCGTGGCGCGGCTCGGCGATGTGCTCGACACCCCGCGCGAGACGCCACGCCTGGCGGGCTGGAGCCGCCCGCCCGGGGTGGAGGGGCGCCTCGTCTTCGAGGAGGTCTCCTTTCGCTACCGCGCAGGCGGCCCCGACGTCCTGCGCGGCGTGTCCTTCTCCATCCATCCGGGGGAGGTGGTCGGCATCGCCGGCCCCTCCGGCTCCGGCAAGAGCACCCTCGCCAAGCTCCTCCAGCGGCTCTACGTCCCCGCCTCGGGCCGCGTCCTGCTGGACGGCATGGATCTCGCGCAGCTGGATCCCGTCTGGCTCAGGCGCCGCGTCGCCGTGGTGCCCCAGGACACCGTGCTCTTCGGCGGCTCGGTCCGGGAGAACATCGCGCTCGGCGACCCGGGCCTGCCGATGGAGCGCGTCGTGGCGGCGGCGCGGCTGGCCGGCGCCCACGACTTCATCGCCGCGCTGCCGGAGGGCTACGACACCGCCGTGGGCGACCACGGCTGCGCGCTGTCCGGCGGGCAGCGCCAGCGCATCGCCATCGCCCGCGCGCTCTGCGCCGACCCCGCGGTGCTCATCTTCGACGAGGCGACGAGCGCGCTCGACCACGAGGCCGAGCGCGCCATCCGCCGCCGCCTCCCCGAGATCTCCCGCGGGCGCACCGTGCTCGTCATCGCCCACCGCCTGACGATGGTGGAAGGGGTGGACCGGGTCCTCGTCATCGAGGGCGGGCGGGTGGCCGAGGAGGGGACGCCGGCTGCCCTCGGCGGGACGGGGGGATTCTTCGCGCGGCTCTGCGAGGATCAGGGGCGGGGGCGACCCGTGGGCGCGGCGTTCCGGTCCGGCAACCCGTGAGCCGCGCGCGGCGGCGGGCGAGGCGCGAGGACCGCGAGTTCCTGCCCGCGCTCCTCGAGATCCAGGACTCGCCGCCATCCCCGCTGGGCGTGGCGCTGGGCACCGTCATCCTGGCCCTTGTCGCCGCCACGGCGGCGTGGGCCTACCTCGGCTCGCTGGACGTGGTGGCGGTGGCGCGCGGACGGATCATCGCCGCCGGCCACTCGAAGCTGATCCAGCCGCTGGAGTCCGGCCTGATCCGGGCGATCCGCGTCGCCGATGGCGCGGTAGTCCGCAAGGGACAGCTGCTCGTGGAGCTGGATCCCACGGCCAGCGGCGCCGACGAGGCGCGGCTCGGGATCGAGGAGATGTCGGCGCGCCTCCACGTCGCCCGGCTGCGCGCGCTCCTGGCGGGCGAGGCCTCCTTCGAGGCGCCGCCCGGCGCCGAGGCAGGGCTCGTGGCGCTCCAGCGCCAGCTCTTGTCCGACCAGCGCCAGGAGCAGGAGCGCCGGCTCGAGGCCGCGGCGCTGGCGATCCAGCAGCGGGTCTCGGCGGTGGAGGGCGCCCGGGCCAACGTGGAGCGCCTCGAGGCGCTCGTCGTCATGCAGACCGAGCGCGCCCGCGCCTACCGGACGCTGCTCGAGCGCGAGTACGTGGCCCGGATGCAGTACCTCGAGGTGGAGGAGCGGCGCGTGGACCGCGTGCAGGAACTGGCCATGGAGCGCCAGCGCCTCGACCGGGAGCGGGCCGCGCTCGGCGAGGCCGAGAAGCAGTCCGAGGTGCTCGAGTCCGAGTTCAGGCGCGCCCGGCTCGGCGAGCTCACCGAGTGGGAGGCGAGGGCCGCGGCGCTCTCCCAGGAGGTCCTGAAGGCGGCCCGGCGCCGCGCCGTGCAGCGGCTCGTCTCTCCGGTGGACGGCGTCGTCCAGCAGCTCGCGGTGCACACGGTCGGGGGCGTGGTGACGCCCGGGCAGCAGCTCATGGTCGTGGTGCCCCGGGAGGCCCGGATCGAGGTCGAGGCCTGGCTGGAGAACAAGGACATCGGCTTCGTCCGGCCCGGGCAGCCCGTCGAGATCAAGGTGGAGACCTTCCCCTTCACGCGGTACGGCACCGTGCCGGGGCAGGTCACGAGCCTGTCCGGGGATGCCGTTTCCGTCGAGCGGCTCGGGCTCGTCTACGCGGCGCGGGTGAGCCTCGAGCGCAGCGTCCTCCGCGTGGACGACCGCGACGTGGCCCTTGCCCCGGGCATGGCCGTCACCGTCGAGATCCTGATCGGGAGGCGCCGCGCGCTCGACTTCTTCCTGAGCCCGCTGCTGCGGCGGACCCACGAGGCCTTCCGGGAGCCCTAGAAACAGGGGCACACATGAGGAGGAGGACTTGGGCGCCACGCCTCATGCTTCCATGACGCGCGAGGCCCGCCGGATGTTTCGCCGGCGCGGCCGGGGTCGTGGGGACGGGCCTACCGAGGCCGGGCCGAGCCCTGCTCCCGGGCGCCGCCTTGGGCAACGCGGCTGGCGATGTGGCGGGCGTGGCGCACCACCTCGCGGAGATAGTCGAGGATGGCCAGGTAGGCGCTGGAGGCGCGGGGCATGCAGACGCCCTCGATGAGGCGCTCCTCGTGCGCCCGGGCGAACTCCGAGGCGATGTCCTGGAAGCGCAGGCTCTCGATCTCCATGTGCCGCGCGAGCACCGGGTTCCCCGTGCGGGCGAGATCACGGGCGCATTCCACGAGCTCGGCCGCGCGGTCGAAGAGCTCGTTGACCTCGCGCACGCCGCGCTCGGTGAACACCATCCCCTCGGCCTCGATGGTCCGCACGCAGCGGAGCACCCCCTCGATGGCATCGCCCATGCGCTCGAGGTGGCCGGGCACGAAGCGGAGCGCCTCGGGCTCGGGCGGGGCCGCGAGCAATTCCTGGGTGAGCTCCTTCTCGCGCTTGTGGATGCTGCGGCCCAGCGCAGCGGCCGTCTCGCGGCCGGCGGCGTCGTGGCGGTTGAAGGAGACGCGGGTCAGCGCCAGCATCTCGATGACGTCCTGGAACATGGGGAGGAGCGCGTCGCCGGTCGATGTCACCATGGCGGGACCTCCTGGAGTGGCCGGATGGTAGCCCGGCGGTTCTGTCACCTCAAGCCGGGGGGCGGCTCCACGAGAGGGCGGAAGCGGCTGACCAGCTCGGTCTCGGTGAGGTGGCCCGCCTTGGCGATGGATGCCAGCGCCGCCGGGTCGTCGAAGTCCTCGGGCTTGAGCCGGATCATGTAGGCCCAGAGGGTCTGGTAGAACTCGGCTGACACATCCACGCGGCGGACCCGGGTGCGGCCGGTCTCGGGGTCCAGCATCTCGGTGAACGGGATGGGGACGAACCGCCCGCCCTGGATCGTGATCATCGCCCCCGTCCCGCCCTCAAGGAGGAAGCGGGTGGCCCAGTAGCCGAGGCTCCGGCTGTACTGGATGTCGTAGGCCCCCGGGGCCGCGCTTCGGAGCTCGTAGCCCAGCTCCTTGGCGACGATGGTCATGCGCATGCCCCGGGCGGCCAGGCTGGCGGTGACGCGCTCCCGCACGGCTCGCCCCAGCTCCAGCTCCGTGAGCCGCACGTGGCCTGCCGGGTCCCGCTCGATGTGCCCCAGCGTCTCCGGCCCCAGCTTCTCGGCCAGGCCCTCCGCCAGGATGGCGACGCCGTACTCGCGCCCGTGGGCGCGGCGCTTGATGATGGCCCCCTCGAGGATGCCCGCCAGGTGGTCCATGGTGATGTGCGGGGCGGAGAACTCCTCCGGGATCACCGTGAGGGTCGCCGCCGCCGCGCCGCCGATCCCCAGCGCCAGGTGGCCGGTCTGCCGGCCCATCACGGTCACGAAGAACCAGCGCTCGGTCGTGGCGGCGTCCTGCATGAGGTTGCGCACCAGGTCCTTGCCGAGATTGCAGGCCGTCGTGAAGCCGAAGGTGACCAGGTCGCCCGGCAGCGGCAGGTCGTTGTCGATGGTCTTGGGGATGTGGGCCACGGTCAGCCCGGGCATGACCTCCGCGATGCGCGCGGCGGTGTAGGCCGTGCCGTCGCCGCCGATGGTGATCAGGTGGCTGACGCCGAGGTGCTCGAGGGCGCGGGCCACCCGGCTGAAGGCGCCGGGCTTGCGGGTGGCGTCGGTGCGGGAGGTGCGGATGATCGACCCGCCCTCGAAGTGGATGGTGGAGACGCTGTGGACCCCCAGCTCCACCACATGGCTGGGGTCTCCCGCAGCGAGCCAGCGGAAGCCGTCGTAGCAGCCGAGGACGCGGAGCCCCCGGTTGCGGGCCTCGATGGCGGCGGCCGCGATGGCGGCGTTGATCCCGGGGGCCGGTCCCCCTCCGACCAGAATGGCCAGCGTGCGCATGTGGCCTCCCTCGCTGTAGGTTATCTTACACGAGCCCGCCGGCCCCCTCCGGGGCCGCTGCAGCAGGCTCCCGTCGGGACACAGCGCAGGTCTTGCGCCGGATGCGCGCAGAAATCGCTGAGGACGGTTGACTCGCTCACGCGCCTTCGTCTAGCATCGAGGTCAGCACAGTCCACACCGTTGGCATCCTGACTCCAGGGCGAGGTGATCACCGTGGCCGACGAGCGCATCACCCTCTCCGAGCACCTCGCCGGGCGGCGCAGCGCCATGGCCCCCGCGTACGCAGGCGGCGTGGCCGTGATCCTGAGCAGGCTGGCGGATGTGGCGGCCGTCATCGAGCGCGAGCTGGCCCATGCCGCCCTCCGCGACCAGCTTGGCTATGCCGGCGGCACCAATCTCACCGGCGATCAGGTCAAGAAGCTCGACCTCTGGGGCCACGACATCGTCGTCGCCGCACTCCGCAAGACGGGCGCCGTCGCGGCCGTCGTCTCCGAGGAGGCGCCCGAGCCCGTGGAGATGTACGAGGGGAAGGGGCCCCACGGCATCGTGGTCTGCATCGATCCGGTGGACGGCTCGAGCAACCTGGACGTCAACGGGATCGTCGGCACCATCTTCTCCCTGCGCCCGAGCCGCGGGCTGGACCCGGCCGGCCCGGCCGTGCTGGGCCCCGTCGGCGATCAGCTCGCGGCGGGCTACGTGATGTACGGCCCCGCCTGCACCCTCGTCTACTCCGCCGGGGACGGCACCCACGGCTTCACCCTGGACCGGGAAACGGGCGAGTTCCTCCTGACGCACCCGGAGATCCGGACCCCCAGGCGCGGGAAGACCTACGGGATCAACGAGGGGAACGTGCGGAGCTGGCACCCCGGCCAGCAGGCCTTCGTGCAGTTCCTCCGGACGCCGGACAAGGCCAATGGGCGGCCGTACTCGCTCCGCTACGTGGGGTCCATGGTGGCCGATGTCCACCGGTTCTTGCTCGCGGGCGGCATCTTCATGTACCCGGCCGACATGTCCGATCCCGCCAGACCCACGGGCAAGCTCCGGCTCCTCTACGAGGTGGCGCCCATGGCCTTCGTGCTGGAGCAGGCCGGAGGCCGCGCCAGCACGGGGACAGAGCGGGTGCTCGATCTCGTCGCCACCGAGTACCACCAGCGGGTGCCGATCCTGATCGGCAGCGCCGATGAGGTGGCCTTGGCCGAGGACTTCTATCGCCGGTAGGCGGGGAACGCCCCGGCCCGGAAAGGACGGACACCCATGGAAGCGCGCGTTCGAGAGATCCTGAGCTGGTATTCGAGCGACAGCCCCGGGACCCGGACCAACCTCGCCCGGCTCCTGAATCACGGCCGGCTGGCCGGAACCGGCCGGCTCGTCATCCTGCCCGTGGACCAGGGCTTCGAGCATGGACCGGCGCGGAGCTTCGCCGTCAACCCGCCCGCCTACGATCCGCTGTACCACTTCCGCCTCGCCATCGACGCCGGCTGCAATGCCTACGCGGCGCCGCTGGGCTTCCTCGAGGCGGGTGCGGCGGAGTTCGCCGGCGAGATCCCGCTCATCCTCAAGATGAACAACCACGACGTCCTCCGCGACGAGAAGGACCCGCTGTCGGCCGTGACGGCCTCGGTGAAGGACGCCCTGCGCCTGGGCTGCGTGGGCGTGGGTTTCACGATCTACCCCGGCTCCGCCCAGGCGCAGATCATGTACCAGCAGTGCCGCGAGATGATCCAGGAGGCCAAGGCCCACGGGCTCGTGGCCGTGGTCTGGTCCTACCCGCGCGGCTCGGATCTCAGCAAGGCGGGCGAGACGGCTGTGGACGTGAGCGCCTACGCGGCGCAGATCGCCGCCCAGCTCGGCGCGCATCTCATCAAGGTGAAGCCGCCGGCGGAGCACATCGAGCAGGCCGAGGCCAGGAAGGCCTACGAGAAGGCGGGCGTGCCCATCGGCACGCTGGCCGAGCGCGTGCGCCACGTGGTGCAGTCGGCCTTCAACGGCCGGCGCGTCGTGATCTTCTCCGGTGGCGCCACCAAGGAGAACGACGAGGCGATCTATGAGGAGTGCCGCGCCATCCGGGACGGCGGCGGCTTCGGCTCCATCATCGGGCGCAACTCCTTCCAGCGGCCGCGGGACAGGGCGCTGGCCTTTCTCTCGACGGTGATGAAGATCTACTCCGGCGAGCTGAAGTGACCCGCATGCCCACGCCCCCGCCCAGCGAGGCCGAGGTGCGGGAGTACATGCGGACCTGCTCCAACTGGGGGCGCTGGGGGGCCGACGACGAGCTGGGGACGATCAACCTGGTCACGGAGGCCAAGCGCCAGGCCGCGGCGCGGCTCGTCCGGGATGGGGTGAGCGTGACCTGCGCCCGTCCCATCGGGACCGACATCGCCCCGGACACGACCTTCCAGCCCATGCGTTTCATGGTGGACTCGGGCGAGGGGCGGGACACCGCCTCCCCCGCGCGCCAGCTCGAGCGGCGGGGCGCCTCCGAATTCATCGGCATGGTGTTCCACGGCTACACGATCACCCACGTGGACGCCCCCTCCCATTACTTCTGGGACGGGAAGATCTACAACGGCCGCTCCTGCAACCTCATCACCTCCCGCGAGGGCGCCACGGTGGAGGCGGTGGAGCTGCTCCGCGACGGCGTCGTGAGCCGCGGCGTGCTGCTGGACGTGGCGCGCACCCGCGGCGTCCGCTGGATGGAGCCGGGCGAGGGGGTGATGCCCGAGGATCTCGAGGCCGCCGAACGGGCCGCCGGGCTGCGCGTCGAGCCCGGCGACATCCTCCTCGTGAGGACTGGGTACTACGCGCGGCGACTCGTCGAGCCGATGCACCCGCTCAAGGCGGGGACGCCCGCGCTCCACGTCGCCTGCGCGCCGTGGCTGCGCGAGCGCGGGGTGGCGATGATCGGCACCGACACGCACAACGACCTCCACCCGCCGCCCTACCCGGCCATGGGGAACTCCTTCCACGTGGTGTCACTGGTGGCCATGGGGCTCTGGCTCATCGACAATGCCAACCTCGAGCCGCTCGCCGAGGCCTGCGCCGCGCGCCGGCGCTGGGAGTTCCTGCTCGCCGTGGCCCCGCTGCGTCTGAAGAACGTGACGGGCTCGCCGGTCAACCCCATCGCGGTGTTCTGAGGCACAGGGGCTGCTTGGTGAGATGGGGGCCCTGCTGACCGCAAGATCGGTGCTCCTCCTGCTCCTGATCTGGCTGCTCCAGGCCGCCGGAGTGGCCCACGCCATCGACAAGGGCGATCTCAAGGAGGTCCCCACCGACCTGAAGGACAGGGTCTTCGGTGCGTTCACGGCCGTTCCCGTCTACTACCTGGTGACCGAGGGCGGAGGCGGTCTCGTTCAGCGGTTCGACCCGCCTCATCCGGCCTTCAGGGTGCCCATGGGGTTCGTCATCGTGCTGTATCTGGATCCGCAGGCGGCCGAGGAGTACCGGCGGATCGCGGAACAGAAGGACCGTCGCCGGTACGTCATTCGCTCTTCCCCCCTCGATCGGATCCTGCTGGCGCAATACTCGGCGATCGGCCGGCCGCCGTCAGACAACCTGGAGGCGCCCGACTTCGTCGTGCTCGAGCGCCTTGGGGGGCTCCCGGTGGTCTTCCTCGAGTTCCTGATGGATGAACGCTCCAAGGCCCCGTATGTGGCCTCCGCAGGGGGAAGGCGGTTCATTCCAGCTTTCGTCTCCCGGCAGGAAGCCATTGAGTTTCAGCAGCGCATGGAGAAGCAGACCGGCCGCGCTTTCACCCGGGTCGGCCAGGATTTCCGGAGATTCCTGCGGTTCGTGGGCGAGCACGCCGCCTCGGAGACGCCGGTGGCCGTGTTCGGGTACGGGCGGGGCTCGGGCTCGAGATGAGGGGATGGTCACGCTGGCGGCGCTCGGCGCGCCAGGGAGGCTCGCGATGGGCTTGATCGACGTGCACAACCATATCCTCTCCCAGGCCTGGGTGGATCTGCTCATCGCCCACGGCGGTCACCGCTACCACATCGCGAAGGACTCGGAGGGCCGCCGCGTCATCATGCGCAAGGCCGCCCGGTTCATGAGCCTGACGGAGGCGATGTTCGATCCGGAAATGAGGCTCCGGGCCATGGACGAGGTGGGCGTGGAGACGCAGCTCCTCTCCTACACCTGCCCGAACTCCTACTGGGCCGACGGCAAGGTGGCGGAACAGGTGGCGCGGGTGATGAACGACCACATGGCCGAGGTCTGCGCCCGCTGGCCCCGGCGCTTCCGCGGGCTCGGGAGCATCCCGATGCAGGACGTGGACCTGGCGCTCAGGGAGCTCGAGCGCTGCGCCGATCAGCTCGGGATGGTGGGGCTCATCATCCTGGCCAACGTCAACGACGTGCTGCTCGACGACGCGCGCTTCGAGCCCGTCTGGGCCGAGCTCAACCGGCGGCAGCTCCCCGTGCTCCTGCACCCGACGGTGCCGCCGGGTTTC